>Ga0224742_10103_pt1 | contig 19023 bp, 15 predicted proteins | sample LIM_E_Water_Neg_FD_161631 | JGI IMG/M metagenome (GOLD analysis project Ga0224742, IMG submission 161631) | Enriched cells from gastrointestinal tract of the lab mouse from Pacific Northwest National Laboratory (PNNL), Richland, Washington... | ecosystem: Host-associated > Mammals > Digestive...
CCAGCAACCGGGAAGATCTGCTGGATTCCATATCCTGCGCCCCTCTTCCCGTAATGAAAGAAGGGGATCCCTACTACAGCGCCGAGACCACCCATATTCCTCTGGTTATATGGAAAAATTCCAAACACCCAAAGATCTGTGAGGCATTTATCCAGTATCTGTTCGAAGATGATCATTATGTGGAATTTTTGAGCGCGGTTCCCGTAGGCATGCTGCCGTCTCTGACAGGGATCTCGGATCTGGATGCCTATAAAACCAATGAGACGGTTACGCGCTTTGCCGATGAAGCCGCCGTCATTACCGAAGCCGTAGCAGGCGGGCGGGCCATCGGTTTTGAGCACGGCCCAAGTGTCCAGGCCGGCCTGCTGACCAGTCAGGGCATCATCGAAAATATGTTTCAGGATATTGTCACCAATGGAACCGATGTGACAGAAGCCGCGAAAGCCGCGGAAACCCGTTTGAATGAGATCTTCAGCACACAGGCTGAATGACGGGAACCACAGAGAGGGGAGCAATATGGATTTGAATAAGCGACTTAAAAGAAGCACCGGTGGAATAGGCGGCAGCAACACGACTCGCTGGTTTTTTGTCCTGCCGGCCATGGCCATTGTCATATGCCTGCTGATCTACCCGCTGATGTCCACCCTGGTCTACAGCTTTACCAACAAAACCATGACCAAGACAACCTTTAAGGTCATAGGCCTGACAAATTACGTCAATGTATTAAAAGACCCCGCGTTCTTTGCCGCTTTTGGCCATTCTCTGCTCTGGACAGCCGGAAGCGTGCTGGGGCAGGTGATCGTGGGCTTTGCGGGGGCCCTCAGCTTAAACCGGATTAAAAACAAAAAGTTTCAAAACGCGTTTCGGATCTGCGCGATCATTCCCTGGGCCTTTCCCGCTATTGCTACGGCAATGGTGTGGAAATGGATGCTCAACGGCATCTATGGCTTTATTCCCACAGTCCTGATGAATCTGGGCATCACAGACAATATGCCGCAGTTTCTCAGTACCAGCCGGCTGGCCATGCCAACCTTAATATTTATTAACGTATGGTTCGGAGCGCCCATGATTCTGGTCAATGTTTTCTCGGCACTGCAGACAATTCCCCAGGACCAGTATGAGGCCGCTCAGATCGACGGAGCTACCAGCCGTCAGTCCTTTGTCTACATTACGGCCCCCCATATCCGCACGGTAGTAGGCCTTCTGGTTGTTCTTAGAACCGTTTGGGTATTCAACAACTTTGATATGATCTATATGATCACTGCCGGCGGTCCCGCGGGAGCAAGCTCTACCATGCCCCTTTATATTTACGATACCGGCTGGACAGGTATGATGGTGGGCAAGGCATCGGCAGCATCCATGTTACTTTTGATGTTTTTGATCCTTTTATGCATCCTGTACTTCCTGGTCATTAATCGTTGGGAAAAGGAGGAACGCTAGTGAAAAAAATAAAAATTTCCCCAGGAGGCTGTTTTGCCTATATTTATTTAACGATTCTGTCACTTACATGCATATTTCCTCTTTTATGGCTGTTGGTTTCTGCCTTTAAATCCTCAGGGGAAATGCTGGCTAATCCCACCGGGTTTTTCCCAAAGGCGTGGACACTGGAGAATTTTAAGACGGTCCTGTTTACACTGAGCTTTACTGTCAATATCAAAAACAGCCTGATTGTGGCCTTAGTCACTACCGTCATCGCTACCACGGTCTCGGCTCTGGCAGCCTATGGAATCATCCGGTTTTTCCCAAAGCTGGGGAACGTGATGACAAAGCTTTTAATAACCACCTATATGTTTCCTTCGATTATGCTTGTCATCCCCTATGCGGTGGTGATGCGCGCGATCCATCTGACCAACAGCCGTGTGGGCCTGGTATTGGTTTATATGTCCTTTAGTGTGCCATATGCTGTCTGGATGCTGGTGGGTTTCTTTAAAACAGTCCCCATAGCCATTGAAGAATCCGGCCGGATCGATGGGGCCAACCGCCTCCAGGTATTTACAATGCTGGTGCTTCCCTTAGTTCGTCCGGGCCTGGTATCCACAGCCATCTATGTATTCATCAATGCCTGGAATGAATTTTTGTATGCCCTGCTGTTGATCAGCTCCTCCTCCAAACAGACCCTTTCGGTAGCGGTAAAAACCCTGGAGGGCGCGGATATTCTCAACTGGGGTTCCATGATGGCCGCAAGCGCGATTGTTGTTCTTCCATCCATTATCTTTTTCTGTCTCATCCAGAATAAGATCGCGGGTGGTCTGGCTGATGGAGCTGTCAAATAATAAAAAATTTAAAAGGAGAAAAGAAAGCTATGAAAGAGATTGGTTACGCGATTATTGGCACCGGATATTTCGGTGCCGAACTGGGACGCATTTTAAACGAGCAGGAAGGCGCCAGAGTGGTTGCTGTCCTTGATCCGGAAAACGCCCGGACCATCGCAGAAGAATACGGATGCGATGTAGAAACAGATCTGGACACATTGTGTTCCCGAGATGATGTAGATGCCGTTATTGTGGCTACCCCCAATTATCTCCACAAGGAACCCGTAATCACCGCGGCGCGGCACAAAAAACATATCTTCTGCGAAAAGCCCATTGCCCTGTCCTATAAAGACTGTGATGAGATGGTAAAAGCAGCGGAGGAAAACGGGGTCATCTTCATGGCGGGACATGTGATGAACTTTTTCCGCGGCATCCGCCACACAAAACAACTGATTGCCCAGGGAAAGATCGGAAGGGTGCTCTATGCCCATTCTGCCCGCAACGGCTGGGAGGAGCCGCAGCCGGAGATATCCTGGAAAAAGATTCGTTCCAAATCCGGCGGACATCTTTACCATCACATTCATGAGCTGGACTGCATTCAGTTTATCATGGGCCCGGCAGCCACCGTCACCATGACCGGCGGCAACGCGGCCCACCGGGGCGAACAGTTCGGAGATGAGGATGACATGCTGTTCCTCAATCTGGAATTCGGAAACGGTACCTACGGGATCTGTGAATATGGTTCCGCGTTCCACTGGCCGGAGCATTATGTCCTGGTGCAGGGGACAAAAGGAGCCATCCGGATAGATATGTGCAATGTTGCCATGACCGTCAAACTCAGCGACGGCACGGAGGAGCATTATCTGGTACATGAAACCAAGGAGGAGGATGACGACCGCACCCGCATATACCACAGTACAGAAATGGACGGTGCCATTCAGTACGGTCATCCCGGCAAAAAGCCCCCTCTGTGGCTCCACGGCATTATGAAAAACGAGATGAAATATTTTAACGGGATTATGCATGGAGATGCCATTCCGGAAGAATTTATGCCCCTGATGACCGGCGAAGCGGCCCGGGCCGCCATCGCGACCGCGGACGCCGCGACCCTCTCCATCCAGGAGAACCGGAAGGTATCCGTGTCAGAAGCGCGAAATCAAGGAACAAGTCTCCTCCCGGGGCCCGCATGTGCGGAAAAGCCGACATCGGCAGCCGTCTGACTAGGTCAAAGGCTGCCGACACCGGCGGCTTATGGTTTATATTCTGGCATTTTTCCGATATTCATAGGGTGAAGTACCGAAATAGCCGCGGAAAACGCGCGTAAAATAACCCGGATTCTCATAGCCAACCTCATAAGCGATTGTGGAGATGGGCTTATCTGATATAAGAAGCTGCCGCGCGGCTGTGGACATACGCAGCTCCACCACATATTCGCCCACTGTTTTGCCGCTCTGTTCCTTAAAAAGCCTCCGCAGTGATGATTTGCAGATGCCAACCATCTCGCTTAAAAATTCCAGGCTGAACTGCTCATCCATATGACTGTTAAGATAGTCCATTACCACCCGGATCCGCGGATCCTGCTTATACCGCCTGGAGCTGGCTTCCCGGTGTTGCAGCGCGTCTGCCATGTGGCTGGCTTCCGGCCGGGAATCATTTTCGGGAACCGTATCCCCGGAATGTTCTACCAGCCAGGCCACAATCAATTCCAGATTCCCCCGGATGCGGAACATCTTCCCCGCGTTCTGGGCCGTGGAAGTGACGGCATTTTTGTACAGCTCTTCAAAATACGGCAGCACACCTGCCTCCTGACGGACTTTGGTGACTGTCTTAATATGAAAATAATCGGACAGAAAATCTCCCGCTTCCATCTGTGTGGAAAGCCGAAACCGGATACTGTAGAACTCAAAGTAATCCCCTAAAGTGCTGCATGCCAGACGGCATCCTTCCGGAATATACACAATCTGCTTTTCATGTACCACGATTTTCCGTCCGTCAATGATAAAGACAGCATCGCCCTTGACAATATAGCGCACCATGTTGTATGGGATATAGGATTCCGGGTAAGTCCAGCCGGTCCTGAAAACGTATCTGCCCGCATAGAGAAAATTAAACCGCATAGCGGTATATAGCGCCTGTTTAATCTCCATAGGGCTACCGGTTCAGCATTTGGATGCTGATTTTGGCCACACATTTCCTGCTGGTCGCGGGGGTATCCTTCAAAATCAGAGCCGGGCGGTGGGCATCCCAGGGAAAGAATACGGCAAAACATCCGGCGGTCGCCAAAAGAATGCTCTCGTCGGCAACATTTTCAAGTAATTTAATATCATTCTCAGGGCGATCCTCAAAGATCTCCTCTGTTCCCAAATAGGGAGCTACGCCGATGCGCTCTCCGCCCTCGGGCCAATACATCAAGTCAATATATTTTTCATGGACTTCCGGATGGGAACCCTCAAAAGGATGGGTGGTCATATCCATCACATTGACATAGATATCATCTCCCTGAAGCTCATACCGTCCGGGAGCCAGGCTTAACATGTCTGTAGTTTCAAAATAACGCAGAACGTCACGGATTGCCTTAGGGCATGCCGTATAAGGATTTTTAGTGCCGAGTTTTGAGAAAATCATAAGGACCTCCATTTTTCTTTTTGCTATTTCGGGAAACTTATAACAGTCCGAACAACTCCCAAAACCGTCGCGGAACCTTTCGTGATCCGCCGGCACTTTGGCCTGCTGCCATTATATTATCGTTCGGTCAGCGGGGTGAACCCGCAAACCTATCCGAACTGCTACAGACAGAGTAACATATTTTCACCATATTTTTCAATATTCGCTTGATATTTTAGCGTTTTGTACCATTATTTGTCATTTAGGTATTTACACTACTATAAAAATCAGGAGGAAAACATCATGAGTTTAAAGAAATATCAGGGAGTAATCCCGGCCTTTTACGCCTGTTATGACAGGGAGGGAGCGGTGTCGCCGGAGAGGGTCCGGGCTCTGACCAGATATCTGATGGGAAAAGGGGTAACCGGGCTCTACGTAGGCGGTTCATCTGGGGAGTGCGTCTACCAGTCTGTCGAGGACCGGAAAATCACCCTGGAAAATGTCATGGCCGAGGCCCGGGGTAAAACAACCGTCATCGCCCACGTTGCCTGCAACAATACATCTGACAGCCAGGAACTTGCCCGCCACGCGCAGGAGGCCGGTGTTGACGCGATCGCGGCAATCCCGCCAATCTATTTTCATTTACCGGAACACGCGATCGCGGGGTACTGGAATGATATTTCCGAAGCCGCCCCCAATACGGACTTCATTATCTACAATATTCCCCAGTTAGCCGGCGTAAGCCTCACCATATCCCTGCTGCGGGAAATGAAAAAAAATCCCCGGGTCATTGCCGTTAAAAATTCTTCCATGCCGGTACAGGACATTCAGATCTTCAAAGCAGAAGGCGTAGAGGTATTCAACGGGCCTGACGAGCAGTTTATTGCCGGACTGGCCATGGGGGCAATCGGTGGAATCGGCGGAACCTACAGCGCTATGCCGGAATTGTTTATCAAGGCCCGGGAGGCCTTTCTTTCAGGCCGGACGGAGCTGGCCCTGGATATCCAGAATGAGATCAACCGCGTCATATATAAACTGTGCTCGGCACACGGCAACATGTACGCGGTCATCAAAGCGGTTCTCCGCGAACAGGGCGGACCGGATATCGGAGGAGTCCGCAAACCCCTGGCAAACTTAAAAGAAGGGGACATGGAGATTGTCAAAGAATGTGTCCTCATGATAGAGGCTGCCATTAAAAAGTACTGTTGACAAACCGGGAGACTGGCAAGTCCTCCCTGTTTTAAAAAGGAGAGCGAAAATGGATCGTCAAAAATTACAGGACGCGCGGCAATGGGCGCGCCGGGAACTGGAGGTTTCCGCCCGATTCTGGCTGGAACACGGGATTGATCAGGAACACGGAGGGATTTACACCTGCTTAGACCGGAAAGGCCAGGTATACTCCACCGACAAAAGTGTATGGATGCAGGGACGCTGCGGCTGGATCTACAGTTTTCTCTGCCATACCTATGGTATCCGGCAGGAGTGGCTTAAGGCCTCTGAGACCTGTCTGGATTTTATGGAAAAATACTGCGTCAACCATCAGGCCAAAGGCCGTATGTATTTCACTGTCACCGCCGAGGGCAAGCCTCTTCGCCAACGCCGTTACTGCTACTCCGAGGCATTCTATGCCCTGGCCAACGGGGAATATTACGGCATTACCGGAAAAGAAGAACATCTGATCCGGGCGCGGCGGGCATATGACCTGTACTGGGACTTAAATCACGGAATGCCGGACCCCACAGGCTTAGGCCCTAAGACGATACCGGAAACCCGCTCGGGCCGTTCCTTCGGGATTCCGATGATTATTTTAAATGTCACCAGTGTGATGCGCCGCGTGGATCCCCAGCGGACAGAACTGTATGATGAGAGAGCAAAAGAATGTGTGGAGGATATTTTCAGATATCATGTCAAGCCAGAACTTCACTGTGTCCTGGAAAATGTGGCGGATGACGGCACGCCAAGACTTTATTACACCGAGGGGCGTACCGTCAATCCGGGACATGATATAGAAGGGGTATGGTTTCTTCTGGAGTACGCGAAACAGACCGATAATCAGCAGTTAGTCCGTCAGGCTGCCCAGATCTTTGATTGGGCCATTGAAGCCGGATGGGATCAGGAATACGGCGGGCTTTTATATTTTATTGATGCCCTGGGCAAACCGCCGGAGGCATACGAGCACGATATGAAGCTGTGGTGGCCCCATAATGAGATACTGATCTCCTCCCTGATGCTTTACCGGGACACGAAAGATGAGAAATATCTGGATTGGTTCTATCGGACTATGGACTACTGCAAGGCCCATTTCGCGGACCCGGAATATGGGGAATGGTACGGCTATCTCCGCCGGGACGGGCTTCCGACCATGCCCAGCACTAAGGGAAGCACGTTTAAAGGGCCCTTTCACATGCCCCGCGGCATGATCTTTACGGATATGATAATTACGGAAATTTTGGCAAAGCAGGAATAAATGAGAGAAGGAGGGAGGCTGCCCCATGGACCCCAATCCATAAGGCAGCCTGTCTCCTCGATATCCGCTTCTATTATTTAATATGCCACTGCTTTCCCAGCCTCCCATACCGTCTCGCGGTATCATAGATCTCCTTTTGCAATTCCTCTGTCAGTTCCTCCCTGGTGATCCTCCACTTCCAGTTGGTCCCCACAGTGGAGGGTTTATTCATGCGGCTGGAATTGTCATACCCCAGATAGTCCTGCATGGGGATAACGCACAGCTTTGCCCTGCTCCTCATGATCAGGCTGATAAAGGGTTTATACAGATATTTCCTGGGGGTGTACTGGTCGCACAGATACTCTCTGGCCATGGCCATCTCCTCTTTGCTGATGCTGCCAAACCAACCTGCCAAAGTCTCGTTGTCGTGGGTTCCCGTGTAGGCCACACAGTTCTCCGTGTAATTGTGGGGCAGGTAATCGCTGGCGCTTCCCGTATCCCTGGAATCAAAGGCGAACTCCAGCACCTTCATACCCGGAAAACCACTGTCTTCCACCAATTTTCTCACAGAATCCGTCACATATCCCAGATCCTCGGCAATAACCTCCCGGTCCCCAAGCACTTCCTTCATCCGGTTGAACAGCCCGATCCCAGGCCCCTTCTGCCACGTTCCGTTGATAGCGGTTTCGGCTCCATAGGGGATGGAATAGTACTGGTCAAATCCACGGAAATGGTCGATCCGTACCACGTCGTACAGCTCAAAGCAATATCCAAGCCTTTCCATCCACCACTGATAGCCAGTGCTCTCATGGTAATCCCATTGATACAGAGGATTGCCCCACAGCTGTCCGTTGGCGGCAAATCCATCCGGCGGACAGCCCGCGACCGCCACAGGAACATTATTCTCATCTAATTGAAACAATTCCGGCCTGGCCCAGGCGTCGGCGCTGTCCATGGCCACATAGATAGGGATGTCGCCGATAAGCTTCACCCCATTCTCGTTGGCATATGCTTTCAGCTTCATCCACTGTTTGTGGAACAGATACTGGAGATACTGGTGGAACTCGATCTCAAAATACTGTTCCTTCCTGTAGTAATCCAGGGCATTGCCCCATCTCAGCCGGATATCTTCCGCCCACTGGGTCCAGGGCTTTCCGCCAAACCGCTCCTTCACGGCCATAAACAGCCCGTAGTCCTTCAGCCACCAGCTGTTTTTCTCCACAAATGCCAGATACTCCTGGTTTTCGCTGACATGGCTTCTCTCGTAAGCCTTCCTCAGAAGAGGATACCGCCCCAGATACATTTTCTCATAATCAATATTCCTGGGATCATCCCCGAAATCCACGGCCCCGCATTCCTCCTCTGTCAGCACTCCCTCCTGGATCAGCTCCTCAAGGCTGATAAAATAGGGGTTGCCCGCATAGGTGGAAAAGGACTGATAGGGCGAATCCCCGAAACTGGTAGGCACCAGAGGCAGGATCTGCCAGTAACTCTGCCCCGCCCCCTTCAGCCAGTCCACAAAGTCATAGGCGCTTTTAGAAAAACACCCGATGCCGTACTTAGACGGCAGGCTGGTAATGGGCAATAAAATCCCTGCTGTTCGATCCATATTTTTCCCTTCCCCTCTCAATATTTTTGTAAAAAGTCGCGGCTTTTTATATGGTTGCCATGACCCCATAGTGATCCGAGACCACCGGATCCTTCTCTCCGTCGCAGATCACCTCTGACTTTTGAACAGGAACCTTGTGTCCGCACCAGATGTAGTCAATGCGCATGCCCGGCTGTTGTCGGCCTTCCTGCCTCCAGCCGTCGATGACCTGGCCCACGGTGATGCCCCTGTCTTTTTCCTCTGCCAGGTCATAGGTGTCCAGCCAACCGGAAGCTTTCACATAATCATACCCCTGGCCTCTTTTGTCGTCAGGGCTGTTAAAGTCTCCCATGATCCAGACAGTGGTTCCCCTGTCCAGATGCCTTTTCAGCCCTTCCCGGACCCGGTCCCAGTGGCAGGCAAAGGGCTCCTCCTCATCTGCCCACCAGCCCATATGGACGGAATAAAACCACTGCCCTCCTGCCTGGATCCCCGCGATCCTCCTGGTCTTCCAGTTGGTAAATGACTGGCTTTGGCTGATAAAAAACTGCTCTGTGTCCTCTATGGGCTCCAGGGAAAACAGAGCCAGGCCCTCCTCGTAAATGTCATATCCCAGCTTTGCCGGAATCCAGGTCCAATGATAGAAAAGCCCCCCTTCTCTCAAGATCCTCGCCAGATTCCAGGCGTGATTGTCCTGCCGGATAGGTCCGTCAAAACCGCCGCATGGCCTGTAGCCGCTCTCCGGCGGGACCGCCTTTAAGGGAGGGCTGGATATGGTCTGATTGACCTCCTGGAGGGCCATGACGGCTGGCCTCTCCCTGATCACCAGGTCCCCGAAAAACCGCAGCTTTTTTTCATAGTCCGGCTCCGCCAGGCTGTGGGTATTTAATGTCAGCAGCTTCATAAGAACTCTTCCCCCTTTTATTATGGGCTTTCGCCGGACTCATGGCTACAGAATATCATTGATGTCGGATTTCAGCACATCTGCCTTTGGCCCGTACACAGCCTGTATCCCGTTATCCTTTTTCAAAAGCCCCAAAGCCCCCTCTGCCTTCCACTGGGGAAGCTCCGCCACCTTGGACGGATCTTTTACCGTGACCCTGAGCCTTGTCATACAGGCATCCACCAGGGTAATGTTCTCTCTTCCTCCCAAAAGTCCGATGATCCTCTCTGCCTGAGAGTCTCCTCCCTTCCCGCCGGACTGACCCTGGGAGGAACCTCCTTCCTCGTCAGACCCTTCATCCGTATAGTTGCCCAGACGTCCCGGGGTAGCGAATTTCAGCTTGTCGATCATCACATAGGCCACAACATAGCCCACCGCGAAGAACGCGGCCACACAGATAACAAAATTGATCAGGTCGCCGGCCAGCCCTGCCTTCAAGGACATGGGAACTCTGGTAATAAACTCCAGGTTTCCGAAAGAGTGGAGCCTTAAGTGGATCATACCGGCCATGGCAAAGGCGCATCCCTGCAGCACAGCGTACACCACGTACAGCGGGAGGGCGCAGAACATAAACATAAACTCCAGGGGCTCCGTGACGCCTGTGAGGAACACCGCCAGCACAGTAGAGAAGAACATGGAGCGGTATCTCTGTCTCTTGTCCGGGTCCACCCTGCGGTACATGGCCAGGGCAATGCCCAGAAGAAGGCCAGTGGCCCCGATCATCTGTCCCACCTTGAATCTGGCCGGAATCACATTGGTTATCAGATCCGTGTAAGCTGCCATATTTCCAGCGTCTTTAAAGTTAATAAGGTCTGTCACCCACGCAAGCCACAGGGGATCCTGACCAAAGACCTGGGAACCCGCGTTGATCCCTGTCTGGATGGTGTAGGTTCCTCCAAAGGAGGTGTAGTTCATAGGTATGGTCAGCATGTGATGAAGGCCGAAGGGAAGCAGAAGCCTCTCTAAGGTTCCATAGATAAAGGGAGCCAGCACCGGCGATGTGGAAGATGAGTTGGCGATCCACACGCCGAAATTGTTGATCCCTGTCTGAACCACCGGCCACACCAGGGCCAGCACCATGGAGACGATGACGGACCAGACAATCACCACCATGGGCACAAACCTTTTTCCGTTGAAAAATGCCAAAGCATCGGGAAGCTTTCTATAATTATAATACTTATTGTAAATAATTCCACCTACAAATCCAGAAATAATTCCCACAAACACGCCCATATTCAGAGCCGGGGCCCCCAGCACGGAGGTAAAATAACCGTTCACCAGGATCTCCCTGCCAAACAAGGTGTGGGTTATGGCATCCGGATCGCTGAGCATATCCGCGGTGACACCGAACATGGCACCTGTAATACAGTTGATCAGGATAAAAGCGATCACCGCCGCGAACGCGCCGCCGGCCCGCTCCTTTGCCCAGGAACCGCCGATGGCCACCGCGAACAGGATATGAAGGTTGTTGATCACAGCCCAGCCGATATTTTCCATGGTGCTTCCGATCATCAGGATCATGCCAAGATCCGCCCCCGCCATCTGCACCAGCTTCCCAAGGCTGATCATCAACCCCGCTGCCGGCATGACGGCAATAACTACCATCAGCACCTTGCCCAGTTTCTGGAGAAAGTCAAAATTGATCTTGGGGCCGGCTGACTTTTTCTCATTTGACCCGGAGCCCTCAGCGGACATTTGCCGAGTCTCAGAGCCGCTCTCCGGCTTTGGCATCTCTTTCTCTGGCTCCTTTGCCGCTGTTACTGTGAGGACAGGGGTCTTTCCCCCTTCCACATCCCCCTCCCCGTATTCCAGGGTCTTTCCTTCCATGCCGCCGCACACCAGGACAGGAGTGATGGGATTGATCTGTTTTCGCGCCAGGGCCTCTAAGTCCACTTGAGCGATCAGGTCTCCCGCCTTCACCTTGTCTCCCGCTTTCACAAACACCTGGAAACACTCGCCTTTAAGGCCCACTGTCTCCAGTCCCACATGGATCAAAAGCTCCAGTCCGTCTTCTGTGCGGAACCCGTAGGCGTGGAGAGTCTCCGCCACCGACGCCACCTCACCGTCTACCGGGCTTGTGATCCTGCCGTCTGACGGGATAATGGCGATCCCGTCGCCGATGATCTTTTGGGAGAACACAGGATCCGGAACCTGGTCCAGGGGCACTGCCCTCCCGGTCTCCGGAGACAGAATGGAGATTCTCATGGAATCATCTTTCTTGCTGCTCATACGATTACCTCCTCTATTTTATTGCGCAGTTTGCATTGTATATTATGCAATATTTGCGCATTTCATTGCAATAAATATATATCGTTTGCATACAAATTGCAAGCTTTTTCATATTTTTTCCAATCTTTCTCCGTTTATCACAATTTATCCCCTGAATTTTTGTGCATTATACATAATTTCATTTTATCAATTTCTGATTTCCAGCGTTCTCTTAATTTCTTACGCAATTCTATCTTTATATTTTTGCGCTTTATTGCATCATTTTTGCGCTCATTAACATTTCTATTTGCGCGACTTCATTTGACTTTTCTTTTATTATCCCCTACAATAAATTTAAGTATAACCACGGACATGTGGCCATGGGCATATGGAAAATTTTTCAGGAGGCATCTGATATTATGGCAGTTACCATCAAAGAAGTGGCGGCTCTCGCGGGAGTATCGCCGTCAACTGTATCCAGAACATGCAAAGACAATCCCTCCATCAGCGAAGAGACCAAAGAAAAAGTGCGGCGGGCCATGGCCCAGCTCGGCTATGAGCCTGGATTTTCCTCTCAAGCTGTCCCTTCCCAGCCTCAGACCGCCAGAACCATCGGCATTATCCTGCCTCCCTCCCAGAAAGAGACTTATGAAAATTCCTTTTATCTGGAAGCCATCCGGGGAATCAGCCAGTTCTGCGGCCACCGCCAGTATATCAACACCGTCATCACCGGGCAGGACGAGGATGAGCTTTTAAGGGTCATCCAGACCCTTGTCAGAGGCAATCAGGTGGACAGCTTTATCCTCCTGTACTCCAGACAGCAGGACCCGGTTATGGACTACCTCTACAGCGAAGGCCTTCTTTACGTGCTCATCGGAAAGGCCTACCAGTATGCCAATCAGACCATCTACATTGACAATGACAATCTTCTGGCCGGGCAGGAGGCCACGGAATACTTAATCCGGCTGGGACACAGAAAGATCGCCTACTTGGGCAGCGACAGCAGTCTCATGTTTTCCGCTGACCGCAAAGCCGGATACCAGACAGCCCTGTCTCTCCACCAGATCTCCCAAAGGCCCGGGTACTGCCTGGAAGTTCCCTCTGTTCCCAAGGAAGGGTCGGGCCAGCTTCACAGCCTCCTCAAAGGTCCTGACCGCCCCACAGCCATTGTAGTCAGCGATGACATCCTGGCTGTGGCCTTGGAGAGAGTCTGCCTGGAGACAGGGCTGTCCATACCAGAGGACTTGTCCATTATCTCCTTCAACAACTCTCTTCTTGCCCGGCTAACCTCGCCTCAGCTGACCTCCATTGACGTAAATTCCTGTCAGCTGGGCATTGAGGCGGCCTCCCAGATCATCAACCACATTGAGAATCCTAACCTTCTGGCCACCAAGATCATTGTTCCCCATCACCTGGTGGAGAGGGACAGCTGCCGGGCCTGGAATGAGGGAATATGATCTTTCTTCCCCCGCGGTCTTCCCTCAAACGGGAATAAGGCTGCCGCGAAACACCGCTCCTATACAAGGCACAGACGATCCCAGCACAATGGGAAAGGTCTTATCTTGCATACAGCGGCCATTTCACGGCAGCCTCAGTCAGACTTTTCTATCCTTCATCTTGCTATTTTGCCAGCTCTTCTCCCAGCTTTCTGCAGGCCTCCAGGGCCTCATCGTCCGGCGTGTTGTTGGCAATCACTCCCTGACCACCCACGATAGTGGCCCCGGCGTTTTCCATGCGCTCACACCACAGACGCATCCACTCTCCGTCTCCCCAGTCGTAAGAACCGAACAGCCCGATGGTTTTCCCTGACACCGAACCTTCCAGGGCGGAAACAAAGGGTTCCATCTCTCCCTCCTCCAGCTCCTCTGATCCCATAGCGGGACAGCCAAGAGCGAAAACCGCCTCGTCTTTAAGCATATCCGCTGAAGCGGACCCTACCTCCATGACCACTCCGTGGGCTCCCTTGCCGTCAATTCCTGCCGCCACGGCCTGAGCCATGGCCTCTGTGTTGCCTGTTTGGCTCCAATAGATTACATAAATATCTTTCATGTCTTTATTTCCTCCTTCCGCCATCCTCTCCGGCGTGTTTTTGCCGCTGAACGCGGCCTTTTTCAGGACACCGCGATCTGGTTAAGCCGGTATCCCGCCATAATCTCTTCCATAGCCAGTTCCCGGGCTTCATCGTACCAGGCAAAGATTTTTTCCGCTTTCTCCCTGTTATGGTATACTTTCCAGTATTTCTCCAGCAGACAGTTTTTTCCTCTATTTTCGATAAATCCTTTCACATCTTCAACCGGATATTCCAGGATCACTCCCAGCTCATGGGGAAATCCCTGTCTGTTTCTGACATACTCCGCATACTGTTTCCGAAGCCTTGTGATAACCGCCGGGACACGAATGTCATCGTAACCCTGGCTTTCCAGGAACTTTCGCACCTGTTCTTTCATAAGATGCTCTCTCAGTTTCTCATAGCGATAGAGCAGAAGGACTTCCCTCCCTCCCTGAGCTGACAGCAGGACGCACAGGATATTGCTGCCTTTTAAGGATCTCACAAGCCTTTTCCATGTCCCCCTCTCCGCTGTCATGATGTTGGAAATCTTGATCCCCTTCAGCACAGGGGCACAATGGCTGGCCACAAAAAATCCAAGTCTGGATTCCAGACTGCATTGATCTAAAAATGCTAACATGGTCTCCGCCGACATCCTGTTTTGCTCCTCCTCTCCATGACTATGTTCTCCGAAACAGAGAAAACTATGTGGTTAGTTATTGCTAACTTGTATCCTATATTAGCATATGCTAACTCATTTTTCAAGAGGTCATCCTGTACATCTTTTCTCAACAAGCTTTCCTTACGGTTATACCCCATGACAGCTGACAAACTTCCTTGCGGGGAATTTAAAAATATGGTAAACTAAGTTGTGCGTTAGATTTTTCTGACATTACGGGAAATCTCTGGAACCAACGGCCAATTATCACGGAAGGGAATATATCTATGAAAACAGGATTTGACAATCAGAAGTACGAGACCACGCAATCAGAGCATATCCGGCAGCGGATCAGTCAATTCGGAAACAAGCTCTATCTGGAATTTGGCGGAAAACTGTTTGACGACTACCACGCCTCCAGGGTTCTCCCTGGTTTTGCCCCTGACAGCAAGCTGCAGATGCTGATGCAGCTTGCCGACCAGGCGGAGATCGTGGTGGCCATCAATGCCGCTGACATCGAAAAGAACAAGATCCGCTATGATCTGGGAATCACCTATGATGTGGATGTGCTGCGCCTGATCCAGTCTTTCCAGGACCGGGGACTGTATGTGGGCAGCGTAGTGATCACTCAGTACACCGGACAGCCTGCCGCTGATCTCTTCAAAGAAAAGTTAGAGCGCATGGGCATCCGGGTCTACCGGCATTACCGCATAGAAGGTTATCCCAACAACATTCTCACCATTGTAAGCGACAATGGTTTTGGAAAAAATGATTACATAGAAACCTCCAGACCTTTAGTCATCGTCACAGCGCCGGGGCCGGGAAGCGGCAAGATGGCCACCTGCCTGTCCCAGCTCTACCACGAAAACCGCCGGGGCATCAAGGCGGGATACGCGAAATTTGAGACCTTTCCCATCTGGAACCTGCCCTTAAAGCACCCTGTGAACCTGGCCTACGAGGCAGCTACCGCTGATCTCAATGATGTCAATATGATCGATCCCTTCCACTTAGAGGCCTACGGGGAAACCGCTGTCAATTACAACCGGGATGTGGAGATCTTCCCTGTGCTGGGGGCCATATTTGAAGGCATCTACGGCTCCAGCCCCTACAAGTCCCCCACAGACATGGGGGTCAACATGGCCGGCAACTGCGTCATTGATGACCAGGCCTGCCGGGAAGCCTCCCTCCAGGAGATCATCCGCCGCTACTACCACGCGTTAAACCGCCTGGCCAGGGGAGAAGGCTCCCAGGATGAAGTGTTTAAAATCGAACTTCTTATGAAACACTCCAGGATCACTGCCAGGGACCGGAAAGTGGCTGTGGCTGCCAATGAGAAGGCAGAACAGAGCCAGTCCCCTTCCGCGGCCATGGAACTGCCCGACGGCCGGATCGTCACGGGAAAGACCAGCAGCCTCTTAGGTTCCTCCGCTGCCTTGCTTCTCAATGCCGTCAAGGCTTTAGGGGAGATCCCTGACAATATTCATCTCATTGCCCCATCAGCCATCGAACCGATCCAGAAACTGAAAGTCAACTACTTTGGCAGCAAAAACCCAAGGCTCCACACCGATGAGGTGCTCATCGCCCTGTCCATGTGCGCCGCCACAGACGAAAATGCCCAGAAGGCCTTAGATCAGCTGTCCAAGCTGAAAGGCTGCCAGGCCCACACCTCCGTGATGCTGTCCAATGTGGATATCCACACCTTCCAGCGCCTGGGCGTGGAGCTGACCAGCGAGCCTATCTTTGAGCACAACAAGATCTATCGGTGATCTGTCCATATATTGAGACAAAACCGGCACCAGGCCCCAGGCTTTGGGTAAATCCGTACCCAACCCCTGGCGGCGCAGTGCCGGTTTTGTGACAGCAGTTTTCCCCGCCCCCTCAAAGGGCGGCTTTCCGGCCTACATGAGGTTGGTATACCCCATAAGCCCTCTGTCCACTTCCCTGGCCGCTTCTCTTCCTTCCCGGATGGCCCACACCACAAGAGACTGGCCCCTGCGCATATCCCCGGCAACAAACACACGGTCCACGTTGGTCTTATAGCTGTTCCTCTCCGCGGCTACATTTCCCTTTGCATCCAGCTTCACCCCAAAGGCTTCCGCCACATATTTCTGGCTTCCCGCAAATCCTGCCGCGATGAGAACCAGGTCCGCGGCGATCTCTCCCTCGCTTCCGGCCACAGGGACCATCCCCGGCTTCCCTGTCTTTGGATCCTTGGTCCTCTCCACCTTCACAAGTACCGCTCCCCGGACTTTCCCGCTTTTGTCTTTCTTAAATTCCTTCACCGTGGTCTCATAGACCCTGGGATCTTTCCCGAACACGGCAATGGCCTCCTCCTGGCCGTAATCCGTCTTACAGACCCTGGGCCACTCCGGCCAGGTGTTGTCCTGTGCCCGGGTGTCCGGAAGCTTTGGCATCATCTCCAGCTGGGTCACAGAGGCGCACCCCTGGCGGATCACGGTACCCACACAGTCATTTCCCGTGTCTCCGCCGCCGATGACCACCACATGCTTCCCCTTTGCCGAAATAAACTTTCCGTCTGCCAGACCGGAATCCAGAAGGCTCTTTGTGGTGGCTTTTAAAAAATCCACGGCAAAGTAAATGCCCTCCGCCTCCCTTCCCGGCACCTGGATGTCTCTTGGACTGGAGGCTCCGCAGGCCAGTATGACGCTGTCAAATTCTTTCAGGAGTCTGGCTGCCTTGTAGTCTTTTCCCACATTTACATTGGTCTCAAAAACAACGCCCTCCGCCTTCATAACCTGAAGCTTGCGGTCAACAATGGTTTTCTCCAGCTTCATGTTGGGGATGCCGTACATGAGAAGGCCTCCTGCCCGGTCTTCCCGCTCAAATACCGTCACGCTGTGACCTCTCTTGTTCAGCTGGTCAGCTGCCGCCAGCCCCGCGGGGCCGGAACCCACCACCGCCACTTTTTTTCCCGTCCGTATCCTGGGAGGCCTGGCTGCCGCCAGCCCCTGGACGTAGGCCTGCTCAATGACCGCGTACTCGTTTTCCTTAATGCTTACAGGGTCTCCGTTAAGCCCGCAGGTACATGCCGCCTCACAGGGAGCCGGACACACCCTGGAGGTAAACTCAGGGAAACTGTTGGTTCTCTTCAGGCGGTTGTAGGCCTGAGCCCAGTTGCCGCTGTAGATCAGATCATTCCACTCCGGAATCAGGTTGTTTAAGGGACAGCCGGAGGTCATCCCTTTCATCATCATTCCGGCCTGGCAGAAGGGAACTCCGCACTCCATGCACCTGGCTCCCTGACGCCTCTGCTCCTCCTGGCTTAAGGGAGTGTGGAACTCCTTATAATTTTTAATCCGGTTTTTCGGCTCCGCCGCCTGGCTGGTCACTCTCTCATATTCTAAAAAGCCCGTTGGCTTTCCCATGGTCTCGCCACTCTCCTCTCTGCCCTTTCATCCCCTGGTGTTCGCGAAAAACGCCTCAATCTGCGCCTGCTCGCTGCTCAGTCCCTTTTCCTCCATCTGCACGATGGTATTCATCATACGGCGGTAATCGTGGGGCATAATCTTCTTAAACTTTGGCAGATACTGGCCGAAATGGTCCAGGATCTCCTTTCCCCTGGCGGAACCTGTCAGGGCCACATGTTCCTGGATCATGGCTTTCAGCTCCAGCACATCGTACTTGTTGGTCACATCTTCGAAGGAAACCATCTCCTTGTTGAGACGGCGGTAAAGATCATTTTTCTCGTCCAGGACATAGGCAATGCCGCCGCTCATGCCTGCCGCGAAATTCTTTCCCGTGGTTCCTAGGACTACCACCCGTCCCCCGGTCATGTACTCACAGCCATGGTCTCCCACACCCTCCACCACCGCGGTGGCTCCTGAGTTGCGGACGCAGAACCGCTCCCCTGCCACGCCGTTGATAAAGGCTTTCCCGCTGGTTGCCCCGTAGAGGGCCACATTTCCGATGATGATATTTTCCTCTGCCTTAAATTTCACCCCTGCCGGAGGATACACCACCAGCTTTCCGCCGGAAAGACCTTTTCCGAAATAATCATTGCTGTCACCTGTCAGTTCCAGGGTCAGCCCCCTGGGGATAAAAGCCCCAAAGCTCTGACCTCCGCTGCCCTTGCATTGAATAACAAACGTATCCTCCGGAAGGCCCTCTGGGTACAGCCTGGTGATCTCAGACCCAAAGATGGTTCCCAGCGCCCTGTCCACGTTGGACACCTCCATCTCAATGCTCTGCCCCTGCCCCGCGTTCAGGGCCGGCCTCAGCCTTTTCAGCAGGATCCTCTCATCCGCTGTATCCTTCAG
>Ga0224742_10105_pt1 | contig 18939 bp, 11 predicted proteins | sample LIM_E_Water_Neg_FD_161631 | JGI IMG/M metagenome (GOLD analysis project Ga0224742, IMG submission 161631) | Enriched cells from gastrointestinal tract of the lab mouse from Pacific Northwest National Laboratory (PNNL), Richland, Washington... | ecosystem: Host-associated > Mammals > Digestive...
AACATCCACTATCTCCGGCCCCTGTGTCGAGGCTGTGGCATTCTCTGCCACCTCCCGGGGATCATCGTATTCCTTCTTTTCCTCATCCCCCCACAGGCTGTCATATTTTTCTTTCTTCTGGCGTCTGACCATTGCGCCAATACTCTTTGCCGTCTGGTAAAGGTCGTTGTCAAATTCCATCAGCTTTTTCTCATCTGCTGCCGGAACGATTGCACCTTTCATAATGCGGCGGGCAACTTCAAGGAGCTTTCCCATTTCAACTCCGTATTCCTTCGCCGCATCCGCCTGCTGCTCTGCTACTGTAGCATTCCAGTATGCACAGTACTGGTCAGCAAGCTTGCTTAAATATTCCTGATATTCCGACTGCTTTTCATCCAGCTTATCCAGCGTTAGTTCCAAAGTAGCGGCTTCTGACGCATACCTTTCTTTATCTTCCTTTGAAACGGAAACCTCCATCCTTGTTCTTACATCCTGGAGCTGTTTTGACACCGTCACCTTCTGATCCTGATAAGCCTTTACCTGTGCCCTGTAAATTTGTTGTGCTTCTCCAATTTTCAAATTCATCACATCCTTGTACTATTTTTACACATCCCTGTGCCTGCTTTGATACTTATAACTATTATCGTCCTTTTTCCCTCAAAAGCTAATAACCTTACCTGATTTTTCCAGAGGATGTTTAAAAATTGCTTTCTGACTTATATACCTTCACTAAAAGGTAATGATTTTATAAATCTTTCCATATAATTCCAGTCCGGTGTTTTTCTTCCATCTTCTCCTACACAAAACGGCAATTTTATTCTTGTTCTCTCCATTTCCGACTGATTCCATTTTATTCCATAACTATAATGCTGTTTTTGTAATCTAATTATGGTAATTAGAAAAAATGCAATATACTTGTTAAATTCAAAATTAGGAATCCAGACTTTAACATCATCCGAATTCCAAAATGGCATTTCCTGATAAAACGCCTCTGCAACACTGCCATTATAATTTACCGTGATGCATGGTTCATGGTACAATGGTTCCATATCAATATATCCGGTAATACCATTATTAAATTTAGTTGCCCCCAAAAAAAAGGTTTCTCCTTCATGCTGTTCTGACTTGGTTAAACGCTTCCCCGGTTTTATGATAAACAAGCCATTCTCACCAGCAACATCAAATTCACACCATGTAGAATCATTATAGCTAAATTTTACTTCCTGTTTTTCAATTGCTCCACTATACTTTTTTTCAAAGGTTTCCTGATCTATATTGTCTAAATACCAGCATGCTTTCTTGTACCCATCTTCTAAAAAATAATCAGGTATCTCTGATACATCGGGAAAATTCTTTTTATTTACCCATTCGGGAATTTCGTCAGTGTCTGGAACTAACAATGCCTCAATCGTTTTATTAGCCTGAAGCCCAAAACCATATTTAAACTTATTTGCCCTTATGCACATACAGTAGTATTGTTTATCCATTTCTGTCATAGGAACTGCCGGTATTAATACCCTCATATGGTATCCTGTATAATATGGTTCGATTTGAACAAATGCCTCCAAAACACTTCCCCCTAAAGAAACCGAGATGGTACCGCTGTCCCAAGGTTTTTGTCCATCTATTTCTTCTATTCGGGCCGAGACCCCGTTATTATTTTCCGTTCTGGAAACAAAATTGATGCCATCATCATTTTTATGTTGATAACATAATTCTAAGTCATTACCTTTATAAATTTTGAATAATTCATCTAACCGTTTCAGACATCATCACCACCATTCTCCTGCATGTACTTAAATAATGCATATTTTTTTAACTGTGCTTCAAAATCTTTTGCTGTCAATTTTGTATAATCTGTTTCCACATACAATTCAGCCAGCCATGGTTCGTCTGCCTCTGTCACTCTCCTTATGTAACATGTATTATCCCTATCTGCTAACCCTTTCAACTGATTGCACCACTCCTGTTTTACTGCCAGCCAGGTACCTTCTTTATCATATCTTCCAACATGCGGCACTGTTATGAATCCATCTTCTGTCCATCTTGCCAAAAATACATTCTTCGATGACTTACTGTGCGGAATGCCAGCCCTAAAAACCATGACACAGGTAGCAGTTCCCACTTTACTATCTTGAAATAATTTATTTGGCATAGTCATAACCGCCAAAAGGGTGTTATTCTCTAATATATTTTTTCTCATCTGCAAATCGCTTTTTGAATGCGCACAGCTTTGTGGAACTATAGCTATTCCGATTCCTCCTGTTTCTAAATAAGAAAGCATAGAATATACAAAATCCAGTTCACTCTTACCCGCCTGCTTATCTGATTTATTTTTTTTACCAGCTTCATTCAGCAGCGAGTAAGGCGGATTTGTCATCCCTATAACCGGTCTTTTCCACAGTTTACGTTCTTCTTCATCATCCCACGGTCTTTCATTTGCCGTTAATTCTTCATATAACGTTACCTTCTTTCCCTTATAGGTTCTGGTGATTTCGTCATCTTTTCTTAAAGAGGAATTACAAAACAAATTAGATTTACCATCACCATGAAAACGCATATTTGCATAAGCTAATGCAAACATTTTTTCATCATTGTCAATCCCCACCAGACAAGACTTTCTTACTTCCCTTCTACTTTGCTTTTTATTTTTTTCTGACCTTGAAATATCTGTAACAATATTGTAGTCCATTCTATTTAATGCTGCGATCAAAAAAGCTCCTGTACCGCAGCATACATCAAGAACTTTGGTTTTTTCATCTAATTTCCTTTCTAAGAAGATTTCTGCTATATCACAAAACAGTTCCGTAATATGCTTAGGCGTTAATACTATCCCTTTATCTTTTGTATCACCTTTGGCATATTTTAAAAAAGTGGTATAAAAAGTTCCCATTATATCAACTTCTGGATAATTCTTTATTTTCAAGGTAATATTTTTGTATATTGAATAACTGCATGTTGATAGAATATTTTCTCCAAATGTAAAATATTTCGTATCATATTCTGGTGCTTTTAATATTGAGGCACTTAATATATGATTATAATACTGCTCTAATTTTTCTTCTTTCATTGCAGATAAATCATCTATATTTTCCCAAATATTCTGCAAAGCTCCTTTAGCTCCTGCCGTTGCATTAAACAATAATCCTATTGCCTGTTTTCCCAGTCCTTCCTCAAATTTCTCTCCCGAATCAACTTTATCCACAGTATTTTTTACTGCTTTAAAATATGCTGAATCTTCCTCTGTTTGTGCCATAACCAGTGCTGACAAAAACCCGGCCCTATCCTCTGGCGATATACCATTTGCCCTTAAAAACTTATTACATGCCGCAGAATATTTTTTCAATTCCTTAATAACATTCTCAGTTTCCTCTTTGAACACTCCTTTTTCAATATTTATTCTGTGTTGGTAATCCTTAAATGAGGATATCACTGTTAAATCGCCGTCGCTTAAAAATTTTATGTCTTTGACTGTTCCCATAGATGGTAACAGAAAGACTGAACACTTAATGTTTTTATCTGAAATACCAGACACCGCAATCGCAATAACATCAAAGCCATTATTAATAAACGTTGCATAATGTAAGGCACCATTTATCGCTTTTGAAGAAATTTCTTTTTCATTCCCTAACCCTTTTTTGTAGTCATTAAGGTTTGAAAAAGTCTGATGATTTTTAAGATCTTCTTTACATTCAATAACAATTATTACCTTTGCATTTCTATTGGTTATAGTAAAATCCGGTGCCCCCTTGTTTCCACTAAGACTTTTGCTTGCAGAGGCAAATTGACTTTTTAAAAATTTAGCCATCTCGTCATTTTGAGCAAAGTCATTATAGCTTTCTTCCTTATATATCGTTATTCCGTTTTCTTCTACATCCTGGTTCTGCGGATAGCCACTAGCAGATAACGTTCTCTTTACTAATCCTTTTGTGGTTTCTTCACTCATAAATAACCCCCATTATAATCCTTTATTCCTGCCCCGCCCGTGAATTGGATGCAAACATGTCTCTCTATGTACAATTATAAACAATGACCATTAACAAGTAAAGGATATCCCTGAACATGCATAAACACTTTTATAACATTATAGAACACATGTTCTGCAATGTCAACAGCTATCTTTTCCTGAATTCTCATCTCTTATAAAGACAAAAAATATTATGTTAGTCGAAAACAAAAATTTCTATAAAAATCCTTTTTACATGCTAAAATATATCTATCAAAATTTCTATCAGGAGGCGCCACATGGAAAATGCATTCGTACTGGAATTATCGGAATCAAAATTCAAGGATTTATTCGTCTGTTTCTGCGGTTACTCCCAATGCAAACCGCTTCACGGATTCGGCCCGGCGGTCCGGCCCAATTATATTATTCACTATATTATAGATGGAAAAGGTTTCTACCAGACTGGGGACCATAAATACTGTCTGGAAGCCGGGGAGGGATTCCTGATTGAACCGGATGTGATGACCTATTATCAGGCCGACAGGAAGAATCCCTGGAGTTATCTCTGGATTGGATTTTCCGGAAGGCACGCAAAAGAATATCTGGAAGATCTGGGTTTAAACAGCCGTCATCCCACCTTCCGCTCCGGTCAGGGAAAGGAACTGCGCAGGCTGGTCCTGCAAATGTTAAAGTGTTCTGATGGTTCCATCACCAGCCAGTATCACCTGCAAAGCCTGCTATATGCTTTCTTTGCCGCTTTGTCCAAAGATGCCCAGCACGGAAACGAAGCTCCCCAGTCCCGTGAAAATTTTTATATAGAGCGGGCCATCAGCTATATCAGGAATAACTATTCCTCTGAAATCAAAGTCACCGACATTGCAGGATATCTTTGTGTAAACCGCAGCTACTTATACAAACTTTTCCAGAGCAGCCTCCAGATGTCACCACAGGAATTTCTGACCCGGTTCCGGATTTCCCGGGCAAAAGAACTTCTGGCAACTACCAAATTGTCAATTGAACACGTCGCCTCATCCTGCGGCTACCAAAATGCCCTTGTTTTTTCAAAGGCGTTTAAAAGGAATACCGGATACATTCCAACCCTGTACCGTACAGAACACTTCCAGGCCACCAGAAAATTTCTGGAAGATAACAAAGATATTCTGGATGAGCTGATGAGTGAGGAGTCTCTTAGAAAATTACAACAAAGAAAATGGCATAATGATGAAATTATACAAGAATGAAACATTTTGACTTATACCAGCAACAAAACTATCTACCGTCTCCCCAAAGCTGACAGATATAATATAGGCATGTTAAGAGACATGCGCGCATCCGTCTCACTGAATGTTCACAATAATTACAAATATTGGAGGAGATTTTGATGAGTATGGAAACAAAAAACAATGTAAACCCCAAATATAAACACGTATCCGCCCGTGAAAAATACTGTTTCGGCATCGGCGCGATTGGAAAAGATGCGATCGTGAATCTGGTAGGCGCCTTTCTGATGCTGTATTTTACGGATACTTTATATCTTGCCCCTGCTTTTGTAGGCGTATTATTTTTCGTAGCGCGTATCTGGGACGCCGTCAACGACCCCATGATGGGCATGATCGTAGACAACACCCGCTCCCGTTACGGCAAATTCCGTATCTGGCTGATTATCGGAACCCTTGCAAACTCTGTTGTATTTGTACTTCTGTTCCACAGTTTCAACTTAAAAGGCACCGCTCTTTACGTCTATGTATCAGTTATGTACATACTCTACGGCATGACCTACACCATCATGGATGTGCCCTACTGGTCCTGGCTTCCTAACCTGACCAACGACCCCCGTGAGCGGGAAAAAGTATCTGTCATCCCCAGATTCTTTGCCAGTCTTGCCGGATTTTCTGTTGCAACCTTCGGCCTTTATGTAATTCATGGTTTAAACAAGGCGGCCGGAGAAGAAAATCTCTATGCTGAACATGGCTACACAGTATTTGCCATTATCATAGCCGTCATTTTCATTGTTACTATCGGTATTACCGTTTTCAATGTAAAAGAAGAGGCAACTTTAGGCAGCAAAGCTGCCAAAACAAGTTTAAAGCAGGCTTTCCATATTATTATCCAGAACGACCAGCTTGTAGCTTTTATCGGTTTGCTGCTCACCTTCAACCTGTGTACACAGATTGCCAAAAGTTTTGCCGTATACTATTTAAAAATGTGTGTGGAAACGAATATTTATACTCTATCTTTGAATTTGCAATCATAGCTGAAATGGCGGGTCTAATCTTTTTCCCGAAAATCGCCTCAAAGATCAGCCGTGACAAAGTATACTTCTGGGCATGTGCCCTTCCCATTCTGGGCTTTGTACTTCTTGGTGCATTCGGCTTCATTGCACCTACAAGCGCTGTATTTGTCATTATAAGCTGTGCCTTTATCTTTTTTGGTTCCGGCCTGTCTCTTGGCGTTACTACCTGCTGTATGGCAGATGTCATCGACTATGGTGAAGTGAAATTCGGCGTAAGAAACGAAAGCGTAACCTGTTCTGCCCAGACCTTCCTTATGAAAGCGGCAATGGCAGCCGCAGGGGGATTGTCCGGCGTTGGACTGCAAATCGTAGGTTATAATGCAAAGCTGGAAACCCAGGCTCCAGGTACCATCATGGGCATCCGTATCATGATGATAATTGTTCCCATTATACTTGGCGCACTCAGCTACTTCATTTACAACCGCTATTACATCTTAAAAGGTGAAAAGATGGCGGAAATCACAGAAAAACTAAATCAGCTCCACAAATAAACACCAAAGCAGGAGCCAGCCGATATCCGTGCAGGCACGGCTGCCGGGCTGGGTGGCTGCGGGAATAAAACAGCCGTAACCGGCGGAAAGTGAGGAAACATGTACGTAATATTCCATGAGAATACCAGAACATTCCATCTGTACAATGATGACATTAGTTACATCATGACAATTATGAGAAACGGTCATTTAGGCCAGCTTTACTTCGGAAAACGGATTCAGGATAAAGAAGATTTCTCTTATCTCCTTGAAACCTGTGAAAGACCCATGACCTCCTATATTTATGACGACGACCGGACATTTTCTCTGGAACACATCCGGCAGGAATATCCTGTCTTCGGCACTACGGATTACCGACAGGGTGCCGTGGAAATACGGCAGGAAAACGGAAGCCGGATTTCAGATTTTACGTACCGGAGCCATACTGTCTCGGAGGGAAAGCCCCTTCTTGCGGGACTCCCGGCTACCTATACAGAAAGCGGGGCGGAAGCACTGACCCTGACAGTCACGCTGAAAGACGAGGTGACAGGTGTACAGGCAAACCTTCTTTACACAATTTTTGCCAAAGGCGGTATACTGGCCCGGAGTGTACAGTTTGCCAATGAAGGCCCCCGTCCTGTACGGCTGACCCGGGCCATGAGTCTATGTCTGGATCTGCCGGACCGGGATTATGTATGGCAGCAGCTCTCCGGCTGCTGGGCACGAGAGTGCCATATCCGGAACCGCACCCTAGAACCAGGCATTGTGTCTATTGGAAGTATGCGGGGCAATTCCTCCCATGAGCATAATCCCTTCCTTGTGCTGAAACGTGCCGATACCACAGAAAGATGCGGGGAGGCAATTGGATTTTCCCTGATTTACAGCGGTAACTTCAGGATACAGGCAGAAGTGGATGCCCACGACACCCTGCGGGTACTGGCCGGGATCGATCCGGAAACCTTTGAGTGGAAGCTGGAAAGGGGAGAAACTTTCCAGACACCGGAAGCTGTCATGGTGTATACCGACCGGGGCCTGAACCATATGAGCCAGACGTTCCACAAACTTTATCAGAAACGGCTGGCAAAAGGTTACTGGCGGGATAAGGCAAGGCCCATTCTGAACAATAACTGGGAAGCCACCTACTTTGATTTCACCGAAGACCGTCTGATTGAAATTGCCTCCAGGGCAAAAGAGTGCGGTGTGGAATTGTTTGTTTTAGACGACGGCTGGTTCGGCGCACGCAGCAGTGACAAGGCTGGTCTGGGAGACTGGAAAGCCAACAGGACGCGCCTTCCCGGCGGAATTGCCGGTCTGGCTGACCGGGTGGAAGGCCTTGGACTAAAATTCGGTCTCTGGTTTGAACCGGAAATGGTCAATAAGGATTCGGATTTTTACAGGCAGCACCCGGACTGGATTCTGTCAACTCCTGACCGCAGCCAGTCTCACGGCAGATTCCAGCATGTACTGGATTTTTCCCGGAAAGAGGTCGTGGATGCCATTTATGAACAGATGGCCGCCATCTTAAGGGAAGCGAAAATATCCTATATTAAATGGGATATGAACCGGAGCATCACAGAGTGCTATTCCAGTGCATGGCCCGCAGACCGTCAGGGAGAAATCTATCATCGTTATATCCTTGGGGTTTATGACTTGTATGACCGTCTGACCAGAGAATTTCCAAAGGTGCTCTTTGAATCCTGTTCCAGCGGCGGCGGACGCTTTGACCCGGGAATGCTCTACTATGCGCCCCAGGGATGGGTCAGCGACAACAGCGATGCTGTGGAGCGGCTGAAAATCCAGTACGGGACTTCCATGTGCTATCCTGTCAGCAGTATGGGGACACACGTATCCGTCACACCAAACCATCAGGTATTCCGCAACACGCCCCTCCACACACGTGCAAATGTTGCTTGCTTTGGAACCTTTGGCTATGAACTGGATTTGAATAAGCTGACGCCGGAAGAAAACGAAGAAGTAACTGTTCAGATTGCTTTTATGAAAAAATACCGGGACGTACTGCAGTTCGGCAACTTTTACCGTCTGATGAGTCCTTTTGAGGGAAATGAAACGGCATGGATGGTGGTCAGCGAAGACCAGAAAACTGCTATCGTGGGCTGGTACCGGGTTTTGAACTGTGTCAACGGAAGATATACACGGCTGCGGCTGGAAGGGCTGAATCCGGCATACTGCTACCGGAATTCCCAAAGCGGTGTATGCTGCTTCGGCGATGAATTAATGTATGTGGGAATGATCACCAGCGACGAAACCGCAGGCCAGGTTCCCCCGGACGTAACCCCTTACACTGACTTTGAGTCCAGAATCTATGTATTGGAGGTGACAAAACCGTGAATACCCCTGACACCTTACCGCTCCAAAGAGAGGAGAAAAAGTATACTCCAAAACGATTGACGCTGATGCTTGTTGGAATCCTTCTGATTGGTATGTGTGTGGCTTCCTACCGCATAAGTGGATTCGGCGTGGATGCCTTTTCCTGCATGAATCTGGGCATAAGCGGCTTTCTTAAAATGTCCTTTGGCAACTGGCAGCTCATAATGAACGCCGTACTGCTTATCATTGTATGGTTTACTGTAAGAAACTGCATCGGGCCCGGAACCATTGTCAACATGGTTCTGGTAGGATATACGGCTGACTTTCTGTGCTGGCTGTTTTTGGACCAGCTTCACCTGTCAGTGACTATGCCACTGCGGATCCTGTTCCTGCTTGTGGGAACCCTGCTTGCCTCCCTTGGCTGTGCCTGCTACATGATTGCAGATATGGGAATAGCGCCTTACGACAGCGTTGCTTTCATTATCACCAAATACACGAAGGAGAAGATATCCTTCCGTCTGGCAAGGGTAATGTCTGATTTGACAGTTATTCTGGTGGGCGTCATCTTCTGCATGATGGCGGGAAACAGTATTTGGCAGATCGTTGGATTGGGAACTATTGTGAATGCATGTTTTAACGGACCGCTGATACAGTTTTTCCGTGAGCGGATCGAAGATATGTTGAAATAGTTTATTTTGCGGAAAGACAGCACATTCTGCTCTTTGTCCCGGCAAAATGCGCTGTTTTTCCGATATATGTTATGATGGCTTACGCTCATTTGACCGTAGTTACTTTATTTTCGCATACATTTTCATGTCCAGTATTTTACCGTTTTTGACCGCATTACTGCGCAGCGTGCCTTCTAAGATAAAGCCGGATTTTTCAAGGACACGGCAGGAGGGATATGGCAGTCCGTCCCGTAAATTGTCCAGAATCTTTTTGTTATTCAGCATTTGGGACAGATCCCAGGCATCCTCCAGTTTCCATTTTTCTTATTGCACACTCCATAAAAACCTCCATTTCAATCTGCAGCTTCCTGACTTTCTTTCTCCGGCATATCCGGTTTCAGAGCCGCCCCGTTTTCCTTAACTGCAAAGGTATCAATGATATCCTTCGCCCAGCTTACGCATGTGGACGCTTTCCATGCCTCCTCATCACCGATTACGTACAATCTGAATTTCCCACGGGTAGCCGCAACATTTACGATATTTTTGTTGACCCAGTTCACTGCCCCCCGAGCTTCCTTACCTGTATCGCATCCCAGCAGAAAGATGACCTCGTCCGCCTCTTTTCCCTGGAAGGTATGAACCGTCCCGATTTTCTTCTGCTCATAGTCCAGCATATAATCGCTGTTGATTTTTGTGACACCGCTGTTTTTACGGCAATACTGCTTAATATAATCCCTGATGCCGGAAACTACAGAGGTAAATGGGCTGATGATGTAAAGGCCCGGCTCCGGGTTTTTAGAAAAGGCCGTCTCTAACAGCTCACACACCTTTTCCCCCTGCGCCTCCACAAAGTGGTTCTTATTTCCCTTTTCTTTTCCTTTCACATCTATCCACCGGGACCTGTCAAAAATAAATTTCTCTGCCCGCTCTGGTTTCGGCCCTCTGGTCTGCTGCTTCATAATCCCGCCATAAGAGATCTCGTTGGAAATATCGTACATAGGGGAAATACAGCGCCTATGCACAAGCAGCGGGCATCCCACCCACTCCGGGTAATCCGTGCCATTATCCAGCCATGTGCCAAACAGGTTCATCTGATCGGCAAATCCCTGCACTGAAAGCGTCTTATTCTTATAAGGTTTTAAATCATCGTCATTGTATGCTTTTCTAAGGAGGATCAAATCGTCGGTGACTACAGGTTCCACCTGCTTCGGATCCCCCACAATAACCGCCCGGCGGCTCCGGTAAAGAGCTCCCAGCGCCATCTGGGGCTGTGCCTGCCCCGCCTCGTCCACCACCAGCATTCCCACTGTTCCCGTCTGTCTGACATCTTTCAGCAGGCTCCCCACAGAGGCAAAGGTGGAAGAAATGACCGGAACCAGCAGAAACAATGTCTGAAACAGTGCCGGAACCATATTTTCCTTATCCTCTCTATGGAAAACGATCCTTTCATTTTCATCCCCCGGCCGCAGTCCCCAATAGTGGGACAGGGTGATAAAATTGTCCCTGCAGTGATTGGAAGATATCACAAACTCCTTATTCAGCCGCATAGCATATCCAAACAGCTTTTCCCTCTCCCTGTTATACCGCTGGGTAAACCATGGATTTGCCACCTGGGCGCCGGTTGCCCTGTGCACCTCCTCCGAAAGGAGCGCCTCCACGAAATCCTCATCCAGCACCGTACAGGAATCACTAATACCTGACCGGGTAAAGGCTCTGATCTCCGCTTCATATTTCTGTCTGGCCTTTTCTGCCTTCTCCCCAGCCTGAACGATTTCTCTTTCATAGCCGCTGATTTTACTTTTTTCTCCGGTTATGGTTCTTTCCCACTGCTCCACCTTCAAAAGGAACTCTTTGTATTCCTGATTTATACCGTCGCAGGCTTCCCTCGCCTTCCTGGCCTGTTCCTGTAAGGGCTGGATGTGTTCCTCAAGTGACGCGGCCCTTGCCCTTAGATACTCTGCGTCCTTCTGGTATTCTTCTGCAATTTCCAAGGCAGCCCTATGCTCTTCTCTGCGAAACAGTTTTGTCCAGATGCCTACAGACCTTCTGGCCTGCAATTCCTTTTCCAGCGTTTCCTTCAATTTAGCCTTTGCTTCGGCCAGCTCAGCTTCTTTCGCCTGTAATTCTTCCTTTACCTGACACAGTTCCTTTTCATAAAGGGATGCTTCGGCACGGATCTGTTTCCCTTCTTCCTTCAGCTCCTCCAACTGCTTTCCGGCGCTTTCTATATAACCCCGGCAGGCCTTTATGGCCGTCTCGCATTCCCTGCAGACTTTCTCTGCGTCACGGACTGCTTTTTCTTTTCCGGCCGCCAGATCTCCGGCTTTTTTGAGGGTCTTCTGCATTGCTTTCACTACTGCCAGTTGTTCCTCAAAGGCTTTTTTCGCCCTCTGGTAGGCGCTTACCCTCTCCTGAGCCATCGCCTTGTTTTTATAGAAGTCCCGCCCCAGCGGATACAATACTTTATTGTAAAAACCAGTCAGATTCGACTTCCGCCCCAGAGGCGCGGCTATCAGCCCCCACACATCCTGACTGTCCAAAAGCTCCTGTGCATACTTTGTGAAATAAACATCCCGATAGGGCTCTCCCCGATATGTAGTTTCCATTGTTTCAGACTTTTCAGGATCAAACAGGCTGGCTGCTTCCTTCAAAAGCTCTTTCAGCCCGTCGGTATCACCGTCCAGCGGCGCCAAATCCCCCAGCATACTTTTGGGAAGTTCTTTGGAAATATTTTCTACTGCGGCATTATTGCAGGACGCCACAAGCATACTGTAATCATTAACTGCATCCTCTGCAAAGCTGTACCAGCGGCGTGTATACTTCGAGTACGCGCCCTCCGGCCCAGTCCCATGGAGAAAGCGGTGCGCGCAGAATGCATCATCGGGATCGTCATATTGGGCCAAAAGCACTGCCCTTTCAATAATATTGCTCACCACAATTTCTTTCAGCAGCGTGGTCTTCCCTGTTCCCGGCGGGCCGTTAACGGAAAATACCCTTCCCCCTGCCCCGTACAGGGCAGATGTACCCTTATGTATGGACAGATTTACCGCTATCTGCTGCATCAGGGCGGGCATGAATCTGGACGGCCATTTTCCTAAAGGCGCATTTTCTATGGACAAAATTTCACTAAGCTGTTTAAGATACTCCCTCCGGCCCTGCCTTTTTGGGGCAACCAGATCGATCCGGCTTTCCTGCAAATCCGGTTTATGCAGAACCGTCACATAGTCAAGCAGTTCCCTGCCCAGGTATCCGTCTTCCTCTAAGGCGCCGTTTTCGGTCTGCTCAAACACCATCCTGATATCGTCCGAAAAATAGTCGTGGGACAGCCCCAGATAATTGTCCTCCTCCTTTTTACTCTTTTCCGCTTCATCTGCAAACAACTGAAAGCTTACCCCGTAGACTTCCTCATAGGCGTCTCTCTCATTTCCATTGTTTTCGATATTTCCTTTTATATATCTTTTTTCTATTTCTTTATATAAATCATGGAGCCGGGAAAGGGACACCGCACCGTCCGCAAGTGCCTGTCCGTCCCCACTTTCCTGCCCTCTGGCAAAAAACTTTTTTTCCAGTTCTTCCACTGCTTTACTGTATAATTTATCATCCAGAGAACGGGATATATCCCCCTTGGCCGTCTTTATCTGGCTCAATGCCCAGATGATCGTAGACAATGACAGGGAGCGGTCTATGTAATCCCCCTCCGGTGAAATCTGCAAACTTGCCCAGGCAATTTTATCTGTGCTGTGCTCCGGCCTGCCGCCGTCCTCCGGCGAAAAAGGCAGTACCTCTGCGATGCAGTCTATACACTTTTCCCGCTTCACCCTGCCAATGTAAACGGTAAGGTTTCCCCACTTTGTCATTCCACAGGCCGCCGCTTCATCTGCAATTATTTTATATAAATTTTTTCCTGCATCCTTTTCTGTAAGGGCAATGAAATCCCCAACCGTTTTCTGCTTCCCTGTACCCTTCGCAACGCTTTCCTTCTGTTTCCTTATCCTGCCTGTGATTTCACAACTGTCGGGATATTTATCCTGGGCCAGAAATTCCAGCGCAAACCAATACCCCAGCACCTTTTTGGCCAGCATCCTCTTCTGCTTATCCATCCATGTACCCCTCTGCCTTCATCCTCAAACTGTTCCTGAAAGAAAATGTATAATTATGTATTATTTTTTATTTTATCACATAATGAACAGCTTTCCTACAAAATTAAAAAATACGAAGAATTTTACTCTCTTGTTGTAGACATATAATATTATTTTGCCATAATTTTATAGCTCTTGCTATGCGAACATTATTTTTTTATCCATTTTATCGTATTACTGCCATTTTCATAGTAGATTTCCGCTGGATGCCGTAATGACAGTGCCCTAAAACCGTATAAAAAAATTTTCGGAAGGAAGCGGAGAATACTCCACAGTGTTATAAGATATCTCAAATTGGCGTCTGCCGTCATTTTTTCAATGTCTGTAGGATAAATGCTCTTACAGCGATTCCCTGCTTTTCTTGTTCATGTCCAGGCAATTTTATTAGTGAATGATAATATCAGATTATCACTTAATGTACAAAATAAAAGGATGAAATTTACAATGAATAAAGAAGTCTTCAAACAATTGAAGAAATACGGATATAGTCGTAAAGATTCGATGGTTATCAATCACTCAAACCGAATTGTTGATAACCATGATTATACCGCTAATAATATTAATCATCAAGTATGTGAATACGCAACTATTCAAAATTGTATTTTTGATTTTGCGTCTGTTACAGGAAGCATCTATCGGAATTGTACTTTTGAAGATAATTCTATGATGGAAACAGATTTTGAATTTTGTGAGTTTACAAGCTGTTCTTTTTTTGCAAAAAAACCAATAAACAGCTCCTTTAACAACAGCAATTTTATTAACTCACGATTTTATAATATTGATTTTGATTCGTGCACACTCACAAGCGCCTATTTTGAAAACTGTTATTTTAAAGGTGGAAGCATTCATTGCAGTACTCTTGAAAATACAGTGTTCAAAAACTGTCATTTTGAAAAAATTAATTTAAGTATTCTCAATATGGATTATGTTGAATTGGATGATCCCCATATGACAGAAGTTGTTCTGTCGATGTCCCAGATTCCATTTATGTTTGGATGCCTGGAATATCTTTTAAAAACTACAGATTCCATTAAAATATCAGGAGCAAAAAATAAGTATATATCCATAACCGAATATAAGAATAAGGTAATTCCTCTGCTAATGCAGCATTTTACAGATACGGAACAATATTTTCCACTATCTAACCTACAGCTTGCTTTAATGAATTATGACTTGGCAAAGGAGAGTTTAAAAAAAGGAATTTCAATCTCTGTAGAAACCAGAGATTTTCGAATGCTAAAATATTATTGTCATTTAATTGCAAAGATTGGCTATTTTAAACAGGATACTTTGCATATGTTTTATCGCAATATTTGCAAGATGAGTCCGCAGGGGGAAAACTCCTATAACGACCAGCGCAATTTTACAAGACATATAGCGGAAATCAAATCGGTTCTGTTTAGTCAAAATTCGTCGCCCCATCTGAACGCAACGTTCAAAACAGATATTACATCTCAAAAAGTTGGTTTATTGTCAAGAATATTGGAAATGTTCTTTACAATTTCCAAAATGGATGTGGGTCATGGAACGAATCAGGCAGAAATGCTGGTTTCAGAAAATTCACCTCTAATGGTAGAGCTCAATATATATGGTACAGAAAGGGCGCTAGTTGTGTTGCTGAACGCTCTGTTAAGGATATCTGGCATAACAGGAACTACGCACCGGCATTTGTCCTCTATTGCAGAAGGTATTCCCGTTTCTGTGTATATGGAGGAGCTTACAGAACGATATATAGAACAAATGAAAGAAATTCCCGTTACATTAATTTTATCGGAATATAGCCTAAACAATTTTAAAGAAACTGCATTCTGCAGCATTCCATGTTACTATTACAACAGTCAGATATCGGCACCAAAATACATTGGTGCGAGGTAGGAGAAAAACAAATGCCAGAAACATGCGACATTCGGGAAGGCGGATTAAAATGCCACGATCAAACCGCAGGAAAATACTTTTTACATAAAATTTCTCTGTATGGCCGCAAATTTTTTCTGTATAGTCTGGCGTTGGTTTTCAGCTATATAGTAACAAAATATGTATTTTCAGCTTGTATCTTAGCAGATGACTTGCAAAGTACAACCAGTACGCCTTTGTCTGAGTGCATATCTTTAGGATCTATTTTTGCAACCTTTGGTTCGGCAGTTATTGCTGTTCTGTCGCTGACTTCGTCCAGCCAAATATCAAGTTTTGATCAAAAGTTAGCCATTTTGCAGTACCAGTTTTCGACAGATAAAACATCGAAGTGGATGCGCTGGGAATTCCTTCCACGGCAGAGCAGAAAGCATATCCAGAAAAGACAATACCAATATTACAGGTTGGACAATGCCGAACTTTGTTTTGAAATAGAAAACAAAAAAATAAGCCTGCCAATTCCTACATGTCGTAAAGATTTCATTGATTTGTCTATATTCTCTGCATGGTGGAAAATGTGCAGGTATAAAAGCAGCTATAGTGCATACATCTATAAAAGAGATTGTATAGCGGATTTTCTGATATGGAATTGTCTTCATTCGATGTATAAAAATATTATATTATATCGCATAAGTGAGTTTTTTATCTCGATTGGCGCTGCATTTATTATAAACAGTATTGTATTTGCGTTTAGTTATCGTTAATTAAAAGAGACACTTTTAATGTATTATCTTCACAATAGTGACAGGCAGGTCCCAATTCTACATTATTTTCGTTGCAAATACGCAGTGCGTTAATATATATTTCATATATTTCTTTATCACTGGGAGCAAGTAAATGAGCAAGCGGTGTATCTGCAATTGGTTTAAAAAGAGATAAAATCGGGGAAACACCTAATTTGCTGACGTATGCAATCCCTTTCAACAGACTTTCTTTTGGCTCTAATCCGACCACAAATATTGTTCTGACATTGCCAGTATTTCCCCATAGGGAAACTGATTTCTCAAAAGCGTTTTTATATATCTCCAAAGAAATTTTTCCCTTTCCCGGCATATATTTTTGTGCTAGGCCGCGGTCAAAAATTTCTAAATTAAATGCAACCTCCGTAACCCCGTCCCGTTTTAAACGGGTAAGGAGTTGGATGTCATAAGGCGGTAAAGACATTAAATATATAGATTTATTTGATAGGGTTTTCATGTATTTGACAATTCTTAAGATATTGCCAAAATTAGAGGAAAGGGTATTGGATCCCCCACCGACTAAATAATGACGGACATCTTCATTGTCTTGATACGCATCCAAAACTTCCTTAATATCTTCGAAGCAGAGAATTTCATCCGTAGATTCAACATCACAAAATTTACAGCCACAATGGGTGTCTTTAAAAAAACAACCCAATCTATGAAATATCCGAAGTCTGTCATTTCCCAGATACCCGATAGCGTCAAAAGGAATGCCTCCCTTAGTGGTTTTATCGCTTAATTTGTCCCGATACCTCAAGGCTATATTGGCCAAAAATTCTCCTTGATAGCACAATATATAGTTTCCTTTAGGAGTTATATCAATCTCAAAAGGACTTATTTGAGAACGATTTGCCATATATGGAACATTTACATACATCTCTCCATTTACATGCAGATCCAATGCGGTAAATTCTTCGTAATTAAGTTCGCCCTGCTTCTCAGCTTCCTTTGCTGCGTTCTCCGAAATACACACCCCATGATTTAGCAGCATAATTTTCCACTGAACCGCATCGGCATGATTCCAAGGCAGTGAAGTTTCCAGTTGCTTTTCTACCTCGATATTGCTGTGTATTCTGCAAGTAAAATCGGGAGAAAGCGCCGCAATATTTCCGTGAAAAATACTTTTATATAAATATGTTCCTTTTTCCAAATGCATATTCCAATCCAAATTGTCGTCGATACATATAGCATCCTCATCATCACAGGAAACATGTAAAGCATGAGTATATTGCAGTTGCCGGTGCAGTCGGGGATCATAGGAATATCCCCAAAAACTGTATTTTACAGAAAGGTCTAAGGGGTGATACGAGCATGTTCTGTGTAAAAAGGCATCTCTATGCAATTCCTGTACAGAACATGCAACAGATGCATTATGAAAAGCCCTGTTAATAAGAAATGATGACGATTGAAATCGGGCATTGATTTCCATGAAATATACTTCTGTGCTTTCGCAGAGAAAATCTATGCCACAGACGCCACGATAACCTGCATAGCGCAATCGTTCTCCAATCAATCGGGCATATCGATATACACTATGAACAATATTCTCGGGAAGATGGGTAAACATCACATAATCGGCGCCATGATAATGAAAACGTTCATCCCCGGAGGAAAACAGCTGGACGGATGGCGGCAGAAGCAATACTTCATCGTCATATATTATGATATGGATATTAGGTGATACACTGTTCTCAATATAGGGAGAAAAAGAATATGCATTTTCTCTCAAAATATTTTTTTCAAAGTCCTTTGGAGATGCCACAAAATATGTGCCGGAACCGCCGCACGAATAAGCTTCTTGAGCTACAAATTCGGTATAGTAGGGAAATTTTTCGCATAAAGTATCATAATTTATTTCTTTACCAAGAGAAATAATATACGGGCATACGGGAACACAGGAAGATAGCCATTTTCTGGTTCTATGCTTATCCTCCAACAGATTGATTAAATCGTCCTCATTTTGGCAAATTAAACGTTGTGACAACCCATTTCCATAAGCATTATATTCGTCTGGGTAATATAGCATAAACTGTGCATCCGGGTATTTCCTATAAATATCCTGTAATTGTACCTTTACAAAAGCTATCCACTGCTCATGCTCATGGTTATAGTCAAATCTATATCCTGTCGAGTGATCAAAAGAACGATTTCCATTTTCACCAGTTCCAAAAATAGTGATAGAACCTGTAAACAGGTGGTTACAATCCATAATTTCACTTTCTCTAATACCAATCCAAAATAGTGGTCTTGTCATGAAAAACTCCTTTCCCAGCCAGCCTTCTCAAAGAAATTAGTACACATTATATAACGCTCATGAAATCCCATGCTGCTTTTATCAAGCAAACTACTTTTGACTCTATTTAAACAGTTGCAGGAACTTTTATGTAATGTATTCTTTAGAATACGATGGCGCTTCGCACCAGAATCAGCAGTTTCAAAGTCCAAATAAAATTTTTCTATTA
>Ga0224742_10106_pt1 | contig 18937 bp, 10 predicted proteins | sample LIM_E_Water_Neg_FD_161631 | JGI IMG/M metagenome (GOLD analysis project Ga0224742, IMG submission 161631) | Enriched cells from gastrointestinal tract of the lab mouse from Pacific Northwest National Laboratory (PNNL), Richland, Washington... | ecosystem: Host-associated > Mammals > Digestive...
TATTGCGGATGTCTGATTCCGGCACCTGGAATGTGCGGGATACCAGCTCCATGGCTTCATTGTCAGAGTGATTCTGATATTTGGGATCAAACCTGCGCAGTTCCTCCAGGTTTTCGAATTCATAGACCTGGTTGGAGGGCTGGCGGTTAATATAAAGGTCCGGATGTTCCTTGTCTATCCGGAAATTTTTCAGGGACTGGCCTTTTGGCCGCGCGCTCTCGGATTCCAGGAGCCGTTTTTGGGCCGTGCCGTTTGCAAGCTCCAGATACACGTTTTCCCAGTGAAACTGCTCGGTCCCGGGGATGGCGTAGTAGGCTTCCAGCACCGGAAGGAAAAAGTCGGACCATTCCCTGCTAAAGAAAGCCGGGCCGTACATGACCCAGGAATCCCGCCCTCCGATCTCCACATGAAGGATCTTCCCCTTCTTATTAAAGGAAAGACACCATTCGGAGGTTTCGCCCTCCTGAAAGACGGAGGAGTACCAGGCACAACACTCATAGGCATGGTACATATTTTCCCGCATCCAGTTGTCGGATGCCAGCAGATACATATTTCTGCCCTCAAAAAGCTTTCGGGCGTGGTAGACCGTAGCCAGGGTATTTTTTTCGGCATATTCTTTATTATATAGAAGTTTTACCTGATACTTATCAATGAGATATTCAAATTTTTCTTTCAGGTATCCAACCACAATGGTGATGTCCGTAATGCCTGCCTGGTGGAGCTGTTTGATCTGCCGCTCGATCATTCGCTCGCCAAAGACTTCCAAAAGCCCCTTAGGGGTCTCAAAAGTCAGAGGTACGAACCGGGAACCAAAGCCCGCCGCGATGATAACGGCTCCATCTACCCGGTACTGTTCTAAAAGCTCCTTTCCCCGGGCGGTCAGCTGATAATGTCCGTCAGGCTGTACAGTGATCAGCTCCTGCTCCGTACATTCTTTTATCATCCGGTTTATGGAGCCTAAAGATACCTCCATAGCCTGTGCCAGCTCCCGCTGGGTGATCTGGGGATGCTCTAATATATTCCTGCATACGAGCGCGTGCTTGTCCATAAGGGCCTCCGTTCAAAAATAGAGATTTATTTATATATATGAACATTATAGCACAGGGGGGAGGAAAAGCAAGAGGGGATGTGGAAAAAGAGGCCTAAGATCTATGAGAATGGCAGAAAAGCGGATCGGGTTTTCAACACTTGTAATTGAATAAAAGTTCTACAAACCGCAGAAATGCGGTATTTTTTTGTCAAATTTTGCTTGTCTATTTGTTGTATACGTTGTATAATTATGGTGGCATTCATTTTTGCTATGGCGGTGATACAATGAAACTCTTTTATAACAAAAATAGTAAAGATCCTATCTATTATGCTCAGGTTGGAATCCGAAACGGCAAAAAGGTCACGACCCGAAATGTCAAACGGTTCGGGAAACACTCCGAACTTCTGAAAATAACTGACGACCCCCTTTCCTATGTGAAAGCAGAAATTCGGAAAATGAATGAGGAATACCGTGTTGGCAAGGTGGAATATACCATTTCTACTAATTACAATGAACGGGTGGAACAGACGGATGACGAGGCTTCCACATCCACGGAGTTGAACATTGGATACTTTTTCCTGCAGTACTTCATGGCCGGTCTCCGGCTCAAGGATTTCTTCAAGGAAAAGACCGCCGAAAGGAAACTGACATTTAACTGCCACACCATCCATCGTTTTCTTGTTTATTCCAGAATCATGGAGCCGCTTTCTAAATACGCCATGCTGGACAAGCTGGATTCCTATTATGAAAAGCCGGACTTTCGCTATCAGCATATCCTGCGGTTTATGGACCTTTTGGAAGAACATTACGATGATTATCTGGCATGGCTCTACAAGCAGAGCGACACCATTGTAAAAAGGGATTCCTCCGTACTTTATTATGACTGCACAAACTTCTACTTTGAATGTGAACAGGCGGATGACGAGATCGTGGACGAAGTCACTGGAGAGGTTATGACCGGATTGCGCCAATACGGTGTCAGTAAGGAGCACCGGCCAAATCCCATAGTGGAAATGGGATTGTTCATGGACAGCAGAGGAATCCCCATCACCATGTGCCTGCATCCTGGAAACACCAGCGAACAGCTGACGGCAGTCCCTCTGGAACAAGAAGTCTTAAAAATGATTCCGGGTTCAAAATTTATCTATTGTGCCGACGCGGGGCTTGGATCCTACAATATCAGAAAGTTCAACAGCATGGGTGGCAGGGCGTTCATTGTCACCCAGTCCATCAAGAAACTGAGCAGCACACTGAAAAAAGCCGTTTTTAATGACTGTGATTACAAACTCCTTTCAGACGATTCGCCCGTCACGATTGAGGAAATGAAAAATTTTGACCGGCATGATCCGGATAACCTTACGCTCTATAAAGACTGCGCATATAAAGTCATCACGGCCGACAAGGTGCTGGATCTGGGACTTTACGAAGATGTTGTTCTGAAAAATGGACGGACGGTACAGAGAAAGGCAAAAGGAGTCTTAAAGCAGCGCATTATCATCACTTTTTCCAGAAAAATGATGGAATACCAGAGGACTGTCAGGGATCGGCAGATAGAGCGGGCAAAGAAACTGCTGGCTCTGAAGGATCCGGAGGAAATCAAAAAAGGCCCGAATGATGTAAGACGTTTCATGAAACGCGTCTCGAAAACAAAATCCGGTGAAAAGGCGGTTGTGGAATACATGCTTGATGAAAGTAAGATTGCGGAGGAAGAAAAATATGATGGTTACTATGCTGTTGCGACGAATCTTGCGGATCCTGCAAAAGAAATCCTTGGGGTATCACAGAAAAGATACCAGATTGAAGAATGTTTTCGGATCATAAAAACGAACTTTGACGGGCGCCCCGTGAACCATAGGCTGCCGGAACGGATCAGAGCGCATTTTCTGATATGTTATACCTCACTGCTTGTATACAGACTTTTAGAAGCCCGGCTTGATGACCAGAAAACACATGTCACGCCAGATCATCTGGTGACAACACTGAAGAACATGAATGTCACAAACATACATGATATTGACTATATGGCGCTATATAAAGGTAGCAAAGCCCTGGATGCGCTGACCCGGCTGACTATGCTGCCATTGGACAGACGCCACTATAGGCCAAAGGACTTAAATCGAATGATAAAAAAATTTTTAAGTTAGAAAAAATATACAACAATTTTAGCCATAGAAAAAGCCGGAATTTCCTTATTTTCCAAGGAATTCCGGCTTTGTTAATCATTTCAAGTGTTGAAAACGGGTATGAACATTATAGCACAGGGGGGAGGAAAAGCAAGAGGGGATGTGGAAAAAGAGGCCTAAGATCTATGAGAATGGCAGAAAAGCGGATGAATACGGAGATTGTACGGATATGTGTACAATCTAAGGGGAAAAGTGGGTTTTCGTAAGCTTTACGTAAGAAAATGAACAGAGAAAAGTTATAGCATTTTTTCGAAAAGTGTATTATACTAACGTTGTGATTGAGGGAAAGATATTTCCGACAGAGATTAGAAAGCCTGATTTCTAAAGCATTTATAAAAAATGCCAAAAAAGTCAAAAAGGTATTGATAATTTCCATTATAGGAAGTATAATTACCTCGTAATGCAATAGGGAATCTTCGAAAAGAAGGTTCAAAAAAGGAAAAAGGAGAGTGCATTCATTATGAGAAAGCAAACAAAATTAGTTGCAGTTCTGTCTGCAGCGGCTCTGTTGGCTATCGGTGCTTCCATGACTTCCTTCGCTGCTACCAAGTGGGTTCAGGAAGGCGAGGATTGGGTGTATCTGGACAGAGATGGGGAAAGAGAGTGTAATGTTTGGAGAAGATCCAACGACAACTATTACTATCTGAACGAAGATGGTATCATGGCTAAGGATACTCTGGTTAAGGATGATACTGTTGGCGCTACTTACTATGTAGACGAAAACGGCGTTAGAGTGACCAATGCCTGGAAAGAGATTCCAAATGAGGAGCAAGCCCAGGTAGGAAGTGAAAATACGGAAGATACTCCTGAAGTTCTGTGGTACTACTTCGGTTCTGCCGGAAAAGCTTACACAGCTGGCAATGAGAAGAAAGTAAGAGAGATCAACGGCAAATATTACATGTTCAATGAAGAAGGCCAGATGCTCAGTGGATGGCAGAGAGGCACAAATGGCGATCTCTATTATTTAGGAAATGAGAGAGAGGGCTGGGCTTATACAGGCTGGCAGCATCTTGAGCCAAACGATTACATGCAGGAAGAGGATTATGATGAATTAGAGTGGTTCCACTTTGGAAGTACTGGTAAGGCTAAAGTAGATAAGTCTGCATATATTGATGGCAGGTATTATCATTTCAATGGCGACGGAATCATGGATGATGACTGGTACGACAATTTGGCTTCACAGCCATCAGCCGCATCAGCCGCTAAAGCGTTTGCCTCTGTAAGCGGTTCCTTATCTAATGGCTGGGTATATACAGGTGACGCGGATCTTCCTGAAGATGTAAGATATGACAATGATGATCTGTATTGGTACTACTTGGTATCTGTTAGAGAGGGAAGCAAGGTTGCGAGATCCATTCCGTACAACTATCATGTTAATGGGGATGGTCCGGTAAGGGCAAAAGTTATCAAGAATAAGACTTATCTCTTTGACAATGATGGAAAGATGTTGGATGGTTTTATTATCATTAATGATGATGATAACACACCCGCAGGCCTGGTTGGACCAGAAGGGTTAGTAGACGCAACAACTGGCAATCAGGTAGCATATAACCGCATTGCGGAGACTACTAACGCTCATGGCAACAAGGTTGTAACTAATTTTGCTGGCGCAAATGATCCATTTGCTGCCGTTTACAAAATGAGCAATGGCGAATATATTGATAAAAACGGCAATGTTACAACGGATCCTGCAGAGAGAGTTAAGTCCTATGCTGGAATAGAGGGCAGAACTCTTGTAAATGGTCTCTATTACTTCAACGAGGCAGGCGGTTCCTTAAATGGTCAGATGCAGACAGGCCGTACAGCTATCACGAAAGATGGAGATACTTACTACTACTACTTCTCTAAGGATTCCAAGTATCCCGGATATGCCTATACAAATGCCGTTCAGGATGGTTATCTGTATGGAGCAGATGGAAGATGCGTAGTAGCCGAGTCCGGAAACAGCCATATGGTATATGTTCTGCCTGAAACCGTTCAGATCATGAGCAAAAAAGAGAATGGTCAGCAGAAGACCATTGCCGGAGGCAGTGCTGTAATCGTCAGCAGAACAGGTAAGATTAAGACCAGCGGAACTGTTACGATTGATGGAGTTAAATATACCATTAAGAGCGATGACTATACCGTTGATGAGAGTAAGACAAAAGTAATCGACTAATAGATAAGTATTTATAATTAAAGTTTTATAGAAAAGGGGCAGTTGTACGAATGTATAACTGCCCCTTTTGCTTATCTTTTTGGTAAAAGCTGTTCCTTATAGATTCATAAAAAATCAGCCAATTCCCGAAGATATTCTCGATTGTCTCGAATCAACCATCTTTTAAATGCCGCAAATGGTGAAGCGTCAGCTATTTGCTGTTTTACCAAGTATTTCAGGTCTTCCTTATCTTCTCCATCAGCCTCTAGATATTCTCGAACATATTCTTTAAATTTAGAGAGTTCTTTTCTTAAAACTTTCCTAAGAATTTTGGCCTCCATTTTCTTTTGAGGCGTAGACCCATAATACACTTCTTCCAACAAACGTTTTGTATTAAGTATCGGTTGCGTTAAATCTAAGACTTCGAATTCTAACTCTTCATCTGTACCAAAATACCCTCTTTTTCGAAAGGCTATCAATTCATCCACGTTATCTTTTGTACAATCTAAAATAGGCTCATATTTATTAAGCTTTGTATTATTGCAATGTGTACATGATAAAAAGAGGTTATTCCAATCATATTTCAAATCAATATTTCCCTGATGCGATTGCAGATGTTCTATCTGATAGGAAGTAGCCTGCTTATTCTCGCAAATATAACATTTTCCATGAAATATTTCCCACAGTGCTGAATTTACTTCGGGCGTATTATAAGAACCATTTTGTTCTTTGGCTCTTTGCAATGAAGCTATTGCGCTTTTAACTTTATCTGTCTTTCTACGGTTTATCTTTATCATAAGCGTGTTTTTTCAATCTCCTCAAATCGTTCCTGTATTTCTTGAAATAACCCATGATTGATTTCCTTTAATTCAATACGAAGCAATGCTCGTTCAGCTCTTTCCTCTTTTGATGGACTATCCTTTTGTAAAAGATATACATATCGATCTACTTTTTTTCTTAATTCATCTGAATATTCATCGGTGTCGAAATACCCTTCTGCGAGTATATCTGAAGAGTATGCAGTTAGATTCTCCAGTTCTACATGTTTTTCCAGATCATATGCTTTTGCGTTTGGAATAGAATTCAAAATATATGGAGAATGGGTTGTAATAATAAATTGGATCTTTGGGAAAAAATTAGTCAAAAATGGAAGGATTTTCTTTTGCAATTCAATATGCAGATGTGTCTCCAACTCATCTATCAAAACAATCCCTTCAATATCGTACTGACTTAGTTCTCCCTTTAAAAGCCAATTTTTATCCATCCTCAGAATTAAATCTGATACTATATGCAGAGCCGCAGAATACCCATCGGATAATTCGTCCAGACTACACGGCTCTCTCCCATCCTCTATAATCTTAAAATCGTATTCTCTATAACTGTATTCTAAAATGACAGAGGAATCATCCAACAGAACCCGTAAAGCAGACTCAAAACGTTCAAACCACTTTTGGATTTTGTTGGCAATAAGAAAATCTTCCTCATTTTTTGCATATGCTTGCTGTGTTTTTAAATGTACCATATATTTATGAAGGAGTTTTCCAGGGGTTGAATCTATTTCATAGAATTCATCTAATCTAATATCTTCTACGCCCTGTGAGCGAATAATCTGTAAATGCCTGTCTGCTGGAAATGCAGCCACTATAAAGTCGCCACTCTGGTACTGGATGTTTAGCTTATTAGTATCATTAAAGATGATATCAAGTTTATCTTGTTTGCTATAAATATTTCTGTCTTTAAATGAATCAGGTATTGTTCTATCAAAATCAGCTAAGGATTTTTGGATTGCTTGAAGTAAGGATGTCTTTCCAGAACCATTTTTTCCTGTTATCAATAGATGTTGCCGTTGGTTGGGATTTAGCAAAATGGATATATTTGATAAATGCCTTACTTCGTGGATATTGATCGTGGTAATATAATGTTCCATTCTAATATCTCCTCTCATATGCCTATTATATATTGCTATGACTTATATGACAAGTGCAGAATTGCCATATAATACGGAAATGTTTCTACAAAAATCTTTTTATTATCATTCGTTACAGACTATTCACCTACCTTTTATTAAGTATTTTGCCGATGCCAAATAATTTCCAATATAGGAAGTATAATTACCTCGTAATGCAATAGGGAATCTTCGAAAAGAAGGTTCAAAAAAGGAAAAAGGAGAGTGCATTCATTATGAGAAAGCAAACAAAATTAGTTGCAGTTCTGTCTGCAGCGGCTCTGTTGGCTATCGGTGCTTCCATGACTTCCTTCGCTGCTACCAAGTGGGTTCAGGAAGGCGAGGATTGGGTGTATCTGGACAGAGATGGGGAAAGAGAGTGTAATGTTTGGAGAAGATCCAACGACAACTACTATTATCTGAACGAAGATGGTATCATGGCTAAAGATACTTTGATTAAGGATGATACCGTTGGGGCTACCTACTATGTAGATGAGAACGGTGTAAGGGTTACCAATGCCTGGAAAGAGATTCTCAATGATGAGCAAGTACAGGTAGGAAGTGAGAACACCGAGGATACACCAGAGGTTCTGTACTACTACTTTGGTTCTGCCGGAAAAGCCTACACAGCTGGCAATGAGAAGAAAGTAAGAGAGATCAACGGCAAGTACTATATGTTTAACGAGGAAGGCCAGATGCTTAGCGGATGGCAGAAAGGTTCCAACGACGATCTTTACTACTTAGGAAATGAGAGAGAAGGCTGGGCTTATACAGGCTGGCAGCATCTTGAGCCAAACGATTATATGCAGGAAGAGGACTATGATGAGTTAGAGTGGTTCCACTTCGGGAGTACCGGTAAAGCTAAAGTAGATAAGTCTGCGTATATCGATGGCAGATACTATCGCTTCAATGCCGATGGTATTATGGATGATGACTGGTATGACAACATGGCTTCCGTACCTTCCGCCGCATCATCTGCGAAAGCGTTTGCATCTGTAAGCGGCTCTTTGTCCAGTGGCTGGGTATATACAGGCGATGCAGATCTTCCAGAGGATATAAGATATGACAACGATGATCTGTATTGGTACTATCTGGTATCCGTTAGACAGGGCAGCAAGGTAGCAAGATCCATTCCATATAACTATCATGTTGGTGCTACTGGTCCAGTAAGAGCAAAGGTTATTAAGAATAAGACCTATCTCTTTGATAACGATGGAAAGATGCTGACTGGCTTTGTTGTTATCAATGATATTAATAACACACCCAAAGGTTTGTCTGGTACTGAAGGCTTAACAGATGGGAATGGTAAGCAGGTAGCGTACAATTATATTGCAAAGACTGGAAATGCCCAGGGACGCGAGATTGTAGATAATTTTGCAGGCGCAGATGAGCCATTTGCTGTTATCTACAAGACAGATGACAATGGTGAGTATGTTGATCTGAATGGCAAGGTTACTACAGATCCCGATAAATATGTAAAATCTTATGCAGGAATAGAGGGAAGAACTTTAGTAAATGGTCTCTACTACTTCAATGAGGCAAGTGGTTCTGTAAATGGCCAGATGCAGACAGGCCGTACAGCGATCACAAAAGATGGTGACACCTATTACTACTACTTCTCTAAAGATTCCAAGTATCCTGGCTACGCCTATACAAATGCTGTTCAGGATGGCTATCTGTATGGAGCAGACGGAAGATGCGTAGTAGCTGAGTCTGGAAACAGTCATATGGTATATGTCCTGCCTGAGAATGTTACAATTATGAGTAAGAAAGAAGACGGCCATCTGCTTACGATTTCCGCAGGCGATGCTGTAATCGTAAGCAGAACAGGCAAGATCAAAACCAGCGGAACAGTTACCATTGATGGAGTTAAGTATACCATTAAGAGTGATGATTATACCGTTGATGAAAGCAAGACAAAGGTAATTGACTAATAAAGTAAATTACTAAGTTTCACGACAAAGGGGCAGTTGCACTGATGTACAGCTGCCCCTGTTTCATGTATTTTTCTTTGATATAGGTTATCGTTTTGTAAATGGTAAATATTGCATATCTATACAAAACTAGCACAAACCTATATGATAGAAACGGATGCTCTTCGGTTTTATTCCACTTAATTTACGCTTGTTTTCCTATAGTTTACAGGGAAGTTCGTCCATCAGGGGAATAGGCCATCTAAACAGATGAGGTTTACATCACACAGTCGCTTCAATATCGCAATGAGCAGGTATTGAAAATAATCATATAATTTTACTTTTGCTATTTCTGCTATATTGTAGATGATTGTGCCAGATTCTTTTTCTATAATAAAAATTATCTTCAAATGTATCAAACTCTTATCAGGATGAAGTGCTTGAAAACTCACTATTTAATATAAATACGCCATATTTAATGACATCGTAATAAAAGAGGGATGCCTTGCATTCACAGGACATCCCTCTCCTTATTTGACTTTAAGAAAAACAAATTCTTATTAGTCGATTACTGTTGTCTTGCTGTCATCAACAGTATAGTCACTGCTATTGATTGTATACTTCACACCATCAATCGTAACCGTTCCGCTGGTCTTCACCTTACCAGTTCTGCTGACTACTACAGAGCTTCCTCTTTCTATTACTGTTGGAAGACCTGTATCTTTATTTTTCTTGTTTATGATCATAACATCGTGTGGCAGAACATATACCATATGGCTGTTTCCAGCTTCTGCTACCACGCACTTACCATCTGCTCCATATAGATATCCGTCCTGAATAGCATCAGTATATGCGTAACCAGGATATGTGGAATCCTTGGAGAAGTAGTAATAGTAGGTCTCACCATCTTTGGTGATAGCCGTACGCCCTGTCTGCATCTGTCCCTGTACAGAACCGCTCGCTTCATTGAAGTAGTAGAGACCATTCAACAAGGTTCTTCCTTCTATGCCTGCATAGGTCTTTCTGCCCTCGCTATTACGAACAGCAGCAAATGGTTCATCTGCTCCTGCAAAATTCGTTATAACCTTACGCTCATATGCATTCTCAGTTTCATTAATCCGGTTATATGCTAAAAATCTAGTTGGCTTGTCATTTTCATCAAGTTTGCAGATAGCTTCACCCAAGCCGAAATAACCCAAGGAGTCTTTTTCATTGCTTACAGTCGGAATATTCTCTGCATCCTTGATAACAACAAAACCTTTTAACATCTTTCCATTACTATTGAAGAGATAAGTCTTATTTTTGATAACCTTCGCTCTTGCGTCACCCGTTGCACCAGATTCATTTGTTGCATCTGCTACGGAACCGTTCACAAGCTGATAGTTGTATGGAATGGATCTTGCAATCTTGCCGCCTTCTCTTACGCTTACCAGATAGTACCAGTACATATCATCATTATCAAACCTTGTCTCTTCTGGCAGGTCTGCGTCACCCGTATATACCCAGCCGTTTGCCAGCGTTCCACTTACAGATGCAAATGCCTTTGCAGAAGAAGCTGCTGTCGGGATGGTTGCCGGAGCGGTATACCAGTCATCATCCATGATGCCATCTTCGTTGAAGTGATAGTATTTTCCATCAATGTACTGGGATTTATTCTTGGAGGCTTTTCCTGTGTTACCAAAGTAGAACCACTCAAGCTCATCATAATCCTCTTCCTGCATATAGTCATTTGGCTCAAGTTTCTGCCATCCTGTATATGCCCAGCCTTCTCTCTCGGTTCCGAAGTAGTACAGATCTCCCTTGGTACTCTCCTGCCATCCGCTGAGCATCTGGCCTTCCTCATTGAACATGTAGTACTTGCCGTTGATATCTCTTACTTTCTTCTCATCCCCTGCGGTGTATGCCTTTCCTGCAGAACCAAAATAATAGTACAGAACCTCTGGCGTATCATCGGTGTTCTGGCTGCCTACCTGCGCACCCTCATCATTGGGGATCTCTTTCCATACATTGGTAAGTCTTACACCGTTCTCATCTACATAGTAGGTAGCGTTAACCGTGTCATCCTTGATCAGGGTATCTCTCGCCATAATACCATCTTCATTCAGATAGTAATAGTTGTCACCGGATCTTCTCCAGACATTAGCTTCCCTTTCGCCATCCTTGTCCAGATAAATCCAATCCTCACCTTCCTGCACCCAACCCTTGGTAGCAGCGAAGGAAGTCATGGAAGCACCGATAGCCAACAGAGCTGCTGCAGACAGAACTGCAACTAATTTTGTTTGCTTTCTCATAATGAATGCACTCTCCTTTTTCCTTTTTTGAACCTTCTTTTCGAAGATTCCCTATTGCATTACGAGGTAATTATACTTCCTATAATGGAAATTATTTAGGAGAGTGCTTCATATAAACTTTCTATTTTTGCAATAATACCTTTAGTAGATTTTATAGCGAATATTCTTCAATAATACAATCATGTCGTTTAGATTTTTTGTTATAATTGATAGCCACAAGAATAATATTTCCAGAATAATCCTTCAAAGCATCAACATATCTTCTATCCTTTATTTGCGTAAGAGCGCCCTTAGCTGATTGATCCCATTTTAGTTCTACTAAAATAGCAGGGCTATTTACAGATTTTATAGGTAAAAACACTATATCAGCAAAGCCTTTTCCACTAGGAAATTCTCGAATTAAAAGATAGTTTTTTCTGGCATAAAAGTAAGCAAGGGTAATCACACAGCTCAGAGAATTTTCATTATTATAGGATAAAATGGATATGTTCTCCGTATGGATTTTATCAATTCCCTGTGCAACAGCATCTTGATCCAAATTTAATGTAGATTCCAACAAATCCTCTGAATCTCGAAGAATTTTTGCCAGCCGTTCCCATCCTTTCGATCCATCAATAGCATTTCTAAATTCGCCTGCAATTTCCATGTTCGGAATGAATACATTTTGTTTCCTCTCATCATATGCAAGGTATCCTAAATGCACCAATAAAGTAAGCACATCATCCTTACTCTCAAAACTGGTCATATCATTCTGGAACTTTTCAGGATTGATGCGATGAACTTCACCACCAACCATAGAAATAATTGCATCTTTTAATCCATCAAAATTCATGTCGATATAGATCCTCAATGCTTCATATGTTTCCGTTCTTGTCCAATAACTCTTAAATCTTTGATTGCGCATAGCATCTACAATTGATTTAGGATTATAAATATGCAGATCATCGCCAAAGGTATATCCGTCATACCATTGTTGTGCTTCATCGAACTCCATATGATAATCTGCACACAACTGTTTCACCTCGTTTTCCGTAAATCCTATAAATGGAGCTAAGCCTTTAGAATCAGTCATGGAAAATTCCTCAAAAATATTTAAGGCAGAGTGGGTGCCATATTTTTTGATAGGAAGAATTCCTGTCATATATGCAAGTTTTACATATACTCGGTCTTTTAAAAGGTCTCTTAGAAAGTCTAGATAAGCCTTTTGAATAGTTTCGTTATTTTTCATTTCTCGAAAAATGCAATCCCATTCGTCAATTATAAAGATAAATCCTGGACTATCATCTTGTGTTTTAAAGTACACAGAGGTTAATGCATCCGGTAAACTGGTTTCTGTTTCCTTAATCACATCTTTATATTGTTCTTTAACCTCATTCAGAACCTTTTGCTCAATATAATTCACAAAATTATCTGGTGTTTTGGCTCCCCTGATAAACTGTTGGATGTTGAGCATTAAAACATGGTGTTTATTTAAATGCTCATGGAAAGAAGACAATTGCGCAATTTTTTGGTGTTTAAATAGCGATTCAGAGTCAGCGCCATTCGTGTAATACGCACAGAGCATGTTGGCAGCTGTGGATTTTCCAAATCTTCGAGGCCGACTAACACAGAGATATGCCATATCAGAATCTATCACATCATTTGTGTATGCAATTAAATCTGATTTATCGACATATATTTTGGATCGAAGCATTCTTCGAAATTGATCATTACCTGGATTCAGATATATCCCCATAAAAACATCCTTTCTGCAATGATTATGATATATTGTAGTGTTAAGTGATTATTCGCCAATATAACTCTTTAATGCGTTACTTATAAGAGAATTATAGCAAAAATTTGAGGATTTGAATAGGTAAAAATAACTTTATCTTGACAGGCTCTTAGACTTATCATCTTCATGTCAAAAATAATTTCCATTATAGGAAGTATAATTACCTCGTAATGCAATAGGGAATCTTCGAAAAGAAGGTTCAAAAAAGGAAAAAGGAGAGTGCATTCATTATGAGAAAGCAAACAAAATTAGTTGCAGTTCTGTCTGCAGCGGCTCTGTTGGCTATCGGTGCTTCCATGACTTCCTTCGCTGCTACCAGAGGCTGGGTACAGGAAGGTGAGGACTGGGTTTACCTGGACAGCAACGGAGACAGGGTTTACAATGAGTGGAAGAGATCTGGGGACAACTATTACTATCTTGGTGAAGATGGTATCATGGCAAAAGATCAGCTGGTTCATGATACAACCATTGATGCCTACTATTATGTAGATGAGAATGGTGTCAGGTTGATGAACGCTTGGAAAGCCATTCCCAACGATGAAAATGCCCAGGTTGGTGATAACACACCAGAGATTCTGTATTACTACTTTGGTTCCGCTGGAAAGGCTAACCGTTCTACGGATGACGATTTAGCAATTAAGACAGTCAATGGTTACAATTATGCATTTGACACGGAAGGCCGCATGGCAAGTGGATGGCAGTGGGTACATGTCAAGAATGGCAAAAATACCGAGGAACTTTATTATTTCGGAACTGATGAAGAAGGCTGGGCTCGTACAGGATGGCAGCAGCTTGAGCCTGGTGAGAACATGCGTGAGGATGAGTACGATGATCTTGAGTGGTACTACTTCGAAAGCAACGGCAGAGCTGTAAGAGATGGTTCCAAATACATCAATGGAAGATATTATGCGTTTGATGACTTGGGTGTTATGAAAGATGACTGGTATGATATTGGCGGCACCACTAAGCCAACGGCAGCATCTTCTGCGATTGCATATGCGTCCTCCAGTGGTACGCTGTCTAATGGATGGGTATTTACCAATCCAAAAGATGAGGGTGACTCTGATGACTACTGGTTCTATCTGGTAACTGTTAGAAATGGTAGCAACCTTAAGAGGTCTATCCCATTTAACTATTATGGCACAAATGCTGGTTCCGAGGCTGGTGTGAAAGCTGTAAGAGCTAAAGTTATTAAGAACAAGACCTATATCTTTGATACAGATGGTCAAATGTTGACTGGTTTTGTCGTACTTGATGATGGTACTGTTGGTGCTGATGTAAAGGCATTGGCAGATGAGAAGGCTGGAAGCAGTTCAAAGATACAGCTTTTCGATATCCTTGATATTGAAGATACTGTTGGTGGAGAGGATAAATTCTCACCCGCTGTATATGGTTCTGACACTCCAACAGACAAAGTCAATGGCGTTGCCGCAAGAAAGTTAGAGGCTGGTCTGTACTATTTCAATGAGACAGCAGGATCACAGAATGGTCAGCTGATGACTGGTCGTACAGCTGTAACAGAAGATGGTGAGACTTTCTACTACTATTTCAACAAAACCGGTAATCAGAACAACTCTGAGAACTATGGTAAGGCGCTTGTAAGCACTGTAAAAGATGGCTATCTGTACGGTACAAACGGCAGATGTCTCACAGCTGACAATGGTAATTCTTATGCGGTATATAAAGTTGATGATATCAAGGGGGATCACTACCTCAACGCAAAAGATATGCCAACAGAGACAGAGACAACTCCGGTACAGGGCATTAAGATTGCAGGCAAGTCAGGTGCAACAAGTATTATTGATACCGATTACGATTCTACTGCTGTTGATGGTGCTTATGTAGTAGTAAGTCAGAGCGGTCGTATCAAACAGAGCGGTACTGCTACTATTGATGGAGTTAGATATACCATCAAGAACTATAAGGTAACCAATACTAAGGCTATTGACTAATTGTCATAAGTGTCTTAATAATCATTTAAAGTAATTTTAAACAGAGGCTATGAAAAACAGAGGTAGTTTGACTCCATTTTTCATAGCCTTTTTATTTAATTTTTTCAAATCTGGGAATCATACTTAAATTTAAAGATTCACAAAAGATAGGAGGGACTGTTACAATTTTGAAATTGTTACAACTTAAATAAGAAAAATGGCATCTCGACAATACCTTCATGATTGTCGGGATGCCATCTTTAATTATTTTAATACAGTTTTTATTATGCAATATTGGTCAAAGACATTGCATTAATCAATTGGCTTTTCATCCTTAATAGTATAGTTCGCATTATCGATAGTATATTTTACACCATCAATGGTAACTGTACCACCAGTCTTTACTTTACCAGTTCTGCTTACAATGACTCTGCTATTTGCTGGAATTTCCACACTTGGTATACCTGTTGTTGCATCCTTTTTGTTCATAATCCAAACTGGGTTTGGCAGTTCATATACTGTATAACTATTTCCAGCGTCTGCTGTGACACATTTACCATCACTTCCATACAGATAGCCGTCCTGAATCATATCCGTATAAGCATATCCAGGATAATTTGTATCCTTAGAGAAATAGTAATAGAAGATTTCACCATCTTTAGTAATTGCTGTACGTCCTGTCTGCATCTGTCCCTGTACAGAACCACTGGCTTCATTGAAATAATAAAGTCCATTTAACAGAGTCCGTCCACCAGTTACAGGCTGACCCATCTTCTTGCCATCCTTTGTAACAAAAGCCCCATCATCATCATATACATAACCAAAAGGTTTATCTGCACCTGCAAAGTGACCAGTTGTCACAAGCTTACGTTCGTATGCATTTTTTGTATCAGCAATAAAGTTATATGCAACCAATTTACCATTAACTTTTAAGCCTTCCCTGGAACCATAAGCAAATTCAATCTTTGTATCTTTGTTTGTACTTACTGGCAGATTGTCTTTGTCATCAATAACAACAAAACCTTTTAACATCTTTCCATTACTATTAAACATATAGGTCTTATTTTTGATAACCATTGCTCTTGCATAACCAGTAGGAGTTGTTTCATGTACTGCATCCATCACACTGCCGCTAGCGGTTGACTGATAGTTATAGGGAATACTTCTCGCAATCTTCCCTCCATCTCTAACAGTGACCAGATAATACCAATACATGTCATCATTATCATATCTGATATCTGCATCAAGATTCGCATCTCCTGTATATACCCAACCACTAGCCTGTGTTCCGCTTAAAGATGCAAAAGCCATTGCTCCAGATGCAGCAGTCGGCTGTGATGCCGGGTTACCATACCAATCATCATCCATGATTCCATTGTCATCAAAATGATAATACTTACCACTGATATACTTAGATCCTGTATATGCCTTTCCGTTTGTTCCAAAGAAGAACCACTCAAGTTCGTCGTAATCCTCTCCGTTCAAATAATCGTTGGGCTCCAGATGTTGCCAATCCTTATATGCCCAGCCTTCCCTTGCGGTACCCAAATAGTAGATGTTATCTTTTGCGTCTTTCTGCCATCCACTAAGCATCTGACCTTCTTCGTTGAACATATAATAGTTTCCATTGATTTCTCTTACTTTTTTCTCATTTCCAGCTGTGTAAGCCTTTCCTGAAGAACCAAAGTAATAGTACAAAACTTCTGGAGTGTCATCGCTATTTTCACTTCCTACTTGTGCGCCTTCGTCATTCGGCAATTCTTTCCATGCATTAGTGATCCTTACACCATTCTCATCTACATAGTAGGTGGCATCAATGGTATCATCTATAACCAGAGTATCTCTGGCCATAATACCATCGTCATCCAGATAATAATAGTTATCACCGGATCTTCTCCAAACATTAGCTTCCCTGTTTCCTTCTTTGTCCAGATACACCCAATCCTCACCTTCCTGTACCCAACCCTTGGTAGCAGCGAAGGAAGTCATGGAAGCACCGATAGCCAACAGAGCTGCTGCAGACAGAACTGCAACTAATTTTGTTTGCTTTCTCATAATGAATGCACTCTCCTTTTTCCTTTTTTGAACCTTCTTTTCGAAGATTCCCTATTGCATTACGAGGTAATTATACTTCCTATATTGGAAATTATTTGGGACATACCTTTCCAGGAAATTTTTATCCTGTTTTAGGCAAATAAAGGTATAAAAAAGGGGATAAATATGTTATATTAAGTGTATATAGCTATTAAAGGGGTGATTTTATGGTCAATAAATTTTCAGAGGTCTTTAAGCCGGGAACTTACCCGGAGATGACATATGTGTCACGGCATTCAAAGCATACACAATACACATACGAAGAACGCCTAAAACAGAGCCTGGCAATAGATGGATATTTAACATACATTGTGGGGCCTTCCAAAATCGGCAAAACTGTATTATGCGAAAGCGTTATCGGACAAAAGAATATGGTCGCTATGTCTGGAAATGATTTTTCGAAAGAACACGATTTTTGGTCAGGTTTAGGAAAAAAGATTGGCATTTCTATGACAGCAGAAATCAGTGAGGAAAATTCAGCCTTCTCTGAAAATGCGCAACGGGCCACTACTATAACAAAGAATTATTTCACTACTAAAGATAAAGTGGTTAGCTATTTTAAAGAATATGATAAAGTTTTAGTTTTAGATGATTTTCACTATGCTCCTCCAGCCATCCAATATGACATTGCATGCCAATTGAAGGAGGTTATCCGAACTGGCTTTAAAGCTATTGTAATCTCTCTGCCTTACCGCTCAGATGACGCTATTCGGCTTAACCCGGATCTTACAGGGAGACTATCTGTTATTGAAATAGAGCCATGGGAATTAAGTGAATTAAAAAGGATCGCGGACAAAGGATTCTCTAAACTCAATATAAACTTAGATGATAATATAATCTCCCGAATGGCCAATGAAAGTATACATTCGCCCCAATTAATGCAGTCTATTTGTTTAAATATTGGCCTGCTTACGGAGAAGAGTTTAGAGATCACAGATGAGACTGTATCAGAAAGCTGCAGATTCACCTGTATGAATCTGCCTTATGGCGATGTAGTGCGTATTTTAAAAGCAGGCCCTCCTACAAGAGGGCAACAGAGACTACGCTATGAATTACAGGATGGAAGTAAAAGAGATATCTATAGCCTTATTTTAAAGGTTTTAGCAGATAATCCCCCTTCCATAAAGCTTAGCATTGAAGAGCTAATGGAAAGGATCCGAAACAATATGGCTGATAATATTCTAAAACAGCAAAAAGTAAAAGACTCTTTAAAAAATTGGAAAAAATTGCTGGAAACCCAAGGAAGCCTCTATCATGTGTTAGATTGGAAAGATGATACAATATATGTATTAGATAATATGTTTCTATTTTATATACGTTGGGGTCTTTAAAGGAGAGGTGACTATGGAAGAACTGATTCAGGAAGGGCAAGATCTAATATCAATTGTCAATATTGAGAAGTTAAAAGATAGATATGATACTTGGTGCCAAAGAGTAATGATACTTTTAAGAACAGAGGGATTTTCGAAAGAGGACCAACATGAATTTATAGTAAAGGCTCATTACACAAATAATGAATTTTTCCCTGTAGAATCCCAAAAGTCCATACTAAATGCAATAAAAGATGCAACTGCTTTTCTTGATAGTATAAAGAGCTTTACAGGAAGCAAAATTTCTGAGGAAACCGCATTAACTATCG
>Ga0224742_10109_pt1 | contig 18618 bp, 20 predicted proteins | sample LIM_E_Water_Neg_FD_161631 | JGI IMG/M metagenome (GOLD analysis project Ga0224742, IMG submission 161631) | Enriched cells from gastrointestinal tract of the lab mouse from Pacific Northwest National Laboratory (PNNL), Richland, Washington... | ecosystem: Host-associated > Mammals > Digestive...
AAATTAGTGTTCGGTGTGGCGTTTGATAAAGGCAGTTGCAGGGAGTGCGAAATGGAACGGATGTTAGCGAAGGATATTGTAAGCGGATACGGCAGAAGAACTGTGCTGTGTGGTGTCCACCTTACGGCGAATGCAGGAGAGTGTATCGGAATAGTAGGTGAAAATGGCTGCGGAAAATCGACGCTGTTAAATATTTTAGCAGGGCTTCGCACACCAAAGAGCGGCGGGATTTATTTTGACGGACAGAAAGCATCTGGACATTCAGGAATAAAAATATTCCGACAGTATATTGGATATGTACCACAGGACAGCAACCTAATACCAGAGTTAAGTGTCTGGGATAATCTGCTGATATGGTACCAGAATAAAGGACTGTTGGAACATGAGATAAATGAGGGTTTTTTAAAGGTGCTTGGAATTGACCATATGGTTCGTTTGAAGGCTGGCAGGCTTTCCGGCGGCATGAAAAAGCGGGTTAGCATTGGCTGCGCACTTGCCGGACGCCCGCCGGTTTTAATTTTAGATGAACCAGACGCAGCACTGGATCTTTTGGGAAAAGCAGATATTCGGAGCTATTTAGTAATGTATCGGGAGATTGGTGGTACGATACTGCTTGCCACCCATGAGGAGGTTGACTTGGATATCTGCGATAGAGTTTATGTTTTAAAAGGAGGAATCTGTAAGGAAATTGACAGAGAAGTACGCGGCGAAAAGCTGCTGATGCAGTTATACTAAGGAACTGTCAATAAATAACGCATCAATTTGACTTGTATAAATGTCCATCTGCGGCATCAGATAATCCTGGCGTAGCGATATGGTAAATCTTTTTGCCGTGCAGTATAAAAGATATGGGGAATGATAAGGAGATAAAAAGTGGAAGAGAACAATAATTTTGGAAACAATCAAAACAGTGATACAGAGTCGGTATCGTTATCAAAGGAGCAGCCGCAGCAAAGTGATACCGCTGCAACAGGACAGCAGGGAACAACGCCAAGTTTTGCGCAGGTGGTGCAAAACTACCAGCAGTCCGGCACGAACGCAGGTCAGCAGGGGGGGATGAATTCGCCGTTTGGAGCACAGAATCAGACATATACAGGGGGATATCAGGGCGGTGGGATGCCGATGGGTATGCCGCAACCGCCGAAAAAGAGCAAAGCTGGCATTATTTTTGCTGTTGCCGCAGTGGTCGCCGTTGTGTTGGTAGGCGTGCTTGCGTGGCGGGTATTCCGCGATCCTCTTGCTGGTACCGATCCCCAGAAACTGTATGAACAGGGTATGGATATTATGGCAAAGGAAATGGAAACATACAATAGTTCCATTTCTGAGGATATTGGATTTGACGAAATTACTGCGTTTCAGCGTGAGAATCCAATGCAGTTTCAGGCAGATATGACATTTGTACTGCCTGAATCATATGACTATGAAAATATAGATTTTGACATAAATATGGATTTGGTTACAGATTGGAAAAATAAAAAAGCAAGCGCAGAATTGGGGGTCGGCGCATATGGAATGACTCTTCCAATAGGAGAATTGGTTACTGACGGTGCGAGCAACTCCATATTTTTTCAATGTCCAATTGTGTCGGAGGAAGTTTACAGTGTGGAACTAACCGACTTTGGCAAAAAATTTAATGAATCTGCATGGGCGCGCTTTTTAGAGAGTGAGCTTCCAGAAGATTATACAATGGAACTTTTTTCAGAAAATATGGAAGCGGCAGAAACCGAGCAGAGCCAAGCAGAACTTTCTGATATTTTTGCTAAATTTACAGATGCGTTACAAAGTGCAAGGGAATTGACGGCTGTCCGAGAAAAAAAGGCGGTTTGGATCGGTGATAAAGAAGTAAAATGCAGCGGAGTAGCAATCCGTATTCCAAAAGAATCTATAAATGAATATTTGAAAAGTTTAAAGGACGATATAATGGGCAGTCAGTACTATCAAGAAGTATTGGATTCCGCAGCTGCTAGAAATGCACTGTCCGGAGTAGACTTGGAGAAATTTAAGCAAGAAGCCGATGAAATGATGGAGTTATTTCTTGGGCTTCAGCTTGAGGAAGACTTTGTTTGCCATACGTATTTTGATGCGAAAGGAAGGATTGTGAATATTTCTACACCGCAGGATATTCCGGTAGAGGGTGATGGTGTGGATGCTATCGCAATGGATTTTAATTTTACAGGCGAAGAGCGAGCAATGGATACAATAAGCGGACGTTTTTATTTTAAAAGCAGCTCTGATGAAGTATACATAGGCATTGACAGAAGTGCAAAGGTCAGCGAGGAGTGGTATAAAGAGGATATAGAACTGTCGCTTGGCGAAACAGGTCAAGTTGAAGATTTAATTGTAAAATATAAGAACGATTGGAATTATCAAGAGAAATCTTTTGATATTCTGCTTGCTCTGGAAGCGGAATCCGAGGAACTTTCTATTTCAGGCTCCGGCGAATTTCAGAATATTGAGAAAGGCAAGGGGTATACGTTAAAGCTTGACAATGTTACATTGAATATTGATGATGAAGATTTATTGATAATGTCCGGCTCCATTGCAACAGAGCCGACCGATAAAGAAGTAGAAGTGCCTGCACTTTCTATTGACTTTTTAGATATGTCAATGGAGGATATTGAAGCATTGATAAATGGAACGGATGCACCAGCGTATTATTAAATCGAATTTGATATGCTAAGGAACTGTCAATAATATAAATAGAACTGCTGTAATTACAACAAATAATTGAATTGTAAAACAGCAGTTCTTTTTATGTGCAGACTCGTGTAAAAAAATAAGCTGTTAAGGCGGAGTATGGGTGATTTATTAGATTTGAAATATTGCTAAAAAATATAGAAATTGCTGTAAAATAAAAGGATAAACTACAATGTTTTTATAACAAATATGCAAACAAGTTCATGCTAGTAATACAGTCAATTGTCGAAAACTAATAAAAATATATCATTTATTTACAAATTTTTATAGAAATATTATTAAAGTTCTGCTAGAATTGGGGTAACGAATGGACGGAAATGATCTTAAACATTGACAGACAGTTGTTGCTTGTGTGAAAGGAGAAAATTTAAGGCATGAGAAGTTTAAAGACAAAAGTAATCATTCCATTGCTCTTGGTAGCATTGGTTGGGATTGCTTCTTCCTTTATGGGGTTGATCTCCCTAAAACAACTTGGGACGGCAGGCAATGAAATTGCGGCGCAGAGAGTACCATTAATTATTACGCTGGACGCAATTTCTTCCAATGTACAGCAGATGCAGCAGTTATTGTTGACACATAGCGTAATGGATACAAAGGAAGATAAACAGCGCGTTGAGGAGCAGATTAGTGTTTCGGCGGCGACGCTGCGGGCATATTTGGAAGCGTTTAAAGGAATTGCTGATGATGAAAATACTTATCAGGAACTTGCATTCAGAAACAAGCGGCGACTTTACACCTGTGTATGCTTATGAAAATCCATTTCATGGAAAAGACACATCACAAGGCGCAATTATTGAATTTTATGCCAATCCTACCTGGGATGTGCATATTTTGGGTACTATTTTTGCGATAAACGGCTCTGGTGCGTATGATGGGAAGCTTTATTTTACGCCGGGGTCTTATCTGGGATACAACAGTGCTGGATTCGGCGGTTTTTATGATGCAAATTTGTTTAATTACAATATTGTTACGGATTATATTAAGGATGGTGCGTTAATCCGTATCGAACTTTTGCCAAACGGTTTTGCAGTGTATGCAAACGATACATTGTGTTACGACCAGACCATTTTAAATAATCCTGAAGCAGCGGATGGTGACTTTACAGCAGAATCTGATTTTAGTCCTGTTTTAACTTGGCTGTCAGGTGCAGAAGCATTGTACTTTGGATATGGTTCATGGTGGAATACGGTGTCTGATGCTGCGAATATTGAATTATCACGCATAAGCTTCCGTTTGCCTGACGGTACCGTTTTAATGGATCAGCTTCAGGCGGATAAGGATTTAGTGGAATCGCTTGGCGGCAGTGTGGCAGCCGCTTCCACAGAAACGCAGACGGAACTAAAACTTGCAGATGTGGAGGTTGCTGTATTTGATATTCATTCGGTGGAGTATCAAGGAGAATCGGTACTCCCTTATATGACAGCAGCCGTGATAATTGTAATACTGGGTGCGTTGCTGACTGTGATATTGGTGTGCAGACAACGAACGTATGAGTGATAGGAGGAAGTTTATGGGGCGCTGGAGGCTTCTGGTCTTGGGAGTAAAACAGCGTGTAAAAGAATGTTACATCAAATCGTGAAAGCGGATTTGGACGCTATGATGTAATGCTGGAGCCACTACTTTTCCTTAAACACTGTTTTTTGCGTGCCGTCGTTTGTGAAGCTGCGTTTTAAAGCTAATTCTGTTGGTACAATGGATAGTATTAGCACCGCGCATTGAAGTGTAACCAAAATACTGCCAATGATTCCAATTGTATTTTCAGAGCCAGAATAAAACGGTAAATAAATAACAAAGGACGGCAGCAGCATTATCCAGCCGATTTTCCACCATAGTTGTCCGCAGTAGTGGTGCGCAAACTGCCATGTATTTATATTTTTCATGGAACGTGATGTCCGGTAACCGATTGCAGAATTAATTTTTTTCGGCGGACGTTTCCACATAAACCATCCAGCAGTAATCATAAGCGCTGGAATTAGTAAGCTGCTTATCAGCATAAACCACCAAAACCACATAGAAGTTCCCCTCCCTTATAATGAATGCAAGCTTTATAATAAATATTTTTCAAATGCCTTGTGTGCATCAAGATGAACATTGCGGAACAAGGAAACCAGCCAGACGCCATATGCCGCAATTGCGATATATCCGGAAACCAAATAAGATCCAACAGCGCCTGCGCTCATTACTGCCGTCCAAAGCAGAAACATATTCCGCATATCTTTTGCCATAGCTGCGCGATTATATAAGCATTGCTGGTTTTTGGGCAGAGTATTAAATCCTGAGATAAAAACTGCTGATTTTTCTTTTAAAAGCCCAAAAAACAATGCCAGTAAAAAATAGAAGGGTACACAGACAATACACATCCAAACACCTAAATTCATAGACCTCTCCTTTCGGTTGGGGCTGTCGCATGAAGGAAAACATATACAAGATAGTTTCACATCGTACGCCGATTTACACTATATCTTATATAATCAAAGCTTATTGCGTCAGCCTCAATAAAATAATGTTTCAAAAATAACGTTTCAGAATCAATCTTTTAGAAATAATAATGATTATCGGTTTCGGTATTTGCGTTCAATTACTAGAAAATAGACAGCCATAAAAGCGATGGCGTCTGCCATAGTGCCTAATATGGATAATGCGATAAAAGGTGAGTTTTGTTCACACAAAAGCGGCAGCCCTAACAATATTAGAATCGTTCCACATATAATACCAAGTTTGCCAAGCGCTTTATTATAACCTGCAATATCCTTTACTTGAAAATTTGCCCAAGGCGCAATGGAGGAGAAAAAGACAAAAACGCTTAATCCAATATATACAACGCCTAAAAGTGCCCATATAATAAATGCTAACATAGTTCTCACCATTCCTTTCCCGTCATCAACAGGAGATAAAATTTGAAGGTGTAGCAATACAACGAGCTTTTATTATTTCATATATAAACCTGCAAGCCGCAGTTCTTTGTCGAAAAGAAGTGTATATGTCACGTTGGTATTTTCGTAGGATGCCGTAACCTCGCAGTATGCCATAAGCTGCCCGCGCTGTTTTATTTCTGCCATATACATTGTGCCAAAAGAGCGGAAGCTGCCCCAGTCACGGGATAGATTTTCTTTTACATCTTCAATTTGCTGTTCATTCTCAAGCACTTTCTGCATAATGGGAATGGAAGCCGCGCGTAGTGCTGGATAATCGCGTGCATCCAAAAGCTGGATAATTTTCTGGACTTCCTGTTCAACTGTTTTTTCGTCAAATGCGCCGCTGGTTCCGAGGGGATAGCTTTTGGGAAGAAACCAATATACCAAGAAAAGCAGCAGCAGTGCCAGCACTATTATAATAGAAGAAACAGCTTTGATTTTCCGGCTGCGGGAAAAGTGTTTTTGCTCTGTCGGCGATAAATTTTGGTTAAATTCTGCGGCGGCTTCTTTGGCAGAGCCCATGCGCGCCATTATTGCTGCGGCTGTTTCGCCATTTTCAATTGCCGCTGCAATATCGGATAGTAACTGTTGTTTGATTTCTTTGCGTTTCCTGCGGGAACATTTTAGTTGTTTGACAATTGCATTTACATAGTTTTCTGTTGTCATCATTGCTTATCCTCCATAGCAGTTCCAATAAATAGTTATGTTTTCTGATAAATACCGTATGCTGGTATCATGGCAATACAGTATTAATTCATAATCTGCTGAATCCCTGCCGATATTCGGGTCCATGTCTGCGATAACTCTGGCAGAAGCGCTTTCCCTTTTTCCGTAATACTATAATATTTCCGTGGAAGCTGTTTTCCCGCAGCGGCGCTCCAATTGCTTTCGACAAGCTGCTCATCCTCCAACCGATATAAAATCGGGTATAAGGTGCCCTCTTTCAGCACAAAAACAGAGTTACTTTTTTCTTTTAACTCACTGATAAGCTGGTAGCCGTATTTGGGTTTTTCCTGCAAAAGCTTTAAAATCAGCATATCCAGCACGCCTTTTTTCATTTGCCGTTCGTATTTATCATTCATTTTTATACTCCTATCCACCATAAGGAACTGTCACGAATTAACTTACCATATTCCTAGTAAAGCATTTCCTAAGGAACTGTTCAGAAATTGCTTGTGACAAGTACGCCGTATAAATGTTCATATGCAAAGAAGAAAATCGCAGGCATAGTGGGCTATGTCAAGATTATCTGATGCCGCAGATGGACATTTAGACAAGTAATTGTCATAAGTAATTTATTAACAGTTCCTAATCCCTCATACACTTAGCACGCGCTATTTACGCCATCACCGCGTTGTCGTCAGTCAACAATGCCACCGTATTGCTTCCTTCCTCCACCTTGCGCTGACGAAAATATCAAGCACTAAGGAACTGTTCAAAAATAACTTTTAATTCCACTTGTCTTTTTCTCCGATAGCACCACTCAAAAATCAATTACATAGCCCGCTATACGCCTGATTTTTGAGTGGCACTCTCGAAGAAAAATCCTACGCGTTATTTAAAAGTTATTTATTAACAGTTCCTAAGTATATGGGGATTAAGAAAACGCTGTACTAGTCTGTTCTCCGCTGCCACCGCTAAAAAATCAGTTCCTAAGTGGACGACCAATCCATAGTTTTATTGGTATTGTTATATATTTAGTATTGCTAAGTATATAATAATATGATATTTTTGCTTTGTCAATAGCGTGAAAGGATAATTTTTGTAGGTTGAACTGCAATTGTTACTTTTCACACCCACGCCAAAGTAGTGGGAATTATGCGCCAAAATGCTTGCACTTTAGCATTTTGCACAATTTAATTATTTTTTTGACTTTTTATGGTTATGATTCGTTATATAAGATAGGGAGGTGATTTGGTGCTGGAAAAGATTATCAGAAAGTATTATGACGAGATTTTCTTATATTGTTATCATCATGTTGACAGCCGCGCTGCGGCGGAAGATATATGTCAGGATACTTTTGTAAGTTTTATAGAGCATTATAATCATTACTATCATCTTGGAAAGACGAAAAATTACCTCTATACCATTGCCAAAAATAAGTGCAAAGATTTCTACAAAAAGCATTCCCCCATTTTAATGGAGCAACTGCCGGAACAGGAAACGGGGAACTGTATAGAAGAACAGGCGTTATTAAAACAACTGTTATTATCACTTCCGGAGGATTTGCGGGAAGCAGTGACGCTGCGTTATTTTCAGAATTTAAAATATGCGGAGATTGCTTCCATATTGGAAATCAGTCTGTCACTGGCAAAATACAGAGTAAAAAAAGGATTGGAGTTGTTATCCGCAATGGAAGGAGGCACCTATGACACAAAGAAAACTTAAAAAACAGCTAAGGCAGTATGCGGCAGAATGCAAAATGCTGATTCCAAAAGAAAAAGAGAAGCAGATAGTGTCTTTGTTACAGGCAGAGTCAAGGGTACAGACAAAAGCCTTATTACAGGAAAAAGCGCCGTATAAGACAAGAGGAAGCGCAGTTAGTTTTGTGTTAGAGCAGATTGGATATCTGGGGAAATATTGTCTTGTCTGGCAGATCGCATGGATTGTACTGTTTTGCTATCTTATGCGGCACAGTGTAGGTTATTTTTTCGGGGAAGCGGGTGGAAATGGTGTGTTGGTAATGATATCGCTCCTGCCGCCGCTGCTGGTACTGCTTACAGTGGAAACAATTACAAAAGTTTATCAAAGGAGTATGCTGGAAATCGAATATGCAACGAAGTATTCGCTGCGGGAAGTGGTTATTGTGCGGATGCTGTTTTTGGGAGTATTCCATTGTGTAATTTTAGCAGTGGAAATTATAGTGCTGCATAAGGGGCTGGAATCTGATGCGGGGAAGCTTCTAATCTATGGGTTTACGCCAATGATAATGATAACAGGAGTCTTACTGAAAATAATGCAGTATTGCCAAGGGGAGCAGCTTCGCAGCGCAGGAATTGGCGTTTATCTGGGAACTGTGATTCTGACGGTCATGGGAAATACAAAATATTTCGGGTGGTATGAACCGTTTTATTTCAAAGTGTGGTGCGCTGTGTGCGTATTAGGCGTGCTCTGGTCAGGATATCAATTTGTATGTCTATGCAGAAAGTTGGCAACGTTTGAAAAAGCGGCATTCAATTTCGGAGGATAGGCGGTGAGAAACGGCAAATCTTTTTTCCGTTTAATATACAATGGAGCAAGGTTGAATTGCAGTACAGGGTGTGCAGGGGGGATAAAAATGGAACTGGTATTAGATAGAGTAACAAAACAGTATAAAAATAAAATTGCGGTCGATCGTTTAAGCGCGAAATTGCAGGAGGGCGTGTATGGGCTTCTGGGGGCAAATGGTGCGGGAAAGACAACGCTAATGCGTATGATTTGCGGTATTTTGGAGATTAGCAGCGGGGAAATACGTGTTGATGGTATGGATATCGGCGCAATGGGCAGTGATTATCGGGATATTTTGGGATATTTGCCGCAGGAATTTGGATATTATCCCAATTTTACGGCGATGGAATTTATGCTGTATATTGCGTCATTAAAGGGATTAAGCCGAAGCTATGCAAGACAGCACAGCCGTTATCTTTTGAAAAAAGTGGGATTAGACGAGCAGGCACGGCAGAAAATTAAGACGTTTTCCGGTGGGATGCGCCAGCGGCTGGGAATTGCGCAGGCATTGCTAAATAATCCGAAAATCTTGATTTTAGATGAACCGACAGCTGGACTTGACCCCAAAGAACGTGTGCGTTTCCGCAATATGATTGCAGATTTAGGCAAGGAGAGGATTGTAGTACTGTCCACGCATATTGTATCGGATATTGAGGAGATCGCAGATTGGATTTTTCTAATGAAACAGGGACAGTTTATTACGCAGGGAACGTTGGAATCATTAAAAGAGCACTATCTCGCAGTCGTAAACCCTGGTAAAGAAGAACCGTTTAATCTTGAAAAATTGTATTTATTTTATTTTCAATAAAAGTGATAGGCTTTGCATATAATATAAATTTGTTTTACGTTCTAAAAATAGAAGTGATAGGCTTTGCATATAATATAAATTTGTTTTACGTTCAAAAATAAAAGTGATAGGCTTTACAGATAACAGATATTTCAAATTTGGAGGATTTTTTAATGATTTGGTTTGAGTGGAAAAAGATATTTGGGCGTAGGTTAAATATAATCGCGATGATTTCAGGATATGTTTTAATTGCGGTCTGTATGTTTAATTATATTACGCAGGAGAGGTTTTATGATAAAACGACGGATACCTATTTAGAAGGAATGGAAAGTTTTTCGCGCAGGAGAGAGCAGGCAGCGCAGCAGACTAAAATCATTACGGACGAATATATTACGCAGTTGGTGCAACAGATACAAAATTATCAATTGGATTTGGAGCGTGACGATGCCTATATGGAAGTGATTCGTCCGCTGGGGGATATCTTTTATTTTACAGTGAAGAATTATACCGATATGCGGGAAGAAATTATTGATAATAACGTACTGAACGCAATTGATCTCTCTAAGGGGGCACAGTTCTACAAACAGCGGATGGCAAAAATCAAGGATTACTTAAATATGGATTTTTCGTCTGGAAATTATAAAGAGGCGGAAAAGCAATACTGGATACAGAAAGCGGAAAATGTAGAAGTTCCATTTCGTTGGGGCAGCAAACGTGAAATGAGTACTATATGGGAGATTATTAATATTGGTTTTTATTTGGTATTTGTAATTATTATATGTGTAAGTCCTGTATTTGCGTCGGAATATGAGTCGGGCGCGGCGGCGCTGCTTTTAACAACGAAATTCGGAAAAAATCGCCTGATTTATACAAAGATACTGGCTTCGGTGATTTTTACAGTGGGATATTTGACACTTGGCAATTTACTGGCTGTCGCTACAATTGGGCTGCTTTTGGGCTTTCATGGCGCAGATTTGCCGGTGCAGCTTTGGAATAGTGTTATTCCGTATTCTATGAATGCAGCACAGGTATGCCTTCTTACTTTTGCAATAATTTTATTGATTAGCATTACAATTGCCTTGTTTTTGCTTTGTTGTTCTGCTGGATTACGATCTTCTCTTGCGGTGCTTGTGATCGGCGTAACAATTATGATAGCGCCGGCGTTTTTTCCAATGAGCAAGGAAAGCGGTCTGTGGAATCATCTAAATTATCTTTTTCCAGTGAGAGCGATCGATGTAAAAGAAATGCTTGGGTCATTTGTAAGCTATACTGTGGGGAATTTCGTGATATCATATCTGGCAATGGTAGTAATTGTATATACGGCGGTGAGTGCGGCGGCACTGGCATTTACACGCAAAGGGTTTGTGCGGGGAAGTCTGCGGGGGAAGTAGGTTTTGCTTTATTAAAATATATTGACATATTCTTAGATTTTTGTTATAGTAGAAAAAACAAAAAAGTATAAAAATCTAAATATTAAGAGTAATTTCAGAAATTATTGAAAAGAATTTAAAAATTTTAGGAGGTAAAAATGAAAGGTAAAATTATCGTTTTGGCTGCTCTTATTAGTATTTTAGTGTGCGGAATGCCTTCTATATCGAATGCTCAGGAAGTAGAAACGAGTAATAATATGATTGAAGTTGAGATTGAAAGGGCAAATATTAAATTGGAAATGAGTAGTTCCAATGATGTAGAAACAGAATATTATGGAACCGGTTCGGATAAAATTTATAATCTGATAACATCAAAGGATGGAAATAACTATAAGATTACTATAAATTATATAGGAACTGGAATAAGTCCTACCTTAGATGATGGGGGTGTGCTTATTAAGATACCAGATAGAGATATAGACCTCTTATCCATTAACGGAAAACTTGGTTCAGGAATCGTTTTAGACGATATTAATATTGATGGAAATATTATAACTGAAAATTGTGCAGTTAGGATAAGCAATAAAAATAGTGATAATAAAATAAATATTGACTCATATCGAGATAATTATAAAATAGATTCAGAACCTATATTGGATGACTTTGAATTCAAAGCAAAGCAATCTTTTGTAGTGTTTACATTTGCAAATCAGCCAACAAATCTGAAATTTCAGTTAAATGACAGCTTCTGCAATACAAAATTGCCTTTGGATTGGAGCAGTGATTTTACAATTGGTTTAGGACAGCCGAAAATGAGCGTAGATGTATGTGAGTGTGTGTTTCAATTATTTGCAAATAATTAATTTGTATCCGACATTATTGGGGGAGGCTTTCAATAGTTTTTGAAAAAAACTAAAATGTTACAAAAATCAGAGGTGAAAAACATTTTAGTGCAAATAAAAAAATAAGGAAGTTCAAAGGGTTTGGGTTTTCGAGAGAACTTAAAGAAACGGAGGTAATTTTTATGTTGAATGCGTATAACAATATTTTAGACAACTTCATAAAGCATATGATTACCTCGAGAACTGTAAATTTATAAGATGTGTTTGTCGCGGTATCATTTTATGCCGCGATTTTTATGCATAATATCTTTTTATAGATCCCATAAGCATAGAATCGTGCTTTTTGGGATTTTTTTGCGTGAAATTTTTGAAAGGAGTGATGTATTATGATGCAGATGAGAGAAAATGGGATAGAACAAATGTATGTAGAAGTAAGTGGTCAATTCACTATATGGAAGTTAAAAGACTGGAAAGAAAAAATCTTTCCAATGATTGATTGGCACTTTGCCAATCGTAGATGGAGGAATCATAATGGAAAATATAGCAACAGTTACGGCGGTTCATAGAGATCGCTATGAGTTAAGCATGGATACAGGTACAACTACAGAAATTTTTTATGGCAGATTAAAGGCAGCAGCTTTTTATAACAGCACAGAGATTGTGCCGTTTCCAACGGTTGGCGACAGGGTAATGGTAAGCCAAAATACAGGCGGTGACAGTTTGATTTTAGAAGTAATGGAGCGGAAATCCGTATTTATGCGGCTGAATGCGACACAGGGGCTGCCCGATCAGGCGGTGGCGGCGAACTTTGACTATGTATTTATTACGATGTCGTGTAATAAGGATTTTCATCCTGCAAAATTGGAGCGTTTTTTAACGGCTGCATGGCAGAGCGGCGGTACACCTGTGATTCTTTTAACAAAATCCGATTTAATGCAGGAGCGGGAACGGATATTGGCGCAGGTGAGTGCGAAGGCGGCGGGCGTTGATACGTATTGTATTAGCGCATATACGGGAGAGGGGATTTCTCAGTTGGAAAAATATTTTGTGAGCGGCGCTGTAATTGTGCTGTTGGGTTCTTCCGGCGTAGGGAAATCATCCCTTGTCAATGTACTTCTGGGAGAAGAACAAATGGCAACAGGCAGCATTCGGGAATCCGATTCGCAGGGACGCCATACAACAACCTATAAACAAATGTTTGATATACCGGATCGTATTTTGCTTCCTGACGGAAATACAATAAAAGGCGGCGGCAGAATTATTGATACGCCGGGGATTCGCAAGCTTGTAATGGGAGAGGGCACAGATGGCATTGACCTTACGTTTGAGGATATTGCTGCACTGGCATCACAGTGCCGTTTTTCAGACTGCCGCCATCAGACGGAGCCAGGATGCGCTGTGAAACAAGCTTTGGCAGATGGAATGCTGGATATAAAACATTGGAAAATGTATTTGAGCCTTCAAAAAGAAGAAGCTTATGCAAAAGCAAGGCAGCAGATTATTACAAGAAGAATGGAAAAGGCAAAAAGGCGGAGGTAGAGGGAGTTTTATTGACCAATGTTAAAATTTTTCAAGTTCTGCACCGCTCAAACAGATATTCCCGTGCCAGCGGGATTAGAATGTGGGATATGTCTTTGACAAAAAAATTTTTATGTGAAAGGTTTAGGCTAGTTGGTATTGTTAATTTGTGTTGATTTTTTATAGAGAAAATAATTATTGGAATAAATAACCATCTAAAACGCGCTGTCAGAAGTTACTTTCAAAAATTTCTGGCGGCGCGTTTTTACATGAAATGCCCTATTCTTGGATAAAATAATAGTAACTATTTTGGTTTGCATATTAGGAAAATTGGCAGCAACTGCAATTTTGGGACAATTCCTTAGCCAATAATTATACTAACGACCGTTAAGATTTTCCAATTTCTGCACAACCCATATTGCATAAGCGGGCAATACGTGCTGTGCAGAAAGGAAAATCTAATCGCTCGTGAGTATATAAGCAATTGCCGGCAGTTACACCAAGAACGAGGGGATTTATATGGGCAGGAGAGTGATTTTTCATATAGATGTTAACAGCGCGTTTTTGTCGTGGGAGGCGGTTTATCGGGTGCGGTTTTTAGGGGAGTGCCTAGATCTGCGCACAATTCCGTCAGCAGTGGGCGGTGATATTGCCAAGCGTCGTGGCATTATTTTGGCAAAGTCTATTCCGGCAAAAAAATACAAAATCCAGACAGGCGAACCGGTTGTCAGTGCGCTGCGCAAATACCCCCAATTGGTACTGGTACCGCCACACTACTCACTGTATGAGAAATGTTCCAATGCGTTTATGGAGATATTAAAGAACTATTCCGATAAAGTGGAGCAGTACAGCATAGACGAGGCATTTATGGATATGACAGAAATGGAATTGTTGTTTGGAAAGCCTGTTGTAGCCGCCAATACAATAAAGGATGAAATATATCATAATTTGGGATTTACAGTAAACGTTGGAATATCTGACAATAAGCTGCTTGCAAAAATGGCAAGTGATTTCCATAAGCCCAATCGGGTGCATACGTTGTTTACGGAGGAAATAGAGCAGAAAATGTGGCATCTGCCAGTAAGGGATTTATTTTTTGTAGGCGGTGCAACAGAGCAAAAGCTGCATTCGATTGGTATTCAGACAATTGGGGAGTTGGCGAATGCGGATGTTACGATGTTAAAAGCGATGTTTAAAAAGCATGGGGAAATATTATGGAACTTTGCAAATGGCAGGGATGTATCGGAAGTGGAAGCGGAGCCGCCGGAAAACAAGGGCTATGGCAATACGACAACAATTCCTTTTGATGTGACGGATGCGCAGACGGCAAAGATGGTGCTTCTTTCTTTGGTGGAAACAATTGGCAGACGACTGCGCAAGGATAATGTGTCGATTGAGGTGGTTTCTGTGGGTATCCGTTACTGTGATTTTCACTATGAGTCGCATCAAGGAACACTACAGTCGCCGACAAATATTACACAGGAAATTTATGAAATGGTCTGCAGGCTGTTTGATGAACTATGGAATGGCGCATGTATGCCAATTCGTCATTTAGGCGTGCATACGAGTCGGATAACGCACGAGGCACCGAGTCGTCAGATGACATTGTTTGACAATAAGGATTATGAGAAATTGGAAAAATTAGATAGGGCAATTGACAGTATCCGTGAGCGGTTTGGCGCAGATGCGGTACAAAGGGCATCATTTTTAAAGCAGAAGCAAATCGATCATATGGGCGGCGGAATAGCAAAATCTATGAAATAGAATAAATGTTCTGAAAGAGGAGAGCAAGTAATGGCATTTCGTTTGGGAGAGATAATAGAGAAAAAAGATCATGGAATTTTGCGGGGTGTACAAAGAGAAATTGCCTGCGAATGCTGGTTTACCAGCAAAGGCAGGACAATTCCCAAGATTATAAAAGTAATGGATGAAGAAGGCTTTCTGCATACGATCCACGAAATACAAGTGCTTGCAACCGAGGAAAAAACGTATTCCGGCATACAGACTGTAGAACATTTATGCCGTATTTCCTTCGGCGGCAGAATGGAACTGGTAAAACTTGTTTTTACCAAAGAAAGCTGTACATGGTCTATTGTGATTGCGTAGTGGACGTTTGCCAAGGGGGTGCGTATATTGTTATACTTTGCGTTTGTCTTTTTGAAGCTTAGAAACTGTAAATAAAATAACTTGTTAATTTGATATTTAGACAAGTCAAATGGATGAATTATTTGTTTACAGTTTCCAGAAAATCGAGTGTGTCAATAAGGCATTTTGTCAGAGTTCCAATGGAAAGATTTACTTGGTTTACAATGCGCCAGTACAAGGAAAATGCCGCCAACTGCCAATGTGTAAAAGCCAATGGTTAAAACGGGTTTTATCACATCTGATTCATCTGCTTGTACCACAACAACCCAGTCATTGACAGTGCACATAAAGGCTACATAAACGGGTTTCCCATCCACTGTGAATCTACGCACATCGGCGGTTGTAATATAGCCTTCTTTCAGGCGCTGTACAACCTCTTCGATAACAGCATTATTTTCCAGCTTTGTGCCAACCCGTTCGGATTCTTGGTGATAGAGATAAGTACCATCGGTATCAACCAGATAGGCATGACTCGATTCCATTGTGCCGATACCAGTGCTGTAGAGAATATATTCCAGACTAACTTCAAGGTGATTGCGCTCGGCATCGCCGTAAAAACTTTCATATAAAGTAGATGATGCGGAAACGCACACATCATATAGGTAGCTTTTGCATAATTCTACAATATTTTTGCGGTTAATAATATAGGAAACAATTGGGATTCCGGCAATTAACAGTATGGATGTGGAAGCAATTAAAGCTGCGATTTTAGAACGCAGTGCCTATGCAGAGCCCTTGGCTTTCCTCGCCGTCAATGCCCATATACAGCGGCAGGTATTTTACATTTTCTTCTAATACTTTGTTATCTTCTACACTTGCAATTTGACTCCATGCCCAATTGCCGTTTTGTACCATTGCGGCTTTTTCTAACGCAAACTCTTCCATAGAATCGGATACAGATTTTTTGGATAATGTTGTTGGAATTGTGCAAGAATTGCCGATATATAAATCAAAGATATTTTTATAATTTTCCGCGTAAGTGAAATCTAAGGTGTCGGTGTCGGAAATATTTTTGTCACGGAACGCAAAGTAAACAGGAACATTTGCCAAATGTGTCTGCCAGCGCCAGTCCTCACCGGAGCCAAAGGAAGTGAAGGCAAACACACCTTCGATTTCCAGATCGTCTTTATGGCGTGTCATATCTTCTACAACAGCCTTGAGTTTATCAAAGTTATCGACTTCTTCCATACTTGAGAAGGACACTGCTTTGGAGGAAAGTGCAAAATATTTTTGCATAATAGCGTCGTTGTAGATAATTCCGTAACCTTCTACAACATACGGAATCCCATAAACGCCATCGCCGGAAGTAATAGCAATGCCTTTGTCTAACTGCCATGTATACAGTTCTGTATCGCGCAAGTCCAGACAGAAGTTTTTCCAGTTGCTGTAGCCGATCGGCATTGTTTCCGACCACCGCAATCAAAAGGGAGTACCATTTGTAATTCATAATGCGAATCCAATTCAGGCAGGATATGAGGAGGATATTCTTGCAATATGGGGCAAAATTACAGGGCATTATCGCATAGCAGGGGAGTAATATTACAGTTCAATAAGATTGAATGGTAACGAGTAAAGAAAGAATCCTTGCGATTCTAAAATATAAGGGGGGTATCAATATGTGGAGTACAAACACAACAGAACGTATGAGCAACAAAAGTTTCGTTGGCGTGAACGGTCGTACGATGACAGTGGCAGGCACGAAGCGAGAGGCGCAGGTAGAAAAGCAGACAGCAAATACGCAGCGCAATTTTAACCAGCGTTATTCTAATGGAGGTGTGCGTCTTGGATATCAGGATATTGTGTCGCTTTCGGAAATGCCCAAAGAGGGGCGTGTGCTGGTACGTGGTAGGATAACAGGATCTGCATCTGCTGGAAAGAAAACGTGGAGGAATGCAGCGCAAGAACCTGCTTCAAACGAAGATATTGCCAATGAAGAAGTACGACGTGCCGAGGAAAAACGTAGAGAACAGGAGCAGCAGAAAAGGATTATTACACAAAAAGAGATGTTCCGCCAGATGATTCAAAAACAGAGGGAAGCTGCGAAAAACGGAGAAGAACGTGCAGACGATATGGCGAAAATTATGGAGATTGCTAGACGAATTGCGGACGGCGATACCGTGCCGCAGTCGGATGAAAAGAAGTTAATGGAATACAGTGCAGACTTATATCAGGTGGCGAAGGCGTCTGCAATGGCAAACCGTGATAAAGAGCATAATAAATATGATGCTCTGTTTGATGATGAGGAGGATACACCACAGAAAATGTTAGACGAAAACAACCAAGAAACGCCGTTTGGAGCGATGACAGACCAAGGGGAAACGGCAGTTTCAGCGGAGAACGTCGAGATGGCTGGCATGGTATTATAAGTAAGGAACTATAAGCATAGTGCATTTCCTGTCTTGGTATGCCGTTTTCTGTAGTGGTGATTGTTTATACTCACAAACGATTAGATTTTCTTTTCTGTACAGCACGTATTGCCTGCTTACGCAATAAGGGCTGTGCAGAAATTAGAAAATTTTAAGTAACAGTTCAATGGATTATCTGAACTGTTACAATTTTAACGGTCGTCAGTATAATCTTCTGTTGACAATAATCTACAAACGGGAAGTTACTTTTCTAATAATTTCAAAAACCTTTTTTCATTCATCTGTTCGTTTGTAATATAGTTACCATCTAAAAATAATGCATAAGTTGTAATTGGTGTTGGAGCGCTTTGTGCGTCCTCTTTGTTCTGTAAGTGAACCGACTTGAATTGTATAGATTTTTCTTTCGCGATGGTTTCAATTACAGGAATATATTTTGCATTAAAAGGACATTGATTGGTGTAGTACAGAACATATCCCATCTCATCAATATGTGGGTGTTTTGCACATTCTTTGAATTGCGGCAATGGAGCATTTTCGTCAAAAGGCAAATGCCATAATTGAATACCATTATCCGCTTCATCACTGATGGTAAATCCTTTGTATTTTAGAAATTTAGGGTCTGCCAGAAATGGTTTTTTCTTTGCCGCAGATAATATACATAATCCTTTTTTTCCTTTGTTTTTGCTATCATCAATGCAGGCATTCAGTAGTTCTGCCCCATAACCATGTCCTTTGAAAGAACCAGCTACCCATAAACAGTCAATATACATA
>Ga0224742_10111_pt1 | contig 18576 bp, 15 predicted proteins | sample LIM_E_Water_Neg_FD_161631 | JGI IMG/M metagenome (GOLD analysis project Ga0224742, IMG submission 161631) | Enriched cells from gastrointestinal tract of the lab mouse from Pacific Northwest National Laboratory (PNNL), Richland, Washington... | ecosystem: Host-associated > Mammals > Digestive...
GCAGGTGTTGATGGCCAGGATACCTGTACCAATATTGTTTTTGTCGCCACGGATGGTATGCTTTAGGGAAACGGACAGCCCTTTTGTATATCATTTTTGCTTTTTTCAACCAGGGAGGGGAGAGAAGGGTAAGGGACTAAAAGAAGGAGGAAGAATGCGAATTAATTCCGGCACAATAGGAATGGAGTCCGACAGAAGTTACATTTCCTTTTCGGGAAGGGTAAGAAGATTTACAATTACAAACGGAAGGCAGAAATTGACGGATGGAACCGGCAATAATCTGTCAGGTAATTCAGCAGACAGCGATATAGAAGAAGGGCAGGCTCAAGGCAATGAAAAGGAAAAACCGGAAACATCCCTGAAAGCCACCTTTGATGAAATGCGTTCCAGAACAAAAGCGCTTACCGCAGGGAACATGCAGAATCAGCAGACTTCCAGTGTGTATGAGCAGTTAAAGGAAATCAGGCAGCAGTGCCTGAATTACCTGATGAGGATCCTTTTCCCGGACAGGAACAGAAGACCGGGGTGGGCGCAGGACAGTTCATGGCAGAGCCAGAGCCAGACGGTATCCACATCCAACATGCTCATTTCCAGCGTTAGCGTTGGAACAAAGACTTTTAATTACAGTACTCAGTATTACCATGAGGAGAGGGAAACCACGAAGTTTACCACACAGGGAACTGTAAAATGTGCGGATGGAAGGGAAATCAGCTTTAATCTCAATATGGAAATGAGCCGCAGTTTTCAGGAATATTATGAAGAAAACATAAGTTATACGAATATCAGTGTATCCATGTGCGATCCGCTGGTGATCAATCTGGATGGGAATATAGCGGATCTGTCCGACCAGACTTTTTTGTTTGACCTTGACGGGGATGGCAAAGAGGACAAAATTAACCGCCTGAAACCGGGAAGCGGATTCCTGGCGCTGGATAAAAACGGGGACGGAATGATCAACGACGGGTCGGAGCTTTTCGGCACCAAATCAGGAAATGGGTTTGCCGACCTTGCCGCATATGACACAGACCATAACGGATTCATCGACGAGGGAGATGAAATCTGGGATAAATTGAAGATCTGGGTGACGGATGAAGACGGAAACGAGCATCTTTATTCGCTGGCAGAAAAGGGGATAGGCGCTATCTGCCTGCAGAACGCCGCTACGGATTTTGCGGTCAAGGGAGAAAACAACCAGACCAACGGTATGATACGAAGGAGCGGATTTTTCCTGTATGAAAACGGGAACGCAGGAACTGTACAGCATGTAGACTTAGCCCTTCATGAACAAAATGTGCAGGCGAAAGTACAAGCAAGACAGAGTAAGTATGAACAGTGGACTTATGCCATGGCACAGTAAAGGAACCGGAGTCTGCACGGAAGCCAAATCTCAAAATATATGGCCGAGGGGCAGATACAGACGGTGAAAAGGAGGCACAGACCTGATAAGCAGGGTATAATGGACAGACTTTTATGCATAAAATAGCCCAGAGCGTGTTTGAAAACTTATTTTTCCAACCTGCACGCTCCAGAGGTGTCTTATGAAAAAACGCAGGGGCTTTCAACATGTCAGAAAAAAGAGAATCGTATCGGGATTTTTTTCGGGAAATCCTGGTACGGTTCTTTTGCTTTTGCTTCTGGTTCCCTATCTGATTACATTTTTGTTTGGAAATCTAAAGGAGAGGGATGCTTCTATTGCAGATATGCTAAAGGCGGAAGACATGCTGACAAAAGGAAATATTTTTGTGGTAAACACAACGGCATTTGGAAATGAAAGTATTCCTCTTGAGATGTATGTGGCGGATCAGCTTGCAAGAAGCATTGACCCTGCTTTTGAGCCGGAAGCTCTAAAGGCGCAGGCAGTGTTGATCCGGTCAGATCTCTTATCGTCCCTTTACCTGTCAGACGGAAGTAAAAGGGAGGGCAGGGAGATCGCCGCTGCGGATGACGGTTACGGCAGCATCCCGGTTCAGGAAAATATCCTTGCTGCTGTATCCCAGACAGCAGGAGTATGTCTTGTTTATGAAGGGGTGCCTGTGGACGGCGCTTATTTTGCCGTCAGCAATGGCGCCACACGAAATGGCAGTGAACTTTTTTTTACAGAGTATCCCTATTTAAAAAGTGTGGTGTGCAGCAGAGACTTTCTTTCGCCCGAATACGCCAGTACCGTGGCTTATGATGAAGGAGAGTTTGCCAGACTCTGGCAGGATGTGCCCGGCATAAGGATGACGGAGGAGGAAATTTTAGAAAATGAAAGGGCTGTGGTGGAAGAAGAACTGGAAGGATGGCGTATTTACAGGGACAGCACAGGGTATGTACTGTATCTTGAAAAGGACGGGAAATATGCGTCCGGTGAACAGTTCAGGGAAATTTTCCGGCTTTTATCATCCAGTTTTCATTTTGATAAAGAAGGGGACCAGATTTTTATTTCTGTTAAAGGCTCCGGGCATGGGCTGGGGATGAGCCAGTTTGGGGCTAATGAAATGGCGAAGGAAGGGGAAGATTATATTAAAATTTTAAACTATTTTTTTGATGATGTAATAATTACAAAATTTGAATAAAGAAGGAAAAAGGGGAAAAACTAACCATAAAGAACAAGAAGATTTTGCAATGCTTCGGAATGGAGGAAAAGATGAGAAGAAGTAGAAGAAGAGGTCTTGCTAAAGAAAGGTTCCTTATGGTTGCCTCGGCAATATTGGTGCTGGGGTCTTTGACGGCTACCGGGTTGTGGCTGGGGAGAGACACGGGCAGTCAGGACGAGGGATATGTGGTAGATTTAAGTTCTATTGAAAATAATGCGGCCGCAGGCGCTAAAACGGCCGGGGAAAATGAAATGAGCCTTACGGAAAATGTGACCCAGGATATGACTCTCTCGGACGATTTGGACTATGATCCTTATTTCCAGGAAACCAACTCTTTAAACGTTGAGAACCCGGATCAGTCTGACAGCAAGAGCATGTCCGACGGGGCGCAGCAGGAGGACTCCGCCAAGGCTAAAAAGCCAGAGGAGCAGGATCCTGAAAAACAGGAAGTGAAAGAACAAAAGGAGCAGGAGGTTACTGACGGGGAAGGGACGCCAGCCCTGTCAACAGCCATGCAGCCAGCCCTTACGTTCAGTGATTCCGATACGCTGGTATGGCCTGTGGTGGGAAATATTCTGGTAAATTACAGTATGGACAAGACGGTTTATTTCCCCACATTACAGCAGTATAAATATAACCCGGCGATCATCATCCAGGCAAATGCAGGGGATTTGATTACGGCAGCCTCTGCAGGCAAAGTAATTTCCGTATTTTCAGATCCCCGGATAGGAAATGGCATTACCATGGAACTGGGCGGCGGATATGAAGCCACCTACGGACAACTGACTAATATACTGGTTTCAGAAGGCAGTTATGTGGCGGCGGGAGATGTGATTGCGGAGGTTGCGGCGCCCACCAAGTATTTCAGTGTGGAGGGAACCAATGTTTACTTCAAGCTGACCAGGGACGGCGAACCTGTAAACCCGATGACCAAGCTAAATTAAGAATCAGGAAGGTAAAAATAATGTTATATATTATTGGCGGTAAAATACTGACCATGGCTGGAGAAATCTGGGAAAAAGGATATATATGCATTGAAAACGGGAAAATAAGAGAATTGGGGCCTATGAAAGATGGAGCCCCTTTTCCTTTGCCGGAAGGTGGAGCGGAGGTCATAAATGCCCTCGGCCTTCTGGTAATGCCCGGCCTGATCGAGGCTCACTGCCATATGGGGATCACGGAGGAAAAGAAAGGCATGGAGGGGGATGACTGTAATGAGACGGTAGACCCTGTTACTCCTTACCTGCGTGCCATCGACGCCATCAATCCCATGGACGCAGCCTTTGATGATGCAGTCCGGGCGGGGATCACTTCTGCAATGATTGGACCGGGAAGCGCTAATGTAGTGGGCGGGACCTTTGCCTTTGTCAAGACCTGTGGAAGATGTATTGACGATTTGATCGTATGCGCCCCTGCAGCCATGAAAATAGCTTTTGGAGAGAATCCTAAGGTCAATTATTCCGGTCAGGGGAAGTCTCCGGCTACCAGAATGGCAATTGCGGCTATGCTTAGAGAAGAACTGTTTAAAGCCCGCCGCTATTATGACAAAAAGTGTGCAGGCATGAAGCGGGAGGAAGAAGACTTCCGCTATGAATGCTGGATCCCGGTCTTTGAGAAAAAGATTCCCTTGAAAGCCCATGTACACCGGGCCGATGATATCCAGACGGCTATCCGTATTGCAAAGGAGTTTGGACTGGATATGACTCTGGATCACTGCAGCGAAGGCCATCTGATTGCAGAACAGGTGAAAAAATCCGGCTTTCCTGCCATTATAGGGCCGGATCTTTCCAGCAGAAGTAAAATAGAGGTCCAGAACATGGCCTTTAAGACCATAGGAGTGCTTAACCAGGCAGGGGTGAAGACGGCCATTACCACAGACCATCCGGTTTCCCAGATACAGACCCTTCCCATTTGTGCAGGTCTGGCGGTAAAATCCGGTTTAGATGAGATGGAGGCATTAAAAGCCATTACCATTTATCCTGCCCAGATATGCAGGACGGATCACAGGGTAGGCTCCCTGGAAGCAGGGAAGGATGCAGATATTGCAATTTTTGATGACCTCCCTCTGAAAGTCTCCTCAAAAACTATGTGCACAATCATTGACGGGCAGATTGTATATTCAGACAAAAGCTTTTCTTTACCTGCCTGTGAAAAAAATGTATAATATACGCGGGAGGGATAAATTTGAGCAGGATGAAGAAAGCGGCGGTTATCTTGCTGATAGTTTTGCTGACGGGCTGTATGCCGTCTCAATTGGAAAATAAAGGGGAAGTTTCGGGTAATACAATTGCTGGTATGGAAAAAGAGCCGGTCATTTCGTATGAAATGCCGGCTGCTTCGCCTACTATTTTGATAAATCAGTTTGGATACATAAATGAAAGCAGTAAAGTGGCAGTATTTAAAGGAAGTGAAATGCCCGAAGAGTTTTATGTGGTGCAGGAGGATACCCAAGAGCGGGTTTACACGGGATATACGGAAAATAAAGGATATAATGAGAAACTACAGGAATATAATGGCTATGGGGACTTTTCCGAAGTCACCCGGCCGGGAACTTATTATATAGAAGCGCCCATACTGGGAAGGTCTTATTCTTTCAGAATCGGGGAGGATCTGTACGGGCAGGCACTTAAGGAGGCATGTAAACAGTATTATTACAGCCGGTGCGGGGTGGAGCTTGCGAAGGAATATGCAAAGGAAAAGGCCCGTAGCGCCTGCCATACCGGGAAATCCAGATTCAGGGAAGAAGCGGCTGCTCTTGAAGCTGCGGGCGGATGGCATCAGTTTGGGGATGGCTCCCGGGAAGTGGAATGGGCAGCCCGCAATATTGGTGCGCTTTTGTTTGCCTATGAATTGTATGAGGAAATTTTTACTGATGATACAGGCATTCCGGAAAGCGGAAACGGTACACCGGATATTCTGGACGAGATACGTTATGAAACAGACTGGCTTTTGAAAATGCAGAATGAACAGACGGGTGCAGTTTATGCAGGAGTCACGGTCTGTGAACGGGACCGGGGCATGGGAATGGTATCCTATGTGGAGCCGGAGGATATTCAGTCATCCAAAGCTTTCGCAATGGCAATGGCCAAATTCAGCTATTTTTATCAGAACTATGATGCAGAATATGCAGGCAGATGCCTGAGGGCGGCGGAAAATGCGTGGCGGTATGTGAAGCGTTACGATACAGCAGAGACTGACGCCTGGAAATTTTCGGCTGCAGCAGAACTGTACAGGGCGTCGGGCAGAGGCTCTTTTCACAAAATCGTTTTAGAATACCTTGAGGCAGGCGGTTATAAGGAAGATCTGGATGAGACGGCCTTTTTCGGATGTATTGCTTATATCTCCACCAGCAGGCAGGTGGAACTTACCTACTGTGCGGAAATCGCGGAAGTGATTCTGACAAAGGCGGAAGAAATCTCTAAAGAAACCAGAGGAAGTGTTTACCGGATCGCAGGAAATCCTTCTGGGGAGAATCATCAGGAATTGCTGCTTGATATGATGTATCTGACGGCGGCGGATTACATGATCACCAACCGGGAATATAAAAACATAATAGAAAATCATCTGCACTATTTTATGGGAAGAAACGAAATGGGAATCAATTATGCAGATACAGAAATTATGAAGCAGCTTGATATGGACAGCAAGCTGATCGTTATGCTTAGTGAAATGGCATTTTTTGCAAAGTAAGAGGCAGGATATCCGGTTTTATTATGGGGAATATTGCGGTAAGGTAGTAGGAAAAGGGAAGCCGGTTAGGTAAAGATTGAAAATTGAAATTTTCAATCTACGTATTTAGGCCTATTCCCACATGGGAAGGGCCCATGCGGGAAAGGCATGGGTATAAATATGAATAATCGGTAAAGGGCAGGAGGCAGGATATGAAAATTGTTGTGTTGGCTGGAGGAATCAGTACAGAGAGGGATGTGTCCTTGAGTTCAGGGACGATGATATACCGCGCTTTAAAAGAGCGAGGGCATCAGGCGGTACTTCTGGATGTGTATCTGGGATATGAGGGGGGAGCTAAGGGACGGAAACTTTAGCGATATTTTTGAAGAGGAAAAAGACTGGGCGGGCGAGCTGGGGATTATTACAGTGGAAAATCCCGATATATCCCAGATCAAGGCTATGCGCCCCGACGGAGATAAAAACTTTTTCGGCCCCAATGTCATTAAACTTTGCCAGACGGCCGATGCGGTATTTATGGCTCTCCATGGAGAAAACGGGGAAAACGGAAAGATACAGGCATGTTTTGATCTTTTGGGGATTACCTATACGGGCACAGACTATGTAAGTTCTGCACTGGCTATGGACAAAGGAATCGCAAAAGAATTGTTTGCATATCATCATATTCCGGCCCCGTCCGGGATCCGTTTGAAGAAGGGGCAGATGCAGGAAGAAAGCGTGCCTTTTCCCTGTATTGTAAAGGCATGCTGCGGTGGTTCCAGCGTTGGCGTGGGCATTGCCATGGATGAGAGCGGGTACAGCAGCGCGCTGGCGGAAGCATTTAAATATGACGATGAAGTGATTGTGGAGCAGTATATTGACGGGCGCGAATTTTCCGTGGGAGTTATGGACGGGAAAGCACTTCCCGTCATAGAGATTGCTCCTCTTAAAGGATTTTATGATTATAAAAATAAATATCAGCCGGGCTCAACTATTGAAACCTGTCCGGCCCATATTTCACCGGAAAAGACCCGTGAACTTCAGATGTATGCAGAGAAAGCATTTGCGGCCCTGAGGCTGAAAAATTATGCCAGAATGGATTTCATGATGAACAGGGAAGGGGAGGTTTTCTGTCTGGAAGCCAATACCCTGCCAGGCATGACCCCTACCTCCCTGCTTCCCCAGGAGGCTGCGGCAGTGGGAATGAGCTTTGGTAAGTTATGTGAGGAGATTCTGGATGCAGCCTTAAGGAAGCATAAAAGCAAGGCAGATTAGGGAAATGAGATATGGAGTATAAATATGAAAAATATGACTTTGGAAAATATAGCGAAAGCCTGTAAGGGTACGCTGTATGGAGCAGTACAGGCGGAAGAAAAAGCGCCGGAGCAGGAAGAAGCTTCCTGTGTGGTAATTGATTCCCGTAAAATAGAACCGGGCGGCATATTTATTGCCACCAGAGGCGAGCGGGTGGACGGCCATACCTTTATCCCGGCGGTTGCGGAAAAAGGTGCCTTGGGCGTGGTCTGTGAGGAAGCGCCAAAGCATGCCGGGATCCCGTATATTCTGGTGGAGGATTCCTTCAAAGCTTTGAAGGACATTGCAGGATACTACAGACAGCAGCTTGACATCTGGGTGGTTGGAATTACAGGAAGTGTGGGGAAAACCAGCACCAAAGAACTGATCGCCTCCGTACTTTCCATGAAGTATCATGTTTTGAAAACCCAGGGGAATTTCAACAATGAAGTGGGGCTTCCCCTTACGGTACTGTCCATCCGGGAGGAGCATCAGATTGCCGTGCTGGAAATGGGGATCAGCGGTTTCGGGGAGATGCACCGCTTAAGTAAAATTGCACGGCCTGACATTTGCGTGATGACCAATATCGGCCAGTGCCATTTGGAAAATCTGGGCTCAAGGGAAGGGATTCTACAGGCAAAATCGGAGATTTTTGACTACATGAACCCGGACGGCTATGTGTTTGTAAACGGTGATGACGATATGCTGCGCCGTATAGGGAAAACAGGAAAACGTAAGCCCATTCATTTCGGAATGAGTCCTGTCAATGAAATCTATGGCTCGGATGTTTTAAGCAAAGGTCTTTTCGGGACAAATGTGGTTGTCCATGGGAACCTTGAAGTATTTCCCATAGAGATTCCGCTTCCGGGAATCCATATGGTAACAGATGCTCTGGCCGCAGTAGGCGTGGGGATGCAGATGGGACTTAGCGCGCAGGAAATCCGCCGGGGAATTGCAGAGGCAAAAACCGTCAGCGGCAGAAGCAACGTCCTTTCCCTGCCTTTCTGCACACTGATAGACGATTGTTACAACGCCAACCCGGCCTCCATGCGGGCGGCTGTTGACCTGCTGGCCATGGCTCTTGGCAGAAGGGCAGCAGTGCTGGGGGATATGTTTGAGCTTGGGGCAAATGAAAAGGAACTGCACGCCGAAACCGGGGCCTATGTGGTGGAAAAGGGAATTGATGTGCTAGTCTGCACGGGAACTCTCTCCCGGAATATGTATGAAGCGGCTGTGGAAAAAAATAAGGCCGCAGGGAGTGGAAGAAAAACGGAAATCTATTATTTTGATACAAGGGAAGCTATGCTGGAAGGACTGCCTGGTATTCTTAAAAAAGGAGATACTGTGCTTGTGAAAGCTTCTCATGGGATGCAGTTTGAAAAGGCTGTGGAATTTTTAAAGGACTATAGTTAGCTGATTCACACAGCAGGAACCAAAGAAGCAGGCTAAAAACCTGCTTCTTCTTTGATCTTAAAGTATGTATCTTCTATAATTTTCTGTGTATAAGCGCCGATTCTTTTCTGCTCCTCTTTGGATAAATCTTTCATATAAACAGGCTTCCCGTATTCCAGAATGACACGGGTCTTTTTGATTTTGGGCAGGTGATCCTCAAAGATATCCGCAGAATTATAAAGCGTCATGGGAATAATGGGGCATCCGGTCTTGGCAGCGATCTTAAAGCTGCCTTCATGGAACTCCATAAAGGTATGGTTCACCTTATTTCTGGTACCTTCCGGGAAAATACAGATGGAAATACCGGATTTTACTTTGTCAATGGCGGTAAGGATAGTCTTAAGCCCCTGCTTGAGATCATTCCTGTCAAGAAAAAGGCAGTGGAGATTCCGCATCCAGTTTACAAGGAGAGGCCATCTTAACATTTCCCTTTTGGCAATGTAACCGGTGGGACGGGGAACCCTTACATAAGTAATCAGAATATCAAAATAACTTCTGTGATTGCCGATATACAAAACAGGCACATCCCTGGGGACATTTTCTTCCCCCTTCACGATAATCTCCGCACCTGTTAAAAACAGACATACCCGGAAGGCCCAGTTTACGATAGCCAGAGAACTTCTGTTCTTTAGGTCTATATTGTACTTTCCGATTATCCACTCTGCAATCAACAGGGGAATGCTCAAAACTAAAAATAAGATGACAAAGAGGGCAACTAAAATAATTCTAATCATGTTCGTTTCAATTCCTTTTTTGGTAAATAAAAGCATATTAAGTATAAAGGATGAACTGGATTTTGGCAAGGGCTGAATCAATAATGCGGCGTTCCTATTTGGGTATTTCTGACTTTGTGCCTAATCTCTGATAAAATGGTAAAATCAGTATGAAAACAATTTAGTAAGTGCAGAGAAGAAGAGGAAATATTTATGGATAAGATTGCAGTTTTGATTCCGTGTTATAATGAGGAAAAAACCATTGCCAAGGTTATCAGGGATGCGAAGGCGGCCCTGCCGGAGGCAGTGATTTACGTATACGATAATAATTCCACAGACCAGACTGCCCGGATCGCCAGAGAGGAAGGGGCGGTTGTGCGTGATGAGTATATGCAGGGCAAGGGAAATGTTATCCGGCGGATGTTCCGGGAGATCGAGGCCCAATGTTATATTATGGTAGACGGGGATGACACTTACCCTATGGAATTTGCGCCAGAGATGGTGGAAAAGGTGCTTTGCCGCAATGCGGATATGGTGGTGGGGGACCGTCTTTCCTCCACGTATTTTGAGGAAAATAAGCGGCCTTTCCACAACCTTGGGAATTCTCTGGTGCGGGCCAGCATTAATCATCTGTTTGGCTGTGAGATCAAGGATATCATGACAGGCTTCCGTGCATTCAGCTACGGGTTTGTAAAGACCTTTCCGGTTCTGTCAAAGGGATTTGAGATAGAGACGGAGATGACGATTCATGCAGTATATAACCATATGCAGATAGAAAATGTGATTGTGGAATACAGGGACAGGCCCGAGGGCAGCGTATCCAAGTTAAATACCTATTCTGACGGGTTCCGGGTTCTTGGCACGATTTTCAGGCTTTACCGGGATTATAAGCCGTTTGGGTTTTTCAGTATCCTGTCACTGGTTCTCACGGCCATAGCGTTGTTATTTTTTATTCCGGTACTTTTAGAGTATTTAAGAACGGGGCTGGTGCTCAAGTTCCCAACGCTGATTGTCTGCGGATTTGTAGTGATGGCGGCGATCCAGTCTTTCTTTGCGGGGCTTATCCTGTCCAATATGGCAATGAAGAACCGGAGGGACTTTGAGTACCGCCTTACTCTCGTGTGCGAAAAAGAAAAACGTAAGGCGAAGCAGGAGGAAGAATGTTGAGAAAGCTGGTTTCGCACTGGTATTTGTTTATTGTATTTGGATTTATCCTGTCTGCCGGGCTGGTATTTTTTCTTTGTGGGGAAAAAAGTATCATTGCGGTTCACGACAATCTGGATCTTTTTATTCCCCAATTTCAGATGATGAAAAATACGGGGACTTTCTGGCGCCATGGAGTGGATGTGCCGTTCCTTGGAGGGATCAGCAGGGACACTCTCCCGGCCGAATTTTCTTTGTATACCATGCTGTACATGATCCTTCCGGCATATCCGGCGTATATTGCCGGGTATCTGCTTAAAATTGTGATTGCGCTGCTTTCCTGCATTTGGCTGGCAGGAGATGTGCTGGGGGAAGGGTATGAAAGATATAAGCCGCTGGTTTATCTTTCCGGGCTTGCCTACGGTATCCTCAATGTGTTTCCGGCTTTCGGCATCCCTTTTGCATCGATACCCTTAGCCGTTTATCTTTTAAGGAAAATTTACAGGGAGCCTGGGATAAGATGGTATGCGGCATTATTTTTTTATCCCTTTCTTTCTTACTTTTCTTATTTCGGCCTGTTTATCCTGGCCTATATGGCGGCTGCGTTTATCTGGCTGTGGGCAAAGGACAGGAAGTTTCCCGGAAGGATACTTGCCGCAGTCATTGTGCTGGCGGCAGGCTGTGTTGTCTGTGAGTACCGGCTGTTCGGTACGATGCTTTTGGGGGATGAAGTGACCATCCGTACCACCATGGAGGCAGGAAGCTTTACGGCAGGGGAAATTGTGAAAACCGTAGGAGAGGTTTTTGCCAAAGGGATGTTTCACGCAGAAAGCGTACATACCTTTCTGGTGCTGCCTGTCTGTGTACTTTACTTTTTTTATTTGAATTTCAGCTATATCAGGAGCAGAAATATAAAAGGGATTTTCCACGATGTATATAATCTGCTGGCACTGGTGCTTGTTTTTAACAGCGTGGTGTATGGGATTTATTACTGGGAAGGCTTCAGGAATGTTGTGGAGGCACTGTGCCCGCCGCTTACCGGGTGGCAGTTTAACCGGACGGTATTTTTCAGCCCGTTTGTCTGGTATGCCGCTTTCTTCTTTGCGCTGAAACGTCTCTATGACAGCAAAAAGGCGGCAGGAGAGGTTCTGGCCAATCTGCTGGCACTGGGGGCAGTGTTTATCATTGTGTTTTCAGGGACCCGCTATAATGATCTGTACCACACCTGCTTTAGCCAGGCATATATATGCCTGAAAGGGGCACAGACAGACCAGTTGAATTTTGGGGAATTTTACTCTGCGGAGCTGTTTGAGGAAGCCAAAAAAGACATCGGATATGAGGGGCAGTGGGCCGCGGCGTACGGATTTTATCCGGCGGTTTTAGAGTATAACGGGATTGCCACGCTGGATGGGTATCTGGGATTTTATTCCCAGAGTTATAAGGAGGCTTTCCGCAGAATTATTGCGCCGGCACTTGACCGGGTGGAGGAGAGCAGGGAATATTTTGACAGTTGGGGGGCCCGGGCCTATCTGTATTCGGGAACGGATCTGTCTATTGTCAATGCCTCCCGGAGTTACAGCGTTACCGACAAGGATATTTATATTGATGTGGATGCATTTAAAGAACTTGGAGGGCGCTATATTTTTTCAAGAATTGAACTGGCCAACGCTAAGGAGAAAGGACTGACGCTGGCAGGCATATACAGAAATGACAAATCACCCTATGTACTTTATGTATATACAATATGATTTAAAAACAAACGCTGCCACGATCCGCGAGACAGCTTATTGTAACAAACGCCGCCACGCTTTGCGAGACAGCTTATTGTAATAATCAGCCGGAGCGGTATACCCGTTCCGGCTGTAGTAATTTGCTGATGGATTGGGAGAGTTATTTAATGACTTCCCCGTTTTTATATTTGGCAACGACTTCCTGAATACGCTCGTTGGGGTTGAGCAGGTCACTGATGGAAGCATCGTGGTTTAAGGTGTCGATCAGGTAGGCAATATATTTGCTCATATCGCAGTCAATATACCATTCCCGTTCTAATAGTTCCGGGGTCTGATAGATCAAATTGGTCGTGAGCACCCTGTCAATGATGCCGTTTTCATAGGCCTTGTCAAAGCGGTCCAGACCGTTGGTAAATAACCCAAAGGTGGCGCAGATGAAAATTTTGCGTGCTTTGCGTTCTTTCAGGGCGGTAGCGACCTCAAGAACACTTTCCCCGGAAGAAATCATATCGTCAATAATGACCATGTCCTTGCCTTCCACAGAGGAGCCTAAGAATTCGTGGGCTACAATAGGATTTCGGCCGTTTACCACGCGGGTATAGTCCCTGCGCTTATAGAACATGCCCATGTCAAGGCCGAGCACGTTGGCAATATAGATTGCCCGGCTCATGCCGCCCTCGTCCGGGCTGATCACCATCATGTGGTTGGAATCGATCTGCAGATCCTTTACATGCTTTAACAGACCTTTGATAAACTGGTACGCAGGCTGTACGGTTTCAAATCCGTGCAGGGGGATGGCGTTCTGGACTCTGGGATCGTGGGCGTCGAAAGTGATGATGTTGTCCACACCCATATGCACCATTTCCTGTAAGGCAAGGGCACAGTCCAAGGATTCCCTGGCCGTTCTTTTATGCTGTCTGCTTTCATAAAGAAAAGGCATGATAACAGTGATGCGCCGCGCTTTTCCGCCTACAGCCGCGATGATCCTCTTTAAATCCTGATAGTGGTCGTCCGGGGACATATGGTTTTCATGGCCGCACAGGGAGTAAGTCAGGCTGTAGTTGGCTACATCTACGAGAAGGTACAGATCTGTGCCGCGGACAGATTCAAGAATCATTCCTTTGGCCTCGCCGGAGCCGAAACGGGGGACTTTGGCCTTTAAAATGTAAGAATCTCTCTGGTATCCGGCAAATGCAAGGCTTTCTTTGTGTTCGCTTTCACGGACGGTACGCCATCTTACCAGATAGTCGTCTACCTTCTGGCCGAGAGACTTACACCCCTCTAAAGGAATGATGCCAAGGGATCCTACGGGTATCGTTTCCAAATTTCTTTTTTCTTCGCGCTGGGACATAAAGTACCTCACTTTCTGTTTTGCAGTCTTTTTTTTAAGGTCCGGATGTCAGGTCCGGTAAATTTGCAGATACTGTATTGATTTGTTATCCGGGAAAATACCCGGTCTGAGTAGCGGTTTAGCAGGTCTTCCAAAGACAGGTTGGTGGAGATGATGGTAGATTTTTTGCAAAGATGCCGCTGGTTCAAAAGGGAAAACAACACGGAAGGAGCTGTGGATTTATGGTATTCAGTTCCTAAATCGTCGATGATCAGCAGATCGCTGTCCCGCAGATCCCCTCCCAGACTTAAAGCATCTTCTTTATATTTATAATCAAACATATTTCTGGATATGGTTTCAAAAAGCCCGACCGCGCTGAAATAAATAACGGAGTGGCCGCTTTCTATCAGCTCTTTGGCAATGCAGCCCGACAAAAAAGATTTGCCCGTACCCACTGTACCATAAAAGAATAAATTTTGATAGTCTGTATCGAAAGTTTTTATGAAATTTCTGCATGCATTTACGGTTTTTCCAAAACGCTCAAGGTCTTCTCCCTGATAATAGTCATAAGAAAGCATACTGAAATTTTCTTTTTCCAGCATGTCCCGGATACCTGACTGTTCGTAGAGCAGGTCAATGACTGCCTGCCTGAAACAGTGGCATTTCACGCCGTTGATATATCCGGTATCCTTACAGTCAGGACAGTCGTAAATGGGGGCCAGGTAATCAGCCGGATAGCCGGCGCCTGTAAGGAGCTGGTCTTTCATGGAAGAAAGGCTGCGTAAGGAAGTTCTTAGATCCTCCAGAGCATAGTCGTCGCCCTCTAACAGTTTTCTGCCCTGGGAAACGGATATGGCAGCAATGGATTCAGACAATTCCCGGTAACCGTCCACGTTTTTGTAGATAAATGCAGTGCGCTCATCAAGCAGGTGCCTGTTTCTGTTTTGTCTGTATTCATATTCACGCATAATTGCGTCATATTGAGAGTTAGTCAGTGCCACAGTGAATTCTCCTTACGGCTGTGCTTTAATTGCTCAGGATTTCTTTTTCCAGCGCCTCAAAATCATAATTTGTATGCATGAACTGGTTAAACTGCCCGGAGGAAGTGTTCTGTAACCTGGGGGCGGAGGATTTATTTTTGGCATAAGCTTCATCAAGGGCGCTGATATCGGCCTTGATGCGTACATTCTTTTTGGCCCAGCTGCTTAAAATGCTGTCCGCATATTCAAAGCGGTGCTTGTCTGTAGCCATAACGGTACGGCTGCATGCTTCTAAAATAATCTCTTTGGCAAATCCCAGTTCCTTTGTCCATTTGGTGGCAAATCCAGCCTCCGCTTTGGTGGGCGTGCCCGGCTTGCCTAAAGCTTTCATGATGTCATAGACAATTTTGTCATATTTGCCCGCAAGCTTTGACGCCTGGCCGGGGGTGGTGATGCCTGCCTCCGCCCAGCTTAAAGCAACCTTTTCTATGTACCGGAAATCCTTCTTCTCACGGCCTACACAGTATTGGATCAGATAATCAATTAAGTCCTCGGAAAATCCAAGCTTGTCCGAGAAAAAGAGGATGGTGTTGATTTCGGAAGGACTTAAGGGCCTGCCGATATACTGCTCTGCCACGAAAATAATCTGGGCTGTCTCCTCATTGTTCTGGAATTCTTTTAACTGGTCGAGGCTGTAAACGGGCTTGGACAAATCTGCTTTTGCAGGAGGCGCTTCATTTTTGGCAGGAAGCTGGACCACGGAAGCAAGAGGGTGGACATCCTTTATGGGGGTTTTGGCAATGGATAGAAGACGGATGCCGGAAATATTTTTCCCATCGTCATATTCCAAAGATAAAAGGCGGTTCTTTTCCCAATATTTAAGAGCCCTGACCACGTCCTTTTCCGTATGGTTGAACTGGTCTGCAATATCCGAAACACTGGTGCACAGTCCGGCGCCCATGACCCGAAGCAGATACAGGTATATTTTTAACTGGGCGTCGTTGGCATCTTTCATATACTGGTCTATGAAAATGTTGGACACAACAGTTACATCAGCATAGTTTTCCTGATAAATTTTAAAGTGACCCATAAAGTCACCCCCTTGCATATTATTTTCACGAATTGAAAGCAAATTGAATTATAGCATAAGCACCGGCAAAAAGGAATAGGGAAAATTTCAAAAAGTCCAGTATTTTCAAGGGATTGAGGGTTTTGTGGATAGTGTGGACAATGTGGATATTCTGGCTGCCATGAGAAGCCGGGGGAGAAAAAAACATGTAAAATGCTGGAAAATAATCTGGTTTGGAGCGGAAAAATATCCACATATTTTCGGAAGACTCCGGCATGAAAATATGTGGATAATGTGGACAGTTATTGTTTTAAAAGGTTTTCCCCAATATTTACAACGTCTCCGGCGCCCATAGTTATCAACAAGTCACCGGGGGCACAATTTTTTTTGAGAAAGTTTTCTATTTCCTGAAAAGAAGGAAAATAGTGGCAGTCTTTTCCATATGATTTGATTTCCTCAAGCAGAGTCTTTGAACTGATGCCTAAATTGTCGGTTTCCCTGGCAGGAAAAATATCGGCCAGCACAATGTGGTCTGCAAGAGAAAGGGATTTGGCAAACTCTTTCATAAAAGCTTTGGTGCGGGTAAATGTGTGGGGCTGGAATACGCACCATAAGGATTGATGGGGATAATTTGCAGCCGCAGTTAAAGTAGCAGTAATTTCTGTGGGATGATGTGCATAATCATCTATTATAATGGTTCCGTTCAAACTGCCTTTGTACTCAAAGCGGCGGTCGGTGCCGTGGAAATGGGCAAGGGCAGATTTTACGGCCGTGGAACTGATGGAAAAATAGTCTGCAAGGGCAATGGCCGCAAGAGAATTGTAAATATTGTGTTCACCGGGGACGCCTAAGATGATTTCTTCCCTGGAGCCGTCCTTTTTCACGAGAAGGAAACCAGCGCATCCGTTTTCGTCATAGCGGATATTTTCGGGATGGTAATCAAAGGCATCCGAACTTCCATAGGTTATGACGCGGCAGGACAGCCCTTCCAGCACCGTGTTTACTTCGGGAATCTCCCCGTTGATTATTAAGACCCCGTCTGCAGGGAGGAGCCGTGCAAAGCGGCGGAAGGAATTGCGTATGTCGTCAATGTCCTTAAAAAAGTCAAGGTGGTCTTCTTCTATATTTAATATAATTCCTATTTTGGGGAAAAAGCTTAAAAAGCTGTTGGTATATTCGCAGGCTTCCGTGACAAAGTAGCCGGATCTGCCGATGCGTATGTTTCCGCCGATGGCCTTTAATATGCCGCCGATGGAAAGGGTAGGGTCTGTATCCGCCTCAAGAAGGATTTCGGAAATCATGGAGGTAGTGGTGGTTTTTCCGTGGGTGCCGCTGACGGCAACGGGAAATTCATAATTTTTCATCATCTGTCCGAGCAGTTCGGCTCTGGTCAGGGAGGGAATCTCCATTTCTTTCATGGCGGTAAATTCCGGATTGTCAGGGTGGATGGCGCTGGTATAAACCACAAGGTCAATTTTTTTATTTATGTTTTCTGCTTTCTGGCCGTAATGGATCTGCGCGCCCTTCTGGCACAGCGCCCGGGTCAGGGAAGATTCTTTTGCATCGGAGCCGGAAACGGTAAAGCCTTTTTCCAGAAGGATTTCAGCAAGACCGCTCATGCTGATGCCGCCGATTCCGATGAAATATATATGGATGGGATGGTTGAAGTCTAATTGGTACATGAAAAAATCCTCCGTTTTTATTAGTTTTGACTTAATTATATATAATTACACAATAAAAACCAATGGCATTTTTAACAAAATAAGCGTATGGAACCGGGATACAGACACAAAATGTAGTAAAAACCATGGGGAATGATGTTTTACTTATGCAAAAGATTGTAAAAAAGTAACATAAAAAGCGGATTGTTTTCGAATATAATTGTAAAAAATATTCACTTTTGAGTTAATATATGGTATACTATTCATACATTTTATAAATGGTACCTGTATCAAATCGTTATAGATACAAAAATACTTGTAAGAGGTGAGGACATGATTAAAAAAGAAATGATTGCCATGTTGTTAGCGGGTGGTCAGGGAAGCAGGCTGGGGGTGCTCACGTCAAAGGTGGCCAAGCCGGCAGTATCCTTTGGGGGAAAGTACCGTATCATTGACTTTCCATTAAGTAACTGCATCAATTCGGGAGTGGATACCGTTGGTGTTTTGACACAGTATCAGCCTTTACGCCTGAATACCCACATAGGGATCGGCATTCCTTGGGATTTGGACAGAAATATAGGCGGTGTGACGGTTCTTCCGCCCTATGAAAAAAGCGCCAACAGCGAATGGTACACCGGCACGGCTAATGCCATATACCAGAATCTGGATTACATGGAAAGCTATAATCCGGAATATGTTCTGATACTTTCCGGAGATCACATATATAAAATGGATTATGAAGTCATGCTGGATTTCCATAAGGAGAAGGGGGCGGAAGTCACCATTGCGGTCATGCCTGTTCCCATGGAAGAGGCGAAACGGTTCGGCATCATGATTACGGACAATGAGAGAAAAATAACCGATTTTGAAGAAAAGCACGCTAATCCCAGGAGCAATCTTGCATCCATGGGAATTTACATATTTAACTGGAAGACCTTAAAAGAGGCGCTTCTGGAAAAC
>Ga0224742_10113_pt1 | contig 18523 bp, 16 predicted proteins | sample LIM_E_Water_Neg_FD_161631 | JGI IMG/M metagenome (GOLD analysis project Ga0224742, IMG submission 161631) | Enriched cells from gastrointestinal tract of the lab mouse from Pacific Northwest National Laboratory (PNNL), Richland, Washington... | ecosystem: Host-associated > Mammals > Digestive...
GATTATAATAATCTTCCGGATAATATTAAGAAAGTTGTTTGTGGCGAGAAAGAGAAGGATGAGGGAGAGTTAGAATTTGTAAATGCGTATAATAAATTAAAGCATTGTCTGATAATACGAAAAATAGGTCAATTTCCATCTCAAGCGGAATCACAATTACTGGATACTTCGAAATATAGAAAGGTACTTAGAGATAAATATAAGGATTATACTTTAGGAATTCAGCTAAATGCCAGTGGAGTAGGTGCTGGCGCATTAGTGTATCTGCGTCGGATTTTTGAAGGTCTTCTTGAGGAATCGCATCAAAGATGTATCCAATTAGAGAATTGGGATGAAGCGGTATATAAAGATGCACATGTAGACGAAAAAATAAAAATGGTTGAAGATAGAAATGAAATTATACTTCCAAAAGAGTTGCAGGCAATACGCAAGAAGTTTTATGGAGCACTAAGCAAAGGAATTCATGAGCTTCCAGAGAATGAATGCAAAGAGCTGTTTCCGGCATTTAGATATGTAATTGAAAGTGTTTTGGATGCAAGGATAGCAAAAATTGAACATGATAAAAAGCGAAATGAAATGATGAAAGTAATTAATAGTATTAAGGGTTAAATTGTTGCTGACTCTTTACTAGGTGGTATTTGAAAAAATAAATCTTGGACTAAATTAGTTTAAGAATATGATGATTCTATGTGTTTAAGGCATATTTTTTGCTCTGCCAGGGAGGTATATAATGCGTGACCCGATTGAGAATATTAGCAAATTGCAAAAACAATTGAATGATTTGCAATTGGAAAACCAAATATTAAAAAATATTCTGGATCGGGCAGGAGTATCTTATAAACAATCGATAGCTCGTTTGAAAGCGGCGGATGAGGGAGAAAACTATGATCCGGAGCAGGGAAAAAGAATTATACATCCTGATGAAATTACGGACGAGATGGCAAATAATTTTTTCGCGAGATTTTGGGGACGTCAGGATGTTTATGCTAAGAGAAATGAAAAGAAAGATACTGGAAAAGCCGGGTACTTTACGCAATGCAGGAATTTATGGACAAGTGCGTGCCATAGGAAGTTAAAAACGGGTGTTTCATGTAAAAACTGTGAGTATTATGAATATAAACCATTAACAAAGGAAGACATACTTGCTCACTTAAGAGGAAATGCCTATAATGCTTCCGATGTGATAGGGGTGTATCCGCTTCTTAAAAACAATACTTGCCGTTTTCTGGTATTTGATTTTGATAATCATGAGAAAAATGCGGAGGAGAATGATTTTGCAAATCTGGATGATGTGTGGATAGAAGAAGTTGAAGCGATGCGGAACATCTGTGTTTTGAATGGAATAGATCCACTGGTAGAACGTTCACGTTCAGGACGGGGCGCACATATCTGGATATTTTTTGACAAGCCAATTCCTGCTTCTTTGGCAAGAAGATTTGGAACAGCATTGCTTGATAGGGGAGCAGAGTGTGTAAATCTGAAATCCTTTAAGTATTATGACAGAATGCTTCCGGCACAAGATAAACTGCCGGAAGGCGGACTGGGCAATCTGATAGCTCTTCCGCTGCAGGGAAAGGCATTGAGGAATGGGAATAGTGCATTTGTTGACAGTAATTGGAATGCGTACAGGGAACAATGGGAAGTGCTATGGAGCAAGCCAAAGCTGTCACAGGAGTTTTTGGAGCTGAAAATAAAAGAATGGTCGCTATTACTTGGAGATATGGAGGAAAGTGAACAGGGAGAAAACCGTGAAAAGCCTTGGGAGAGGAATAGAAAGTTTGCAGTAAGTGATGTGGCTGGAAAGCTTAGTATTACATTATCAAATGGCATTTATATTGATAATACGAATGTGAAAGCTGCTATGCAAAATAAGATTCGAAGAATGGCTGCAATTAGTAATCCTGTTTATTTCAAAAATCAGGCAATCGGAACATCTAATTATGATACCTCAAAATGGATTTACTTAGGAGCAGACCATTTGGGCGGATATATAGAAATTCCACGAGGACTCTATGAGAGCTTAATAGATAACTTAGAACAGGCGCACATTGAATATGAAATTCAGGACGAAAGGCAAGCCGGAAGAAATATTCACGTTGAATTTAAGGGACAATTAAGAGAAGAACAGGCGCTTGCACTTGAAGGATTAACAAAGTTTGATAATGGAATATTACATGCCGCAACAGCTTTTGGGAAAACAGTTGTATGCAGTGCGATAATTGCCAAGAAAAAGGTAAATACACTTATTTTGTTGGAATCCTCTTCGTTAGTTGGACAATGGCAGGAATCCCTAGAAAAGTTTTTGGAGATAGATGAAGAATTACCTACATATAAGACTAAGACGGGGAGACTTAAAACAAGAAAAAATATAATCGGCAGATTGCAGGGCGCACATGACTCAATGACTGGAATTATTGATATTGCTATGGCAGGATCCTTGTGTAAAAAGGGTGAGTATCATGAACTTTTGGATAACTATGGAATGATAATTGTTGACGATGAGCGTGATATAATAGGGACAAATCAGAGGAAACCCAGTAAAATCAAGGGTTCGCAGATGATTTAGTCCTATTATTTTTTGCAACGAAACAAAGCAGACGGTATAGGGCAGGCCTGTTATATATCAAAATACCTCATATTGCATACGAAGTCAAAGGAAATGTTTTGATGTTGGTTTCGTATTGCCGAAAAGGAGTGATAACTGAATATTGTAACTTTTTAGGACTAAATTGGCTGATTGAAACATGGTGTTTCGCTGTCGGTTTAGTCCTTTTGTATTTTTGTGGCAAAGGAGGAAATAAGGTATGACCTTTAAGAGGGTAGAGGATTTTGATAAACTTGATACAGAAAGTATTTATTGGGTGGCTGTTTCTGGGGTTCCGGAAAAGTTTGTGAATGAGGCAGAGAGGATAGATGGAAGTAATTATTCCGGTGAATGTTTTGGCGTGTGCATACAGCATGACAAAAAAACGGGAGAGTTTGCCGTCATAGAGGACACTCCGGGACAAAGCCTCTATTATGTTGACAATCTGGGGTATAAGCACTGGTTTGGTTACAGGATGCAGGAGCAGGAACTTGAAAAGATAGTCCGTAAAATCCAAGTGATTATAGGGGAAGAATGCAGGAAGAAGCAGCAGGCATGTCCGGAAATGGATAGAGATAAATAAAGGAGCTGGTTACATGAAAAGGAGGACAAGGAAAATGGATAACAAAATAGAAGTGATCGGGATTGACCACGGCTGGTCCGGGATGAAAACGGTGCATGAGGTATTTACATCGGGCTGCAAAGAAATCAGCACGGAGCCGGCATTTACGGAAAACCTGCTGGAGTATGGCGGGAAATATTATAAGATTGGCAGTAAGCGTCTGGAGGTTAAGGACACAAAGGTAACAGATGAAAACTACTATATGCTGACACTGGCAGCAGTAGCAAAGGAATTAAAAATCAGGGGGAAGAAAACAGCCCATGTGCTTCTGGCGGTAGGGCTTCCGCTGACAAGGTTCGGGGACGAGAAGAAAGATTTTGTTTCTTACCTGTCAAAGAAAAAGGAAGTTTACTTTACCTTTGAGAAGGAAAAGTACCATATTTTCATCGACAATGTTTGTGTTTACCCACAGTGTTATGCGGCAGTGATTGACCGGATTGATAAATTCCCGGAGAAACAGCTTGTGGTGGATATTGGTTCATGGACGGTGGATATTATGCCGATTATCAACCATCTGCCGGATGAATCAGCGTGCGTGACACAGCCGCATGGGATAATTACCTGCATCCAGCAGATTAACAAGGAATGTGTCAGACAGTTAAACGCAGAGGTGGACGAGTACGATATTCAGAAAGTCATGGTAAATGGTGGGGATGGGCTACCGGAGAAATACCGGGAGATTATCATTAAGGAAATCCGTGCTTACTGTCAGCAGATATACCACAACATCAGGGAGCTTGGCTACAACATGGACCTGACACAGATTATCTTTGTGGGCGGCGGCGCCGGCGTGATGAAACGCTTTGGTGGCTTTGGGCAGGGGAATATCCAGTATATTGAGGATGTAAGGGCAAATGCGAAAGGATATGAAATGCTTGGGAGTGCATATCTGGCAAAGGCACAGAGGCGTAAGATCGGATAGGGGGGGATTGCTATGGCGAGCGGGGATTTATTCCGTGGGTTTCTGTTACGTTTTTCAATGAAAAAGGACCAGCATGTAAGGATGCTGGAGAAATTTGAGGACAACAGGCTCAATGGGGGAAAAGCCAAAACCCAGATTATTATGGACGCACTGGAAATGTACTATCATGCTTTGGAAAGTGATGGTGGCGGCGGGGAGGATGAAACGGTTACAGTGCGGGAGATGGAAGAAAAAATGGAGCAGAGGCTGGTACAGTTCCGGCAGGAGATAAAGGAAGAAATGGCACAGGAACTTTTCCGCATGATTATCAGCAGCATGGCAGGGCAGCCGTCAGTGGAATTTCCCATTAGGAAAGAGAAACAGGAGAAACCGGGGGAGGATGCCGCTGCGGACATCAGCGGGATGCCGGACATTATGGATAAGATTATGGACTGGAGCGAGAGTTAGGAGGAACCGGTATGGTAAAGCAGGGTATCAAAGGTATAGCCCATTTCATGGGATGGATGTTCAGAGGTGCAGCATGGATTTTGATACACATTTTGAAACTGGCGCTGGCGGTGTTGGAGATTGTCCTGCTTTTGGCCGGGAATGTGTTGAAGATGATGCTGCTGGTCTTTCATGCAGGAAGATAAATTGAAAAATGATTGTAAGACAGCAAGAAACGCTGTCCAACAATCATTACGGTTTCAATATGTGAGGAGGGAAAATGGTAAAGAAGAATAAAGGTTCTGTCCTTATACGTGGCAGGATGGCAATGGAATAAGGGAAAGTCAGGTTTGCGGACCGGCTTTATGGGTTGAAAAGGCACGCTGAAAGAAAGGGCGTGTCTTTTTTATGCACAAATGCCGGGGAAATGCCCGGTATCTGTGCCGGCAGGGAATATCCGCAGGAAAAGAAATATGCAAGACAAATGGAGGATAATGCGAAAAATTACGCTGATGCGCTAATTTTTCACATGGCTGTTTGTGTTAAAGCGTCACAAACAGCTTTTATCGTAGGGCAGAATCTGAAATTCTGCCCACGTTCCTCAGCAAACAACGCTTCGGAATAGGAGGATTATATGACAAAAAAGAGATTGAAAAGGGTACTGGCTTTGGCAATGGCTTTTGTCCTGACTGTGGGGGCTGTCATTCCCACTGCCGCTTATGCCAATGCAACCGGACCGGGTGCGGACGTGGCAGACAGTAACGGGACCGGTCAGGCAGAGGCAGAGCAGGAGCCGGTGCTTTATGATGAAACAGACAGGACGGATTTGGAACCGGCGGAGATTGTAACGGCAGAGGACATTATCGTGGCAGCCGGCTATGGGTTTGATGTGGAGAAGTCCTTTGATGGGATTTCCTATGATGATAAGGCGGTCAAAGTCAGTTACTATGCAAAGCAGGGTTCTTTTGACGGGAATAAGCCGGGAGATTATACTACCTACTACAAAGTAGAGCCGGTAAGCGGCAAAATTCCTTATCTTATCTGTAGAACCATCTCCGTGAGGGAGCCGGAAACGGCGGTGGAGGAAAACCGGGAATCAGGAGAAGATCAGGACGGCAGCGGGGAGGAAGAACCTGCCCCCGGAGAGGGAGAAAGGGAGGTTACCCCATCGGATGCCGGTATCGTAAAGAAAGGTGCAGAGAGCCCTTTGTCAGAAGGGGAGATGGAAACCTTTGGCACAGGCGATACCATGATGGTTCGCATGGCTTCTGCCCCGGTGTTAAAGGCAGCGGCAAAATCTTCGGACAGCATGAAGGTGTCGTGCAGCGGCTATGCGAAATACTGCGGCCACAGCATGGGCATTAAGTATATCTCGGAATCAGGCAAATACCACAACCATCTGGTGTACTGCCTGAACCTGAACAAGAATACCACGAATGGAAACGTAGGGGCCTCCGGTTCAAAGAGCAGCATAAAGCCGGAGATTACCTTCTGTATGGTAAACGGCGCCAGGACACTGAATGGGAAATGCCACAACAGCAAGTATTCCGCAGGTTCTGCCTCAGCCGATTACTTCATTACCGGTGCGTCAATCCATGTGTTAAACGGGGAAGTGAAATTAGGCTATTATAACAATGGCAGCAGCGTTTACAAGAAAATAGAGGCGCTGGTATCGGATGCGAAAAAATATGATGAGGACGAGTATGACGAGGCAACGGGTGTTACGAAGTCCATCACTTATAAGATTTCCCCGAAAAAGACAGAGTGGCAGGACATGGGGGATGGGCTGTACCGTTCCAAGGAGAAGTTTGTCCGTACAAAAACAGGCACTATTACCAACGTGTCCTACAAAATCACAGGCCAGCCGGGTGGGCTGACCGTGGGGGAGATAAAAACAGATGCCAGCGACATTGAGGACGATTCCGATTTGAAGAAGTATGACATCTGTGTGGCACAGACGGATGCAGACAAGCCTTCGTCTAACTTTTACCTGTACTGCAACGGGGAGGCAATGAAAAAGATTCTTGCGGCAGACAGCACCATTAAGCTGACGGCAACGGCAAAGTCAAAGGAGAAAGGCGGCAGGAAATGGACGCCTACGGTGGTATCACAGCAGAAGATTACCTTTCTGGAGGAGTTTGAACCGGGGACTGTGACCACCAGTGTCAAAGTGACCTCTAAATTTAAGGAGGGCAGTTTTGAACTTCATAAAACAAACGTTTACAATGGAAGGCCGGTACCGGGGGCAGCCTATTATCTGTATGAGGATGCAGAGTGTACGGATTTGCTGTGTAAACTTGGAAGGACAGATGATAACGGCCTGTCACACACGGGAAAAGAAACACTGACGCAGAATACCTATTATCTGAAAGAGGTAAAGGCGGCATCAGGTTATCTGTGTGATGAAACGGTCTATCCTGTGGGGCTGGAATACTTTACCCTCTATGACAGTGACGGAAAGGTAACACAGCAGGGGAAACCCATGCCGGTTGTGGAATATCCCGATAAAGTTGGCGTCATGGTAAAAAAGACGGATGCGGAATCCGGGAATTTCGTGAAAGGCGCCGGGTTTGCCGTGTTTACGGATGCCGGATGTACGCAGCGTGTTTCTGTTGAGGGAGACGGCAGGGAAGAAGTGCCGGTATTCTATTATGATGAGGACCTGGATGTTGCTGCCTCTGCAAAGTTTGTGAAAATGCAGGATAAATATTATGTGAAAGAGGTTGTCATCCCGGACGGCTACCGGGATGACGGCAAGGTGTGGGAAGTGGCGCCGGATTACGGGGAGATTTCCGATTTCAGTGCAGAAAACACACCAATCCGCTGTGATGTGGCAGCGAAAAAGGAGGATAAGGAAACCGGGGAAGAACCGCAGGGGGACGCAAAACTGTCTGGGGCCACTTATGGGCTGTATGCGGCGGAAACCATTGTTTACCCGGATGGACGTGGTACGGTCACTTATGCAGGGGATGACAACATTACCAGCACGCAGGGGACGGATTTTGTGTCAACGGGTGTGCCGGCGGAGAAGGATGCCCTGCTTGCCACGGTAAAGACGGGGGAGCAGGCAGAGTTTAACTTTGGAAACCTGTACTTTGGCAATTATTATGTCAGGGAGATTGAGCCAAGTGAGGGGTATCTGCTGGATGAAACGATTTATCCGGTCAACTTCCGTGAGGCACAGGACACCCACCATGATATTTCCCTTAATACAAAGGTTGTTGAGACGGTAAAGAAGCAGGCATTTGAGATTATCAAGGTGTCTACCGATGGTGCAAGCACGGAAACGGATTATGTCAAGGGTGCGGAGTTTACCGTAAAATTACAGTCAGATATTGACAGGAACGGATGGGACAACGCCAAAACCCATGACGTGCTTGTGACCGATGAAAAAGGGTATGCACTCTCGAAAGAGCTGCCTTACGGCAAATATCTGGTAAAGGAAACAAAGGTGCCAAAGGATTTGTATAAAACAAAGGACTTTACCGTAACGGTTACGGAGGATTCCAGAGTGCCGCAGCAGTGGCGGGTGTTCAATGACGGACCGTTCAAGGCCTATATCCGCATTGTGAAAAAGGATGCGGAAAATGGGAATACGGTATTGCTCCCCGGCGTGACCTTTAAGATTAAGAATACGGACACAGATGAATATGTGGTGCAGAAAGTGGGGGATAAAAAAATCAGTGAGTTTACCACGGATGAAACCGGAACCATTACCACGCCTTTGCAGTTGAAATACGGAAATTATGCGGTGGAGGAAATCACTGCACCAGAGGGCTATGTCATTACGGAAGAAAGTTTCCCGCTGGAGGTTACCACGGACGGGATGCTGAAAGTCTCGGAGGATATAGACGGCGATCCGGTCATTGAAGTGGAGATTGAAAATAAGCCGGTCAAGGGCAGCATTTCCATCCATAAGTCCGGGGAGGTATTAACTTCCATTGTCTATGACACCATTGTTGACCGCATTCTCAGTGAAGTTACGGATGAAAACAGGAGCGTAGATTTTAATTATGAGGAACAGCCGCTTGCGGGGGCAGTATTTCATGTCATTGCGGTGGAGGATATTTACACTCCGGACCACCAGACCGATGAAAACGGGAACCGCACGCTGGAAGTGATCGGCGGTGTCCCGGCAAGCAAGGGGGCAGTCGTCGCAACGCTTACTACGGATGACAAAGGGGAGGCTTCCCTTGACAACCTTCCTCTTGGAAAATATCAGGTGGTGGAAGTGCAGCCGCCAAAGGGCTTTGCCATCTGTGAGGAGCCAAAAGAGGTTACCCTTTCCTATGAAGATGAGCATACGGAAGTGGTGTATGGGGAGGCAGAGTTTGTCAATGCAAGGGTAAAGCCGGAACTGTCGTTAATCAAGACGGACAGTGTAAGCACTTACCCGGTAGCAGGCGCCACTTATGGCATTTATACCAAAGAGGATATTGTAAGCGTGTCCGGGGAGGTGCTTGTAAAGGCAGATGATTTGGTGGATACGGCTGTGACGGATGAAAACGGGAAAGCGAAATTTGAGGCAGACCTGCCGCTTGGGCTTTATTATGTGAAAGAGGTGGAGTCCCCGGCGGGGTATCTGTTAGACGAAACGGTGTATGACGTGGATTTTTCCTATACGGAGGAAATGGCGGCAACACCGACAGTAACGAAAGAACTGGAAATGAAGGACACGCCGATTATCGTGGAGGTGTCGAAAACGGACATTACAACAGGGAAAGAGCTGCCGGGGGCAACACTGGAGGTTATTGATTCCGATGGGGAAGTATATGCCTCATGGAAAACGGACGGGAAACCGTACCGATTGGAGGCTGTCCCGGCAGGAAAGTACACCTTGAGGGAGACAGCAGCGCCGTATGGCTACCTGATTGCAAATGAGGTGGAATTTACGGTTGAGCAGACTGGAGAGATTCAGAAAGTTGCCATGACCGATGAAAGGGTAAAGGGAAAGATTGCCCTTCACAAAACCTGCAGCAAAACCGGAAAGCCGTTAAAGGGCGTCACGTTTGAACTCCGGGATAAAAAGGGGAAGAAGCTGGAAACGCTGGTAACGGACAAAACAGGCTATGCGGAAACGGGGCTGCTTGACATCTGCACTTACAACAAAGACGGCAGCTTTGGGGAGGATATACCGTATTATATCGTGGAGACAAAGGCGGCGGATGGGTATATTCTTGATGATACCCCGCATGAGGTTCTGTTACAGTATGATGACAGTGCGACGGAGACGGTGGTTTATACGCTGAAATTAAAGAATAAACCACAAAAACCGAAACTGCCGCAGACGGGCGGGAACTACCACCCGTGGATGTTTATCGCTTTGGGTGGTGCCTGCATTGTCGGCGGTGTGCTGTATGGAAGGAAACGTAAGAGAAAAGTGCGTAAAGGATTTCATAAGGCATGAAATAGTCTCGCTGAAGGCGAGCCATTGCAAGTTTGCCAAAGGCAAACTTGAGTGATGTGGGAAAAGGGTTCGTAAGGCAGATGAAAGAGCTATGTTTAAGAAATCCTATAATTACGCACCGGAAGAACGCAGAGACAGCGTTCTTCGCTAACAGCAATTTTATATGAGATTTGGGAGAGGGGCCATACCGGTTTCTCTCCTGTTTTATTTAGCAGGAGGTTTTTATAATGTTGGATTATGAGATATTTAAGGCAGTAGTAGAGCAGAATTTTTTACGCTACCTGCCGGAGGAATACAGGGATGCGGAAATTAAGGTTTACCCGGTAAAGAAGGTAAATCGTACACTGGATGGTCTGGCGGTGCTGCCGGCGGATGGCTCACGGATATTCCCGACCATTTATGTGAATGACATGTACGAGCATTATCAGGCATGCGATAATCTGGAAACAGTGTTAAGGGATGCTGCAGGGAGTTACGCAAAAGTACAGGACAATGTAAAAGGTTTTGTGCCGGATATGGATATAGGACACGTCAGGGACCACATAATTATGTGCCTTATCAACACGGAACAAAACAGGGAAATGCTGTCAGGCATGCCAAACAGGCAATTTCACGATTTATCGGTTATCTACCGGTGGGTAGTGGAAAGAACTCCCGATGCAGTAGGCAGCGTTATTGTTTCGGATAAGATTGCGGAGGAAATCGGCATGACGGAGGAAGAATTATTCCAGTGTGCAGTGGAAAATACAAGGCGCATGTATCCGGTGTCAATAACCTGTATGGGCAGTATGTTTGGCGGAATACCTGAGGGGATTACGCTTCCGCAGGAGGTCAGGGAGGAAATGGAGAGGGCAAAACGTACCGCAGATAATATGTGGATTATCAGCAACAAATCCGGGATTAACGGTGCCGCTTCCATGTTATATGAGGAAAACCTGCACCAGTTAGCCGAAAAACTGGGGGAAAATCTTTTTATCCTGCCCTCGTCCATCCATGAGGTGATTGCCATGCCGGCAGAAATGGCGGGGAAGAATCTGACAAACCTGATAGAAATGGTACAGGAAGTAAATATGGGCAGCGTGGAACTGGGGGAGCGCCTTTCAAACAGTGTTTACCACTATGACAGGAATGCAAGGAAAGTAACGCTGGCGGCAGAGTCACCGGAAAAAAGGCTGGATGGGAAACAGGCAGAGATGCCGCTGATCCAGGAAGAAAAAAAGACAAGATAGGGGCTGCATTATGGAAGAAAATCAGATAACGGAGGTTTCAGAAAAGGAACTGGCGGCATTGCTGGAAACCATGCCGGATAACATGGTTATAAAGGTAATTTTCGGGGAGGAGGAAAAGGATGGGAAAGGAGATTAAGGAAGGCTTTGCACTGGAAGTCGTGTCTGTCCGTCTGGTCCGGGATGCCCCCATTTTGTCAGGGGAAGAAATTAAGTCCCCGGAAGATGCCGTCCGGCTGGTGGGGGAGCAGCTTTCCGACATGGACCGGGAGGTAGCGTGCGTTATCAACCTGAACGCAGCCCATATGCCGATTAACTGCCATTTTGCCAGTATGGGTTCCCTGAATTATTCGATGGCACATCCCAGAGAACTGTTAAAAGCAGGCATTCTCTCAAATGCGGCAGGGATGATTCTGGCACACAACCACACATCCGGAAAACTCCTTCCATCAGAGGATGATGTGAGGCTGACGGACAAAATGCAGCAGGTATGTGAACTGGTGGGGATTCCGCTGGTGGACCATGTGATTGTAGGCGGAGATAACAGCCGGTACTTTAGTTTCCATGAGAAAGGGCTGGTAAAAAATCCGCAGAAAGAATACCAGACTGATTACCGTCGGCTGGAATGGGACAGCCCGGCAAAAGTAGCGGAGAGAGGGGGAAGGAGATGAGTTTTACAGCGGAGGAGCTGGATATTGCAAAACAGGCGGACCTCTGTGCCGTGGCGGAACGCATGGGCTATACCGTAAAACGGATCGGGCATTACCATACGCTGAAAGAAATGGATTCCATACGGATTTATGAACGGAGCCACTGGTGCCGGTTCTCAAGGCGGTATGACAAAGGGGAGAACGGCGGAAGCCAGATTGACTTCTTACGGGTGTTTGCGGGCATGGATGTGAAAGAGGCGGTGTTCTGGCTGCTGGATTTTGTGGGGTACTGCAGGGAAAAAGAACCGTACAAAGGGCGGCATTCTTCCCGGAGAGACGTTCTTCAGAATCTTGCCCCGGCGGGGAAAAAAGAAGAAAAGAAGAAACCGTTTGTGCTGCCGGAGTTTGCCGGCAGCAACGCCTACCTGTACCGTTATCTGGAGCATGAACGCATGATTGCCCGTCCGGTGATTGACTTCTTTGTGCGGAAAGGGATTTTATATGAGGCGAAGAATTACCACAACATTGTCTTTGTCGGGACGGACCGGGACGGCGTGCCGAAGTTTGCCAGTATGCGGGGTGTCTTTGACAGGAATGGAAAGGGCTTTAAGTGTGACGTGGCAGGCAATGACAAGAGGTACGGTTTCCATCTGTATTATGGGAAAAGCAAAAAAGTGGTTGTGTTTGAGGCGGCAATCGACCTGATGAGCTATATCACCATGTTCCCAAAGGATAAGGCAAGCATGGTGGCGCTTGGGATGCTGGCGGATGCCCCTCTGGAAACTTTCCTTGCGGAACACCCGGAGATGGAGGAAATCTGGTTCTGTCTGGACAATGACGGGCCGGGCAGGAAAGCAGCGGCAAGCCTGCAGCAGAAATACGCAGAAAAAGGCTACCGGACAGATGTATTCCTGCCGCCGGAACCGTATAAGGACTTCAACCAGTGGAATGTGGAAATGAGAAAAGCAAAAGAGCAGGGAGAAATCCGTGAAAATGCCAGAGTGATATAGGAATGATATAGTCCCAGTTTTTTCAGATATAGGAAAGATATAAGATTTGGGAAAATGATATAGGAAAGATATAACCATCGCTCAAGGGGGGATTTTCAGAGATATAGAAAAGATATAGAAACCGAAATAAGGATATAGGAATGATATAGGGAACGCCGGATTTGATATAGAAAAGATATAATTTTCCCTATAATAAGGCAATATATCCTATTTTATTGGGGTTTCAGGGGGCCATACCCCTGACCAGAAAGCCGGACCTGCGGGCGGCTTGCATTTTGTGACACAAAATGAGTATCTGGCGAAACCTTTGGGAGTGTAAGGAGGCATAGGTTTCGGGGCAGGAGAGGATTTGCGGCAGGCAGGAAAGACGGGTAAGGAAAGGTGCTTTTTGTAACGGGGGCTGTCATAATGGCGGCTGTGTGTTATGATTTATGCGGGAGAAAGGTTGAAAGAAATTCGTCTTTCAACCTCCAAGTTTGCGCTGTGGGCATCGCAAACATTGGTACATTAGCTGCTCGCAAAGGAGGCTCGCAGCATGAGTACAAAAACGGAGGGGAGGCGATAAGGATGGCTGTCAGGGCATACAATGATGAACTGAGGGATTTACTGGCCGGTGTGGAATGTGTACTGGCATATGACACGGCAGCGGATTATCTGGGGCTGACGAATGGCGGTTACCGGGAGGCGGCACAGATATTTGTCAGGGAGAGACAGGATATTGAGGGGACAGAACAGTTTATCGTGCCATCGCTGGAGGATATTGAATCCGCAGAATGTAACGGGCTGGTATGCACCACGGTAAACAGGACTATTACAGACCTTCTGGAACGGGATGGTGACGGGCAGATTATTACGGAGAGCCTGGCAAATTATTATGAGGAACATCATGGGAGTTTTGATGGGCTTGAGATACCGGTACACCTGCGGCAGAGATTTGAGAAGTACAGGGCATGGGCGCTGGAATATTACAGGGAATAGAAAATAATGTTGTTATGGCATCAGGCTGATTGAATTGTCTGGTGCTTTTTATATGGAAAGGAACAGGAGGTGCAAAGGCATGGGAATGGACGTGCTGGAAGTAAATACGCCGGGGGAGCTGGTGTTGTGGCTCCATCTGGTACAATCGAAAGTCAGTATGCAGCAGGACGGGGCAGAAATTATTTTGGATTATATGGCAGAGCATGGCATGACGTTAGCGGTCTGCAATCAGGAACTGGCGGTGTTGGATGCCGGGGAGGAATCCCCAGAGCATAAACCATATTCCATAGATGATGCCATACACGATGTCTGTGAGTGGAACTTGGAACTAATCCAGGATATGGAGGACGGTATGAAAAATCCGGCAGACCAGAAGGAATATAACCGGTTCAGTGACGCACTTGATATTCTGAAGAAACAGGAGGAGGTGCTGGATGGATTGTATCAACAGACAAAGTATGAGCAGATGGCACAGGAGTGTGCAGTGGAGGTAATTACTCTTGCGTTCGGAGATATATCGGAAGAAATGTGGAAAAAGATAGAGGCATGCAGACAGGGCAGGACAGAAAGGACCGAAGGGAAAAAGGTAAGCAGACAGTTAGGCGGGCAGCAGGAAAGCCTGGAAGTACAGGCAGAAAAGCAGCAGGAGGAAAGCAGACAGGAAAGGGGGAGGTAGATGGCAAAGGAGGTTGTAAAGCATTTCCGTCTGACCACCCATGACGCAGGGATTTTTTCGGAGAAGGCGAGAGAGGCCGGAATGAAAGAATCCGATTATTTCCGGCTGCTGATAACACAGGAGCCCAACGACTACCCGGAAGTGAGGCAGGGGTTAAAAGCCCTTATCAATGAAGTGAACCGGATCGGCGTCAACATCAATGAAATCGTCCATAACAATAATTCGGGGCTGTACCGGGAATCGGACAAAATCCGTCTGGTTGCCTATATGCGGAAACTGAATGAGGGGATGGAAAGGGTGGTGGCTGCTCTTGGCTATCACTAAAATCCTGACCATAGGTGACAGTGGCGTGAAGTTTTCGGGGAAACATCTGGAGCAGGCGGTTTCCTATATTCTTGACCGGGAGAAAACGCAGGGAGGCAGGCTGGTAACGGGGATTAACTGCCAGCCGGGGAAAGCCTATGAACAGATGGCGGCAACGAAACGGAAGTATGGAAAGACGGATAAAAGGCAGGGCTACCACCTTATCATTTCCTTTGAGGCGGGGGAGGTAAGCCCGGATACCGCTTTTGAGATTATACGGAAATTTGTGGAGGAATATCTGGGGCAGGAGTATGAGGCTGTCCTTGCCGTCCATGACAATACCGCCCACGTCCACGGGCATATCATATTTAACAGTGTAAATTACCAAAACGGCAGGAAATACCGTTATGAAAAAGGCGACTGGGCAAAAAAGATACAGCCCATCACGAACCGCCTCTGTGAGGAATACGGGCTTTCCACCATAGAGATAGAGGAACACGGCAGGAAACGGAATGAGCGTTATAAAGACTGGAATGAGTTCCGGGATGGGAAATTCATCTGGCGGGAAATGATACAGCGGGATGTGGATGCCTGCATCATGCAGGCGGAATCCTTTGAGGAGTTTCTGGACCTTATGGTGGAAAAGGAGTATGACATCAAGCAGAATAAATATCTGGCGGTAAAGCCTAAGGGGATGCAGCGGTTCTGCCGGTGCAAATCTCTGGGGGAGGATTATGCGGAGGAAAGGATACGGGAGAGAATCCGGATGGAAAGTCTGGAAACCTATGCCAAAAGGAACCGTGAACAAAATCCCCACACCATAGAACCGCCGGGGGATGAGTTCTTACGCAGGACAAAGCTGACCGGCATACAGAAAACCTATTATGCGAAAATCTGCCGCCTGCGCCATTTGGAACGGCTGCCTTACAGCAGGGCATGGGAATACCGGGAGGAAATCCGTAAAATGCAGGAGGTCCATGAGAAATACCTGTTCCTTGTAAAGAATGGAATCCATTCCCTTACGGAACTGGCAGCAGCCAGGGATAACCTGAAGGAAAAAGCGGCGGAATGTGGAAAGGAGAGGCGGGAATTGTACAGGGAGAAAAGGAAGATGGCACCGCTGTTTTCCGTGGCAGATAAAATGCTGGAATTAGCCCCGGCAGAAAAAAGTTATCAGGCAGGGGATGAATTTTTTGAGAAGGAACACCTGCGGTACCAGGCATTGGAGGCGCAGTTACGGAGCGAAGGATATTCATTGGGGGAACTAGAAAATCTCCGCAAAAAATATAAGGATAAAGGAAACGGCATTTATGAGAGACAGCGGGAAATCAGGAAAAGGCTGAAAATGGCCGGAGAAATGATAGCTGAATTTACGGAAAGCCTGGAACGGGCAAGGGACAGGCAGGAGGAAAAAACAGAACAGGAAATGAGCAGAAACAGCCGGAGTCAGAAATGACTTTTAATAGGCTGTTATTTTATTGTAAAAGTAAAGCCGGGTGTATGGGTCCACCATGCCTGCATGAGTGCGGAGCATGGAGCAATCGGCTTTTATATGCAGAAAATGTATGAATGGAGGGCATGGCAGATGGCAGAAATAACTTTTTATGCGGCAGAGTGTATGGAGTTTCCGGAACAGATGGGGGAACTGCATGAAAACCTGACGCTGTCAGAGGCAGTGGACGTGTATATGTGGATTTGCAGGAGGGGCAGGCCATATGGACCGGGAATCGGTTTTGTGCTGCAGGATGAAAGTATCCCGGATTATTCCGGCACCAAATGGCCGTTATATCAGGGCCGGGGGATTGCACAGGAGATGATCGACTTAATTCCCGCATACAGGGACCATCCTCTGGTAAAACAGACGGTGGAAGATATGGAACCTTATCTGGAAAAGCTGGAGGGGGAAAGAAAGGAAGAACGCGGCATGGAACGCTCCGGGGGAATGAGGAGATGACAGCCTTGCCGGAATGCCGTAGGGAACGGCAGGGAAGATTCCATAGAAGAATCTCCCAATGAATTGCAGTAAATATGAAAAAACAGGAAAGTGAGGCAGGATATGGAGACAAGGAAACCGGAAAATGCACAGGTTGCAGTCGCCGTAAGGGATTTTACCCAAAAGGGATGCAAGGATGACGTGCTGCGGATTGCAAAAGAAGATTTAGGGCTTGGCTATCCAAAAGAGCTGGTTGCCCTTTATGCGGAATCGGGATGGCAGGTGGACCGATGTAAGAAATTTTCTTCCATTATGCGGGCGGACAGTGACGGGGAGCTGCTGCAGATGCTGGCGGATGGCGGGTTCAACCCCTACCAGATGCAGATGCTGGCAAATTATTATGGGAAAGGCGTGCCTGTGGCGCAGCTGCGGGATGTGGGTGCCAAGAACCTGACCGCATATGACATGGAGCAGGCATTAAAGCGGGTATATCAGGCAAACCGGGAGGCAGAAACAAAACACGCAGAGGAACCCCCGGAGGATAAAGGTTTGCAGGAAAAGGTTACGTTTTTGACGGAAGAACTACGGCAGCGGGAAAAGGAGCTGGAGGAGCAGCAGGACGCTAACAATAAACAGGCATCGGAAAGTGCGGAATTACGCATAAAAGCGGAAAAACTGGAAAAGCGGGTGGGGGAACTGGAACGGGAGAAATCCGGCTATGACAATGAAAAGCGTTCCATCCTGGAGGAACGGGACCGTTTCTATAGGCAGAACCAGACGCTTATGAAAGAAAAGGAACAGTTGATTGCCGACCTTGAGGAAGTCCAGAAAGAAAAGGACGGGATGGAGCAGAGGTTAAAAGAGATGGAAAGTAAGGCTTTGGCAGAGACAACGGAAATACAGGCGGCAGGAATACAAACAGCGGAACAGCAGCCCGCAATATCTGGAGGACAGGGAATAACCGCAAACCGGCAGGAGACAGGAACCTCAGATAACAATCCTGAGAATTCTGCCGGAAACGACTATCTTGCTGCCATAAGGGGCAGGAATGGGGAACGGCACCTTGTCCCGGTGGAGAGGACGGTACGCAGAAAGCCGGACGGGCTGAAAGCCTTTGCGGAAAAATTACTTGGCAGGGGCAGGCAGGATTCCGGGCTGATAAAGCAGCTTACCGGGAAAGGCTTAAACCCCGCACAGATGGAGCAGGTCAGGATGGCGATACAGGCAGGGCTTACGGGGCAGGAAGTGAACGACCTGATTGACAGCGGTTTCAGTGCGGAGGAGATGGCACAGGCGGTGGAGATCGTGGTTGCAGAAAGAGCCTACCAATAAGGGAAAGAATGGAGGGAAATTATGTCAGAGATAGCAGACGCAGTACAGATTATCCGTGTCACTTATGACGGGATAGAGATAGCCATGAAGATGGGCAGCGCCTCCATCCATTCCATGCAGAAAGCATTGGATTTGATTGTGGGGATGCTGGAGCATGAAAAGGAGATGGGAAAGACAAACCTGAAGGGGCTGCTGGCAAAGGGCGGCGACATACAGGTGCTTTCCTTTGCGGACGAGGATTTGAAGAAATTCCGGAAACTGGCAAAGAAATATGGGATTCTGTATTCGGAAATGCCGGATGCTGACCGAAAAGACGGACTTACGGAAGTGATGTTCCATTCCGAGGCGGCGCCGAGGATACGGATGATGTCACAGAAACTGCAGGACGGCAGGGTATGGGGCATGGATGAATACTTAAAAAGCGGCAATGAGGAAAAACTGAACCAGTTATTAC
>Ga0224742_10114_pt1 | contig 18319 bp, 20 predicted proteins | sample LIM_E_Water_Neg_FD_161631 | JGI IMG/M metagenome (GOLD analysis project Ga0224742, IMG submission 161631) | Enriched cells from gastrointestinal tract of the lab mouse from Pacific Northwest National Laboratory (PNNL), Richland, Washington... | ecosystem: Host-associated > Mammals > Digestive...
TATGATATCTTTTACAGGTATCGTCCTCATACAAAGCAATCTCCACTAAATTTTTATTCTGTAATCGTTTTTCTGGTTTCTACCATTTCTTCCTGGCTGGGATGCAGAGATACATACTTAAGTATTTCGCCGTCATCTTTATATCTGGGAATCAGGTGCATATGAAAATGGAAAACCGTCTGGCCGGCAATTTCTCCATTATTTTGTATGATATTGAAACCGTCACAGTGTAATTTATCCGTCATGACCTGCATCATTTTTTTGGCGAGCTTTATGGCTTCCACCGCAGTATCTTCTGGCAGTTCATACATATTTGCATAATGATTTTTAGGAATAATAAGTGCATGCCCCTTTGTTGCAGGAGCAACATCCAGGATCACTTTAAACTGCTCATCTTCATAAATCGTGTGGGCTGGGATTTCTCCTGAAATTATTTTGCAAAAAATACAATTGTCCTGTTTCATTTTATTACCTGTTCCTTTCCCATTACAAAAAATAATGTTTAATTAAAATATAAATATCTGATCCAGCATGCGGAGCACTTTAAAATCCCCTTTCATTTTCATGGAGCCACCCATGAAAGCCCGCTGGAACGTCATTCTTGCATAAATGATATCGTTTAATGTTTCTCTGCTCACCTGAAGCTCTATATCGGCACTTTCAGTATGACCATAGTAATAATTATTCTCCATCCCGTCAATTTCTATAATAAAAGGCTTTCTTTTTCCCTCCACCATAAATTTATAGATAGCTTTAAAGCCCGGTTTAGGAGAAAAATGTCCTTTGAATTCCCTGATAAATTCTTCTTCACTATCCTCCTGTTCATTTTCATCCATCATACCCCTGAACAGGCTTGCAAGTTCCTGTATATCCTGCTTCTGCCTTTTCACAAAGCTGTCGTCGGAAACATACTGGGATAGCTGTTCGGACTCCTGGGGGGTCAAGTCAATATTTTGTGTGTTGGAAACCATTTGCTTAACAGCCTGATTGCTCGCCGGGAAACTTGCAATCTTTTGATTGACAGTGCGGTACAAATTCTCTGCTTTTTTCTCAATGATTCTGGTATAAGCCTCATTATCATCAAAAATAGCTATATCGGCAATGTAACCACATATGCCGCTGCACGGGAGTCCTCCTAATATCTCCCAGGCTACGGCCAGCGTCTGTTTTCCTTCCCTTTCCCCATAAGTAGTAGACATTACGATTGGGCACATATATGTTTTGGCAATCTTTTCTTTATCCCCATAAAGCCAGCAGGAATCCAGAAACTGGTACATATAACCGCCGATTCCATACCATTCCACAGTAGAAGCAAGTATGATGCCATCCGCTGTCTTTATTGTCTGGGGCAGTGTTGTTATGCTGTTTTTCAATTCATTTAAATTAAACCGTTCAACAGTAACATGAAGTTCTTCCAAGACCGCCTGCATTTTATTAATTACATATAATGTAGGATCATCCATCATTCCCCTGCCGCCATAATAAATATTTATCTTCATATCGTCCCTGCCTTTCACTAAACTGCTACATTCAGTATAAAGCGGTTTTTTCTATCTGTAAATAAATTTTAATTTTCCGAGGCGAATTTCATCGCCAGGCTCGATAATTTCCGATGCGTTCGGCGCAAGACGGATTCCATTCCTGAATGTACCGTTTGTGGAATTCAGGTCCGTTATACAGATATCCAAACCTGCACGGGAAAACTTTGCATGCATACGGCTCATACTCTGTTCGTTGATTACCATATCTACCGCACCTGCAAGTTTACCTACAGTAAGAGGCAGATTTCCCAAGTCAATATGACATTTTGATTTTTTATCCATACTGTAAAGTTTATTTTCACAGTTTTCTGTCCAGGGTACATACACTGTATTGCTGTATTCTTCTGTAGGCTCCATTTCATTATTTGCATAATCATCCCCATGACAATACAAATTTTGTTCTATCCTGTTATCATTCCCCTTATTTTCCACTATTCTCCCTGTTTTAATTAGCATGTGACCAAAATACCATACTACCGGAGACAGAATAAGCACCGCCGCTAATATCCAGCCTGCCGTAAGATAAATTTCCTGTTTATAGGACAGTTCATAAAAATACATAATATAACAAAGAAAACCTGCTCCCAGCACACCTAATAACCATATGGGAATTATTCTGCTTAAGGTTCTTTTATTTATTACATGTCCCAGATCCTTATTTGGTGTATTTTCCTTATTTTCTATGTCAAATTTGTCATTCACCAATTCCTTGATACAATCTTCCTTCTGGAATAACATACCCCTGTCAGCACTTTCCAAGCCGTTTTTATTTTTCCCGCCTGCTACATCGTCCTGAAACCATTTTAATACTTCATCTAAGACAAACTGCTCCCTGCTTATCAAATCTGCTATTTTATAAACTACTTCCACTGCCTCTAAATCAGCACTGTCCACTCTGGATATGAAAAAGTCCATAAGCTGTGGAAGATTTCCTTCCTCCGGGTCAGGGTAATATAAGAAAAAATATTCTCCTGTTGCAATATCCTGAAAAATATAATCAGGCTGTAGAACCAGGCAGCTTCCATCCAACAGATATTTTTGCAAAATATCACTAATCACCTTAAGCTGGATAAAAAATTTCTTAATCTGCTCCATCCCAATAGTTTTTCCGCCGTAAATACTGGAAAGGCTCTGTTTGGACGTGATTTCATAGTACAGCAATACTTCACCGTTTATAAATCTTTCCTGACTATCCAAAAGACCTCTTATTTTATTTTCCGATACCATTTTTCTTTGGTAAACATTTTCTGATAAGCAGCCATTATCTTTTAAAATGAGATAATTATGCCTGTAATCCTTGTAATACTTTACTTCAAACATCCCGATATTCTCCCTTCCCTGATTATTTTTACCGGATTTAATTTCTGCACATTCTTTATTATCAGAACTTTAGATCCTTTCTGGCCAGCCTGTACCCACACATTTTCACCGTCCTCCTGATAAACACCTGCCTGAGCAGGATAAAATGGGTAAGATGTCCTTTTACGGTCCAATCTTTCCTGTACATAACTATCCGGCGTCCAGACATTACTTTCATATTCCCCATAAATAACTTCCCCATAATTATCTTCCCCATAAGAAAATCCAGCCGCCCGCATTCCTAAAAGAAAATTATCCTGCGAAATGGCACATCTACAATACAAAAATAACGCTGTAAGAATAATTAGCAAATATAAGAACAGGATAACTGGCATAATAAATGCCGCTTCGACTGTTAAATACCCTCTGCACTTTTTATCCATATGCCAATACCACCTCCATTCCCAGCAGCAAAAACGGAATAAAAGGAATGGGTTCCGTCTTTTTCTTAATCAGACATGCTAGACCCCAAACTCCCGACAGCATAACTGCTGTACATACTGTTTTCAAAGTAAACCATCCTCCTGTCCATAATCCCAGAACTGCTGCCGCCATTCCGTCTCCATATCCAATACTTTCTTTCGTTATGAACGCTAACAGTATCAAAATTCCTCCAGGAACTAACCCCCGAATTACTTCCGAAAGCAAAAACTGACCCATACCGATGCGGTACAATACTGCCAAAAAACCAGCTATCATGATTTTTAAGACAGATATTTCTCTTTTTCTTATATCTTCTGCTGTTAATCCTGCAAGGAATAACAATCCTGCACAATTTGCTGCCATTTTAAATTCCTTTCCATTCTGCCAAAACAAAATACACAACAGGGTCGTACAAATTGGGGAAATAAATTTTCAAACACGCCCTAACCTGCACACTTACTGCACGTACCATATCCCTCTGCTTCGCATAACGGAATCATGTACACGGTTCTCTTAAGTGCAGAACAGTCTGATCTTCCATGATAACTGCTTCCGTCAGAAGTAATATAAACAAGTCCTCCTTTAGCAGGCCAGCACCGCCTGCAGGCATCATATTTTCCGCCGGACTCATTTCTCGCAGAATCAATCTCGTCATAGTTTACTGCCCGGGTTTGTACTCTTAAATAAGTGCAATTATGCTGCACGTGGTATTTCATCCCTGACTTTGTAATATATACATACACCTCCTGGGTTTGGTCTGTATTTCCCGGATTTTCACAATAGCCGGTCCACGCATGTCCCAAAAATCTGTCCTGAACCTGTAGTTCCCCAATAGGAAGAAATCTGACAAAAGGCCGCAGTTTATATGTCACTTTAATTTCAATCTGTCCATTATCCTCTATCCGGGATAAATCCTGTATATAAATTCCTTCAGCACCGTTGTCTGCACATAGGTATGGAACCATCTGGCCTCCCAGATATTCCCTAATCTGCCCTATTGCATCATTTTTTTCCCATCCATGTATTTTACCTCAAATCCCATGACCGAACTTTTATTTCCTGCCTGATGCAGTGCTTCCTGCACATTGGACTGGAAACGAACCCCTTCGATACTTAACAGCACTGTGGCCATAAAAAACAAAAACAGAGGAAAAACCATACTGCCTTCTAATGCCATACCTGCCTTTGCTTTTCCAGAAGAAAGGAAAAATGCCCTCTTATGAAACCATGTATTTTTCGATTTATCTGCCTTGAGAGAAGGGATATTTGTCATAATTTATTTACCGTTGCGGCCCGCAAAAGAGAGCACTTTTCCTTTCTTCTTTAAAAATAACCGTACTTGCGGTTTATTAGATACTTATCTCCATAGCTTCCCTGTCCAACTATCTCCGCTTCTATCCTTTCCACACACCAGTCCATTGCAAAATTCCTATTTCCATCCCCAAAACGAATATCCATTTCCATGATATCCATAGCCCTAAGATTTACATTAGTTTTATCCATCATGAAAATCATGGAGGCAAGGTATTGCCCATAAGTCCATCCTTCTCCACTTTCTGTACAGTATATAATGCCATTTAATACTTTATCTGCCGACATTTGATGACGGGATTTTCCAACAGGAACAACGCCTCCTCTGTAAATCGAACGTAAATCTCCGATGCTTTCCAGAAAAGCACAAGCATACAGAATGCTTTCTGTCACAGGTTCTTTGAATTCTCTTTTAAGCTGGACAGCGTGCAGTTCTTCCGCTGCCGCTGCTGCCTGTCCCCTTAATCCTCCATCGGACAGGGCACAGGACAGGTTATCCGCGAACCGCCACCTAAACAGCCGCTGGGCCACAGCTCTTACATTTTCCATATCTGAAGAATTTCCATAGATAATATATTCCAGTTGGCAGGAAAGAAGGGATTTCTCCCTTTCCCCTCCCAGATAACCCATCTTGTCAAACAGATAAGACACAAATAAATCGTCTGCTTCCCGGAAGTTTCTTCCGGCACCTGCAAGATCATCTGCTCCCCGGTGAGAAATATATTCATTTAAGGAGAGCATGGCACTGCTTACACCTCCCACTGGTACTTCTGCCAGATACAGGATATCACTGCCGGACAGACCATAAACCCAGTCCGCCGGATTTGACAATGGAACCTCTTCCCACTCCCCCTTTTCATTCCGTATGTATGGCCGTTCCATTCCAGAAAGCTGTTCCATGATGCTGTGCCATCTTTCCATGGCATCTTCCGTATCCAGGTTTTCTGCTTTTTGTATCTCTCCTAAAACTTCCCTTTCACTCCCACACAGACCATGATCTGCCGCATAGCAGACAGCCTGGTTTCTCATGGAAGCACCTTTAGCCGCCGCAGAAGTTTCAAAGCCGGAAATTTGGACTTTTTCCAAATACAGAGTTCCCCACGGCCCATTCTTCCTTTCCAGCGCTTTTGATGTATTTTCCTCCACATAAAAGTGAATCCTCTCTTCCAAATTTGAGAGAGAAGGTTCCTTACCTAAGTAGGAAGCGTCTACATAAAGAAGTCCGTATCTTTCAAACAGACCGATATGGAATTCCGACAGCACGGAGTTCATTCCCGTATCCACTGCACATTCCAGCCGAATCCGTCCTGCATTCCTGACGGCACAGCCTGTAAGCAAAAGGATAAATCCTGTCATTACAGAAAGGGACAAGGACAAAAATACAGTTAAGTATCCCTTCATCAGGCTAAAATAGCAGAACTGTCTGCGGAAATCTTTTCAAATATGACAGCGGCAAGTTCCTGAATCTGAGTTTTAAATATTAAAACCAGCCCAATAAGAACCACAATAATAAGTATCATCTCCACAGTCCCCATTCCTAAATTATTATTCCACTTTTTCAAATTGTTCTTTTTCATGCTTCCTCCATTCCGGTATCTTTCATACCTGCTTTTTATAAGTTTCATTTCTTTTCCCATGTTTGCTTTTAAATACTGCCAAAATCCAGATATGCAGGCATAAGAATCAAAAACATAACTACTACCAACATCATCATCATTGGAAGAAGTAATCTGGTTCCTGCCTCTTCTCCCATTTTCTTTGCCATTTTCCTTCTATCCTCCTGGGCGTTGTCAGCTTCCCCTGCAAGAAGTGTAAGAAGCTGGTTGTTTCCCTGTTTTAAGTGGACCGAAAGAAGAAAGCTTAACCTGCGGTACCTCATTTCTCCGCACCGCCTGCCAAATTCCTGGTATGCCTGTTCCTCCATTACGCCATTTTCCATCTGATAGCAGACAATCTTCAATTCCTCCCATAAATAATTACTTTTTCCTTTATTTTGGCTTCCATAATCTGTCTTCATCCTAATAAAGGCATTTTTTACATTTAGTCCGGCAGACAAATATAATCTTAATTTGCTGACAAAACCAGGATATTCCATGATTAGCTGTTCCTTTCTCCTTTTGCAGTCTCTTTCCAAATCATTTTCCATTCCCCGGCCCACAAATACACAGCCTGTAAGAGTAAGCATCAGTAAAAATAGAGTATTGTTCTGCTTTACTTCCTTCCAGACAATGTCCCTGCCATCCAAACCAGCAGGAAGTGTAATTTCTTTCCGGCTTTTTCCCACAGAATCAGCCGCCTCCAATTCATCTTTAAGAGCTTCAAAGAAGACTTCCTCCTCATCAGACAGTTCCGGCAGTAAAAAAACTTTATAAGTAAAGCTCTCCTCTTTACCTAAACCTGAAATCTTCGCCGTCAGCTCCTCCCACATGCCTTCTCCTTTAATGCCTTTTCTGTCTACACTGCCATCCCGGCCTATCCTGCTGCTGTCTGTGCAGCTCCAGCTAATCCGGAACGGATACCCATCCATCAAAGATACAAGATCAAGATTTCCGGTTACATGGTCTAAATCCTGATTTTCTTTCTTGATCACAGCAGGCAGATCTTCATAGATCTGCTTCAGAAGCTGTTCTTTTTCATTCTCTGTAAAGGCTCTCTCCTCAACAAGAAAGGGAATTTCCCTGCTCCATTCCTGCGTAACAGCCTGCAGTATGACCTTATAATCTCCCGCGCCCCACTCATTTCTAAAAAGCTGCGCCCCGTCCGTCAGTCTGCCCTCCCTCTGGCTGCACAGATATGAACAGATGACAGACACTATCCCCATAACAAAAATCAGTAATACCGCCGCAGTTTTCTTAATTTGATAACTATCATACAGTTTTTCTATATCCCCCAGCGGATTAAGTGCAGACAATCTTTTCAACACTTTCGTGTCAGAATCTGCCTTGTTTGCAGCTTTCCGCTTCTTATAAATCATTTCAGCCAGTGGATAAATTGGATTTTTCATAAAAGAACTCCTTTAAACTTTAATAGAAACGATCCGTGCTGACCACAGATAGGCTGACAGGTAAAGGAACAGACATATGGTCATAAGCAGAACACCGGACGGGCAGTGATATAGCCCTCCGAAATATCCCGGTGAAGTGAGATTGATGTACAGCATAATAAAAAACGGCATAATATTCATAATTTTCTGTTCCAGTTCTCTGGCACTAAGTAAAAGACTGATTTCTTTTTCTGTCTCTATCTTGTGTAGAATCACGGATGCTGTTTTTTCCATGACTGAGGCCATATTTCCGCTGCAATGGTGGGATATTTCATATACGGATGCAAATTCACTGATTTCTGCAATGCCAAGCTGGTTTCCCATCTGCTTCCAAAGCCTTGAAAAAGCAATATTATTTTCCCTTCCGGACTTAAGAGCCTGTATCATCCGGCAGACAGTGCTCTCCTCTCCATACAGCGCCTTCATATCCTGATAGCTGGAAATAAAAGCATTTTCAGGAGAATAGCCTGCTTTCTGGCCGGTGGAAGCAAGAAGCATCAGCTCTTTAAACTGCTCCCTGGCTCTTTCCTTTTTCTTATGTAAAAGGATTTTTCTTTCCCTCTGAAAATAAAAACAGCCAAGGGCAGAAAGAGGAATAACTGCCAGCAAAGAACGGTAAAAGAAATAGTCCAGAACAAGAACCACCAGAATACTTTTTAGAACAAGGCGTCTTTTTTCCTTAAATGTCACTGGAATAAATTTGTCTGCATTACCATCCGGCTCTTTTAATTTTTTCCCCACCTTTAAACTCTCCTGTAGATTTTAATTCTCCCCGGATACTTCCATCCGGTTTCTTTCCTTTAATTTCAAATTTGTAAATCGTCTGCATTTTAACTTCCTCCCCGACAACTTCTGTTGGTTCTGCAATTTCCAGAACACGCCTGCTGCCATCTTTAAGCCTTCCCAAATGAATCATCAGGTCAAATCCTGACACAATCTGTTTTCGTATAGCAGTCAAAGGCATCTCCATGCCCATAAGCACCATGGTTTCCAGACGGCTCACCACATCCCTGACACTGTTTGCATGGACAGTGGTCATTGCACTGTGCCCCACATTTACACTTTGCAGCATATCCACGGCTTCCCTTCCCCTTACCTCTCCCACAATAATTCTGTCAGGACGCATCCGCAAAGACGCCTTAATTAAATCCCGGATCGTTATTTCCTTACACCCTTCCACATTGGCATTGCGGGTTTCCAGACTTACCAGATTGGTAATACCCCTTATCTGCAGCTCCGCGCTGTCCTCAATGGTAATTACCCTCTCCGTATCCGGTATGAATTGGGAAAGGACATTTAAAAAGGTTGTCTTCCCCGAACCTGTCCCTCCGCTTACCAGGATGTTGCATCCAGCCTGCACCAGACCTTCCAGCCAGTTTTGACACTCTCCGGTGAGAGTCTCCATAGAAAGAAGCTGCCTAACGGTAATCGGTTCAGGAGGAAACCTTCTAATGGTGAGAATCGGCCCATTTATGGCTACAGGGTCTAAAACTACATTCACCCTTGCGCCGTCAGCCAGCCTGGCGTCTACAATAGGCGAGGCCTCGTTTACCACGCGGTTGCATCCTGCTGTAATCTGCCAGATAACATGCCTTAACTTTTCCACAGAATCAAAACAAATATCCAGTTTTTCCAACTTTCCTTTCCGCTCTATGAAAATGCCGTCAGTTCCGTTTACCATGATCTCTGTGATTTCCGGGTTTTCAATCAGTTCCTGTAAAATTCCGAGCTGCCTGATAGAATAAAAGATATCCCTGCGGAGCTGCTCTCTGGCCGTAACTTCCAGACAGTGTTTTTTACTCTCCTGTTTAATCTGTTCATCAATGATTTCCCTGACCTCTTCTTCGCTCATTTGTCTGGATAGATCGATTTTTTGCATAATTGCCGATTGAAGATCAGCATTTTGTTTTTTATCCATCCAAGTCCTCCTTCAATAATTCCGGAAAAACCTTTGTCTTAATATAACCCGCCAGTTCCCCATAGGTAAGTTCCTCGAAGCGCATTGGTAACTGACGGAATACCGGCAGTTTCCATTTCGTGGTCCTGGTGGCAATATCCCCATAATTCATGCATTGGAGTGCCTTTTCATACTGCTGTGTTTTTGCCATTGCAAGACCATCATCTCTTGCAATGGTATAAATATGGTCGCATCCGCGCAGTACATCCCACAAATCCATAATGCCGTCGGTAAGGTCAAGTATCAGATATTCATATTCGCTGGCCTTTTCTATTTCTCCAAACAAATCAAGCCATTGTTCTCCCCTTATTCCGACTAAGTTGTGATAAATTTCCGCCGGGGGGATAAAATCCAGCCCATTCACTGTCTCAACCATGCTTTCCATGCGGTACGCCAGTTTTTCACGGGCGCAGCCAAAATAATACATGAGGTCAGAAATATCGTTGTCGAACTCCCGGCACAGCATTTTGGAAAACCCTGAATAAATTTCAAAATTTAGGTAAAGGGTCCTATAACGTTTTGCAAGCATCTGTCCAAGGGTCAGTGAAAAGGTCGTCTGCAAACATCTTCCGATGGGCGTATAGATGCCGATAATCTTCATGTTGCGCAAACCTGTCCGCAGAGCCAGTGGCACGGCCTCCGATCTGTCCGTATAATATTCCATTACTTCATGGAGAATATTTTCTGAAGACTGGTATTTACTGATATGGTGTAATGCTTTGTTGAGATTTGCCCCGCTTTCGCTGAGAATAATGATGTGTGGAATTTTTGTGGTTTCCACTTCCTGTTTGTAGGCGCTTTCTGAGATGAGAAGACACTCAATATCTTTTATCTGAGCACAAGAATAAAATTTGTTTTCATCAGTAAAGACATATACCTGAAACGGCAGATTTGTCTTTCCGCTGATAAACTCCATAAGACGATATGCGTAACTCTCCTCGCTGTCAAAAATCGCAAGGATTCTTTTGTCCAATCATAACCCCCTTTCCGACTATTAAAATCAGACGTGATTCAGTACAATTAACTGTTACAAAATAAAACACTGGTTTCTGGAAGGAATCCTTCCGGTGAACACAAGATTTAAAACCTAAGACTTAATAAATGATTACTTAAGAATGTTTTGTTTGTAAAATGGATTATATAAAAAAAATTACCCCTTGTCCAGAGGTAATCTTAAAATTTTTAATTTTTGGTAATAACTTACAAAAAAGCTTAAAATTTTACATTAATAACTCCTGCATCCCTTGAAAATACTGGATTTTTGCGTGTCAAAACAAACGCATGCACACTTTGCATTCCGACTTATTAGTAAAAGGCGATGCCAGATATCTTTTGTTAAAAATTACAAAACACCTTTTGTTGACCACACGGAGCCTTTTAACCGTTCTTCGTACATGGTTGCCATATCAAGGGCTTTCCCAAAGGCCTTAAAACTGCTCTCTGCAATGTGGTGGTTGTTTGTGCCTGAAATCTGCTTAATATGAAGATTCATGGACGCAGTATAGGATACTGCATAAAAAAAGTCATGAATCATTTCCGTCTGCATGTTACCAAGTAAGGGAACTGTATACTGGGCATTGTATGAAAAATAAGGCCTTCCCGATAAGTCTACTGCGCATAAAACCAGCGCTTCATCCATGGGCAGCATTGCGCTTCCATACCTTTTAATTGCCTTTTTCTCTCCCACTGCCTGCTTGACCGCTTCCCCTAAAACAATGCCGCAGTCCTCCACAGAATGGTGGGAATCTACCTCAAGATCTCCCCTGCAGGTCAAATCAAGGTCGAACAGGCCATGGCGGGCAAATCCATTCAGCATATGGTCAAAAAATCCTATTCCTGTATTAATGTTACATTTTCCGCTTCCGTCCAGATTCAGCGTCAGGCTGATATCCGTTTCTTTCGTTACTCTGTTTACTGTTGCAATTCTTTCTTCCATGTAGATTCTCCTTATTTTCTTGATAGTACTGCCGAAAAATAATATTTCGCGCCAATATAATAACATTCCACATAATACAGGGGTGTGGTATCTTCCAGCAATGTAGTACATTCCATCCGCAAAACCGGGGAGTCATGTGAAATCCCAAGGCTTTTCTGGATTTCCACGCCAGGCATATCAGCTTCAAGTTTTATTTTACCATCTCCTATCTTATGATGGTAGACTTCTTCATAAATTTGATATAAAGAACTTGTATCATCCAGATATTTCTGCATATTGGGACATAATTTCTGGGGAACATAAGCAATTTCATAAGCCATGGGGCTTTCATCGCCTTTTCTTATTCTCGTAATCCTATAGCACTTCTCTGTATCTTCCAGTTGAAGTTCCCTTACAATATGCCTGCTCTGGAGGGTAATCAGTTCAATGGAAACAAATTCCGATGAAGGGCGGATACCTCTGCTTTTCATCTGTTCTGTAAAGCTTTCCAGTTTTGTAAGCTGGTAATCTGACTTCTTATGCCTGACAAATGTTCCTAAAGCAGGTCTTTTTATAATATAGTCTTCATTTTCCAGATTAGCCAGCGCTTTGCGTATAGTATCCCTGCTTACGCCGTATTCCATCTGAAGTTCCTTTTCCGTCTTAAGTTTGTCCCCCTGTTTATATTCCCCATTTTCAATCTTTTCTTTTAGCTGTTTATAAATTGCCAAATAACGGACTTCTTTTACTTTTTCCATTTCGCCACCGTCGATCCTGCTTTCCATATCCTTCGTCCCATCCCTATTTTAAATCAAATATTCCTGCTTTTCCATTACTATTTTCAAAAAACAGCGGAGACTGCCTGAATATTATCAGGTATAGCCTCCGCTGTCTTTCATTCTGTCTTTTTAACAAATGGAGCATTTTTCAAACATGCTCTAAATATTTAAAAATTCTGCTGCTGCTGCCGCAACGGCTTTTCCTGCCATTCCGTCAATGGCTGTTCCTATCACAAGTATATTTACGCCTGTTTCCTTAAAAGCCCTAAAGTTATCCATATTGATGCCCCCTTCTGCCAGAGTGGGAACCTTAACCGCCTCCACCATGGCACAGAGCCGTTCCTTTAATATAGATGGTATCTGTCCTGCCTCAAGGCCTTCGTAGCTCATGCCGGTCATAAGACCAATCATATCCGTTCCGATTTCTTCCATCTGCCTTGCCAGGTGGGCTGTCTCCTCAGGTTTTTCCGCAGGGATGCCAAAGGTATGTAAATCTGTAGGCAGACCGATATATGCATCCACGCAAAGACCGTATTTGTGGGCTTTTTTTACCAGTTCTTCCAAGTCATAAAGAGAAGACTTATGGGTATGCAGGCCGTCTGCCCCCGCCCTTGCCATCATAAGAAAATCATCATCCGTAAGAGGTGTGGGAAGAATCTCTGTAAATCCGCCTGGAATACCTACCGTAATATAAATATCTTTTCCTACCACATTCCTTACACCCTGTGTCACTTCCGCCATCTGCGCAACGGTGATTCCGTGACGGACCTGCTCCGCTGCATGCATAGTAGTTACACCTCTATATCCCCTTGCAAGCGCTACGGCAGGATGATTGGGTTCAAGCATTGTGACACCTGCGTCCACAACAGCCTTTGCCATCCGCGCATCATCCCCTGTAATGCCTGTGCTTAATATTGTATGGCCGTTTCCTTTCTCAATAGCCTTTTTCACTTTATCCATACTGGCGTTTATCTTTCTCGCCATATCATTTGTAAACATATTTTCCCTCCAGATTTTATGATATTTTTCAGTCAAAATTTATACTTGTCCGCTTTTTTTATCAGAAAGATTGCATACCACAGTGAGAACTGTCTGCATTGCCACGGCCGCTGCCATACATACAATTGCCATCACGACTTTGTCGTTCGACATAAAAGGTGCGAGGAAGCAGGGCACATAAGCTGTACATTTCACGTCAAACAACCCAATCAGCAGGCCTGTAACCGTTGCAGAGGCAATAACAGAAGCAAATATTTTTTTACTTGCAAACATAAACGGATACGCTGCTTCCACAAATGTACCGAAAGCAAGATTTATAATTATGTTAGGAATACTTGTAACCCGGTCGCTCTCCTTTTTGGGAACAAGGATATTTCCAAGCTGGAGTCCGGCGCATACCATAACCATGGAACATAAATCAATACATCCAAGGAAGCTGTAACCGGCAGATTCCATTTCCAAAAGAATGATAGGGAGAATGGCTGCGTGGTAGACGCCTCCCATAATGGCAAACCAGATTGCGAAACCTGCCACTGCCCCTGCCAGTACAGGATTAAATGCCAGTGACCAGTCGATAGCTGCCTTGATCATATTGCCGATCCATAAAGCAACGGGCGCAATCAAAAACATGCCTATAAATCCTGCAATAAGACCTGATATGCCCCCTGCCGCAATATTGGCTGTGGTTCCAGGCACTTTATACTTAAAACACAGGGAAATAATATAATAGGCAAGAACACCGGCAATAATTCCTGTGCAAAGACCTCCAATAATTCCCCCGTCAATGGAAAGGGCACCTGCCACGATACCCGCAACGATACCTACCTCGTCCAGCCCTGATACCTGTTTTGCCGCTATAGCCGCAAGAACGATTGGAAGATATCCCACCAGGGTATTAAATGCATCCTCTAACATGCCAAGTCCGGGGATTTTCCCAAGTGCAAGGCAGAGAGCCATTGCAATAAATCCGGGCATGGATGCCATCATGATACCCCTGAAATTAATTCTTTTCCAGACATTTCCCTCCTGGATCTGTCCGCCTCCGGTGGAACCGATAATAGGCGTATATTTCAGCTTCCACTCTTTTGAAAATGCAGATACTGCTGAAATAGCCCTTGTTCTGTTGGTAGTCCCTGTAGTTCCCGAAGCTGCTATTACACGGCATCCCATGGCCTGTGTGTTTGCCATGGATGTTCCCCCTGTCCCTGCACACGGAATCATTTTTGCAGCGGCGGCCGTCAATGCCTGACGGTTCACTCCCTTAGGGTCACAACTAAGAAGCATGATTCCATCAATTTCTCCCTTTTCTATGAGGCCGGCCAGTTCTTTATCCGTCTCTTCTGCCATCTGGTTAATTTCTTTTAAAGTCTTTTCTTCACTGCATCCAACGGCATTTTTTCCTGAAAGGGTCCATAACTTTGCTTTGGCATCCATGGAAATATTATCCATAGAAGCGCCTGTCCCAATAAACTGAATATAGGCTACTTCTATTCCGGCAGATTCCGCCTGGGTAAATATTTCTTTCATCATCTTTTCCGGATCAGCGCCGCCCTGATTATACAGATTTCCTCCGCTGCTTCCGATAATCGCTATATGCTTCATACCTATTTTATCCTTTCTTGTGTATTTTGTTCTTTTAGCGCTCTCATGAACTATACATATAATATCATATTGTACGTACATTTGTATATTGCTTATTTAGCCAATAATCACCTCTTTTATTGTACATATTATACAATTTACTTCCATTTTTATCCTTTATAATATACATTTTGTTTCTATTAGCTACATTCATTCAGTAATAAATGTATGTACATTTAAATATAAAAAGTATACAGCACCATGCCATGCTGTTTTTATATTTATTTTATAGAAGCATATAAAAATTGATCCCATAAAGCATTGCAACCCCTGGAAGCCCCAGCGCTCCGCTTGCCAGAAATGTTATGGGATTATAGCCAAGCTTCATACCCGGCAGAACATCTGCGAGAAAAAGATTAAGAAAATAAATTGCCATCATGCCTATCACTCCCCGCAGTACAAAATTGATTATCCATTCCGCTTTATTTTTTACTGCGCCGATAAGCAGTACAAATACCAATATCCCGATTATTAAAAAAGCGCCTGTATAGTTTTCCATAGACATCCCCCTTTTGGTTCAATATATGTCCTAATTTTTCGGCATATGCCGGAATAAAGGGAAATTTTTTTGTTTATACTCTTAACATAAAGGTAATTATTGGATAATCCCGGAATAATATGTAAGGGGAATATTTTGAAATGAAATGAGGGATGTTATGAAGATGTATTTTAGCCAGAGTTCCCGCGCCAACCGCACGCTTTCTGAAAAAGAAATAGAGCGCAACGCTCTGTTGTCAGATTTGGAAAAGACAAAAAGGGCATTAGAAATTGCCTATGCGGGCTTTGATAATGTGACAGAGCCTGATTTGATTGACTGTTATATTTATGAGGTCAATTCCGTCTTAAAGCGCTATAAGTTCCTAATGGAACAGGCAGCGGCTTTAATCCCGCTGCCTGAAGAAGATACTCATCCTGCGCCATTAAACACGGAAACCCCTGCTGCTTCCCTGATCGGATAAGCTTTCCGTCAATGTATTTTTACCATAAGTAAGTCCGGCATACACCGTTTGTGTATTGCCCATTACCGGGCCGGATGTATCCTGCCTGCTTACATACGCGTATGCGTCATGGAGTTTCGTCATGACAGACTTTACATGTAAGAGATTTTCTGTACTGTTGCGGCTCTCTGCCCTTACCAGCTCTCTGTTAGCATAAAGGTAAAGCTGTAACAGATTCCTGGCCGGTTCATATTCAAAATGCAGGGATGCCATCAGTTCCTTAAGGCATCCTCTTGCTTTTCTTATACCATCCCGAAACCCGGCTTTGTCTTCTTTCTCATGGCCCTGCTCTGCCTCTTCAAGATACAGCAGGAACATCTCATAAAGAATCACTACCAGCTCACTTTTATTTGCCTGTGTAATTTTAAGCGTATATTCCTGTTTTAATTCCTTCGTCATATTTTTACAGCCTTTCCAGACAAATATGTCTAACCTTTATTGAAGCAGCTGCAATACCTGGGCGGGTCTTTCATTTGCCTGCGCCAGCATGGAGGTGCTTGCCTGGGACATTACCTGCAAAGTTGTATATTCCGTCATCTCCTCAGCCATATCTGTATCCATAATACGGGAATAAGCTGCTGTCATATTTTCTTTAGAAACATCTAACGTGCTAATAGTATGTTCAAGACGGTTCTGGTATGCACCCAGCCCGCTTCGTGCAGCGGATATATACTTGATTGCGTCGTTCATCCTGCCGAGAGCTTCCCTTGCCCCCTCCTGTGTAGACATATCCACTCTCGATAATCCCATATTTTCAAGGGAGATCTTAGGAATCCTGATTCCAAGCTGCTGTCCTTCATTAGCGCCTATCTGCATATCCATGGAGCCGAATCCTTCCAGCTTTAATTCTACATTTGCAAGCTGAATATTCGCTGCGTTTTCTTTTTCTACGCGGATCTTCAGTTCAAAACCTTTCTCGCCCTTAACGGTTACAACATTTCCGTCTACTGTAACTTTATCCATAAGGTCATTAGGCGCAAATGCCGTTCCCGGTGTAAACCCGGCTTCTTCAAATCCATCTCCCGGTGTAAATGCCGTTACTTCTTTGATGCTTCCATCATCATTAAAATCTATTTCCAACGCATCAATATTGTAAATGCCGCTTCTTACCGCATCACTGTAATAGGTGACTTTAACGTCCGGATTATCTGTATAGCCCCTAAGGTCAAAAGAGCCGTCCAGTATTTTCTGTCCGTTAAACTCTGTTTCACTGGAGATCCTTTCAATTTCTGCCAAAAGAGCCTGCACTTCCTCGTCCACTGTCTCCCTGTCACTGTCGGTCAAGGTTCCTGTGCTGGCTTTTACTGCAAGCTGGTTGACTCTTTGCAGCATATCGTGGATTTCACCTAAGGTTCCGTCAGCAATCTCAATAATGGAAACGCCGTCCCCTGAATTTCTTGTTGCCTGGTCGATTCCCTCAATCTGAGCGTTCATACGCTTTGATATAGCCAGACCGGCAGGGTCATCTTTTGCATTCACGATCCTTAAGCCGGAGGACAGTCTTCCTAAAGACTGCTGCAGTTTATTGTCATTTTTAGTCAATGAATTGTTTGCAAGTACTGCCGATACATTATAACTGATTCTCATAATTTATATTTCCTTTCTGTCTGCCTGTTTCCTGTACATATCCGATAAATGCCTTTGCCGCCCAGTAAAGGGTTTTTGAATCATCCCCTGTTTGTCTGTGGTCTGTCTCTTTTAGTGAGAATTCTGCCAAATCAAGGCTTTCCCCTACTGCAAAATAAATTTCTTTTCCTGCAATCTGTTCTTTCTTAAACTTCTCTTTTAAAAGCCCCTGGTTTTCTTTTAATAAGCCGGCTCCTTTTTCTGAATTACAGATGCAAAATCCGGTAAGCCCCTGTGCAGTTATTTTAAACTCTGCCGCAGTTTTTCCAAAGATTTCTGATTCAAATGTAATTGCAACTTTACTTTCTTTTTGTCCGTTATGTATAATCTTAAGATTAATGGATGTAAGGGATCCGTCTATATCCGCCGGAATTTCATAATTTTCTTCTCTCGCCATGTTTCCCATAAAGGATATCTGCTTATAGAGAACACTCATGGCTCTTATATCCATCGATGTACGGGTATCGGAATAAGCCATTTTTTCAATCATTTTCTGTAAGGTCTGCTGCAGCCTTCCATAGGCATTCCCTGCATTTTCTTTTCCATCCAGGGCTTCCAGCACTTCCTTCCCAGCCTGCTCTACCAAGTCAGAATCGCCCTTTTGTTCTGGGCCGGACTCTTTTCCCTCATCCTGCCTGCTTAATTTTTTCAATTGCCCCCAGATATCCTTAGGGCTCTTAAGAAGATATCCTGCTGCCATAAGATTATCAGCAGTCACCGGCTGTTC
>Ga0224742_10115_pt1 | contig 18084 bp, 22 predicted proteins | sample LIM_E_Water_Neg_FD_161631 | JGI IMG/M metagenome (GOLD analysis project Ga0224742, IMG submission 161631) | Enriched cells from gastrointestinal tract of the lab mouse from Pacific Northwest National Laboratory (PNNL), Richland, Washington... | ecosystem: Host-associated > Mammals > Digestive...
TCCACGAGTATGGCTCAACAAGGTTTCCCGCATCTCTGGCGGACAGTTTAGATATAGCAGCTTCATCTCATTTTGCCCAGCTTCATCTGGTGTCAGCTCCGGCCTGATAAGAGAGTCGAGAGAAAAGTGCAGAACTTTCGCTAATGTTTTCATAATCAGGTAGGATGGATTTCTTCTGCCTTTCTCAATATCGGCAATCTCTTTGATTGAAATATGCGATTCATCTGCCAGTTGCTGCTGCGTGAAATTTTTTTCTTTTCGTGCGGCTCGAAGCATATTCCCCAATATGGTTAAATCATCAATCGGCATTATCGTTCACCTCAATAATATTGTATCGTTCCGGCATGATTTAAGGAATAACCTTATATTACCGGTAAATAGGTATTATTATGCCGATTTTCTTTTTAGCAACATAGTTGCAGGCTTGTATTCTTCGAGCAATAGAAATATAATAGAATAGATTGCAGGAGGTGCAGAGATGGACTATATGACCTTAAAAGAAGCAAGTGATAAATGGGAAGTTTCCGTTCGGCAGATAAACTATTATTGCGCCGGTGGTCGTATTCCCGGTGCTGTGAAAATGGCCGGTGTCTGGCTGATTCCAAAAGATGCAGAAAAACCGCATGACAGGAGAACAAAAGATGGAAAACAGTTTTAGTATTTTAATTATCGAAGATGACGTACTGCTAAATGATATGACTAAGCGGCTTTTAACCCAACATGGATATTGTGTAACTTCTGCCTATTCTGGAAGTGAGGCGCTTTTATTGATCGAAAAAAGCAGCTTTGACTTGATTTTACTTGATCTGATGCTTCCCGGCATACCGGGCGAGATCGTATTGGACAAGATAAATGCTATGATGGACATTCCGATTATCGGTGTTTCCGCTAAAACAGATATAGACAGCAAAGTGAACCTCATACGAAACGGCGCAGATGATTACATCACAAAGCCATTTGACAATCAAGAGCTGCTGGTGCGGATTGAAGCGGTATTGCGACGCTTTCAAAAATCCACCGGCTCCAATAATGGCAAAATGCTTCATTTTAAGGATTTGTCCCTTGATACAGAAGCTATGGAAGCTAAGATCGGTAATACCACTATTGCTTTGACAAGGTACGAATACCTGATTTTACAGCTTTTGATGTCCGCACCCTCAAAGGTATTTACGAAAAACAATATTTTTGAAAGTGTATGGAATGAAAACTTTATTGGGGATGACAATGCGATCAATGTCCATATTGGAAATCTTCGCAAGAAATTTGCCAATGTCAATCCAGAGGAAAAGTATATTCAGACGGTTTGGGGCCTCGGATTCAAAATGCAAGGTTAATCCTTAGAGAAATCTTATAAAGTTTGAATGACAATCTGCTACAATAAGACTATATAGAAAGGGGATGATTGTTTGGAGGCTGCTTTGGAAACAGCCGGGTTGACTTATGTTTTCCCGGACGGAAACGGGATTAAAAATATCACATTTCAGGTAAAGCGCGGAGAAATCTATGCGCTATATGGCGGCCATCATGCTGGAAAATCTGTACTGTTGCAGGCCATTATAGGAGCAATTAGACCTCAATCCGGCACATTCAAATTATTTGGCAATATAGACGATCAGCAGGAGCGCCGCCGGATTGGGTTTGTACCCCAAAAGCCTGTAACAATCAGCTCTCTATCACCAGCTAATATGCTTCGTTATTTTTCTTCCGCTTTCGGAACCACAGAAAGCCATATTCAGGATATATTGCATTTGAACCTGAAAGAGAAAACGGCGGTGCGGCGGTTGCCATTATCGACCCAACGATTAGTGAATTTGGCGGTTGCTCTTTTGGGAAATCCAGACTTTATAATTTGGGACGACCCTTTTTCCGGTATGGATAAAGGAGAATGTGAACATCTGATCTCTGTTCTGGCCTATCTGCATGAAATGAACCATACTACACTTCTGATCTCTGGACAAGATTATTCACAGCTTTCCCGGCTCGCATCAAAATATGGTGTGATGGCAGACGGAAAGCTGATTTGTGAGCTTACGGCTGGGGAATTAAACGAATGCTGCCAGCGGTGCATAAAGATAAGAACGCCCCAATTAGAACGAGCTATCACCATTTTAAGCCAGCAGTTTCCCGATTTTGAAGTGTTGAGCCATGATACGATAAGAGTTTTTAATTATAATGAACAATCCGGGGAAATCAATGCCCTGCTGGTTTGTTCCGGGATAGAGGTATCAGAAATCTGGCTGGCCGGTATGGAGCCGACCGACTATCTTTTGAAAATGACAGGAGGTGCAAAGAATGATCCAGACTATGCAAAGTGAATTGTTTCGTATCCGCAAAAGTCGCCTGTTTTTTGGATGCCTTGTGCTGGCTGCGTTTTTTGTCTTTGCGCTTGCCTTGACGTTTTATCATAACTCGGTAAATGGTATGCTTTCTGCCATATCGCTGGTTCCGTTTACGGAGTTTCTGTTTTCTGATTATAGTCTGGTCTTTCCACTTACGCTGTTTTTTTGTCTGTACTTTACAGAAGATTTTCATACCGGCTCATACAGCATGGTACTTTCTAAAGGGGCAAACAGGGCGCAGGTATTCTTCGGTAAGCTATTGGCAGCATGGATCAGTGTTTTCTTTTTTCTGCTTGTATGCTTTGGAGTTGCATATTTGTCCATTCTGATGATGGGAACAGCCCGGCACGACATAGAATATTCACTACCTGCAATGGGAACCTTTCTCCTGATCCAATGCCTTTGTTTTTTTGGTTATACCGCTGTTCTCAATCTGATAAGTTACTTGCTGAGGCATCGAATTATCGTTACCATTGTCGCTTTCTTTGTGCTGGGAGTTTTGTATCTATATCTCACAAAGATAAGTGCAGCATTGGACATGGATTATTCGCTCTACAAATATTGGATTGTAGGGCTATCCCACAGTTTGCGGATAAATACCATTGCGGAAGATTTCATGCCTATCTTGATTACATTAGCCGTATATCTTTTTTTGCCAACAGTCGTGTCTTTTTCCCTGTTTCAAAAGTTGGATTTACGCAGTCTGGAAATCGGGTTTGGAATGGAAGCCTGTGTTATTGTTTTGATAACTACTTGTCTGGGAGCAATCGTTATCAATCTAAGCCGCAATATTATTGTGACAAGCGTAGTAGGGGTTATATATGGTTTTGCATCCTGCCTGTTCATCGGTTCAGAAAGAGGCTTTGTCATTCCGGGCAGCTTCGCATACCGTGTGTCCATGTTTTTCTCGGATAAATCTACTTACTATGAAGCCCCTGTACCGGCTACCATCGGCGGATGTATCAGCATTGTACTTTGCCTTATCGTGATGTTTCTGGTTGGATTGATTGTCTTTTCCCACAAGAAAAAAATTGAAAACTAACTGCTGCCGGGCGACGGCAAAAAGAAAAAAGCCGTCGTGCAGCAGCCCTTTTGACACACCCATACAACCAGCGGCGGCTTTGAATAATCAAGGCCGCCGCTTCTTTTTGTCCAAAGGTTCACGACGAGCCAACACCTTGCAAATTGGCACGACGGCAACAGGAGGATGCCGCCATGTGGTACAAAGCCTTTCGACATAAAACAACAAGAGCCATCTTGTCAAAAAAAGCCTGAGTTTTGCCCGGATACATTATGCACCTCCACCGGCACTATCATGGTGGGAATATCGGTATTATCGTGTATTTTTCTGCGCCAATTTCCTTTTATGGGAAACTGGCGCTTTTGTTTTCTCTTTTTTAGAAAGGCATCCTAAACCTTACCGTTGCCGTTCGCCGCCCTCAAGAGTTTGAAAACCTACTCACTTTTCAAACTTTTGGGAGGTAACGGCTATGAGTAAAAATCAGGAAGAAAGGGCGAATTATTATCTTTACATAGATGGACAGGCTGTGCCGGTAAGCGAACAGGTTTACCGTGTGTATCAGCACTACGAGCGAAAAGAAGAATACTTTTCCTACGATTTGAAAACGGAGAAGTTCCAGAAAGACACAGCGACTTTCCTCCCCAGCAGAGAGGATTCCTATGAGCGTCTATTGGAAAAGGACCAGCAGTTTGCTGCACCCGGAAAAAGCGTAGAACAGCTTGCAGCGGAACATCTGGAAGCAGAGCAAGTACGCTTCTGTCTTTCCAAATTAAGCAAGGATGAGCAAGAGTTGATTTTACAGCTTTTCTATCAGGAAAAGACGGAACAGGAAGTCGGGAATATGCTGCACATTTCGCAGCAGTCGGTCAATAAAAGAAAACAGGCACTACTGTTGAAGCTGAGAAAAATTTTTGAAGAATTTTTCTAAAATCGGTTGTTAAACTGCCTTCCCAACGGGGAAGTAAGTGAGGGGGTCTATCTTCCTCATGCAGCTTGACAACTAAATAGACGGCATTTCCGGTACATAACCCATGTACGAGCGAATCAGGCGCGCCGCGAAGATGGACAGCCCCAGGAGGTGATGAACAGGACTGTTCCGAGCGATCAACGCCAGCCTGAACCCCGAAAGCGGCATTTCGGGCGCGGTGACTGCATGGGGGCTTAAAGATACTTCCTCACGGCCTCCTAAAGACTTGGGGGGAACCCTGCGGCGCACGAGTAAAACGGCGCTGCGGAGTTATGACAGCTCTGCCGGGAGCGGCCTGTTATGTCCCCATCGTCAGGGGGCGTGGCAAATATGACGAACCATCCAAACAGAATTGCAGCAGCCGTACCGGACGGTATCCAGCGGCAACCGCCGCCCTTATCTTTCGATACGGCTGCTTTTTAATCATAGAGCAAAAACAATTTTTGAACGGAGGTGCGTCTTTATGACCAAACAGACAACCCCGACAAGCTCCTACAAAGAGGTGCGGATCGGGAAAACAATTTATCGCGTCACCAGCTTTTTTTCGGGAGAAAAGGACCTGGGAAAGACGCTGGAACAGCTGGCAGTCAGACGCGCCATGTCGGAAGCCATTCCAGCTGCCAGCGGTTCCAAATAACAGAAAGCCTCGCGGCCTGCCGTATCATTGCGCGGCGGTGGATTCTCCGGTAAGATATTCATGCAGGGTAAAACCTGCGGAGCCATTTTGCCGCACGAGGTATGGATTCTGATATGGTCGGGAGGTAAAAGAAAGATGATGGATACAACATACAACGTGGGCATCTACTGCCGGTTAAGCAACGACGATGAACGTGACGGGGAATCGGTCAGCATTGAGAACCAGAAGCTGCTGCTTCAAAACTATGTCAGGCAGCGCGGCTGGAATGAGGTCGATGTCTATATCGACGACGGATACTCCGGCACGAACTTCAACCGCCCAGGCGTCAGGCGGTTAATCGAGGACGCAAAGGCAAAGCGGATCAATGTGATTCTGGTGAAGGACCTTTCCCGTTTTGGCCGCAACTACATCGAATTTGGGCAATATACGGATTACCTGTTCCCCTCTCTTGGGTGCCGATTCATCGCGCTGAACAACGGCATTGACACCATGAGCAACAACGGAAGCACCGATGTCATGTGCTTTTTGAACTTATTTAATGAATTTTACAGCCGGGACACCAGCAAGAAGGTCAAGGCGGTCAAGAGAGCCTGTGCCGAAAACGGAAAATTCATGGGAACCTACCCCGCCTATGGCTACCGGCGCGACCCGCTGGATAAGCATCATCTGGTGATTGACGAGGAAACCGCGCCGGTTGTGCGCCGTATCTTTGAAATGCGGGCAGCCGGAACAGGGTTTCACGCCATTGCCGTTATGCTGAACGAGGAAGGCATCCCGTCCCCCGGTGTGCTGTACTACCAGCGCAAGGGCCAGAGCGACCCCCGCAGGGTCAACCACAAATGGGCTGACCAGACGGTTAAAAACATGGTCCGCAACGAGGTCTACATCGGGAACATGGTACAGGGCAAAAGCGGCACACTCTCCTATAAATCCCGCAAGCTCGTCAATAAATCGGAGGACGAGTGGATTCGGGTGGAGGGGACCCACGAGGCCATTATTTCGCGGGAACTGTGGGATACCGTAGCCAGCATCGGCAAAAAGAAGGTGCGGAAAAGCGCCCCGTCCGATGGCTGCAAGAGCATCTTCACCGGACTTGTGTACTGCGCCGACTGCGGTTTCAAAATGCGGAACCACATCGAAAAATTCACCTATAAGGATGGCAGGCCGGGACGGTACAGCTCTTTCATCTGCGGCAACTACTCCCGCAGCGGAAGGGGCGCGTGTACCATCCACACCATCTATGAAACGGTGCTGACCCAGCTGGTATTGGAGGACATCCGGGAAAAGGCCCGCTTTGCGGAATATGACCCGGACCGGCTGATGGGCGAGATTCTCCGGCTGAAGGAGAAGGAATCCCACACCCGGCTTTTCTCCTATGAGCAGGAATTAAAATCCTCCTTAGCCCGTATTTCCGATTTGGAGCGCCTGATGCAGAATCTCTATGAGGACAAATGCACCGGCTCCATCCCGCAGACGGTATTTCAGACCCTGATGCAGAAATATGAGGCGGAACGGGCAGAAAAGGCGGAGGCAGTCCCGGAGCTGGAAAGGAAAGTCCGGGCGCACCTGGAAAACCAGGTGGATACCGACCGCTGGCTGGAAATTATCCGGCGCTATACCGAAATCTCGGAACTGGACGAAACCATTCTCTTTGAACTGGTAGACCGGATCGAGGTTGGCGATACCCAGAAGGTCAACGGGCAGCGGATTTGTGAGGTCAAGGTGTACTACCGCTATGTCGGGAATGTGGACGGGGCGCTGGCACAGGAAAGGGGGCGGGGTTATGGCGAAGCAATATAAAGTCGGTATCTACTGCCGCCTGAGTGTGGATGACGCCTCCAATTCCGCAAAGGCAAAGAATTATATCCCCGGCGATGAATCCGCCAGTATTGAAAACCAGTACGAAATACTTGTTTTGATGTTAGGAAATGAAAACTTTCGCTCAAGTCATTTTTTATTGCGTGTAATGGTTTGCTGATTGGGGATAATGTAATCTGTGGTATTTTTATAAACGCTTCAAGGATAGCGGCAGAGAAAAAACAAATGGCACATCCCCAAAAAACAATTCGTACATCCTGTAAATATGCTTTTCCGATTGCACTATAAAGCAGTCCTGCCAATAATGGCCCAATTAGATTAGCGAGCATATTTATCTGGCTGACAATGGCATTGGACTGAATAAGGCTTTCTTTTTTTTGAATGAGTGGTATGCTGGATTGCACGACAGGAGTTTCAAAAGAAGATACAATCGACAATCCTACCATGATAACAGTGATTAAAACAAGCACATTAGAAAACGATAATGAAAGCACTAATAGAATAGCCATAATACCATACAGGCTATCTAAGGCAATCATAAGATTTCTTTTATCATTTCGGTCAGCCATAATACCGCCGATAGGAGATAGAAAAATAGGTGGTAGATAGCTTATCGCTGTAATCGTTCCAAACAAAGCAGCAGAACGGGTCAAATCAAGTATCAATAAAGATACAGTAAATTTGAGTAAGACGGTTCCAAACATAGATGAAGCCTGTCCTATTATCAAAAGTATAAAATTTCGGTTCAATGTTTTTGTTTTCATATCCTACCTTTTAAAGTTTTTTCTTTAATTATAAAAATGAAAGCCTGACAGTGGTTGTCAGGCTTTCAAAATCTTTATAGGGGTTTTACTTGATTATTTCCAACATAGTAGCAATATCCTCGGTTGCCATTGCTACTTTTGACTTTTCGATTAAGATATTCCCTCCTGTCATTATGTATGACGGCATTATCCGAATACCCTTATAATAAATTTCGCTATTCCGCAATTTATAGGTGGAAACGGCGGGAACAGCGTTTTTCTTTGTTGACTTTTTCGTAATCATGTTAAAGGCTTTCTTTGCAACATCTCCCATAAGCATAATAACCTTTGTGTTGGGGAATAAAGAAAGCTCTGCTTCTAAATATGGCAAGCTACTTTCAATACTGCTTTTGTCAATGGCATATTCTGTCTTTGGGGTTTTTACTGCATTTGTGATATAAATACCCATTTGTAATATGTCTTGTATAGAAGTAACTGCCGTTCCCGCTCCTTGCAAAAGGGGGATAGTTGTTTTCAGATAATCAGCGTCGGGCAGCCCATAAAAATCCTGTAAAGGGTCAGAGGGAACAACTTCATTTATCATAATTGCTTTAATCGTAAGAGGGGGAATATCAATATTGTTTAGATAAATACTGTTTGCTATACCTACTTTTGTTTCAAGTTCTCTTTTAATGTTCATATCTTTATTCTCCTTTATGATGTTCTCTTGCAGCCTCATGTTTTGCTTTCAATGTTTGACGAATAGATTTAGGCTGAATTATTGTTACTTTGTTTCCAAATGACATAAGGAAATCATAAAGCCAATCATTTTCTGGCAGAGTGAGCTTAACAGTATATCCGTTTTCATGCTGTGTAATAGCTGTATCGTCCAACGTATCAAATAACCTGTACCCAACATCTAAAGCAAATTCTAATTCTAAGTCTATTAAATTCCCGATTTCTTCTGGCTTTGGAAAAAGAGAATGATATTGGTATGTTTCTGTCTTGCGTTCAAAATGTACTTCGGTTAAAATAAGGTTTTTTATTCTTGAAAGACGAAACAATCTGTTTTCGCTTCGTGATAGACAAAAAGCGTACAAATACCATGCCCTGTCTTTATAAACTAATTTATATGGATATACATTTCGCCTGTTGTTATTCCCAGTAGAATTATGATAATCAAAAGTGATTTCGCGGTTTTCTAATATAGCTTGTTTTAATTGTCTAAACAATCTATTTTCGTTTTCCGCAACACTACCCCAACGTGAAAAATCCACATCAATCCAGTCCGTTAAACCGATTTGAAAAATCGCACCGAGTTTGTTCAAAACAGTGTCTACTTCTGGATATTGAACGGCTGATAAACTTTGCAAACTGGATAATATTTCTAATTTCTCACTATCTGAAAAAAAAGATTTATTGAGGACGTAATCATCAAGAAACTGTATGCCGCCGTTTCTTCCAGTCGTAACATAGATAGGAATACCTGCACTACTTATAGCGTCTACATCATGATAAATTGTGCGGACGGACACTTCAAATTTTTCTGCTAATTCGGGAGCCGTAGCACGTCCCTTATCCAATAGATAATACAAAATTCTGAACAGTCTGCTTTCTTGCAACTCATCACCTCCATAGCTTGATTATATTATAATAACCTTGACAACACTATGTCAAGGTTATTATATGTTTTATTTTGGCTAATTGATAGAACTGTGTAGACATATCCAAGAAGAAAGGTGAACAGTAAAATGTAACAAGGTGAATAACTATGGCAAAAAGACCAGTACCGAAATACGACTTCAAGGCTTTTGGGGCAGCGATAAAGGCGGCGCGGACAGGGCGCAAGGAGAGCCGCAAGAAAGTAAGCGACGAAATGTTTATCTCGCCGCGCTACCTTGCGAACATTGAGAACAAGGGGCAGCACCCAAGTTTGCAGATATTCTTTGAGCTAATGCTCCGCTACAATATATCCGTAGACCAATTCCTGTTAGACACGCCCGCCGCAAAGGACACAAAGCGGCGGCAGCTTGACGCGCTCCTTGACGGTATGAGCGATACAGGCATACGGATTGTGAGCGCAACGGCAAAGGAAATAGCGGAAGTCGAAACAGAGGGCAGATGAAATGTGTCCGTCAGAATTGAATAAGGTTTAGAGAGCGTTGTAATCTTTTTTTGAGGATTGCAGCGTTTTTCTTTTGCGGAAGTTTGGCAAAACCGGGCATAGCTCCGTAGTAAGGGATAAGGGCATAAGGGATAAAAACATTCGTAGCAAGCATAGGAAGCGGGTACCCACTTCCGTATTTTCCCCTCCCGCGCTGCGGCGCGTCGGTTGAAAATTGCTTGTTGGGAAGTGTCCCAAACCCTCGGAACGGAAAGGAAAGGAGCGAATACATGAACGGACGCAAAAGAACGGTGCAAATCAAATTCAGAGTGACGGAAGCGGAACGGGATTTAATACTGGAAAAAATGAAGCTCGTACCCACCCGGAACATGGCGGCATATCTGCGGAAGATTGCCATTGACGGGTATATCATTCAGATAGACCATGCCGATATAAAGGCAATGACCGCAGAGATACAGAAAATCGGTGTCAACGTCAACCAGATAGCCCGACAGCTTTCCCCTTCTGCCCACAGCCGGGCGATCTCCTGCCGCCGCTGCTGCCTCTGCCGCTCCTCCTCCGTCAGTTCTTTAAATGCTTTTGCCATGGAGCCTCCTTTCCTTACGCTTCATGGTACACGCAGGGGACATGTTCTCCCTCCGGGCAGTCCGCCCAGGCGTCATAGATACGGAAATTCCGGGGATTATGCCCCGCCTCCCGCTTTCTGCACCTGGCGATATACCCTTTCGCAGTTTTAATGCTGCTGGCAAAACCCCAGACGTGGGAATACCCGCCGCATACCTTCCTGTCGCTCTCGTACTCCATGAAATACTGCTTCATACCGTTCCCATTCCCTTTCCGGAAAGTGTCTAAAACAATCCTGCGACTCCCTCCGCAAACTTAGTCCCTGCCCCAAATTTCGGAAGTTTTACCCATGTGTGGGATATTCACTTGCCAGCCTGAAACGGCTCTTTCTCTACAATCCGTTTTCTGTTGGTTTTGTCTGCCTCTCACACTGCCTGTAAATAAAAAATTGTTTTAGACGCCTTTCTCAAAGTGTCTAAAACAATTATGACATCCGCCACGGGCGTGAACGCGTCATATTGTTGCTTGACTTTCCAAGTGCAAAAGCCTATAATAACAATGAGTACATTATAAGGAGGTTTTGGCCATGGACATGATGAACAGTATCGCTTCTGCCAGCATGAGCATGAGCGCTGCGATGTTTCAACAGAATTATTCCATTGCTGTCACCAAGAAGATGATGGATACCGAAGAGCTGGCTCTCCAGGAGCTGCAGGAAATGCTGCCCCCTTCCAGCCCGTATAATTTCGACATCCGCGTCTGAGTTTGTACTGTACAAAAAAGCCCGCCGCCTTTTTCTCAAGGCTGGCGGGCTTTTCTATAGCAGATCCAATGCACGTCCCATCGAGATAGAGAATAATGTCTGGATTGGCAGCGGCTGTATCCTTCTGCCGGGAGTTACCATAGGAGAAAACAGTGTGACAGGGGCTGGAAGTGTTGTACATCGCCCTAGCCGGACTTCCAGAGGGTTTCGTTCCAGTCGAGGTGTTTCTCTCCTGTCTCGCTCTGCGAATAGTGGCTGCGGCTCGTCCTGACCGCGCGGCTGAACGCCTGCTGGGTGTAGCCTTTGGCCTCGCGCAACCGCTGCAGAACGACGGGAGAGATAACGGCTTTTCTGTGCTCCAAAGCGGTTATAAGCGCGAAGGAACACAGTAAGAACGGCCTGAAGGTTTTCCAGCTTTCCACGCAAGCTGGAGAACCTCAGGGCTGCTCTGGGTCTTTTTGTGCGTGCCTACAATCGGTTCGGAGCGGCCAAGGCTCGCTTTCGGGTGCTCTCCCCTCTCTCCCAACCTCCTTTTTCTCTTCTCGATTTTTTTAACTGTTCGCTTGGACACTCCCGCCTGAAGCATAGCCCTGCAAACCCTTTTGAAAAAAAGGTTTGATCCTAGGGCTTGTTTGAAAATAGAGGAAATGACGAATTTTTGATTCAGAAGTGGTCAGATTCCAGGAAAAAACCGCAAGCCAACCTGCCGGTTGGCGAGGATTTTTGACGCAGAATATGGCCGCTTATGGGCCAAAAAACAGCGTTTTCGATTTTTCAAACAAGACCTAAAACCACTTATCCAAATTGATGAATTTCTTTCTATAAACTCCTCGCTTTGGGCACTCCCCATCGTTCAAAACTAGAGTAGCAAAACAAATTCCGCGCAGCAGAGAAGTTTCCCCTTTTTGTACAGGCATCTTGAATTCCTTTTTCCGATGGTTTACTTCAAGCAAGGCTATCCCGCCTTGCTATCTGCTAATACTCATTCTTGCCTGTAAGTCGTCGGAAACATTCCCTATAAAGCCCCTCAGTAGTGTGCACGATATCCTTCGGCAGCGCTGGCCCAGGCTCTACTCCATCCAGCCCATTGTCTGTAAGCCAATCCCGCACGAACTGCTTGTCAAAGCACTTTGGCGATATGCCCGTCCGGTAGTCCTCCGCTGCCCAAAACCGGCTGGAATCCGGTGTGCAAATTTCATCGCCCAAGGTGAGAGTACCATCTCCATCATACCCAAACTCGAATTTTGCGTCTACAAGGATGATGCCCTTTTGTAAAGCGTGTGCTGCACAGGTTTCATAGAGAGCAAAGCTGATTTTATAGATTTTTTCTGTCTCATCAGGGCCCAAATCCTGCCGCAGCTTTTCCATTGATATATTTTCATCGTGCCCCGCGCTGTTCTTTGCCGCAGGCGTCAGGACAGGCTCCGACAGCTTTTCTGCCAGTTGATACTTGTTCCCATTATAACTCCCAGCCGCCTGATACTCTTTCCACAAGCTGCCAAACATATAGCCCCGCACGATGAATTCGTAAGGCAGCATGTTCAGTTTCTTAACCAAGACTGTGCGCTTTTGGCAGGGCTGGGGCAGCCCCGCAGGGTTAGCTGAAAGGATGTGGTTTGGCACAATAGCGCGGGTATAATCAAACCAGAAATTGCTAATCTGCGTAAGCGCCACTCCTTTGTCTTTTATAACGGAGTCCAGGATGACATCGAATGCCGAGATCCTGTCCGTAGCTACGATGGCCAGTTGGCTTTCTCCCGTTTCGTAAACTTCTCTTACTTTGCCGGAAATAATTTTTTTCATAGGCTCATCCCTTTCCGAATACTCAGATCACGGCGGTCTGCTTGATAGCGTACAGGGTGTCCATGCAATGCCTATGCGGGGAACCGCCGCTCATGCAGTCGAAAATTTTCTCCTCGCAGTGGACGATGAGCCAGTCGGCGTAATAAGTGAAAAGCTCACCGGACACCCATTTATAACGGCCCTCCCGCTGGTCGGATTCCGTAATGAGGAAGGGCTTCCTCACAAATACGTTCAGGGCATGAAGCCCGGCATCTGTTGTGTGCGCCTGGTAATTTTCCAATATCTCCCGCCGCAGCTCTTGAGAAATGTAGTGCAGAGAGCCAGAGCAGAACACAATATCAAAATGGCTGTCCAGCCGGAAATCACGCAGATCAGCCCGGAAGAAGTTGATATCCACCTGAACCTTTTCGGCAAGGCGTTTTGCCTTGTCCAACCCCAGGTGTGCCGCGTCAAAAGCGGTGACGCTGTACCCATTGCGGGCAAAGAACACCGCGTTTTTCCCTTCGCCGCAAGCCACATCCAGCAGGCGCAGAGGCTTTATGGGAGGACAAAGCTTCATTATCTCATAACACATAGGAGAGGGCTGCACGCCCCAATAGTAGCCATCGGCCTTATAGCGTTCTTCATAGTCGGTAATGCGTTTCTGCTCTGCCGCATAGCCCATCAGTTGATCAATGCTGCAGTGCAGGACATTGGCCAATAGGGGAAGCGTGGAAATGTCTGGCAAGGAGTTACCATTCTCCCATTTAGAGACAGCCTGGAAAGACACCTTTACTGAGTCTGCCAGTTGCTCCTGGGTCAGCCCTTGCTGCTTCCGCAGGGTATGTATGTTCCTGCCAACCTGATTGCCCATAACATCCGCTCCTTTCAAGGCCAGTATAGCATAAAAGAGGGAATAAGGGTATAACTTCATTTGCGAATTCAGAGGGCAGGTTCAACTGTGGGTAGAATAGGACGTGTACGGCCGAATTCTCCCATAAATGAGGCGGGTTTTGCACCATCGGATAAAAAAGCAGGCTAAAGCTCGGGCCTCCATACAGATAGCAGGAGAAAGGCGGGTGGGTTGCGCTGCACCCATCCGCCAATTCACAACGCCGGTCGTTTCAAGGGATTCCGGGCTTTCTAGTGCAAAATCACGATAAGGGTTGCTAATGAGAATTTGGGGTGAAATGTGGGGTTGCTATCGCGAAAAACGACGGGACTGCGAGGAATTTCCAGGGGTTGCAAATGATGTGCAGATGTCCTACAAAAGTCCTCCCTTTTGAGGGAGGGCAAGCATGAGCGCAAACTATCCTGCGGATAGTTGTATCCGACGTTGTCGGACGGAGCGATTACCGGGCAGTAGCCCGCGCCCACTGTTTCACAGGCCAAGCTCCTGGCTCAATATTTGCGTTGCAAAAATAGAATACGGCCTTTGGAGATCCGGGAATATCAGCGCAAAAAGCAAGAAAAATGTCAATGGACTTCCCCAGCAAGGCCACGCCCGTCACATAAAAAGCGAAGGATAGAGAGGAAGAAGGCAGGTGCAAAAGAGCAGAAAACATATGAGCCTTTATGGAAACTTTCTTGTGATGGCAGGCAAGGAAGTTTTTATGGACAGCCAGTGCGAATTTGTGTAAAACATTCATGGCGCGGTTGGCGTTTTCGCTCAGAAAGCGGCAATCATCTCCCGAAAAAGCCACATCCGTTGCCTTGCGGAGACATCCCGCGTTCTTCTCTACAGTCTGGGATCTGTCCGTTTCCTTTGCGCTGAATCCCCTTGCGGCAGGTTTCCCGCTGGAAGTGCATGGCATCGGCGGTGACTGTTTTCCTCTCGACATCCAGATAGGTGGGCATCTCTTGGAAAACGGGGATCTCGCTGGTTTTCTCATAAATGGCCTCTTGCGCCAGCACCACGCCGTTTTCTGTCACATATGCGCTGAGAATCTGCAGCAGGCTGTGGGGGTTCCCCTGATTTTGCTGTACCGCGAATGGACTTTCCATCCACGGCGATCACTTTCCCCGCAGTGCCGAACCGCATACGGAGAATATCCAAAACAGCACCGCCTATTTCCTTGCCATTGACAGCGCTTAACATTTTGGCAAAGGCTGCTTTTGAGGAAATTGCCTGTATTCCGAATTTTTTCTCCCAGAAATCCTTCCTGCTTTTGGTGTATATCACCAAATCTCCCCATGTATCCAACCTGCACAGCACCGCGCATATTACGATAATAAATATGTCCAGCGGATATTTTACATCACTTGGATGCCGCTTGTATTCTATTTCTGATATCCCAGGGCGTGATTTCTTTCGGAATTTGTATTGACAAACCATCCAACATGCTGTAAAATATTATGCGTATTTACTGCATCTTAAAAAGCACTTGCTTATTACAGGGCAGGAAGATATATGTTCTCCTGGGAAGGCAGTAAAAAATTTTTCATAAATGCCGCTATAGCTCAGCAGAATAGAGTGTCCGCCTCCTAAGAAAGTGTTCCAACGCTCGCCTTGGGAGGGCAAGGGAAATGTTGCAAGTCCCACAATTTCATAGTTTTTATAAATGTTTCCGTAGCTCAGTTGGATAGAGCGACCGCCTCCTAAGCGGTAGGTCGGGTGTTCGAGTCACCTCGGGAACGCCAAAAACCCCGCCGAAAACCCTGTAAAATCAAGGTTTTCGGCGTTTCTTATTTTCCGAGAGAAATCGGACAGATAGCAAAGTGCGATTAGCAAAAGCCCATCTTGCTAATCAGACGCTCCAGAGAAAAGTCGAACTTTGATTTTTTCGTTCATCGGTTAGCCTGCTTCGGATTGCTAATGATTAGCAGGATTTTTGCCGAGTTTGCTAATCAAAATGCCTTTCCTGCTAATTTCCCGAAAAAAGCTGCTAAAAATCGTGCTAATTTGAAAGGCGATAGTTCCAAGTTCAATAGCCTGTTTTATAGGTTTACCTGCTACCAGATACGGCACATTTGAGTATTCCATCGCTTCTATATATAATGGAAGCAGGAAAGGACGGTGAGTTGCATGAGAGAAAGGAAAACTCACATATATGTGGATAGCCAAGAAAGAACATTGCTTTTACATAGCCTTGTGGAGCTGAAAAATCAGCTCATACGGCAAGGCAGATACGGGGACTGCGTTGACGAGCTTATCTTCAAGGTAGCCAATGCCCCCGTCAAGAGAGTAAAAATTGAATATGTCTAAGGCACATCTTTATGAAGCCGCTTATTCTTAACCCTTTTAAGAGTAAGCGGCTTTTTTGCGTTCTGCGTCCTCTGATACAGTTACATAGCCGCCTTTGACAAAGCGGCTAAATCTATGCGAAAGGAGGACGCACCCATGTCAAATTGCAAAGTAATCGCTTTAACCAATCAGAAAGGCGGTGTCGGCAAGACCACCACGGCAGTCAATCTGGGCGTAAGTCTGGCACAGCAGGGCAAGAAAGTCCTGCTCATTGATGCTGATGCACAGGCAAATCTAACCATGTCCCTCGGCTACCACAGACCAGACGATTTACCAGTCACACTCTCCACCATCATGCAGGACATCATTGAGGACAATCCCATAGATGTTCAGAAAAGTATCCTGCACCACGGTGAGGGCGTTGACCTGTTACCGTCCAATATTGAGCTGTCGGGCTTGGAAGTAAGGCTGATTAACGCCATAAGCCGTGAAAGTGTGCTAAAAACCTGCGTGAACGAGGTCAAGAAAAACTACGACTATTGTTTAATAGACTGTATGCCGAGCCTTGGTATGCTCACCATCAACGCACTGGCGGCGGCTGACAGCGTGGTTACTGATATGCTACTGTATAAAGCGGTACTTGCCACTTTATCCGCATTTTCCTTATCACCAAGACCTAACAATCGGGAAATATAGGAAGCTGCACCGTTGCCGAACAACAAACCAAGACCAACGACGACCTGTCCGAGAGGATAAACCACGGAGATTGCCCCCATCTGGCTCTCTCCTAAACCGCCCACGAAATAAGCATCCACGAGATTATAGAAAGCATTGACTAACATACCAATCATTGTCGGAATGCCCATTGCCAAAAGTGCTTTAGGTATGGATGCACTGCCGAGCAGCTCCATTTTTTTACTTTGACTGTTCATTATTTGCTCCTTTCACTTGACAAATAGTATTATTTATAGTACTATAAAATATAGTAATTGCGTCGCAGGATTTATTCTACTATAATTTATAGTACTTGTCAAGAGCAAAAGTTTATATGGCAACCATTGATTTAATTGTGTTGGGGATGTTAAAAAGGGAGTCTCTGAGTGCCTACGACATTCAAAAACTGGTGGAATATCGCAATATTTCAAAGTGGGTAAAAATCAGCACTCCATCCATTTATAAAAAGGTTATTCAGTTGGAGGAAAAAGGGCTTATTACAAGCCGTACCGAGAAAGATGGGAAAATGCCCGAAAAAGCGGTCTATAGCCTAACGGACGCAGGAAAAGAAGAATTTGAGAAGCTGATGTTTGAAATATCTTGCAAGCCCATCAACATATTTTTGGATTTTAATGCTGTTATTGTTAATCTGGAAAGTATGTCAAAGAAAAACCAGAAAGAATGTCTGGATAATATCGAAAGCAATATGAATGTGCTGAAAACCTATCTGGAGGAAAACATTGCTTTGAAAGAAAATGCTCCCGATGTTCCTGCCACGGGCATGGCGGTTTTACGACAACAGTTCCTCTTGGTACAGGCAATCGAAGAATGGATTACAGAGCTTAAAAAAGGATTATAGTAATTTTAATATGGATAAAACGAAATGGGTATTATGCCCTCTTTGTGGAAACAAAACCCGTAATAGAATTAGAGAGGATACTATATTGAAAAACTATCCGCTTTATTGCCCAAAGTGCAAGCAAGAAGTTCTAATTGAAGTAAAGAATTTGCAAGTAACAATCATCAAAGAGCCAGACGCATAAGACGCAGAGCCGATGAACGAGTGAGAAATCACCGTTTGTCGGTTCTTTTCTTTTTACATAGGCAGGACAAGCCCACCGAATAAAAAAAACGATGTATCGGTGAGCTATTTTGCCATGCTTTGAACACTCTCCGACTTCGTTTTTGAAGTTTGGAGGGATTTTTTATTGCCTGCAAGCAACGGCTTCTATTTACATATACCATGTCGAGGATGGACGGATAGAAAACCTCCCCGCATTTATAGAGGACAACCGCATCTTCCAGCGTCAGGAAGCCATGGGCACAGCCCACTGGAACATACACTTGGTTGCATTCATCCCCTGTCAGATTAAAAGCCTGCCAACGCTTAAACATCGGACTGTCCTTGCGCAAGTCTACTACTACAT
>Ga0224742_10116_pt1 | contig 18077 bp, 19 predicted proteins | sample LIM_E_Water_Neg_FD_161631 | JGI IMG/M metagenome (GOLD analysis project Ga0224742, IMG submission 161631) | Enriched cells from gastrointestinal tract of the lab mouse from Pacific Northwest National Laboratory (PNNL), Richland, Washington... | ecosystem: Host-associated > Mammals > Digestive...
AGTAGTAGATAAAGTTCAACAAAATATTGTTGAAGTAAATCCGGAGGATATTGTAAAGATTACTAAGGATGCTGCTAGAAAAGAAGAAACTTATGAGCTCCATCCTGAGACTGTTCAAAAAGTAGCTAAGCAACTTTTTACGGAAAAGGGTAATAAACGAAGAAATGAAGAAAAGGTCCGTGAAGAAGTTAAGAAAATTGTCTATCAAGACTTTAGTGATGCATCTCAAAACCGTGTAATAAAAGCTAGCACTCTATATCCTAAACCAGTTTGGGCTTATCAAGATAATAATATTATTGTTGAAGATACAAACACTAATTTATTTCATTCGCTTGAAGTTAATTCGGACATAGTTAGTGAGGATGATGTTCGTACTTTTGTTAGAATTATTGAAAGCTTTAAATTGAATAAGGTAAAAGATGAAAGTCACCAGGCACTTTCTGCATTTATTTATCTGATGACTGCTCCAATGATTTGGAAAATTCGTGAAATTTATCGTAAATCTAATTTTTCAAAAAGTGCTGATCAGATTCCTCTTTCGATGGTGTTAATTGGACGAGGCACTACTGGGAAAACGTTGTTAGTGCGAGATTATTTTAAGAAATTTACTGGAGATAAGTCCCATAGTTTGCAATACACTGAAATTAATGATGGTAATGGTGCTAGAACCGATAAAGCAGTTAGATTTTTAGATAATTATTTGCATTCTCAGCGTTTTATTTCTCCGATGATTGTCGATGAATTGAATAGTAATTTTTTACATAGTAAAGTGGCCCTTAATGCAATTAAGCAATGGTCTAATACTATTAAAGGAATTCATAATGTTAATATCTTTGCGATGAACCATAATGCAGGTAGTAAAGAAATTAACAATCTTGAAGAAATTACCAAGCGTGTATATTACTTATCCTTTGAAGCTCCATGGCTTCCATCAAATCAACAAGAAATTAACTATAATATGTTAATTAATGATAATAATGACCATATTTATCGCTATGTAGTTTCTGAACTCAATAAGCGTTTAGTACATCTTACAGGTGAAGAAGAGGCAAATCTAATTGAAGATTATTTGAGCTTAACTAAAGAAATCTTAGGAAACCTTTTGAAGAAATATGGCTATTATAATCGCTTAAAGAATATTTTAGGAGCTAACTACGATTATAAAATTGATCGCAATCGTATTACGTGGAAAATGTTAATTCTTGATGATCATTATGAACATATTGCGTTTACTGATGGAGATGATAAGTATTTCCATGTTTCAAAAGCAATTTTTAATGATTTTAAAGCCAATGGATATGAGAATATTAATCAAACTCTAGATAATTACTTTAATATGTTCCCACGAGAAGGCGGTATTGCAATTGAGCAATACGGTAATGGAATGCGTCTTGATATTGACAAGTTTGATAAGTTCATTGGTGAGCCATTAATTAGAAAGCACTATGAACGAATACATAAAGATGAAAAGCAGCAAGATAATGTGGCTGCTTTACTTAAAGCTCAAGTTGAGCAGAATAAGATGATGCAAGAAGCAGTTGAAAAGTTAACTGAACAAAAAGAGCAAGAAAATAAGAAAAAAGGTTTTATTTCTCGTCTATTTAATCGTTAGCAATTACGCTGAACCTAAGTTATAAACTATAATTAACTTGAGGTGAAGAAAATGGAGACTACAATTAAACGTGATGGTCTAAACTTACATGGTTTACTTGAAGGAACCGATAAGATTGAAAATGATACGATTGCTATTTTAATGCATGGTTTTAAAGGTGATTTGGGTTATGATGACAGCAAGATTTTGTATGCTCTCTCTCACTACTTAAATGATCAAGGCCTCCCAACAATTCGTTTTGACTTTGATGGATGCGGAAAAAGTGATGGTAAATTTGAAGATATGACTGTCTATAGCGAAATCCTAGATGGGATAAAAATATTAGATTATGTTCGTAATACTGTTAAGGCAAAACATATCTATTTAGTGGGACACTCCCAAGGTGGAGTAGTAGCGTCAATGCTGGCTGGATATTATCGAGATGTTATTGAAAAATTGGCTTTACTCGCTCCTGCAGCAACTCTTAAGTCTCATGCTTTAGATGGAGTTTGTCAGGGTAGTACTTATGATCCAACGCATATCCCTGAAACTGTCAATGTTAGTGGCTTTGAAGTAGGAGGAGCTTACTTTAGAACGGCTCAATTATTGCCTATTTATCAAACAGCGGAACATTATAATAGGGAAACTTTATTGATTCATGGCTTAGCAGATAAAGTCGTGTCACCTAATGCTTCAAGAAAATTTCATACACTTTTGCCTAAAAGTGAGCTCCATTTAATTCCAGATGAGGGTCACATGTTTAACGGAAAAAATAGACCTGAAGTATTAAAATTAGTTGGTGAGTTTTTAATAAAATAAAAGTATATTATTATGATAAGCAGAGATTAGTTAGTGGATCTCTGCTTATTTTTTATGAATAATTATTATGATTTTACTCTTGAAATATTAAATGTACTTAAGTAAAATTTAATGTAATTTAACCGTTAAGAGAAGAGGAGCTGCGTATATGAAACATATCGCATTTGTTTTACATAATTTTTCAACTGGAAATAAGAAGATTGAATTAGTTTTACCAGAAGTCTGGCAAGCCGCTTCTCTGTTTGATCAACTTCAAAAGAATTTTGTCGAATTTTCTAAATACTTAGAGTGGGTTGAAAAAATCGGTTCTGCCCGAGATGAAGCTGCATCAATTAAAATGTTTCAAGAAAAGATGGTTGCTGGGGAGGCATTCAATTTAGTTATCTTAGTTGAGGGTGTCCCTAGTGGAATGATTGATTTGCACGAATTGAATCAAAGATCAGGTGAAGTAGGTTATTGGCTTTCTGGGGATGCTCAGCATTTAGGAATTATGACTAAATCGGTTGAGTTTTTAGTAGAGTATGCTTTTAAACAGCTGAATTTAGAATTTTTAATTTTACGAACAGCTCAAGATAACTTAGCTAGTCAACATGTGGCTCAGCGTGCAGGATTTGAATATATGAAAGATGATGAAAATGATCATAAAGTCTTTGTATTGAAGAACGAGTAAAATCAGGAGGAACAGGTATGGAATTTAAGAAGATAACAAACAAAAATTTATGGGATGTTGTCAATCTTCAAGTTAAAGCAAATCAAAAGACATATGTTGCGACTAATACAGTTAGTTTATTAGAAGCTTATGCTACTCAGAATGAAAATGAACGAGTTGAAACTTTTGCTGTGTATGAAAAAGATATATTAGTTGGTTTTATCATGATTAACTTTAATGTATTCAATTGGGACGGAGCACCAAAAGTAGCTCGTAATAATTATTGTATCTGGCGATTTATGATTGACCAAAGATACCAAGGAAAAGGATTGGGCAAAAAAGCACTAAATAAACTTATTGATTATATAAGAGCAAAGCCTCTAGGCGAAGGTAAAAAAATATATTTGTCCTATGTACCTGGAAACGAATGGGCGGAAAAATTATACAAAGAAGCTGGGTTTGTTCCGAATGGAGAAAAAGATGGGGAAGAAATTGTGTTAGTACTCGATTTAGGTGGTGAAAATAATGACAGATAAACTTGTTGATTGGGCTATGCGTCTTCAAAGCTTAGCGCAAGCTGGATTAACATATGGAAAAGATAGTTTTGATCTTGAGAGGTATCAAGAAATTCGAGATATTTCAGCTGAAATGATGGTTGAGAAGTCAGATTTACCAATTGAGAAGGTAAAAAATCTATTTTGTAATGAAGTAGGCTATCAAACTCCTAAGATAGGAACTCGGGCAGCTATTTTTAAAGATAATAAAATGTTGCTGGTCCAAGAAAGCGATGGCTTATGGTCGATTCCTGGTGGCTGGTGTGAGATAAATTTATCAGTTAAAGAGAATGTGATTAAAGAAATCAAAGAAGAGGCTGGCATTGATATTACGGTTGAAAAGCTAATTGCAATTCATGATAGTAATAAGCACTATAAAGGGATGTATCCTTATGGAATTAGTACAGTATTTTTCTTATGTAAGCCAGCTGGTGGAGGTTTTAAAGAAAACGACGAAACTATTGCAAGTGGTTATTTTGCGTTAGAGGATTTACCCGAGTTGAGTGAAGATAAGGGATCACGTGAGCAGGTAGAAATGTGCTTTAAGGCATATCGTGATTCACATTGGCAAGCGGAGTTTGAATAGAAAGGGATAATTTTATGCAACGAAAAGATGTTGAAACTGAATTAGGTAAAATTAATTTTGTGTATCGAAAGGGTGAGCCATTAATTGTTTGTTTGAATAGCTTTGGCAGCTTTGATACAGCACAATCTTTTTTAAAGATAATAGATTCTTTACCAGAAAACTACGGGATATTTGCTCCAGATTATTTGAATAGTGGTTTCAGTGGTAAATCGCTAAAAGGCTATACCATCGCTGATGAAGCTAATGAATTAGCAAGTATTATTAATACCTTTAAAGCAAAAAGAGTTATTATTTTAGCTCATAGCATCGGTGGTGTTTATATGATGCCGATGAAAGATAAAATAAATAATTTGAAGGCTTTTGTTGGAATTGAACCAACTACTAGAGAAATAATTTTGAATCCGCCTAAAGAAGCTGCTTATATTGAAAAAAGCAAGGATATGGAAAAGTTAGAAGATCAAATTAGAGCTGATTTATCAAATATTCTTACTCCGGAAGAAAATAAAGACTTTTGGGATACTACGGAGCAAAATGTGCAGAAGTTCGATGAAAAAGATAATCAAAATGCCCAAGCTGCTCTTGAAAATGATTCCTATTGGAAAAACGATCTAAAATTAGATGACGATATTACTAGTGTGTTGATTACTGAAGAGTATCGTCAAAAAGAATATAAACGTTCTGAATATGCTTCAAAAAATTCTAAAGTTGTTTCATTAGGGACATATCACTATATTCATTTTGAATACCCACGAGAGATTGCAAATATAGTGAAAGATGTTGCTGAATAAGGATAGAGAAACTGAAAGGTTGATGATTATGAAATCAAAAAGTGTAAGCTTTAAAATTGCAGTTTTATTTTTAACTTTTACGGCAGTGTTTACACTATTCCGATCATCAATGTCAGGAATATTTTCATTATTCTATGCTAAAAATGGTATCCCGAATGCTAATATTAGTTCAATAAAATCCTTTCAAAATATTGGTATCATGCTAGGGTTGCTACCAGCAGGATATTTAGCAGATAGAATTGGAAGGCTAAAAGTTCTATCTTTATCTTCAATAGTTATTGCGAGTAGTTTTTTAATCCTAATTCTATTTAGAAACTTTTTGTTCTTTTCTTTAGCGGAACTCTTATATGGACTTGGACTTGCACTTAATTCTGGGACACTCATTGCCTATATGACTGACTTGCAAGAGCAAAATCATCTTTCTCCGAATAGCAAATTAATGGGGATGCAAGTTATCATCCTAAATTTAACCACCTTAATAGGTGGAAATATTGGCACTGGGCTCTTTGCAATTACAGATACTGCACCAGTTTGGTTTGCATTGATTGGCTTAGGATTATATCCTGCGTTTATTTTTTTCATGATACAGTTTTTATCTTTTTCGGATAATAAGGCATCACATAAGCGGAAAAATAATATTAAAAATATTGCTAGTTTCTTTAAAAAAGAAATTTCTGGATATTGTTGTTGCTGAATGTTGGATATGATTGTGGAACGCAATTTATTCTAATATATTGGTCGATTATCTACGTTGAAAAATTAGGCTTTAACTTATCTCTTGTCTATACCTTGTTTATGTGTGCACTTATTTTAGGCTCACTCATATTTAATAGGATATCAACATTTGCTAGTTCAAGAAGTATCACGATATTAAATGCAGTGTGCATGATTTTGGTGTTTGTTTTGAGTGGAATTATAGAAAATAAATATTTGTTGTTGACCCTTTTTCTATTAATTGAATTATTAATGGGGATGATGTCAGGACAGATTTCTGCTACTAGTAATGAAGCAATTTATGGAGAAAGCAACAAATCCACTATGCTTTCGACAGTTTCATTTATTGCTGAAATTTTAGTCAGTCTTTCTTTATTTGTAAGTAACGCAATTATGAAGTGGGCTGGAAATTTAAAAGTAATGTTTTTTGTATCAGCAGCTTACTTCAGCATTGTTTTATTAATAATTCCGTTGATAAAGCAGAAGGAATAACTTAGCAAATTTACGTTTAAGAAAGAAGTGATTGTTTTGCCTAAATTAATTATCATCAGAGGTAATTCTGGTAGTGGAAAAACTACTCTTGCCAGGGAAATCCATAATCGCTTGCCACGAAATACCTTACTTATTTCGCAAGATACAGTTAGACGAGATATGCTGCGAGTTAAGGATGGAAAAAACACTTTAGGGTTGCCATTATTTAAAGACCTCCTTCAATATGGCTATCAATATTGTAATTACGTAATTTTAGAAGGAATTCTGAATGCGGAATGGTATGAACCCTTGTTTAAGTTAGCTCAACAACTTTTTGGTGATGAAATTTTTGCCTACTATTTTAATATTCCTTTTGAAGAAACAATATTGCGGCATCAACAAAGGCACATTAGTTCTTTTAGAGAAAAACAAATGCGTTTGTGGTGGAAAGAAAAAGATTATATAAATTTTATTTCTGAAACTAGGTTTTCTAGTCAAACAACTTTAAGGCAAGAAATTGAAAAGATTATGAAGGATATTGGCTATGTCAACAATCATTGATCAATTAAATAAGCGGTTGAAATCTAACTTACACGCAATTAATCATGAATCACTTAACAGCACTTTTGTTGGCTATAGTAATTTATATCGGCAATCGATTTTTGTAAAACAATTTGCAAAAGAGCAAGGTTATTACACTGAAAAGATGGTTACAAATCAGTTAAATGATCGAGTTTTAGACGGTTTTTCTCTTAATAATACGTTTATTTTAGTGTTAAAAGATTGCTCACCAAAAGATATAGGAGAAAAGATTGATTCGAATCTGGCTTTTGAGATGGGACAAGTATTAGGAGAGTATCATTTAAAGGTGAAACCATTTATAAGAATTAAACTTGTTAACGGACAGTTTGATGATTATCTGGCTGAAATAGATTCTTTTAAAGAAAGTTCATACAAAAGAAGATTGAAGAAACTTACTAGTAAATTTCTACCTTATGAAAATGAAATTAAGTTAGAATTATCTCAACATTCAAAATTTGTCTTGCATGGTGATGTGGGCCTTAGAAACTATAAATATGTTGATAGTAAGCTAGCACTTATTGACTTTGAAAAAGCACGTTTAGGGCCAGTATATCAAGATTTTATAAAACTGTTTTACCAAGACTTTGGTTTAAATGAAGGATTGATTCAATCATTTCTGGCGGGGTATTCAAGTGAGAATCCTAATTATCACTTATCTGACTTAACAAAACAATATTTGATTTTTACTACTGCAGTGGGCATTTTTAACTATACTGAAAAAATTGAGGATCTGGCTTTCAGACATATTGGAGAGACAATGTTAGACACGATTGAGAAGAAATAGATGGAACAAGATTACATTAAAAACTTGCGTAAAAAGGTAGGCCATGAACCACTAATTTTAAATTTTGCTGGTGGAGTTTTAGTTAACGATCAAGATGAAATTTTGTTGCAGAAAAGGTCAGATTTTAAGTCATGGGGTCTGCCAGGTGGAGCAATGGAATTTGGAGAATCTGCTCAAGAGACATGTATGCGTGAATTTTTAGAAGAAACAGGATTGAAAGTGAAAGTTAAATCTTTGCTAGGAATTTCGACAGATTTTATCCAGCATTATCTTAATGGGGATGTAGCCCAAGCTGTCGTAATTGAATTCTTGGTAGAGCTAGTAGGCAAAACGAATAAGAAACCAGATTCAGAAACATTGGAGTTAAAATATTTTCCTAAAGATAATTTACCGGATATTTTTAATAAGCAGCATTTAAAGTTTATTGAGCATTACTATCAAGGTGATTATCCATTTTTTGAATAGGAGTATGTATGAAAGAAGAGCGATGTATTTTACAAATAGATAAAGATCCCAAAGCTGTTATTGAACCCGATTATGAAAAACAACCGTTTAAATTTCATTTCGGCGTGGATTAGAAATTTGCTTTGAGATATTACAAAAATTGTAGAAGGAGTAGGTATGAAAGAAGAGACAGGACAACCATTTATTTTAGATTTTGATGGGAATCATCATGCCGTGCTTGAACCAGATTTTGAAGACTTACCGTTCCACTTTCATCCCAAATTACTTTACGCCTTTGTTCCTAAAGAAGAAATTGATTCTTTTTTAGATCAATATCCTCATCGCACGCTAGGAAGTTTCCGCACTATTTCGTTTAGACCTAAAATTTATGAGGTCAAAATTGAAAATAAATATTTTACATTATGCCAAGCACCATTAGGCGCCCCAGCAGCTACAAAATTGCTTGATTGGTTAATTAATTATGGAGTTAAACAAGTTTTAGCGATTGGTAATGCTGGTGCATTAAATGATTTACCAGAAAATACAATGCTCATTCCTACAAAAGCAATTCGAGGAGAGGGAACTTCATTTTATTACTTAAAACCTAGTCAGTTTGTAGAACTAGAGCATGCATACTTGTCTCAAGTTGAAAGAGTAATTTCAGAATTAGGCTATAAATACGATGAAATTACGACTTGGACGACTGATGGTTTTTTCAGAGAAACACCAAAAAAAGTTGCACACTTTCGTCAATTAGGAGCCGATACGGTTGAAATGGAATGTGCAGCTTTAGCAGCCTGCGCACAATTTAGAAAAGTAGATTTTGCTCAACTTTTATTTACCGGAGACTCATTAGCACAAATGGAAAACTACAATCGCCGAGGTTGGGGACGTAAATCATATGGAATTGGATTAGAAATTGGATCTAAAGTTCTAAGTAAATTAAGTCCAAAATAGGGAGAAATAATTATGACAGAAAAAACAGAACAACCGTTTATTTTAAACTTTGACTCAAATCATCATGCAGTAATTGAACCAGATCATGATCAGGCACCATTTCGTTTTCACTCACGCTTGCTTTACGCATTTGTTCCTAAAAATGAAATTGATGCTTTTTTAGATCAACATCTTCACCGCACTATAGGTGAATTTGAGTCAGTATCTTTTAGTCCTAAGATTTATGAAGTTGAATTAAACGGTGAATATTTTACTTTATGTCAAGCACCGCTTGGAGGACCGGCTTCGGTCCAATTACTTGATTGGTTGATTAGTTATGGCGTGAAACAAGTTTTAACTGTTGGTAATGCGGGGGCGTTAACTGATTTACCAGAAAATGAGATGTTACTAGTCAAATGGGCAATTCGCGATGAAGGAACGTCTTTTCATTATATGGAGCCAGGTCAATTTATCGATTTGAATCAGAATTTCTTAAAACAGGTAGAAGATGTATTAGCTACTTTAAATCTTAAATATGATGAAATTACAACTTGGACAACTGATGGCTTCTTTAGAGAAACGCCAAAAAAAGTTGCACACTTTCGTCAATTAGGAGCTGCTACTGTTGAAATGGAATGTGCATCTTTGGCGGCTTGTGCGCAATTCAGAAAAGTGGATTTCGCTCAAATTTTATTTACTGCTGATACATTGGCTGATATAGAAAACTATGATGAACGCGACTGGGGGTATGAATCTCACAGTGCGGGGCTAGAGATTGGATCGAAAGTTTTAACAAAATTAGGTAAAAATGAATAAACAATTGAAACAATTTTGGGAAGATTTTTGTCAAAAACATAACTTAGAATGTGATACTCCGGTAGAAGCATGGGCTTTTGGAGCAACTGCTGAAGATGCAGACGAATTGGCTGACTTGGTAAACCGAAGGATAAAAACAGCTACCACATCTGCCTATGAATTTTATGATAAAAATGAAAAACTACCCCAAGTAGGTGAGTGGAGTATTGTTTTGAATAGTAAAGAAGAACCTGTTTGTGTTATTCAAGATAAGGTAGTGGAAATTATACCTTATGATTTAATTTCTAAAGAACACGCCTACCATGAAGGTGAGGGTGATCGAAGTTATGAATATTGGCGTCGAACCCATGATGATTTTTTTGATTGGGAATATCAAGAGGTGGGTAAAGAATTTTATCCTCAAGCACCAATGGTATGTGAAGTTTTTGAAAAGGTAGAGTAAAAATCTTGGTCAATCTTTTGACTACCATGATTCACAGACCATTAAACAAATCTTTGGCTCTAGCTTGAATCAATTGAGATAGAGAAAGTAATAGAAGAGAAAAAGACGTTAAGCAATGTAATACTGTTTAACGTCTTTTTCTATTTATTCCATTCAGCCAAATCGACCGTTTGTTGCATTAAAGTTGCGATAGTCATTGGACCTACTCCACCAGGAACTGGGGTGATATTTTTAGCAACTTCTTTGACATCATCAAAATCGACATCCCCAACTAAATAATGATTTGCCATTCGATTAATCCCCACATCAATCACGGTTGCGCCAGGTTTAACCTGATCTTTCTTAATCAAATTAGGTTTGCCAGCAGCCACAACTAAAATATCAGCATGTTTAGTGTAATAATCGATATTATCAGTGTGTAAACTTACCATAGTGACGGTCGCATTTTCATTAATGAGGAGCGATTGAAGAGGGCGACTTACTAAGATACTGCGGCCGACAATTGTGACATTTAAGCCTTCAATTTTATCTAAGTAAGTATGAAGCAAAGTCATAATTCCGCGGGAAGTACAAGAAACGGGGTAGTGCCCTTCTTCATTGTTATAGAGTTTTCCAACGTTTTTTGAATTAAAACCATCCACATCTTTTTCAGGAGCAATTGCTTCAATTAGTTCAGTTTGATTAAGATGCTTAGGCAAAGGAAGCTGAATTAAAATCGCGTGAATAGTTGGATCATCATTGTAGTGATGAATTGCTTGTAAAACTTCAGCTTGACTGACATCTTTTGGAAATTTTCTCAAGATAGATTTCATGCCTAACTTTTCAGCATTTTTCTGTTTATTACGTGTATAAATTACACTAGCCGGATCATCTCCTACAAGAATAACTACAATTCCTGGAATTATCCCTTCTTCTTTTAATTTATCAACTCTGGTTTTGGTTTCTTGATTAAGTTGTTTGGCAATTTGACGGCCGTTAATAATATTTGTCACTAATGAAAACGCTCCTTTCAAAAAATACTACTTTAGAGCAGAAAATTTGTATTCAAAGTTCCTTTAATAAATCTATAGAATATCTATTAAGTCATCAAGTAAAAGTTTGTAGACAACTCCAGATATTTTCCAATTGAAAATATATTCTTTTCTTGACTCTCTAGTTGCTATAGACTTTATCATACAATTAAAAGGAGTGAATTTCTAATGATGCGTAGTAATCTTCTTTACAGAAAGACAAAAAGGTATTCTTAAGTATAAGATTGAAAAAGGAAATGTCCTAAATTTTGAAAGGGCTAAGGAATGGATTAAAGAAAATAATTTTGATTATATTTATATTCACTTAGATGTCGATGTGATGAGTCCAGAACCCAATAATCCAGAAAATGTATAATCTGATGGGAAATACAAAAATCTTTTTTGACGAGTAGAATAATTTAATAAGCATAGAACCACCTAGGAACTCTTAGGTGGTTTTTATACAAGATTAAGGAGGTAGGGGAGAGAAGCGAGTAAAATAAATTCGGTACATAAACTGCTTTAAAAGTGTTAATATTAAAAAGAGATATTAGAATATTAGTAAATACGTTTTAAGAAGAGGATTAATAACTATGAAAAAAACTGGCGTAATGAATTCTAATATTTCAAGAGTAATTGCGGACATGGGCCACATGGATTGGCTAGGAGTTGGAGATGCTGGTACTCCAGTTCCAGCTGAGACTGAAAAGATTGATTTATCTGTACGTCCAGGCTTGCCATCATTTATTGATGTTCTAGAAGAAGTCTTGAAAGAATTAGAAGTTCAAAAAATGTATATTGCAGAGGAAATTAAAACTGAAAATCCAAAGCAATTAGAAGCTATTAAGAGGACAGTTCCGAATGTTGAGATTGAATTTATTCCTCATTCAGAACTAAAGAAGGATTTAAAGTCTTCTAAAGCATTTATTAGAACTGGTGAAGAAACTCCATATTCTAATGTAATTTTGGAAAGTGGAGTAGTTTTTTAAAGTAGATATTTAGCTATAAAAGTAATTGCGTATGTAAACTACAATTACTTTTATATTTTAAGGAAAGTTTAGTGTATGAATGGAATAGCTTTATTAATTGGTTTAGGGCCATTACTTGGATGGGGCTTGTTTCCGACAATTGCCTCAAAAATTGGCGGTAAACCAGTAAATCAAATTATTGGTACTACATTTGGTACTTTTATCTTTGCTTTAGTCTATAACTTAGTTCAAGGAATAGCGTTGCCTAGCGGTGCTGCTTTGATCTGGTCAATTATCTCCGGAATAGGCTGGGCTAGTGCGCAGATTCTTACTTTTCATTCTTTTACTTTGGTTGGATCATCACGCGCAATGCCAATTACAACTGCCTTTCAGTTGTTAGGTACTTCTTTATGGGGAGTATTTGCTTTAGGAGATTGGCCAAGTACGAGTGATAAGTTAGTAGGTTTTCTTGCATTAGCGCTGATCATTTTAGGTGCTTGGATGACAACCTGGAGTGAACATAAAACTGATGAAAACAGTGCTAAGTTAAGAAAAGCCGTAATCATTTTATTAGTTGGTGAAATTGGATATTGGGCATATTCTGCAGCCCCTCAAGCTGCTAAAATTGATGGATCCAAAGCATTTTTACCACAAGCTATTGGAATGTGCTTAGTTGCTATTTGTTATGCAGTTTACTTAAAAGTTAAAGAACCAAGTCAAAGAAGCGCTTTAGCTCAAGGGGTTTCTTACAAACAAATTATCTCTGGATTTTTCTTTGCATTTGCTGCATTGACATATTTAATTTCGGCTCAACCAAATATGAATGGTTTAGCAACTGGTTTTATTTTGTCACAGACATCTGTAGTATTAGCAACTTTAACAGGAATCTGGTTTTTGCATGAAAAGAAGACTAAGAAAGAAATGGTAGTTACTTTAATTGGTTTAGCCATCATTATCGGAGCTGCTACGATGACAGTGATCGTATAACGTATAGAGTTTTTGTAAAAAAAGAAACTTATAGAAAAAAGTAGGATTTAAATCCTACTTTTTTTGTTATCAATTATTATCTTTCTTTTTAAACCAGTCTCTAGCAAAGTCAATTAAAGGTCTCATTTCGATTACCTTGATAAAACTATTGTTCAAGCTCACCTGGTTAAAGCACTCGGGATATTGTTTCTCAAAAGCTAATCCGAGCTCATTAAAATCATCATAAGAGTCTAGGTCAACATTTTGATATTTAGTCCAGGTAGTTTTACCTTGATCATCAAGACCAGTAGCAGCTGACCATGTTTCGGTTGGCCGATTAATTGTTGATTCGGCATAGTGAAGGGCAGTACAAGTTTCATAGTCTGTCCCTAGAAAAACTATTTTACCATTATTTTTGTAGAGATAATCTAAAGGACTATTAATGCCGTATGGAAGATTTAATGGTTGTTCTTTGGCTATTTGAATTTTATTTTTACCCCAAATTGCGATTGGTAGATAGGGATGGTTACTTCTAACTACATCAGGCAGAGTTCTGAAACATTCAGGTGTTCTTCCGAGTCCCTCAGTAGCTGAGGTTATTGGATCATAGGGTGGCATATTATCTCTAATTGTTTGAATTAGATCAGAACGAACTGGAGGATACTCCCAACTTGCTGGATCACAATTTGTCGAAACTTCTGAAGGCATCATAATGGTTCCTTTACTTATTGTCTCCTTAAGTGCCAGGATGACCGTTTCAGGACCACCGGGAATATAGTAGAACTTGCTTAATGATGTATGGACAATAGCTGTGTCGGAGGCATTAAGATGAGCACTGTTAAATGCCTGTTTGAAATCATTTTTTGTTGTAACTGTAGTAATCAAATCTTTCGCCATAAAAATCTCTTTTCTAAATTAAAATTAATCATTGACTTGGACGATAGAAAACTACTCTTGTTTTTATTTCAGCATTATTAATTTTTACTTTTTTATTACTCATTAGAAAACTCCTTAGTTAGAGCATTTATGCTCTTTTTCTTTTTAAAAATATTATTAGATAGAAGACAGCTGTTACTAGCTGAGCCAGCCCTTCAAGAATAATGGCTGGACGAGCACCGTAGTTTTTAACAATAAATCCTCCTAAAAATGATCCAATCGGAATCATGCAATTAACAATGCTGCTGTTAATCGTGATAATTCGTCCTAATAAATTAGAAGAAAAACTTTCTTGAACTAGAACCTTAAAATTGATGTTCATGATGCTAATCCAGAAAGTACTACATAGAGCAAATATTAGAATTAAAATAGGCCAAATTGGGGCACTTATTACTTCTAAAACAATTGCTAATCCAGATAGCATTAAGCAAGTAACAATTAATAGTCTTAGTTGGCTGTCTTTCACGTAAAGTCGCTGTACGATAAGGCTGCCTAGTAATCCTCCAATTGAAGAGGCAAGTTCTAAACTTCCATAGCTAAGTGCACTATTGTTTAAGTATTTGGTGGCAAAGTAAGGTAAACCAACAGATGATATTCCATAAAATAAGTTAGTTAGAGCAAAAGGCAAGATTAAAATTAAAATATTTTTATTAGTGCGTAATGCTTGCCAACCACTTACTAAATATTTGAAATAGCTAGTATTACCTTCAGGTGATGAGGCAGCTGGAAGTTTAAAGTGTAAACGCGTGTAGAACAAAAGTGCAAATGCAAATACTAATGCTGAAATAATAATTGTATTTTTTATAGATAAAAAGGTAATTAAAATTGTTGCTCCAGCATTGAGGAATAAGTCTAAAGTTTGATAAGACATCTGAAAAATCCCATTAACTTTAGGTAATTCTTTCTTTTCTACTATATTGGGCAGTATCTTGTCTTCAGCAGGATAGATTAATGTTGAGCCGATAGTTGACAAAACATAGACTACTATCAAAAATGTAATTCCTAAAAAGTGTAATTTTTGATTATTAAATAGCGGAATAATGATTACGCTCAGCATTGTTTGAGTAATTGTCACTAATTTTAATGCTTTTTTGATATCTATACGATCAATTATAGGTCCTAAAGTAAACGAAAACATATCAATGCTAGATTCAGCTATGAATATTACGGAAAGAAGCATTGGTGAATTAAAATGGGTTTTAAAGTACCACAATATCGCCATATAGAAAAGAGAGTCAGCAACATTTGTTCCGATCCGGCCGATTAAGAGGTTTATAATGTTATAGTTATTTTTGTTAGTCATTTTCCCGTTCCTTTTTAATACTTAAATTTATTGAGTACATGAAAGTTTAGGGAAAAGATAGCTAGATTTTAGTTAACAAACCCCAAACTTTCATCAAATTTGGGGATATTTATTAAATATAGCTTAATAACTGAAAGAAAATAATTCAGTTTTAAGCTTAATCCTAAGTTATTTAGAATAAACACTTAGTAATCACCTCGATTTATCATAGATAAAATAAGTATAGCATACTCGTTAAGTCCGAAAATATACCACTTAGGTCATAAATTTGTCCGCTTATAAAAATATGATTGTAAATTAAAAAAAAATTAGTATAATTAATAACAAATAAAAATAGGAGGGGCAAATAATGACGTTTAAAGAGTTGGTTAAAATTAATGTTCCCCGTTCAATACTGATTTTTTGTTTGTATATTTTATATGCAGTTGCGGGTTCAATGGGAGAATATCTTTTTAAAGATTCATTAAACAATATTCTTAAAGGTAACTTAAATGGATATCTTTTTTGGACTTTTATTCAGGCTGGGATGGAAATAGGGACGGCAGTTTTATTACCAATTGCAACAATTGCTTTCACAAGACAAACCCAAGACTATGTTCATAAGATTAGAGAAGAAATTATTGAGCATTACTATGCTTCTTCAGAAGATGAAAAAACTTCCAAAATGCAAAATCAATTAACAGCAAATCTTAAGCTATTAACTACCAACTTTGCTATGCCATGGGTATCAATTTTGAGTGGAACTCTTGAAATTTTAATCGCAGTTGTTTTGTTATTTACTATGAACTGGAGCTTAATTTTAGTTAGTGCGATATTACTAGCGATTAATTTTCTTCTACCTAAAATTATAGAAAAGAAAACAGCTCAGGCAACTAAGAACGTAAATGATAAAAATGAAAAGTTGCTAAATACGATTGAACATTGGTTTGGTGGACTGCAAGAGTTAAGACGCTTTAGTGCATATGAGAGATTGAGAAGACAGCTACATAAGGCAAGTGACGATTACACGAAGGCAAATAAGAAAAACTATCGGTACCAAACTACTTCTTACTTATTCAATGGTTTCGGAAATGCCTTAGCACAAATAGGAATATCATTTTTTGCAGGAATTTTATTCTTAAATCATGTGATTTCTTTTGGAGAATTCGCTGTAGCGGGTGCATTTGGATCAGCTATCTTTTCAGCAGTTTGGGAAATTACCCATTCAATTACTTTAGTTAAATCAACTAAAACATTAAGAGAGGAAATTTTAACTTTACGTAAAAAAGAAAAGCAGCCTGTAAAGACAGCTGCTTATGGTGTATCGGTTGAAAATTTGAAAGTCACATACGATGAAGGTGAGACTCTCACTTATCCAAATTTCACTATTAAACCTGGTGAAAAAGTACTTTTAACTGGAGATTCGGGAACAGGGAAGTCCACCTTATTTAAAGCATTGTTGGGGAAAATTGAGACTAAATGTGGTAAGATTACTTATTTTGATAAAGAAAGTCGACCAATAACCAATGCTAACCTTGGTTATTTACCGCAAGATCCAATAGTTTTTCCGATTTCAATTAAAGATAATATAACGATGTTTGTTAAAAGAACAGAAAAACAATTAATGAATATTATTAATAATGTCGAACTAAAAAATGATTTAGATAAATTGCCTTCTGGAATTGATACAGAAGTTAATTTAAAGAAAAATAATCTATCCGGAGGCCAACGACAAAAGATCGTATTAGCTAGAAGTGAAATTTATCATCAACCATTTGTATTAATGGATGAGGTAACTAGTGCAATTGATCAAAAAGCTACTGAAGAGATTATTACTGCGTTGCTAAAAACTGATCAGACAATTTTAATGATTGCCCATAATTTTACACCAGAGTTAAGAGCTAAGTTTGATCAAGAAATAAAGTTAGCTAAGAAAGGGGAAGAGGAATAATGAATTTAAGAAATTTTATTCGAATTAATAGGACACGTTTTTTTCTGTTTTCAATTTTAGCTATTCTTTCTCCTCTTTTAACAATTGCGATGACGGCCTTAGTTCAAATAGAGACGAGTATTATTCTTTCAAGAAATTTACCAAATTTTTTGATAATTTCAGCTATTAGTTTAACTGTATGTATAATGTTTTATGCATTATTTAGTTTGACCCAATATCTACTTCTTGCTCAAACGCAAGATTTAAATAATAGTGTAAGAGAAAAGATAGTAGATTATTATTTCCATGATGATAGAGATCATCCGGTTTCAAAAATTCAAAGTAGACTAACTAATGATTTAGAATTAATTAATGATAATTACTACGGCTCTCTTCTAAATCTAATTTTTGGAGTTGTTCAACTTATTGCAATTATCATATATTTAATTATGTTAAGTTGGGCTCTCTTAATTACAATTTGTATAATTGTAGCCATTTCTCTAGCTTTGCCAAAATTGATTGAAAAACCACTCCAAAAAGCTAATAAACTTATTTCGACTAGCAATGAAATATATTTAGATACTTTAAACGACTGGCTACGCGGTTTAGATCAATTAAGACAATTTGCAGCTGGTGCAAAGCTATTTTCTGTCACTCAAAATGCTAGTAAAAAACTTGAAGACGCAACTGTTAAGCAAACTACTTATACTAAATTACTTAATGCGATTAACGGGATAGCTTCTGCATTGTTTGGGTTGATCATATTTGTTTTGACTGGATTTTTAGTCAAAAATGGCTTAGTACAAATG
>Ga0224742_10117_pt1 | contig 18065 bp, 12 predicted proteins | sample LIM_E_Water_Neg_FD_161631 | JGI IMG/M metagenome (GOLD analysis project Ga0224742, IMG submission 161631) | Enriched cells from gastrointestinal tract of the lab mouse from Pacific Northwest National Laboratory (PNNL), Richland, Washington... | ecosystem: Host-associated > Mammals > Digestive...
GCCACGGCGCTGAGTCCGGTTTCCTTTCCGCCGCCATTTGGGATTATATCCAGAACGTCAAAGCCTGAGCTGGTTATTTCAATATGCTCCAGCGGGGCCAGGATTTTCATGCCCTTTTCCAGCGGCAGGAATATGTTAAACTGTATTACCGGGTGCTCCGTGAGCCTGGAGCTGTCGTAAAAGGGAGGGCAGGGGACGCCCATCCACTCGTAGTGCTGCCGTATCTCCGGGCAGTCTGTTATGGGGAAGCTCAACTCTTCCTCAAGTACAAAGCATTTAAGCCCATGCTGCTTTGCAAGGGTAATAAACCTCAGCACCTCCTGCGGGTCATGGGCCAGGCGGTGTATAACTGAACCGTCCCGCTCTAAAACAAGCTGTCCGTTGAAGGTGCAGAAGCCGTCAAAGGGGAAGAGGTCCCGCACGGCAGGCAGGTCCCTCCCGACGCTGCCGAGCATGGCGGGGGAGCGGCCTGTGGATATGAAGACCTTAATCCCCTTGCGCTGCAGGGCGGCTAAAGCCGCCTTTGTGGACTTTGGGAATACGCTCCTTTCGCCTGAGTGGTCGAGAAGAGTTCCGTCAATATCAAAAAACGCTACTTTTATCATTATGTTTCCTCCTGAAGGCCATATAAGCTATGGAATATATTCTAGCATGAAAACCCCGGTCAGGGCAAGTGCCCTTTTACCCCGCTCCACTTTTCTCCCCAGGCTGTGGCAAGCCGCTCGCAGTAAAGGGAATCGTAGGGGACATGCCGCCTGCATCTGAACCCGGCAAAGAAGTGGTACCATAGGGCGCTGGGAATGAGGACGAGGGGCCAGTACAGCGGCCCGAGGAACAGGCACTGTACTGTATGCCCGTATTCATGAGCACACAGACGGTCCGTGTCGCTGCCCTGGGCGCTGACAAAAATAAACACGCCCAGGGACAGCCCGCCCCTGTTTCCGGGTAAAAATGAGATGATGCTGTTATGAAACACTCTGCGGCGGGAGCTCCCAAGGCACAGGGGCGGGCTGTCCCTGGGCGTGTTTATTTTTGTCAGCGCCCAGGGCAGCGAAGGCACAGGAATACCAGCAGCCCAGCCAGGTTGACCGTCAGGCCCCAAGTGAACTGCACGGCGAAGAACAATATTCTGGAACATCCTTTTGAGGCTATGGGCTTGTCCATATAAGGCCTCCTTTTGCCTTTTGGCAGATATGGCAGTATTATAATAGCACAAATTTGAGGCAGGCTCAACGGGTTTTTACCGGTGCAGACAGGGAAACAGTTTTCCCTAAAGATTTTCTTGATTTTAAAGCTTTTTAGGCGTATTTTTGCAGAAAAATATAAAATAATTTAGGATGTAGGCTTGACAAGTTAATGATTTTGTGTATAATGTAGCCGCCAAAACGGTTTGCGAAACATTTTCCCTGCTCATTAGGATAATATCCGGCCTGCGGAAAGAGAAAACTTATGAACATTAGAGAGATTGCCAAGCTAGCCGGAGTATCGGTTGCCACAGTGTCAAAGGTTATAAACAAGAAGGACCAGAACATCAGCGATGATACCCGGCGCAGGGTCCTGAAGATAGTCAAGGAGTACAACTATACGCCCTATGCCGGCGTGGCAAAGCGGCGGGAGGCGAAGACCTTCCTGGTTGCAATAGCCCTTGACGCCTCACAGGACCACGAGTATCTGGGCTCGCTGCTCATGGAGGACTTCCGGCGGGAGGGGTACTCGACCCTTGTATGCCGCTCGGGGAGCGCGGAGGAGGAGTTCAGGAACCTGACCGCCATGTGCGGCTATAACCCCGACGGCCTGGTGTGGGACAAGCGTGAGGACTCCTTGGAGGGCTGCCTTGAGGGGGATTTTTGCCTTGAGTCTTGAAAGCTGATTTTTACTCTTTAAAAATACAAAAAGTGACGCATTGCCGCGGCTGCAATGCGTCACTTTTTTGTAGGGCTGTATTTTGGTTTATAATGTTTATACCCAGTAGGTAGCCTATTTGATGATTTAGACGGCAAAAATAAGCTGAAAATAGAGCCTCGCGAGTTGGATAAAATAAAGCTTAATATCTATCCCGAAAATCTCCCTCACCCCTGCGCCAGCCTTCTCTTCTTAATCACCGCCTCAATTCCGGCCAGCACCGGCTCAAAGTCTATACCGGGAGTGAGGTCCAAAAGGGCTGTAAGTATGTCGGGGATGTCCGAGGGCTTATAGCTCTTTGCGGAGTACACCTGCAGGGCAAGGAACTCATTGCAGGAGACCGTGGGGGCATACCGCCGGGCGTTCTTGCGGCCTATGCCGCCATTGTCGATTGGTATCAGGTAGCCTTTTGCAATCAGCTCGTTTGCCAGCAGGTGAAAGGAGTTTTTCGCGAACATAGGCTCGTCGGCGCTGGCCTTTTCCAGAATCTCCTGTTTATTTAGGGGCCTTGAGGCCTCCCAGAGTATCTGCAGCAGGGCCAGCTCTGAGGATGTTACCGGTGCGTGAGGCTGCTTTGACATGGGACGCACTCCTTTTCTGATAATCTTATATAGCAATACTATATTATATTCCTGACAGAATGTCAACTAAAAAATAGTATAAATTATTTATTCTATTATTGACAGGACGCCAGAGATATGTTATAGTGAAATAGCGATATTTAAGGGAAATAGCAGCTTATACATCGTGCACAAATAGCATAATAAAACTATAATGGGTTTTGATTGGAGGGTCAATTATGAGTGTTCTGAGCGCCGAAGAACTATCCTTTACCTACCAGAGCAAGTACCAGAAGGTCCACGCCCTGAACAACGTGAGCTGTAATTTTGAACTGGGCAGGTTCTATGCCATTGTAGGGCAGTCCGGCAGCGGTAAAACAACTCTGCTGTCCATGCTGGCGGGGCTCGGGGACCCGGACGAGGGCCGGGTAGCCTCCGAGGGCCGTACAGTCCGGGAGATAGGCAGCGAACGCCATAGGCGGGAGAATGTTTCCGTAATATACCAGTCCTTCAATCTGTTCCCCCACCTGACTATACTTGAAAATGTGGCCTACCCCATGCGGGTAGTAAGGGTGCCCATGCGCCAGGCTGTCCCCCGGGCCCAGGAGCTTTTGGCGGCGGTGGGCCTCGAGGACGTAGACCCCCGCAAGCGCCCCGCCATGCTCTCCGGCGGGCAGCAGCAGAGAGTGGCTATCGCCCGGGCCCTTGCCAGCGAAGCAAAGGTCCTGCTTGCGGACGAGCCTACCGGCAACCTGGACAGTGAAAACGGCAGGAACATAATCACCCTGCTGAAATACCTGGCAAAAGAAGAGAAGCGCTGCATAATAGTCATTACCCATGACCGGGAGATTGCGGCCCAGGCCGACGTTATCTACCGTATGCGCGACGGCAAAATCGAGATGGAGGGCTGAATATGCTGACGTTACAGGAAACCATATGGCAGCTTGCGCGCAATAAGGGCCGCACGGTGATACTGCTGCTGGCCTCGGCAATGCTCGCTGGATGCGTGGCCTTCTACCTTAGCAATATCCGGGCCAACGAGGAGGCTATAGAGCGGCTGGCGGCCACCATACCTGTCACCGTGAACGTGGCCAACCCCTCCGGCGACCGCACCTATGGGCTCAATATCAATGCCTTCAGGCACGAGAACTTTCTGTCCAGTCCATACCTTGAGGGCTTTCACTACGATATATACGGCGAGGGGGCCTACAGCGAGGAGAACCGGGCGCTGGAGCCCTTTCAGAAGGACTGCAATGTTAATGCCGTAAGCGATTTGGGCTGTTTGTGGATGCCCGACGGGGAGTTCACATACTTGGAGGGCTATGACGAGTCCATATTCCAGTCGGATGAGGCCGTGTGCCTTGTGGAGACCATGTTCGCCGAGCGCTATGACATAAAGGTGGGGGACGAGGTCACCTTTCCCGTTTACACTCTGACTTATGACCTGTATGAGGACATTATCTACACCCCCCTTGGGGAGCAGACCCTGAGGGTAGTGGGCACCAGCCACTCCGGGGATAACCCGAAGGAGTTTATCGTCCCGGTTAACTGGATGCGCAAGACCATGGAGTCCCAAGGCATAGAGGTGAACTACAACGAGATGTGGGCCTCCATGAAAGACCCACGGCAGCTCAACGCCTTTAAGGAGAGCATCAAGGATATAAGCTTTCTTGAGCCCAACCCCGATACCATGATGGATTTCACCGGGGCGGCCATAACCGTGAACGACCAGCAGTACGTCACCTCAGCCGAGACCATAGGCCAGACCATCTCCCTGTTCAAGCGCTTCCAGGTCCCATTTTTCGTGTTGGCGATAGGTATGATAATATTAGCTATATTCCTGATAATGCGCGGCTCCCGGCGGGTGATAGCCATATCCATATCCCTGGGGAGGCCCAGGTTCCTGTGTGCTGCCGGGTGCTTTTTAGCCGCGCTTATCGCGGAGCTTGGTGGATGTGTGCTGGTGTTCCCTGCCATGGTGCTGCTGGCAGGGCTGTCCTTTGGGGGAGCGTTAATGATATGCGGGGCGTTTCTCCTGTGCGCCTGCGCAGGGGATATCGTGGCGCTACTGCTGCTCCTTCGCTTCAACGCTTTTACGCTGCTTACCGCGGTAGAATAGGGGGTATATCATGTTTAATTTCAGTATAAAGCAGCTGTTCCGGCAGCCGTGGAAGGTTATGCTCTTTTTCCTGCTGATGGCGGCAAGCACCGCGCTGGTGGTCACCGGGGCCGTGCTGACAATAGAAAACAACGAGCGCCTACGGATAGTGGAGGATACATACTCTACAGTGGGCTTTGTGGAGCAGCCGGCCGTCAGCACGGAGCGCGTGCCGGTTCCAAACGCCTGCGGCGGAATCAACTTTGTCACTACCACTGACTATGGCGAGTATATCTACCCGGAGGACCTGGACTTTCCCGGGGCAAACTACGTTGTAAAGCCTGAGTTTCGGCCCTACTATATTTTCAATGAACCAAAGTTTTCTCATTATGGCTATGATGACACTTTTCACGTGGTGGAGTTTACGCCCCTTGAGCCGGTGTGGGACGATGGCGCGCCGGTGGAAGTAGAGATAACCAAAGTCCTGTTCAGCAAGGACAACAAGAGCCAGGGAACCTGCGTTACGCCGGACACTGCCCTGCACGAGGGCGACCATATCACCGTGTGCCAGTGCTGGGGCGCGACCCGCTATCCTATGGAGCCCGGGGAGAAGTATGCGGCCGAGCTGGCAAAGTGGTGGAACTGCCCGGAGCACCAGGTGGACGAATATGTGGTGTATAGCCGCCCACACTCAGGCCGGACGGACCGGAATGGAAAGCATATCGGCACAGAGAATTTCCCGGACGATAAAGACTGGGGCTTTCAATCTCCTTATTACCCCCAGATTGCCCATGTTACCGGAAAAGATTTCTATGAGAAGGGCAGTCCCGGATATAATTTCGTCCAGTGGGCCAAGAATGTTGAACAGAGGGTGCACAGCTTCTGCGCTCTGGGTATCAACTCCCTTGAGCTTCTTCCCAGCTGGCACAAAAAAACCAACGTCCTGAGGGACGGCAGGGAGATAACACCGGAGGAGTTTGAGTCCGGTGCGCCGGTTTGTATGATATCAAAGGAATTTGCCGGAAGGAACGGGCTAAAGGTGGGCGACAAGGTGAACATGCCCTTTGTCTGCGCAATGTACCGGGACATAAGCTCAATAGGCGGCAGACCCCACGCCTCCTTCAGCCTTCTGGACGCTGACGGCGAGTTTTACGAGCCTTTCTTTGAACAGGAGTATGAGGTAGTCGGGCTTATTGATTGTCTTGAAATGTATGGTATCGAGTCCGGGCAGGATACGCTCATAATCCCTGCAAAGTCCGTCACAGCCAGCGACGATAATAATATTGCCTACTATACGCCTATGACTTCATTCACCGCCTCCTTCCAGATTCCAAACGGTACTATCCAGCAGTTCAACGCGGCCCTAAAGGAGCACGTCCCCGAGGCCGGGCGGCTGAACATCACCTATGACGACAGGGGCTACTCGGAGATAAGGAAGTCCCTTGACAACAGCCGGGCCATGGCGCTCCTCCTGCTGCTTGCGGGTATTATGGCAGCGCTGTCCATAGTGGCGCTCCTGCTTTACTTCTTTGTGGTAAAGGAGAAAAAGCGTACTGCAATAGAGCACAGCCTGGGCATGACGAAGAGCCAGTGCCGGGTGTCCCTTTTAGCGGGTCTGATAATGCTGACGGTATTCTCGGCGTGCGCTGGGAGCGTATGCGGCACGCTGGCCCTGGATAAGGTGCGCGAGCCCCAGGTCACGGCCTCGACCGCAGAGGAGCGGGACAGCCTATACAGCTACGACACCCGCTACAGCACCTGGGCGGCGGGCCGGGTGCTTGCGGAGAAGACCGAGATAGACGTGGAGGTGCCGGTGTATGTGAGCTATGCTATGCCGCTCTGCATAAGCTTACTGGTGCTGGTTTTGGCGCTGATACTGATGACAGCCGGCTTCCGCACCGACCCCATATATCTCTTGAGCACGAGAGAAAAAGAGTAGCGTGAGAAAACAGGCAGGCCGGCGGGCATACGAAATGCTCCCCGGCCTGCTTTATATATTGGGATTTTATTGGGATTTACTAAATGTTCTCTTTCACAAAATTCAACGCCAGACTGACAGCCCTATCCTCAGCCGCTCCGAAGAACCCATGCCCCGCGCCCTCAATCTCTATAAGCTTAGCCGATGGAAACACCTCTGCCGCCCGTTGGGAATACCTGATGGGTACTACGTCGTCAGCGGTGCCGTGGATGAGCAGTACCGGGCCGGGGTAATTTTTTATCACATCGTAGATGTCGAAGGACATGGCGTCCTTAGCATAAACACGGCCCAGCAGCAGGCCCATTATCTTCTCTGTCTCCGCCAGCTCCCGGCCCTCTGTACGCTTTTTCGCGTCGTCCTGCAAAACATAGGCCGGGAAGATGGGCACAAGCCCCCGCACCAGCTCCGGGCGGGTGCCAGCCAGGTATGAGGCCACAAATCCGCCCTGGCTCTGACCGGACAGAAAGATGTTTCTGCTGTCAATTTCTTCCATGGCGGATATGCCGTCCAGCACCGCCGACATATCCGCCGCCTCGGTGAGCACGGACATCTCAGTGGTCTTCCCATCGCTCTGAATGTCATTGCCTCCGCCTATGAAGTCGAAGATATAGGCGGCAATGCCGTTTTTGGCAAAGGCCTCCGCATATGGGCGGTTATGTACGCACTTCCCGCCGAAGCCGTGGGCCAGTATTACAGCCGGGAAGGGGCCGCTGCCCTCAGGCAGGTACAGCTCGCCATAAATCCTCTTTCCGCCGCGCTTAAAATCCAGCACCTTCATTTCATATTCACCTTCCTCCATCCCCCGCAGCTTCACCAAGAACCTCTCGGCGGCCTTTGTAAACACCTGGTCCTTTTTCCACAGCACAAACATTGGGGTCTCGTTCCGAGGTGTAAGGGGCCGAAAGCACAGCTTGCTGTCCCCGGTGGTGTTGATGATATTGTCAAAAGCCAAGGCGTATCCCATGCCTTCCTCCACCATCAGCGAGCCGCTGTACAGCAGATTATAGCTTCCCACGATGTTCAGCTTGCTCTGCCTGCGGCCCAAAATCTCCTCCACACCCTGGTCGCAGATGGCCTGGCGGGAGACAATCAGGGGCTTGTCCCAAAGCTCCTCGGGGTCAATGCTGGTCCTGTCCGCAAGGGGGTCATCCCGGCGCATGAGCACCCCGAAGTGCTCGGGGCGCGGGATTCGAAGGTACCCATATTTAGATGTATCAAAATTGCCGAATACCACTCCGAAGTCGATAAGCCCGCCGTCCAAATGCTCTATCACCGAGCATTTATCCCCGCTGACCACATGGAAATGCACCCCCGGGCACTCCTCACGCAGGGCCTGCACCGCCCGCACCAGTACCCGCAGGCCGTCGGTCTCCCCTGCCCCCACGGTGATATTGCCGGCAGCCGACTTCTCGGCCAGGGCAATCTCGTCCTCGGCCTTTTTAACCAGCTCCAATATCTCCTCGGCCCGCTTGCGCAGAATCATCCCCTCCTCCGTGAGGGTAATGCTCCTGGTGCCGCGGATGAAAAGCTGCTTGCCCAGTTCCCGCTCCATGTCCCTGAGTTGCCTGGAGAGTGTGGGCTGGGAAAGGTGCAGCGCCCCAGCCGCGCGCAAGATGTTCTGTTCCCGGGTGACGGCTAAAAAGTATTGCAGCAAGCGAAGTTCCATAATCTGCCCGCCTCCTGTTGAAATTACTGCCTACAGCATAGCAGAAATCGGTATAGCTGTCAAGCATATTGGGGGTGGGGTGAAAAATGATATAGCTTTTCCGCAGTCTGCTAATTGTAAGTTTCTCCCTTTTTATCATTGACAGGACCCTCATCACGTGGTATTATTATATTGATTTTTTGGAATTTACGTCTAAACCGCGAAAAGGAATTAATTGAGCTCAAGATATATAAACAGTGCTTTCCAGCAAGGAACTCTTCCGTGCTGGAATTTGCTGTGGTATTTACGGCATGAAAGCGTTATGAATGGAGGACATGCGTATGGACAATTCAGGGGGAGTTTTGGAGCTTTGCGGGAAATCAAAGGAGCTGTGCGCCAGTGAGCAGCACAGCGGTATGCAGAATGTTCAGAATCTTGAGGCTGTTCTCAATGAGGGCCTTCGCGTAGCTCTGTTGGAGGAGACCCCGGACCAGTCTCTGGATGTGTTGCTGGAGCGCCTGGGGAAGGCGCTGAACGGAGAGCGCACCTATATATTTGAACAGAACGAGTCCGGCTGTGACGACAACACCTATGAATGGGCCGCCGAAGGTGTTGCTCCGGAAAAGGAAAATCTTCAGAATCTTCCCCCGGAAATATGCGCCAGCTGGTACCGCAATTTCCGCATTGGCAACCATATTGTTATCGAGCATTTGGAGGATATCCGGGAGACGGAGCCCCTTCAATATGCAAATCTGAAGCGGCAGGGTATACATTCCCTTGTGGTGGTCCCTCTTTACGACGACAAAAAAATTATCGGCTTCTACGGCGTGGACAATCCCCCTGTGAAGTCCCTGGAATATGCGTCGAATATGCTCCAGACCGCGGCATACTTTATCGTGTCCTCCCTGAAGCGCCGCAACCTGTTCAGGGAGCTTCAGAAGCGCAGCTATAATGTACTCCACGCCCTCAGTGTGGACTACCTCTGTATTTATCAGGTAAACTTTGACACAGGCGATTGCGAGGTCTACCGCAGCAGCAGCCGCTGGGAGACAGACTGGGCCGCCAGCTTCAAGGACGGCTACCAGGCGGCAATGGAGCGGTACATATCACAGCACGTGGCCCCCGCTGACCAGGAGAGGCTGCTTGCCGCCACAAAAAAGGAATATGTGCTGGCCCAGCTCAGGGCCGAGAAAAAGCTCTCTGTACGATATCAGGCGAAGGGCAGCTCCTTCGGGCTCAAGCACCTTGAAATGCATTTTTCCGCTACCGAGGAAACCAGCGGAGAGAACTGCGCCATTTTTGCCCTACGGGATGTAAACGCCGTGGTGGAGCAGGAGGAGAAATACAGGCTTGAGGCCCGGCGCAGCCTTGAGGATGTTTTGGAGGGGGCCCGGATGGGCACCTGGACCATTGAGCTGGAGAACGGCTGCAAGCCAAGGATGTATGCCGACCGGACCATGCGCATACTCTTGGACGTGTCCGAGGACATAGGGCCTGAGGACTGCTATAGTCACTGGTTTGAGCATATCGAGCCGGACTACGTTGAGATGGTCCAGGAGGCTGTGCAGGAGATTCTGGACACAGGGCGCTCCGAGGTGATATACCCCTGGAACCATCCGTCCCTTGGGAAAATCTACGTCCGCTGCGGCGGCGTGCCGGACAGCACCTTCCAGAAGTCCGGCGTCTGTCTGAACGGCTACCACCAGGACATCACGGAGACCATGGTGACAAGAAGGAAGCAGGAGCAGTCAATAATGGAGCTTCTGGAGCGGGTGCGCCAGGCAAACTCCGCAAAAAGCGAATTCCTCTCCCATATGTCCCACGACCTGCGCACGCCCATCAACGGAATACTTGGAATGCTGGCTATCCTTGAAGGGGGCCGTGTCAGCACTGAGCAGCGGGAGGAGTGCCGCAGGAAAATACGCGTGTCCACAGAGCACCTGCTGTCCCTGGTAAACGACGTCCTGCAGGTGAGCAAGCTGGATACAGGGCGCCCGGCAAAGGTGGAGGAGCCCTTCGACCTTCACGATACCCTTGAGGACTGTATCACTATCCTCTCTCCCCAGGCAAGCGAGCGGGGTGTATGCCTGAAACTGGACCAGTCCGGCCTTCGCCATAACAGGGTCATAGGAAACTCCCTGCACTTAAAGCAGATACTCATGAATGTCATCGACAACGCCCTCAAATACAACCGCCCCAACGGCTCCGTATTCGTCCGGGCGGAGGAGACCTCCTTTAATGACGGCGCCGCCCGCTGCCTCTTTACGGTGGAGGATACGGGAATCGGCATTGGAGAGGACTTTAAGCCCCATATTTTTGAGCCCTTCACCCAGGAGCACCAGGACGCCAGGACAGACTATAACGGCGTGGGGCTTGGCATGTCCATTGTAAAGAAGCTTGTGGACCAGATGAATGGGTCTGTGGAGATAGGCAGCAGGCTTGGCGAGGGCAGCGTAGTGAAGATTACCCTGCCAATCCGGGTGGACGAGGCCTGGAGCGGCCAGCCCAAGTACGAGGATATAAGCTCCGGCAGCGTTGCCGGAATGCGGGTGCTGCTGGTGGAGGACAACGAGATTAACTGTGAGATTGTTGAGTACATCCTCCGGGAGGCCGGGGCCCAGGTGGTGACCGCCAATGACGGCAAGGCCGCCGTTGACACCTTTGCCTCGGCTGAGCCGGGAGCCTTTGACTGCATACTTATGGATTTGATGATGCCGGTTATGAGCGGATATGAGGCCACCCGGGTCATCCGCGGGCTGAACCGTGCGGACGCGGGCACCGTGCCCATAATCGCCCTGTCCGCAAATGCCTTTGAAGAGGATATCGTCATGGCAAAGGACGCGGGAATGAATGAGCATTTGGCAAAGCCTGTGGACATGCGCAAGATGTTCCAGGCCATGAGCCGTTTGAAGGGCTGAAAGCCCAGAACGTCCCGTAATTGGGGCCTTTGGAATACAAAGCTATAGAAAGGGAAGAACTATGAAAATCAACGCTTTACCGCATTCCTTCAAAGTTAGCATAGCGGTAATGATTTGTCTGACTGTTTTCGTGTTTTCCTTTATGGGGATATACATTCACAATATGAGTGAAAACACAGTTATAGATATCGGCACCTCTTATATGGAGGGCATGAACGAGCAGATATCCCTGCACTTCAAGACTGTAATTGAGCTCAGGCTTACAATGGCTGAATCCATAGCCCACATAGCTACAGGTGACGGAAGCTCGGGCTACGGCTCAAAGGAGGATATTGAATACGGCGCGATAGCGCGGCATTTCATGTGCGCCGCCCTGTATTCTTCCGACGGCGAGATTGAAATGATTTACGGCGACCCTGTAGCTCTGAACCACCCGGAGTTGTTTTTAGACAGCATAGTAAACGGCGAGCGCAAGGTGGCTCCCGCCACCGACAGCAGCGGCGAGGGTGTGATTCTGTTCAGCGTGCCCTGTGAATACCCTATGTCAAGCGGTAAAAACAGCCTGTCTATGGTGGTTGGGCTTTCTACCCAATATATGGGCGAGGTCCTTTTCTTGGATTCAAACCGTTCGCTGAGCTATTCCTTTGTTATCTGCAAGGACGGCAACTACGTGGTAAGAGGCGACGACGGCGGGCATACGAATTATTTCGACAGGCTTTCCGACATTTTCGGGGACGAGGAGCTGGACTCCGCCCCATATATTGAGCAGCTAAAGTCAGCCATGAGCACGGACGACGACTATTCCCTGATAATCCAAAGCGGCGGCTCCCGCCGGCACCTTTACTGTACCAGCCTCCCCTATTGCGACTGGTATCTGGTGACGGTCCTCCCCTTCGATATGCTGGACCACGAGATTTCAGGCATGGGCACCAACTGGCTTACCATCGTCTATATCTCATCCTTCGCGGTCATTGCCATGCTGCTCTATATATTCTTCCGGTATTTCAGATTGTTCAGAAGCCAGGTGGCCGAGCTGAAGCGTATGAACATTGAGATGGACGCGGCCAGACGGGAAGCGGAACAGGCCAATGCTGCCAAACAGGAATTTCTCTCCAGTATGAGCCACGATATTCGCACCCCAATGAACGCCATCATCGGCATGACCGCCCTTGCCACAAACAATGCCGGCAACCCGGAACAGGTCAGGAATTACCTGCAAAAGATATCCCTGTCCAGCAATCATCTCCTTGGGCTTATCAACGACGTGCTGGATATCTCAAAGATAGAGAGCGGCAAAATGGCGCTGAATATCGAGCCCATATCTTTAAGGGAAGTGATGGACAGCATTGTCAATATCATCATGCCACAGGCAAAGGCGAAAAATCAGCGGTTTAACGCTGCCGCCTACGATATCCTCTCGGAAAATGTCTGCTGCGACAGTGTTAGGCTAAACCAGGTGCTCATAAACCTTTTAGGCAACGCCGTGAAATTCACCCCTGAGAACGGCTCGGTCGACGTGACAGTCTATCAGGAGGAGCTGCCTGAGGACACCTCATGTGTGCGCACCCATTTCCTAGTGAGCGATACTGGCATAGGCATGTCAAAGGAGTATCAGAAGGTGATATTCGAGTCTTTCAGCCGGGAGGATAACGCCCGGGTGCAGAAGACTGAAGGCTCTGGCCTTGGGATGACAATTACCAAGTGTATTGTAGACAACATGGGCGGCTCCATCTCTGTGAGCAGTGAACAGGGCATGGGGAGTAAATTCCATGTAATCCTCGACCTGGCAAAGGCCGAGGAGCCTGAGAGCGCCGCCGGGCTTCCCGGCTGGAGCATACTGGTGGTAGACAGCGACCAGAGGCTGTGTACAAATACTGTTAAGGCACTTGAATCCATGGGGCTTAGCGCCGACTGGTGCTCAAGCCCGCAGCAGGCTGTTGAGCAGGCCGGTAAGTTAAACGGCGGATATCAGCTTATACTTCTTGGCTGGGAGCTTCAGGGCACGAACGGTATTGAGGCCGCCCGGTCCATACGCTCCGGCCTTGGGGAGGACTGCCCAGATATACTGCTGTCGGCCTGCGATTACAGCGGGATGGAAGAGAAAGCCAGGGACGCCGGTATCTCCGGGTTCGTCTCAAAGCCGCTGTTCAAATCCACCCTGACAGACGCTCTGAAGCCCTACTCAGGTGATAGCTCCAGGGAAAATGTCCACACAAAAAATAAGGGCGACCGGGTGTTGCGCGGCAAGCATATCCTGCTGGCTGAGGATAACGAGCTGAACTGGGAGGTTGCAAGCGAGCTGCTCTCAGTGCTGGAGATGGAACTGGATTGGGCGGAAAACGGTCAAATCTGCGTTGAGAAGTTTGAAAAATCCCCTGTGGGGTATTATGACGCAATCATTATGGATGTACGAATGCCGGTTATGGACGGCTACGAGGCCACCGCCGCTATCCGCGGGCTAGAGCGTGGGGACACCGGGTTACCGATTATCGCCATGACTGCCGACGCATTTTCAGAGGATATCCAAAGGTGCCTTGAGTGCGGGATGAACGACCACTTGGCAAAGCCCATAGACATACAGGCCGTTGCCCGGAAGCTGAAGAAATATTTGAGATGAGCCAACACATTAAGCAAGAGGACCCGGCCGAGTGGCCGGGTCCTCTTGCTTATGTTATTTGTGCTGTTCACTCCAGCTGGAAGCGGCTGACAAGCTCGTTCATCAGGCGGGACTGCTCGGACAGGGCCTGGGAGGTCATGGCGCTCTCCTCTGAGGTTACGGATGTGTTCTGCACCACATTTGAAATCTGCTCGATTCCGTCTGTGACCTGGGCGATGGCGTCGGTCTGGCCCTCCACCTCCTCCACCATGCTGTTCATCTTCACGGTCACGTTTCCGGCAAGGACGCCGGTCTTATCCAGGGAGTCCGTAACTTTATCCACAATGCGGCCTCCCTCTGAAATAGCCTCAATGGAGTTGCTTATCAGGTCCTTTGTGGCCTTGGCAGCTTCGTCGGACCTTGAGGCCAGGCTGCGCACCTCGTCCGCTACAACTGCAAAACCCTTTCCTGCCGTGCCCGCCCTGGCAGCCTCCACAGAGGCGTTCAGCGCCAGGATATTTGTCTGAAAGGCGATATTCTCAATGGTTTCGATAATCTTGCTTATTTCCTCAGAGGACCTGCGCATGGCCTCAGTCGCGGAATTGAGCTCATTTACATAGCCTATGCTGACATTGAGCTGTGCCCCGGCCTGGTTCACAAAGTCCCCGGCCTCCTCAGCCGCGGCAAGTGTACGCTTGGCATTTTCGGAAATATCCGCCGCCGTAGCTGAGAGCTCCTGCACGGCGCTGGCCTGCTCTGTAGCCCCCTGGCTCAGGGACTGGGAGCTGTCCGCTACCTGTCCTGCGCTTTGGGCCAGGGTGCCCGCGGAGCTCCTGATTCTTGCCAGAGTGTCCCTAAGGGCGCTATGTATGGACTTGATGGAGTTCTCTATGGCGATGAAATCTCCCCAGTAGGTGCGGTCAGGCTCCTCCCTGAAATCACCGTCAGCCATCTTGCCCAGGTGGTGGGAGACGTCCTGCACCACGTCGTTAAGCCTGGCCCTGGTGGTGTCCATGGCCTCTATCAGCTCGGCGGTCTCGTCCCGGGAGGTTATATCCGGGGCGGGGGTCTGCAGGTCTCCGTCCGCCAGCCCCTCAAGCCTTGCTACACAGGCGCGGATGGGCCCGGAGATAGAGCGCCCCACCTTCACCGCCACCGGGAAGGTTGCAATTATCACCAGCAGCACTACCACTATGGTGAGCAGGATACTCTGGTCCAGGGTAGATTTAAATTCCTTCTGGCTGGCCTCGATGGCAATGCTCCAGTTCTGATTGCCCTCCACCGGGGCAAAGCCCACAAACTTGTTGTCCCCATAGAATTTATATTCCCCGAAGCCGGACTCGCCATTTATCATCCGCTGGTTTACAGCCGCCACGTCCGCTACGCTGGGGTCAGATTTTGCCGCCTCTATCATGTTGGAGCCCTTCTCCACCACGTCGCGGTCCTTATGCCCTATGACGTTGCCCCTCTGGTCCATAACATAGGCTATGCCGCTCTCACCCATCGCCAGGTCTGCCACAATCTCCGACAGGAAGTCGGCGTTTATGCCGCCGTACACAATGCCGTCAAAGCGTCCGTCGGTAATTATCGGCACCTCCATCAGAAAAATCATCTGACTGCCGTCGTTCATAATGTCCGAGATATATGGCTTCATGGTGGACTTGCACTGCAGGAAGTATTCCTGGTCCCCGTAGTCCTCACCTGTAGAGGCCATCCCCTGGGCATCTATCTTGCCGGTATAGATAAATCCGTTGCGCTCCGCCAAGGCATTGCGCACGGGCACCAGCTCCTCGGCATCCGGCTCGGACTCCCTGAATATATCCGAGGCCGCGGCCTCCTCCAGGGCTATCCAATACTTATCCATCTGCCACTCCACCGCGTGGGCGGCAATATGGGTGGCCGGACCCAGGGTCTTCTCCATGGTATAGTCAATACCCTGGGCATTGAGCAGTGCGGTTACTATGCCAATCAAAATTGACCCAACTAATACCACCGACAGCATACTGGCCTGTATCTTGGATTTGATTGACTTCATTTTGCATCTTTCTTCCACAGTTATTCCAGTTTTTTCCGTTTTCCGAGATATTATACCACAGTTTGGTAATTCATGCAACACAGATTTTTGTAATTATTACATTAAATTTTTAGTTATTAGACTTTTGAATTAATAAGCTATAACAGCAGAAAAATCCTCTTGACAAATGTACGAAAACGTACTATAATACAAATCGTGCCGTGTACGAAATCGTACTTAAGGAGTGAAACCTTATGTCTGACGCTATCCGTGAACAGTCCAAGCGTCTGGACCTGCTCATTAGCGAGACCGACGCCATTTATCACGAGGCCACGCTGAAGCTTGGCCTTACAGACAGCGCCATGAGCGTGCTGTATACCATCTGCCTGTTTGATGGCGAGTGCTCCTTAAGGGACATTATAGCCTACTCGGGCATACCCAAGCAGACCGTCAACTCCGCCCTGCGGAAGCTGGAGGGCGGCGGTGTGCTCTATCTGAAGTGGGTTGACGGCCGGAAAAAGCGGGCCTGCCTGACAGAAAAGGGCCGGGAGCTATGTGTGGGCACGGTGCTGCGGCTGATGGATATTGAGGACGAGATAATAGGGAAATGGCTGCCGGAGGAGCGGGAGCTGTATCTGTCCCTGACCCGCCGGTATCTTGGGGCGCTGCGGGAGAAGGTAAAGGAGCTTTAAGAGTAAACTTCTGTTTTTTGTTAGGAGGTAATAATTATGAATATACAACTGTCCGACCGTTTTACATATGGAAAGCTGTTCCGCTTTACACTGCCCTCTGTGGTTATGATGGTATTCACCTCAATTTATGGAGTGGTAGACGGCTTCTTTGTGTCCAACTTTGTGGGCAAGACGCCCTTTGCCGCCGTCAACTTTATCTTCCCCTTCCTGATGATACTGGGTACGGTCGGGTTTATGTTCGGCGCGGGCGGCAGCGCCCTAATTGCCCGGACCATGGGCGAGGGGGACAACCATAAGGCCCAGCGGCTGTTCTCGCTTTTTGTGTATGTGACCGCCGGGTGCGGCGTGGTACTTGGCCTGATAGGTTTTGTGTTTATCCGTCCCATTGCCGCTTGGCTGGGAGCCGAGGGTGAAATGCTTGAAAACTGTGTGCTCTATGGGCGCATTATCCTGCCGGTCCTGCCCGCCCTGATGCTGCAGTATGAGTTCCAGAGCTTTTTCATCACCGCCGAGAAGCCACAGCTTGGCCTTATGGTCACTGTGATAGCAGGTGTAGCGAATATGGTGCTGGACGCCCTGTTTACCGCTGTCCTGCCCTTTGGCCTGGCGGGCGCGGCCTCTGCCACGGCTATCAGCCAGGCTCTTGGCGGCATAATACCGCTGTTCTATTTCGGGCGCAGAAACTCAAGCCGCCTGCGGCTGTGCAAGACCTCCTTTGACGGCAGGGCCCTGCTCAAAGCCTGCACAAACGGCTCCTCTGAGCTTATGAGCAATATATCCATGTCCATTGTCAGCATGCTGTATAACGCCCAGCTAATCCGCTACGCCGGTGAGGACGGCATTGCGGCCTATGGGGTGCTCATGTATGTGAGCATGATTTTCATGGCTATCTTTATCGGCTACTCCACAGGGGTGGCCCCGGTGGTGGGGTATCACTTCGGCGCGGACAACAGGGACGAGCTTCGGAGCCTTTACCGCAAGAGCACGGTTATTATCCTCGCAAGCTCCGCCGCAATGCTTGGGCTGGCTGAGGTGCTGGCCTGGCCCCTCTCGGCTATATTCGTAGGCTACGATCCGGTGCTGTTTGACATGACCGTTGGAGCCTTCGGCGTTTACTCCTTCTCCTTCCTTTTCTCCGGCATAGCAATATTCGGCTCGGCATTTTTCACCGCCCTGAACGACGGCCTCACCTCGGCGCTTATCTCCTTCCTGCGCACCCTTGTGTTCCAGGTGGCGGCAGTGCTCATATTCCCGCTGATATGGGGGCTTGACGGCATTTGGCTGTCAATCGTCGCCGCCGAGGTCATGGCGGCTGTGGTAACTTTGGCGTTCCTTATTGGCAAGAGGAAGAAATTCCACTACTAATAGTATCATGCAGAAAGCACGTTCCAAGCCGGAACGTGCTTTCTCATAACTACGCTATAATCAGAACTATCCATTTGCCGATTCAATGCCCATTATGTCCATATCACAGTAGCCCAGTCCATGAATAAACATACGGTATTTCCCATCTTTCGCGAAAAGCCCCGCAGGTACCGGGAAGGTCCACGTGCCGTCATGATATTCCGTTACGGATAGCTTTGCGCCTTGGTCCCATACCATATGCCACTGGTCTTCATAGAAATAATCTACTGAGTAAGTCTCCGGAGCCCCGGATGCAAC
>Ga0224742_10119_pt1 | contig 18006 bp, 17 predicted proteins | sample LIM_E_Water_Neg_FD_161631 | JGI IMG/M metagenome (GOLD analysis project Ga0224742, IMG submission 161631) | Enriched cells from gastrointestinal tract of the lab mouse from Pacific Northwest National Laboratory (PNNL), Richland, Washington... | ecosystem: Host-associated > Mammals > Digestive...
CCGCCAGAAATCCGTCAAGGGACGGTGGGTCCACAGGTTATGGCGGTAGCTCTTCTCCGTCAGCTGAGCGATGCGGACGCCGTTCCTGTCCGGCTGGATGCGCTTGGCCCAGATGTCCATGGCGATTTTAGAAAGGTAGAGATTTGGGCCGATGCCCGCCGTGGCTGTGATTCCGGTGGTCTTCAGCACATCCAGAATGATCTTCATGGTGAGGTCGCGGGCACTGAGACGGTAAGTCTCCAGGTAGTTGGTGGCGTCTATAAACACTTCGTCAATCGAGTAATTGATGATATCTTCCGGCGCGATGTATTTGAGGTACACGCCGTAAACCTTCGTACTCCACTCCATGTAATGGGCCATCCGGGGCGGGGCTGCGATATAATCTACAGAAAGAGCCGGATTAGCCTTCAATTCGGTATCGCTGCTGGAGGAGCCTGTGAACTGCCGCCCCGGAGCCTCCCGCAGGCGTGCGGCGTTGATCTCCTTGACCCGCTGGACCACCTCGGCCGGAGATGCCCCAGGCTTTCAGGGAGGGCGTTACGGCGAGGCAGATGGTCTTCTCCGTGCGGCTCAAATCCGCCACCACGAGGTTGGTGGTGAGAGGGTCCAAGCCCCGCTCGACGCACTCCACTGAAGCGTAAAAACTTTTGAGATCAATGGCCAGATAAGTCCGGTCTCCCATGAAGCGCACCACCTTCGAAACAAAACTTTGTTCTAGTTTATCATAGCATACCCGGTTCGACTGCGGCAAGTCAAAATCTATTATCTATAAAAGGGAGTCAAAGAAAAATGAATGTTATTGAGTTTGAGCGATGGGAACCCTCCGCAGACGATCCCCGCGAATTGGAGTACGTGGGCCAGCGAACAGCGTCAGATGTATTTCAGGAGCTGAAACACCGCCTGGAGAGTCAGGGCTGTCTGCCCGATGAGTATTTCCTCCTGGACAGCTTCTGGGAAAATGGCCGGGAGATTCCAAAAGACGCCGATATCTTCTGCACCACTGACTACGGCGCCAGCGAGGGCGTGTACCTGGACGCATACCTCAAGTGGTTCGACAAGGGCCAGGAAAAGCACGTTACGCAAAAATTCCTCACTGGCAAGACCCTGGGAGAGAATGGGAGCGACTTGGACCGGATGTTCCTCGTTTCCGCCACCATCACGAAGGCATTCCACGGCGACAACGCCACTCACGCCCGGTACATGAAAATCGGCGGCGTGGAGGAAGATGCCGACGGCTCTGTGGTATATCTAAGCCAGCAGGAAAAAAAGGTCATTATTGAGGCTCTGGTGGAGCAGCGGGAGCGGCAGGAGCAGGCCATGGGCCAGACCGAGCAGCTCCTGCGCCGCATGACCGGGAGCATTACGGAGTACGTCAATACGGTAGGGATGCGTCCCTTGCGGATGAGTGACTTTGACAAAGCGGTGCTTGCAATTCAGGACGGAGAACTGGAAGCCTTCAAGAAATACGCCGCCAAGGTCCCGTACCAGCAGGAGGAAACCCTGCTGGTGGAGGCGGCTGGACGTCCGGGGGCCGTGGGCCGGAAAATGACGGAGCTGCTGATGCAGGACCGATGCAATATCGACTATGCGGCGTACTGTAACGCTTGTAAAAGAGCCATCAACATCAATGACCCGGAAAAGGTAATTTTCCTGATGGTGCGGGCACAAGCCAGCGTGCCGCAGCTGGAACCGTCTTTCTTTGGTGAGATGGCCTCCTACGCCTACTTGGACCACCGCTTCATTGCCAGGGAGATCATCAGGCGGTGCGGTGAGGAGCAGATCGCCGCCGCCCCACCCCGCCTCTTGGAACAGTTCGCCGCGGACCAAGACTTTCGCACACTATCCGCGCTGGTGGAGAAAGGAATCTCCGGAGGTCCTAACGCCTGGAGAACGCTGCACATGCTGACCTGTGGAGGTCATGACAGCTGGATTGCGGAGGCGCTTCTGAAAAAGCGGATGTGGATGGAAGCCAACGACTACAACGCACTCCACGCCTGCGTCCAGAACGATGCCGTTGATGTGTGCAAGCTGCTGCTGGAGGGCGGCGTGGACTTCGATGTCTACCAGCAGTGGGCGAAGAACCACCCTTGCGGCGGTCATGAGGAAACCGTCCAAGCCCTGGCGGACCACTGGGTAGAGCTGCAAGCGGCCCAGGAACAGGGAGAACAGGCCCCTTCACAGACTGGGGGGATGTCTCTTGGCTAACGCCGCGCTCATCGCCAAAGCCGCCGCAACGGTCCTCTCCGACGAGAATACCAGGAAAACCGTGGGCTGGATCATCGTGGCGGTCCTCTCCCCCATCATCCTGCTCATCGCCTTCCTCTGCGCCCTGGCCTCCGGCACCGCCACGCACAATGTCTCAGCCGCTGAGCTATGCTTTTATGGCGGAGAGCTTCCGGCGGACACGCCGGAGGAATACCGGACCTACATTGAGGACATGCGCGCCAGCTTCGAGCTGCTGGACGGCTTCATTACAACGGCGAATAATAAAACAGAGGAAGAGAAGAGCCTTGACGGCACCAAAGTCAAGGCGTTTTTTTATGCTCTCTACTTCGGGGAGGACTCCCCAAGCCGCTGGGACCACCAGAAGTTCGTGGACTGCTTCGCCGTCTACGAGGAGCGGACCCGCATGGTTCCCGTGGAGGGCAGCGACCCGCCCGCCGAGACGGAGGAGATCTATACCGTGGCCATTCCCATCGAGGATATGGAAACCGTCTGGCGGAACATCGCCGCGGCCATGGGAGCAGAACCCACCGCCGAGCAAAAGGCCAATGCGGACAGCGTCTACAGCCTGATTCGGTATGGCTACACCGGCGGAGGCGCGGCTGGCGGAGGCGGATTTGACGACGTGCCTTTCATCGGCGCAGATGGCTTCTGTTCTCCTATCGGGCCGAACTGGCGGAACATCATCACCTCGGAGTTCGGCTACCGCAAGGACCCCTTCACTGGAAAGACGAAAGGCCACAGCGGCATGGACCTGGCAGTCCCCACCGGCACGCCCATCCGGGCCGCTCTGCCTGGGACCGTCACCGTCTCGACCTACAACCAGGGCGGATACGGATATTATATCATGATCGACCATAGCGGCGGGCTGGTTACGCTGTACGGTCACTGCTCCCAGCTGCTGGCGCGGGTGGGCCGGACGGTGGAGGCCGGAGACGTGATTGCCCTGTCCGGCTCCACCGGGCGGTCTACCGGGCCGCATCTGCACTTCGAGGTCCGCCTCAACGGCCAGCGGACCAACCCCAGAAGTTACTTGCCGTGAGGAGGACACATTTATGACAGAGCGAGAAAGGCAAGCGTTTATCAGAGGGCTTTCCTTTGAGGGAGAGATTGAGGACCGTGACGGCGTACTTGGGTTCACGGTCAAAAAGGACTTCGATCTGGCCGCAGTGTTCAAAGGTGTTTATGATCCGGCGGCTGATCCCCCAATTCAACGGATCAATCTCGGATATTGTATCGCGGATCAAATGGTATGGTACTCGATGGAACTCGATTTTGGACGCCGTGATGATGGGTGGGATAGTGTGCCGCGAATGTTCCAGCTCAGCGACGGGGAACGGGAGTACCTGAAAAATGAAATGGACTGCTATTGCCTCCGGCAGACGGGTATGCCGCTGCTTGAATACAGCCTCCTCCATTGGTCTGAGGATAATGGGCCCACGCCAACGTTGGCAGAGCTGGGTGCTCGGGCACGGATGGAGCAGCCGATGCCTCAGCCCATCTCTGCTATTGATTTTATGGGTTGGTTCGCCAGCCAGTGTGTTGACCAAATGGCAGAGGATATGCGAAGTAAGGCCACGCCGGAGGAATGGGAAAGGCTCATGTCAGAGGTCCAGCAGGACAAAGAGCAGCAGGATAAGGCGCCGGGATTTACAGGCCCTTCCATGTAATAAAACTGTTTGCGAAACGGTGTGATACGCGTTTCAAGGTCCGGACCAACAGCACAGCGGACCAGCCCCAAAAGCTATCCGCCGTAGAATTGGAGGAACTATGAAAATAAAAACAAACTTCTCATACGCGCTGAACTATTTTGGAGAGGCTGACTGCCGGATCGAAAGGCTGATAGAGGCGTCCCCTGAAGATTTCAAAGAACTGCAAATCTCCCTTCAGGACAACCCCCTTCTCCTGAAGCATAAGGACTGTATGTACGAGCAGGACGGCGTCTGCCACTGCCTGCTGGTTTTGGAGCAGGAGGGTTATGACGGCATTCTGGTTGAGGCGAAAGGTCCCGGCTATCCTTTCTACGGCGCGTATATCACCGGAATGCGGGACGTCTTAAACGGCGAGTTGAGCCGGGCGGCGGACTTCATCGTCCGGCAATGCATGGAGAACTCCCAAGAGGGCAGCTGGCAAATCCAGTTCAATGACCCTCCTGGTCGGGCTCATGGATATGTGCCTTTCAATGAACTGTCCGAGCGGTTCGGGCTGACGACCCGGCCCGGCAATGGGCTGGATGCCATGCTTTTGAATATTCTGCGCCGCCGGCCGGGAATAACCGACGCGGATCTGGGCGACGGTATTGTGGAGACAACCATTGCTGCAGACTCTCACATATACCCGAATACGCAGAGGAATACATCCGTCGAGTTCTCGCTGGATCGGGTAACTGCTCTTTTTAAAAACGCCGTCTCCTCAGCGCTTGGCCTTTACCGGGGAGAGGATCTGTACGCCATGCTTCACGGAAGTTTTGGTTTAACGCTCCAGGAAATTCGAGACCACAGGTATCTCTCTGACCTGGAGCTGGAGAATACCTGCCAGGTTCCCCGGCAGGTGCTGGAGGGCGCTATGCCGGTCCGTGACGTTCTTGCCTTGGATGGCCTTCCCGAAGTCGCCTCTCTAGCGCATAAAAACTCCGTCTTCCTGGTCCCGCTGGAGGACCTGAAGCTGCTGACGGATGCGGGCAAGGAGGACTTCGCCGCTTTGCTGGACGCGCGGGTGGCCGATATCCGGGTCGACGAGGAAACGCCCGAGCTGCTGCTGGAGGGCGTGGAGGCGGCAGAGCTGGATCGGCTCCATGACAAGCTTGAAGCCCATAAACAGGCGGAGCAGGCCATGGGTCCGGCAATGGGATAGGGGGAGCTATGAACAGATTCAACACTCCCCTTGTGGCGGAGGGTCTCATTGCCTACGCCATCGAACGGCAGAACGGATTCGAGCGGCACCAGCAAAAGGGATTTCCCCCTTGGGCGGAGCGGCGGAGGCTCTGGACAGACGCTATCCTCCAGGGTATGGCGAGGCTGGAGGGGGAGCCCCCCGATCCGAAATTGATGGAACGATATGACCACGAGCTGGGAACGGCCCGCCGGGGGTTTGTTTCCGTGCCCGCCTCCCCCCAGCTCCAACAAAAGACCATCCGAAACCTGCGGCGCTTCGTATCCGCATTGGAGTTTGCGGGGGGCGACCGCCGCCGTCAAGTCAATATGGTCTGGAAGCTGCTGGACGACATGTCCTCCCACCTGCCCTGGGCCGATACCGGCAACGGCCTTAATCGGACCCGTGACGAGGCGGAGTATGCGCTTTGCCGTATGACTGCCCAGCTGCTTATCCGCTTTACCCGCGTCCTTCTGGGCGGAGACGCCGGACCCCATTGGGTAAGCGGTTTTGTCTCCGGCTCCGTTACGGACGCGGAAGCCGTCAGGCGGACCGCCGTGTACCGGGACGCGCTCCGGCAGTATCCGGAGGTCAAGGAGTGGCCTGCCCTCTGCACCGTCTGCGTGGGGCGGGATATGCCGTCCGCCATTGGAGCGGTCAACACCTGCACCTTTGATCTGGAAATCCTGAACCGGATCGGAGACAGGTTCCTCAAAGAACAGGGCGTCCAGCGAGTGTATTCCCGGCAGATGACCATTACTGCGTCGCAAGCAACGACCAATAGCTGGAGGTCGGTACAGTATCCGTTACTCCAGGGAAACCGATCCTTGACAGCAGCGGATTTCGATGTTCAGGAGAGAATCGGGGTGGAAGATGATCGGGTCAACTTCTGCCTGGACGTCCTCGCTGATGAGAAAAGCGTATTCGGAAGACAGTTGTCCGGTGACGTGGAGGACTCCTATGTTCAAGCGTACACGTCCTACATGGTAGACACAGGCCGGGTCGATGATACGCTGGATATTGTGGTGAGATCGTCCGGCGAGGATGGGTGGTTTTCCTGTATTCTCACGGATGAAGTCAGGGAGTCGTTGCGGCAGAAGCTGGATACCTTCTGTCTGCTGACGTATGGAGAGTATCTGCCGGTGCCGCCGGTCCAGAACAATCCCGCCCCACTCCAGATGGGGCCCATCATGTAACGCAGGAGGAAAAACACGATGGAGAAAAACGAAATCACGCTGTCCTTCGACAGCGAGAAGATGGAGGCGCTGGTGTTCTATCTGAAGAAGGAAAACACCAATGTCCAGCACAAAATGGATGAGGCCCTGCGGATTCTTTACGAGGAGACTGTACCGGAACCGCTGCGGGAGTATCTGGACGCCAAGTCCGCGCCTATCCGTCCCAGGCGTCCGCCACGCCCCAGTCAACCCAAGGCGGAGACGCCCAAACCAGCGTCCGATTCCACAGGCGGCGGAAAGGGGGCTGACGTATGAGCGGCGATGTGCAGTTGGAGCTATGGCTTCACGAATATGAAATGAGTGCGCTCTCCTCTGTGCTGGAGAAGCAGGGTACCACTGTGGAGAAGCGGATGCAGGAGATGCTGATCGGCCTGTATGCTGAGCTGGTGCCCCATGAGGAACAGCAGGAAATCCGTTCCCGCCTCTATGCGGAGTGTGCCGCGGAACAGACGGCGGAGGAAGCGGCCCGGAAGTACACTGCGTTTTGTGTGCGGGAGAACGATAAAATATCGTTCTATCAGCTGGACAGAACGGAGGATATCCTGGAGGTTGCCAAGTTCCTGCGCCGGTATCTGCGGCAGGGACAGGGGCACGGCGCCGCCGCGCTCCAGACGAGTGCCTTCGCCAGAATGGAGCCGGTCACCGCCGAGCGGTATGACCAGCTGCTGGCGCTGCGGATGGAATCCCCCGGCAAAGTCACCGGCGTGTTTGATCTGGACTTTGACCGTCAGGAGGTTTCCTCCGCGGATGCTGCGGAGGGCTGGAAAACCTGGTCCATGCAGGACGTCTCCAACGCCATCTACCACGCATACCGAAAGAGCTGTCTCAGACCGGAGCAATATACAGCTCGGTTCCTGGAGAAGCTGGAGAGCAAAGAACTCACCTCACCGGGTCACCTCTCCGCACGGGATATCTCTTTTGCGGAGGAGATCACCGAGATAGACAGTCTGCTGAATTTCTACATGGAAACATACTTCGATGTGGACAAAGTGTTCGGCACGCATGTCTGCACCTGCGAAAACGACGACGCCCTGAACGTCTATGCCAACTATGATTGCGCTTCCGGGCAGGTCTACGATGAGCTGGAGGTCGATCTGCACCGGGCGGATGGGCGTGAGGAATCGGTGGAGTACCGGCTCAACGCTGTTGAGAAAGCAACTCTGCTGCGAAAGATGGACGTCTACTGCCTGGAACAGACCGGGACGTCCCTGAAAGATTACATCGCCCAGTTGATGGCGGAGGAGATCATGCCGCCATCCGCCCCATTGATGTGAGTCAAAAACGGCACAAGTTTTTTGTTGCTGCTGCTGAATGGATATCCCGCCGGGGATGTGGCATTGTGTTGCCAGCCCACAAAAATGATAACAGAAAGGAAATGACGCCATGAAAAACGAAAGCAGAACTCCCCTTACGCTCCTGAAGGCGTGTACCCTGATGGCGCGGGAGGCCGTGTCGCTGCTGGAGGGCGGCGAGGACGCCCTGGACTCCGGCACTGAGCTCCGGGAGGCGCTGGCCCTGCTCCACTCCACACAGGACCTGGGAGACGGCGGCGCGCTCCTTGCGTGGGTTGACCACGAGCTGGAAAGCGCCAGACGCTTCGCCAAGACCGGAGAGCGGACGGAGAGCCTGGTCACGCTGAACACCCCGCTTCCCCTGCCGGCCCCCGCCATGCAGCTGGACGCCGTCTGGATGATCCTCCGCGCCGCGGCCCAGGGTTCTCTCTCCGGAGAACAGTGGCAAACCACCCTGAACGCTGTGCGGTCGCTCACGGAAATGGACGGGCTGGAGGATATGGTCCTCTGCACCAATGTGCCCGCTGGCGGATTCCTGACCGTTGGTGCTCTCCAGGACCTGCTGAAGTCCGTCCAGGCGGCGCTCACGCAAAACCAGCAGCCCGCCAGCGCAGAACGGTTGGCTATATGACCGGGCAGGCGAAAAGCGCACCGCCGCAGGACAGCGGCTCCCTCCGCAAGGCCCTTGTACAGATGGCAGCCATTCGCGGCGGGGAGCGATTCCAGGTTGTCACCTACAGCGAGGATGACGGCGGGGCGGATGATAAGCTGGACTACGCCTCCGCCGCAGATGCGGCGCGGGCCGCTCAGGACTACGTGCGCGGGAAAGACGGGCTGGCTTATGAAGGCGCCCTCGTCTACGACAGAAAGCAGCGGAGCATTGCGCGGCTGTACGGTTCGTTCCCCGAGTACGCTCGACCCGTGTGCGCGCACCCTGGCCATACGGCTCAGGTGTAAATGACCCATACCGACGGAGGACCGCTTCCAGTAAGGAGCGGTCCTCCGCTGTTCCCGCATTGTCCGCCCCGTCAGCGCCCCGCCTTGCCGCCGTAGATTATCCATCAGGGGCAATACCCACTTCCTCACTGGAGGAGCGCCGTGCGGGGCCTTGGGCGAACAAGCCCGTACCAAACCATGGCGCTCCTGCGCACCGCAAAAGACCCCGGTCGAAATTATAGCAGGATAAAGGCCGGGGGTCACAAGGACCCCCCGGCCCCTGAACACCGCCCCGCAGAGCGGGTCGGGAACGGATGCGCGGGGGTCTGGTTGCGGCCTCTGGGGTCTGATCGGGAATCTGGTTTCTCTCAACGCCCCGCCGTTGGGCGGTTTTTCGGGGTTCCGTTCGGGGATATGGGCGTAAAAAGGCGGTATTTTGCCCGGCCAGAGCAAGAGGAGGAATTTATGAAAATCAAGCACGATAAGGAAAAGGACTACACGGACTTCACCGCGGCACAGAACGCCAGCGGACAGGCTATGGTGCGGTTCATAGAAACCTGGAGCGGTATGATGGAGTGCGCCATGGAGCACGGAGCCGCCGGCGTGACGGAGACAGCCGGCCTCACTGTACGGGCCGCCGCCAAGGCCGCCGGGATCTCCAGGGACGAGGATGTGCTGGCAGGAGCCGCCATGCTGCTGAACTGTTGGGCCTATGGCGACGAACTCCGTGAATGGTTCGTGTACCACCCGCCCGAGATTCTGTCAGGGCAGCTGGATGCCGCTCCCCGGCATGTCTCTCAGGAATTGTACGACGCGATTCCGAAACTGGTGGACGCCTATCCGCGCATTCTGGAAACCACCCCGGACCTCTTAGGGGGCCAGCAGGTGGTCAACCAAGCTCAGCCGGAGGCGACGCACCCCGTAATGTCAATGTAAGGAGGACAACAAATGTCCAGAGAAAAAATCAAGTTCGCCCTGCGGATGTCTCCGGAGACACAGCAGCTCGTTAAGGAGATGTATCCGAGGGACAACTGCCGCACACAAAATGAGTTCATCGAAAAGGCAATCCGGTTTTATTCCGGCTACGTCTCCGGCCGGGACGCCTGTGAGTTCCTGCCCGCCGCGCTGACCGCCGCCCTGCGGTGCACCGTCCACGACAGCGAAGGCCGCATCTGCCGTCTGCTCTTCAAGCTGGCGGTGGAGCTGGACATGGTGATGAACGTGCTGGCGGCTGGGATGGAGATCCCGCAGGAGGACCTGGACCGCCTCCGGGGCCGCTGCGTTCGGGATGTCAAGTCCACCAACGGCAGCGTCACCCTCAAGGATGCCGTGGATTATCAGAGGGGCGGTGCGTGAGATGGCCTGGTCCGAAGTCCACGAGGATCTGCTGCAAAAAATAAGCAGGGAGATGGAAGCCTATCAAGCTCAAATGTTCTCCCTCACCAGCACCGAGGTTTATAACCGGGCTGAGGAAATCGCCGCCATGAGCTTCTGCCTCAATCAGCTGATGGAAAATTTCCATGACTATCAGGCAACGGACTTAAAACCGCTTCTGGACCGGGAGAAGCCGCTGGAGTTCTTGGCCCAGCGCTGGATGGTCGAGCAGAACGTGGATCTCAGCGGCGAGTTTGACCATGTCCTCCGCGATGCGAAGTATCAGGAGGAAAGTGCAGAGTCCGGTCCCTCTCTATGCTGACCGCAAGACGGTGACATGCCATGCCCCGGCTCATCTTCAAATGTCCCTACCTCAAGCCGGACCACCCCCGCTCCGAGGCCCAACGGGAGAACTATGTCCGCTACGTCGCCACCCGTGAGGGCGTGGAACGGCTGGACCCTGGCAAGGCCGCTCTGCCAGCCACCAAGCGGCAGCAGGAGATGGTCGGCCAGCTCCTTCGAGACTTCCCCCTCTGCCGGGAGTTGTTCGAGTACGAGGATTACCTCTCCGCTCCCACCCGTGGGAACGCCTCGGAGTTCATCACCAGAGCCATCGAGGACAACATGGATGCTCTTTCTAAACGGGAAAACTATGTGGACTACATCGCCAAGCGTCCCAGGGCGGAGCGTTTCGGCGCTCACGGACTGTTCACCGGGACGGACGATCCCCTCGTGCTCTCCCAGGTGGCAGAGGCGGTGGCCAGCCACCCAGGTAACGTGTGGCTCCCCATCATCTCTCTGCGCCGGGAGGACGCCGCCCGCCTGGGCTACGACAGCGCCGCCCGCTGGAAGGATCTGCTCACCAGCTATGCGCCCCAGATTGCGGAGGCGATGAAGATACCGCTGAGTCAGTTCCGCTGGTACGCCGCCTTTCACAATGAGAGCCACCACCCGCACATCCATATGGTCTGCTACAGCGCCGACGGCAAGTCCGGTTTCCTGGACAAGGAGGGCATCGCAAGAATCAAATCCGGGCTTGCAAGGGAAATATTCCACCAGGACCTGACGGAGATCTACCGCCGCCAGACCCAGCAGCGGGACGCGCTCACCCAGGAAAGCCAGAATACGCTGCAACTGCTCATTGACCAGATGCGGTCCGGGACGCTGGCGAATCCAAACATCGAGCGTCTCATGCTGGACCTGGCGGAGCGTTTGAAAACCACCTCCGGCAAAAAGCAGTACGGCTATTTGAAAGCGACGCTGAAGACCATCGTGGATGGAATCGTGGATGAGCTGGAGAAGGACCCCCGCGTCGCCGCCGCTTATGGGCTGTGGTATCAGTCACGGGAAGAAGTGCTGCGGACCTACAAGGACGATTTGCCGGAGCGTCTTCCTCTCTCCCGCCAGAAGGAGTTCAAGCGGATCAAGAACACGGTGATCGAGGAGGCGGTGCGTCTTGGCCAGGAGGATGCTGTGCTTTCGCCGAAGGATACGGAAGAGCCTATCCACTCGGACAATGGTCCGGCACCGGAGGAACTCGCCCCTGACAATGAACAACCGAAGCTCCATGACGAGGCGCCGCCCACTGTAGTATGGAGCAGACGCTACAAGGAAGCCCGGAAGTTTATGACCGGAGATGATGAAAATCCACCGGATTTCGAGAAAGCCCGTCTGCTGCTTCTGGAAGAGGCTCGGTCCGGAAACGCCCTCGCCATGTTCGATCTCGGCAAACTATTTGGCAATGGTTTGGGCCAGGACCCTGATGAGCGGCAAGCACAGATGTGGTACGCCAAGGCCCTCGCAGCGTTCCAGGCTGTGGAGCGAGATCAGCCCAACCGCTATGTGGAGTACCGGATCGGCAAAATGTTCGCCGCTGGGCTTGGAACTGAGCAGGACTACGAAGTGGCGGCACAATGGCTTACGAGGTCAGCCGAACAAGACTACACCTACGCGCAATACTCCCTTGCCAAGCTGTACAGTGAGGGCTGGGGGGTGGAGCAGAATTACAAAACGGCGCTCCAGCTCTACGAACAGGCAGCAGTCAAAGACTTCCCTTACGCAGCCTGGGAGTTGGGAAAGCTCTATCGTGACGGTGTTGGCTGCCGGCCAGATGAGCGCAAGGCCGCCCGCTATTTCGCTGCCGCCTTTCGCGGCTTTAAGTTCCTGGAGAAACAGAGCCACGACGATAAACTCCAATACCGTCTTGGCTGGATGCTCCTGCACGGCGTCGGGGCGGAGCGCGATGAAACCGCCGCCCGGAAGTGGTTCGAGAAGTCCGCACGGTCCGGAAATGAAAACGCCCAGTATCAACTGGCACGGCTGATCCTGGACAGCGCCAGCTCCACGCCGGAGGAAATCTCTCAGGCCGTGGAATGGCTGACGAAACTCGGGGAGGCTGGTTCTCAATACGCACAGTATGCCCTCGGCAAACTGTACCGGGATGGCGTGCCAATTGAGCCGAATCCCGTCCAGGCGGTGATCTGGTTCTCCCAGGCGGCAGAACAAGGCCACGAACACGCTATGTACGCCCTTGGAAAGCTGGACCTGCAAGCGGGAAACGCCTCCGCCGCCCTTCGATGGTTCCGGCTGGCGGCAGAGTGCGGGAATCAGTTTGCCCAATACCAGCTGGGCAAGCTCCTGCTCCAAGGCGACGGTGTCCCCAAAGATGTCGAGGGAGCTATCCGGCAGTTTACTACCTCGGCAGAGCAGGGAAACCAGTTTGCCCAATATGCCCTTGGCAAACTGTTCCTCTTGGGTAACGACATCCCCCAGGACAAAGACGCCGCCGTCTGCTGGTTCACACTGGCGGCGGCGCAGGGCAATGAGTACGCCCAATACTTCCTGGACCACATGAACGATTCCCAGGGTCCGCCCCTCCTGACCAGTGCCATGCGGCTCCTGCATCATATGAGCAGGATCTTTCGGGACGAGGCTCCGCCGTCACTTCCTGGAATCAATTTTGTGGACAGCAAGCTCCGGCGGAGAATCCGTGAGAAAAAGATCGCCATGGGCCATAAGCCGGACGATCATGAGGAGCAGGGGATCTCGATGCGCTGAAAAGGGACGGCTCCCGCCGTCCCCCTGCGTCTTATACCCGGAAGGTCAGTCTATGGTAGTAGCCGTCACACACCCGAGCAATGGGCTTGTCCGCCACGGCAGGCCGGTCCGGGCCATACAGAAGACGCCCGATTTTGAACAGCTCCCCATTGATGGAGACGGATTCCCCGGCGCTGTGGCTCCCACAGTTCGTCAGCCAAGTCAGCGCCTCGCCTACCGTGCAGCCGCGCCGAAGCTCTCCGCGCTCGTCCCAGAGCGGATCATAGTTGATGCTCATTCTACAATATCTCTCCTTTTGCTTTTTCACAACTGCTAGATATTGTAGCCGGGGCCTTCCTGGAAAGCAATGGAAGAAACAGAGAAAAAGGCGGAGATTTTTCGTAAAAGATTTTTGCGCTCAGGGCTTGACAGCGGCGAAGTCATTCCGCCGCAGCCATTTCATCCGCTGCCAGCTGCTCCGCGCATTTCCTCGCGCTGGCGGAGCCGAAGTAGCGAACTGAAATATTTTCCTTCCTTGCCGTGTCGATGATCCGGTAATAGAACTTATGGGAAATCGCGTTGGCCTGAATCCACACGACATCCGCGCTCTTGATGACGTTGACGTCCGGCAGCATTTCCCGATCAAAAAACCGAACATCGGGCAGCATGGGGCGGATGGCCTTCCGCCAGGTATCGTGACCGCCGAAGGCCACAATCCGGCGCTTCGTCTGATATGGAAACGCAATCGCGGCCTCCGCCTCGTCCTCCGGTTGACCCTCCCGCACTCTCAGGTCGAATAGAGTCTCCCGGAGCTGGCTCAGTTCCGCGCGGTCGCGAAGTGCGTCCGCCTCCACGGAGCGCAGATGTTCCTGAAGCTGGCGCATCCCCTGCTCCGCCTCGTGCAGCGCCTTTCGGGATTCCTTCAACTGGCGGGTCAGCTCCGCCGCCTTAGCGGCACTGTCCTCCGTCTCCGTCCCAGCCTCCTCTGCCAGCTCAGTCAATTCCCCATCCAGAGATTTTAGGAAATCCTCAAAATCATCCGGGACATCGAAGGGCATTGGCCGCCGGGCTCTCAGGGCATCCACATATGAGGCGAACCACGCGCCCCACGCAAGGGCCTCCGCCCGGTCCTCCGGCACGCCCTGTTCCTGGAACCAGCCCTTCAAACGGCTAGAGTATGCTTGGTCTCTTGGCAGCGCGTACCCGGTGGCCAGATAAAAAAGCTGGCCCTCCGAGAGAAGCTCTCCCTCCTCGATGTCCGGGTCCGGTAGGTCTTCCTCCTCCGCGTTTTCGTGGAGGTGGTAAGCGTATCGGAGGGAAAGGTCCGGCGCTCCATTTCCATATGGCTCCGCGTAGCTGTATGCCTCGTCCGCACCCCAGGGGAGATGCCGCTCGGCACAGAGAACGACGGCGGCTGTAAGCATATTCAGATCGACCAGGACGTCACCGTCCCGCTCCAGAAGCAAGTACGCCGCGCAAACCGCATAGGGGTCCCGAATCCGAAAACCTTCCATCAGCTCTGAGGACCGGCGGTAGTAAAGCGTCTGCCGTATCTTCTCTGGAGACGCTCCGATCAACAGCGCTGTGTTCGTCAGGAACCACAGGCCGGCGTGATCCTTTGCCGGAGGCCCTGGCAGGTCCGGTTCATACGGTCCTCTCGGGTCAAAATTTTCTCCATAAGACGCCGGGTTTGCCAGCAGCATCGGACTCCCTCCTGAAGTCTGTGCCGCGGAAGGACCGATACGGGCACTGATTTCCAGGAAGCGCTCAAAGTAATCCAGCAGGGCGTCTTTAAACTCCCCTTTGAGTTTCCCGGCGGTTTCCTTGTCCACCAGCCCCCAAAGCTTCCGGAACGACTGGCGGCTGTCCTTCCGATTCAGAAGTACGGACATGACGCCCAGGATTTCGTCGCGGGAATGATCCAGGTCATCTACATCAGGCGTCTCAAAATCGACCTCTTCATCCAGCTTCTCCGGCAGAAGCGGATAGAATTGTTCTTCCAACTCCTGACGCTTCACATAATCCAGAAGCCATAGAGCCGCTCCCAGTATGAAGATCAGCGATTTGCCGAGATGCTCTGCCGACGGCGCCGGAAGCGTAGCCGCTGTGGCCAGCGCCTTCACAATGTCGGTCCGCTGGTATTTCCCTTCAAAATATTTGCAGAAAAATCCAACGGAAACTCTTGATGCCTGCTGCCCTGTCCTTGCGGCAGCCACAGCCCCGGAAAAGCGGTCGAAATTTTCTCTCATCTGGGAGGCGATCTCGCGAAAATGGGAAACCGTCTCCGTGAAAATACGTTCCTCAGCTGGAGACAGCACCGAGAAATATACCGGCTCCCCCGCCAGCGTCCAGCTTTTTGCAGAAGCCGCTTTTTTCTTTCCGCCCATCCCTGGCACCACTCTTTCGTAATCCTGATGTTGTACAGTGTACCATACCGGGCGAATATTGTCACCGATTTGTGAAGCTAAATTTTTGAGGAGGATGCCTATGCCCTATATTGAATTCACCGACAGCCAGAAGCAGCGCGCCGCCGCCGTGGACCTGGAAGCCTTTCTCCTCAGCCGGGGAGAAAGGCTTCTGCGGGAAGGACGGGAAAGCCGCCTCGCCAGCGACCACAGCGTCACGGTCCGCAGGAACGAATGGTTTGACCACGCCACAAAAGAGGGCGGCGGGCCGGTCACCTTCGTCCAGAAGTTCTACGGCCTCAGTTACCCGGAGGCCATGTCCTGTCTCCTGAACGGCGAGCTGGGCGAGATCCGCTCCGCCCCGCCCAGGCAGAAGGAGAAAAAAGAATTTCAACTGCCGCCGAAAAACGATACCATGCGCCGCGTCTACGCCTATCTTCTCAAGCAGCGGCTTATCAGCCGGAATGTGCTGGATACTTTTGTTCACGCCGGTCTGATCTACGAAAGCCGTGAGCCCTCGAAGGGCGGCAATGACTATCACAACGCCGTGTTCGTCGGACTGGACGAACACGGCGTTCCCCGCCACGCTCACAAGCGGAGCCTCTACAGCACAGGCCCCGGACTCAAGCGGAACGTGGGCGGCTGCGATCCCCGGTACAGCTTCCACCATATCGGGAACAGCGACCGGCTCTACGTCTTTGAGGCCCCTGTCGACCTGTTGTCCTTTCTCACGTTGTACCAGAAGGGCTGGCAGACCCACAGCTATGCCGCACTCTGCGGAACCAGCGAACACGCCATGCTTTGGATGCTGGAGCAAAACCCCGATATCCGAAATGTCCTCCTCTGTCTGGACCACGACGAGGCGGGCATTGAGGCCAACGGACGGCTCACGGAGATCCTTCGGGGCCATGGGTATAACTGTATCTCGGTCCTCCAGCCGGAGTACAAAGACTGGAACGAGGACCTCAAAGCCGCCCATGGCCTCCCCGCTCTTCCGGCGGAGGAGCATCCCCAGCTCATCGTCGCGCCGGACGTCTGTCAGTTCATCGCCGAGAAATGTGAAGAAGTCAAGCCGGACAGCTTGGGAAGTCTCGAAAAGGAGCTTCCCAAGCTGCTTCTATTTTTCCAGAACCATGTACTGCACGATGAGATTGGAAAGGCAACGCTGCGCACAGATGAGGCATCTGCTCTGGCGCTGGCCGCCTATTGCCGGGAGCTGCGGCAGCTTGGCGCTCCAATCGGAACCCCAGAACTCTGTGAACGGCTCTGCGCAAAAATCCTGCCCCACCAGAACCACGCCAGCCTCAAAAGCCGCTACCGGGAACTCAGCGTCAAAACGCAAGCGGTATTAAAGCAGAGTGCGTCCCCGGGCATCCGCTCCACAGAAGGCAAACGCCAGATGGCGGAGGCGTGGCTGGACCTTGCCGCGGACTTCACCAAGGTTTCTGTCAAATATGAGGCGGAGGAACTGAAGAAATGGCAGAAACAGCAGCAGGAAACCAAACAGGTAATGACCATGTAAAGGAGTAATTTCATGGACCAATCCGCAATGATTTTTATTGTCATGGCAGGCGCGGCGTTCCTGTTGATCGCCGCTCTTGCCTCCCACTCCGGCGGTTCCCTCAACGGCATCAAGGCCAAGACCGTCGGGGGACGGCCAGCACGGCACCGCCCGCTGGGCCACAAAAAAGGAGCTCAAAAGCACCTACCGGCACGTTCCCTTCCGGCCTGCTCAATGGCGGAAGGGAGAAAATCTGCCCAAGGTCCAGGGCCTGGTCCTGGGCTGCGAGGGAAAAAAGAACGCCGTCACCGCCCTGGTGGACAGCGACGACATCCATTGTCTGATGATCGGCGCGTCCGGTGTGGGCAAGACGGCGTTCTTTCTCTATCCGAATCTCGAATACGCCTGCGCCAGCGGCATGAGTTTTCTGGCTCTGGACACCAAGGGCGACCTGGCCCGGAACTATGGCGCCATCGCCATCAAACACTACGGCTACAAGGTGGCGGTGATCGATCTGCGCAATCCCACCCGCTCCGACGGATACAATCTCCTGACGCTCATCAACCACTACATGGACGTAAGCCGGGAGGACCCCGGCAATCTTGCCGCCAGGGCCAAAGCGGAAAAGTACGCCAAAATTCTCGCCAAGACCATCGTAAACCCGGAGGGCGACGCCTCCAGCTATGGGCAGAACGCGTTTTTCTACGATTCCGCCGAGGGTCTCCTAACAGCGGTCGTTCTCCTGCTGGCGGAGTACCTGCCGCCCAAAAACGCGGGCGATGCGGAGAAACGCCATATCGTCAGCGTGTTCAAGCTGGTGCAGGACCTCCTCGGTCCCAGCAGAGCCAAGGGCAAAAACGGCTTTCAGTTCCTCATGGACGCTTTGCCCGAAACCCACAAAGCCCGCTGGTTCGCCGGCGCGACGCTGAACTCCGCCGACCAGGCCATGGCTTCCGTCATGTCCACGGTCCTCTCCCGGCTGAACGCCTTCCTGGATTCGGAGCTGGAGCAGGTCCTCTGTTTCGACAGCGCCATCGATGCGGAAACCTTCGCCTCCCAGAAGTCCGCCATCTTCCTGGTGCTGCCGGAGGAGGACCCCAGCAAGAACTTCATGGCGGGCCTTATGATCCAGA
>Ga0224742_10121_pt1 | contig 17960 bp, 14 predicted proteins | sample LIM_E_Water_Neg_FD_161631 | JGI IMG/M metagenome (GOLD analysis project Ga0224742, IMG submission 161631) | Enriched cells from gastrointestinal tract of the lab mouse from Pacific Northwest National Laboratory (PNNL), Richland, Washington... | ecosystem: Host-associated > Mammals > Digestive...
CTGCCGCAGTCAGTGAAGAACAGAAGGTCCAGGTGGAGACTATGGTGGAACTGATGTCGCAGTTTGAGATATAGGGCTGTGGTCAGACATGCCTGTTTTCATTCCTCCACTGTCTAGGGGAGGCACCGTAAACATTTTTAAAAGCCCGCGAGAAATGCAGTTGGTTTGGATAGCCGACTGCATTTCCTATGTCTGCAATTGAAAAATCCGTCAGCTTTAAAAGCTCTGCCGCCTTTGTCATGCGATAGGTAATCAGAAAGTCCTGGGGGGATTTTCCGGTGTTTTCATGGAAAATCTTTCCGAAGTAACTGCGGTTTAAGCCGCAGGAAGCGGCAATATCCTCCACCGAGATATCATTCTGGAAGTTCTGCTCGATAAAGGAGAACGCTTCCTTTATATAGAAGTCACGCAGGCTGTTGCCTTTGCTTATCTGGGCGGAAGTGGAGGAGCGCAGGAGGCAGTCGATAAACAGATAGAGATGCCCGATCAAATGGAAAGGCGATTCTGTCTTGTGGTTTACGATGTACAACATTTCGTCTTTCATGGTTTCTGCAATATCTTTATAGCGTGCCCTGTAAACCGGCTGGTCGAGACTAAGGCCGGCTAATTCTATGGTTTCCTTTACACGGAGACCGTCAAATTCTACCCATGAGTATTCCCATGGAATTTCCCTGTCGGCAATATAAGTACATATCTGGCCTGGAAAAAGCATAAATCCCTGCCCGCTTTTGACCTGGTAAACGATGGAGTCCCCCTTGGAGTTGGCGGCATATAAAGTGCCTGTGCCGGAGATCACATAATGGAACAGGTAATGGTTTCTGGCGGCAGGGCCGAAGGAGTGGGAAGGGTCGCACTGCTCCCACCCGAACTGGTATAAGCCAAGGTCAACAAAATTTTCACTTGGAAAGACAGAAAAAATAACTTCACTCATAAAACACCTCAAAAAGAAATATTATGTATTATTATATACCAAAATGCTAGATGACTTCAATCATATGGCGAAAAAGCAGCATAAAGGTATAAAACAACTAAAATATAGCCATTTATTGGTAGCATAATGGTATGTTATAATGTGACTATCAAAAAAAGAAGGAGAGAATTTTATGAAAGGGAAAAGGATTAAATGTCTTGGGTCAGCACTGTGCTGCGCGATGACGGCATTGACCCTCTGGGGATGCGGGGCATCTGCTGACAACAAAAAGGTTGAGATTGAAATTGTTCAATACAAACCGGAAGCGGCAGCTTATTTTGAAATGGTGGAAGAAGAGTTTAACGCCACCCATGATGATATCCACCTGAAAATCAGTTCTCCAAATGATGCAATGACGATTCTGAGAACAAGATTTATCAGGGAAGATTATCCTGATATTATAGGAATCGGCGGTGATATCAACTATTCCTATTTCGTAGACGCGGAAATACTGGCCGATATTTCAGACTACGAAGGGCTTAAGAGCATTAAGCAGGCATATCTGGACATTGATGAGACACTGAAATTTGTCCCCCAGGAAGGCGTTTTTGCGGTGCCGTACGTAGCCAATGCGGCAGGCATTCTTTACAATAAGGACATGTTTGTGGAGCATGGATGGGAAATTCCCGAGAACTGGGAAGAATTGATGAGCCTGTGCGAAAGCATCAAAGGGGAGGGCGTGCTTCCTTTCTACTTTGGATTTAAGGACACATGGACCTGTCTGGCGCCCTGGAACTCCATGGCAGTGGATCTGGCACCGGCAGATGCAGCGAAACAGGTAAACAGGGGAGAGACTACTTTTACCAAGGAATACAAAGAAGTGTCGGAGAAGTATTTAAAACTGACACCCTACGGACCGGACGACCCGTTTGCTTATGGGTACAATGATGCCTGTACAGCTTTTGCAAGGGGAGAATCCGCAATGTATCCTATCGGAAGCTATGCGATCCCCCAGATTCTGTCAGTTAATCCTGACTTGAATATAGATTCTTTTGTAATGCCGGCCAGCGATACAAAAGAAGGGAACACACTGAATTCAGGTATCGACCTTCAGTTCTGCGTGATGGAGGGATGCAAGAACAAAGAGGCGGCCTATGAAGTGCTGGATTTCCTGATTGAACAGGAGAATCTTCAGAAGTATATTGATGCACAGATTGCAATTCCATGTACAGAGGGGGACTTTGAGCTGTCTGGCATGCTGGACGGAATGACAGAGTATATTGAGTCTGGAAATATGACAGACTATCAGGATCACTATTATCCTTCCGAGATGGCAGTTGATGCACAGATTCAGACATTCCTTTTAAACAGGGACGTGGATGCATTTTTACAGAAATTTGACACAGACTGGCAAAGATATAACAGGGATATCATAAGGCTTGTACAGGAATATGAAAAAGAGCATGGAAATTGAAGGGTGAAGGAGAGAAAATGCTATGAAAAATGAGAGAAAAAGAACATTTTTACTTATCACGATTCCGATACTGGCGTTGTTTGTCTGTTTCAATACGATTCCGCTGATTCGCGGCGTGATATACAGTTTTACGAATTTTAAGGGTTTTGGGAGTTATAGTTGGGTTGGATTTAGGAATTACATAGATTTATTTTCAGATGCACGTGTAGGAAAATCGTATTTATTCACATTTAAGCTGGCAATTGTGTCAACAGTTGTTGTGAATGTGATCTCGCTGTTACTGGCCCTGGGCTTAAACAGCAAGATCCGGGCAAAAAGCTTTTTCAGAGGCGCATATTTCCTGCCGAATATTTTAGGAGCGCTGGTAGTAGGTTATATCTTCAATTATTTCTTTACGTATATACTGCCTGCACTGGCTTCCATGCTTGGCGCGGAATCGCTGAGCACAAGCATCCTTTCAAATCCTGATTCTGCATGGTTCGGAATCATGGTGGTCTGCGCATGGCAGGCAATTGCAATGAACACGATTATTTATATTTCCGGTCTGCAGACAGTGCCTGAGGACGTATATGAGGCAGGAGGGCTTGACGGGGCAACAGGATTCAAGCAGTTCCGTTACCTGACTTTCCCGCTGATCATCCCCTTCTTTTCCATCAATATGGTTCTGTGTGTCAAGAACTTCCTGATGGTATTTGACCAGATCATGGCTTTGACAAAGGGTGGTCCTGCACAGAGCACAGAATCCATTTCTTACCTGATTTATAATAACGGTATGTCAGGCGGACAGTTTGGGTTCCAGAGTGCCAACGCAGTGGTATTCTTTATTGTAATCGTGGCAGTTTCCGTGGCACAGATGAAGTTTTCCGGTAAGAAGGAGGAACAGTTATGATAGAAAGAAAAACGAACTGGCCGGCAATGATCCTTTTGATACTTGGCCTTTCCACAATTATATTTCCCTTATATTTGACTGTTATAATTGCATTTAAACAGCCTTCTGAAATGACGAACAGCATCAGCGGCATTTTATCCTTGCCAAAAGTCTGGAATTTTGATAACTTTAGAGAAGCTATGCGTGTTACAGACTTCTGGCACTCTCTGGGCAACAGCCTTCTCATTACATTAGTTACGGTGGGCCTGTCCCTTGCGATTCATTCCCTGATGGGATACGCGCTTGGCAGAAATAAAGCAAAAAGTAAATTTTACAGCTTTGTTTATCTGTTCATTGTAAGCGGTATGTTCGTGCCCTTTGCAATTCTGATGATGCCTTTGGCAAAACAGACTGCAGAGCTGGGACTGGCAAACTGGGTAGGTGTCATCCTGCTGTATGTGGTATTCTATATGCCCATGAATGTGCTTCTTTACTCCGGGTATCTGGTCAACATACCGATGGCCCTTGAGGAAGCGGCAAAGGTGGACGGAGCTTCCACCTGGACTACATACTGGAAGATCCTTTTCCCTATTATGAAGCCCATGCATGCAACCGTTGCAGTACTTACGGCACTGGCAGTCTGGAACGATGTAATGACTCCATTGGTCATTCTTGCAGGTTCAGACCAGAATACACTGCCGCTGGCACAGCTTAACTTCCAGTCACAGTTTGGAACGAACTATAATCTGGCATTTGCGTCCTATCTGCTTTCACTTATACCGATTCTGATATTCTATATCGTTTGTCAGAAACAGATATTGAACGGCGTGGTAAACGGCGCTGTCAAATAAAAAAGAACGAAGTTACTCTAAAGGCGGCGGAGGACGCCGCCTAAGAGTAACGGAAGCCGTTTCCGGGCAGTGGTGAGCGGGAGTGTAGAAGGATGTAGATGAGGGGGAGAGAGTAGGAGTTGTCGGCATAGTTAAAAATATGAGGTATAAGGAGTGGTGTGAACTATGGCGGTTTATTATCAACAGGAAAAGCAGATGTTTACATTGCAGACAGCCCATACGACCTACCAGATGAAGGTAGATGGTTTTGGGTTTCTTTTGCATTTATATTATGGAAGGAAAATCGCAGGTGATGTGGATTATCTTCTGACGTATTATGACAGGGGATTTTCAGGCAATCCTTCGGATGCGGGGGAAGACAGGACGTATTCCATGGATGTCCTGCCGCAGGAATATCCGGGGATCGGTACCGGGGATTACCGGAGCAGTGCGTTGATCATCCGCAATGAGGATGAGTCCGAGTGCTGTGACCTGCGTTATGTCAGCCATGAGATCAGGAAAGGCAAGTATGGGTTAAAAGGGCTTCCGGCCGTGTACGCCGGGGAAGAAGAAGCGGAAACTTTGGAAATCCTGATGGAGGACGCTGTAAGTAAGGTGCAGGTACAGTTGCTGTACGGGGTTCTGGAAAAGGATGATATAATTACCAGAAGTGCGAGGATCATCAATCAGGGCAAGAACCGGGTCGTTGTGGAAAAAGCAGCCTCCGCCTGTTTGGACTTTGTGGCCGGAAAGTATGACATGGTCAGTTTTTATGGAAGACATGCCATGGAACGGAACTTCCAGCGCACGGAAATTGCCCACGGGAATTATGTCATTGGAAGCCGCAGGGGGATTTCCAGCCATCAGTATAATCCGGCGGTCATCATTGCAGATAAGGGCGCTACGGAAGATGCCGGAAGCTGTTATGGCATGGTGCTGGTCTACAGCGGAAGTTTCCTGTGCGAAGCGGAAAAAGACCAGTACAACCAGACAAGGGTCATAATGGGGCTTCAAAGCGACTTTTTCCATTATCCTTTAGAAAAAGAAGAGGAATTGGTGGTCCCGGAAACGATTCTTTGTTATTCCGGGGAAGGTTTCGGAAAACTGTCAAGGCAGTATCATAAGTGCATCAGGGAGCATGTGTGCAGGGGCAGGTACCGGGACAGGACAAGACCTGTTCTGATCAATAGCTGGGAGGCAGCTTATTTTAAATTTAACGGAGAGACGATTTTAAATCTTGCCAGAGAGGCAGCCGGACTGGGCATTGACATGGTAGTCATGGATGATGGATGGTTTGGTAAAAGAGACGATGATAACAGCGGACTGGGGGACTGGCAGGTCAATGAAGCGAAACTTGGCTGTTCTCTCGGTGAGCTGACAGGAAAGATCAATGATCTGGGATTAAAATTTGGCATCTGGATGGAGCCGGAAATGATTTCCGAGGACAGCGCCCTTTACCGGGAGCACCCGGACTGGGTCATTCAGATACCGGGAAGAAAGCCGGTGCGTGCCAGGAACCAGCTTGCCCTTGATTTTTCCCGGGCAGAGGTAAGGGACTATGTATTTGACCAGATCTGCAGTGTGCTGGATCAGGGAAAGATAGAGTACATTAAGTGGGATATCAACAGAAGCCTTACAGATATTTATTCCCTTGAAAAGAATCAGGGAAAAGTAACTTACGATTATGTTCTTGGGGTGTATGATTTCCTGGAAAAACTGATACAAAAGTACCCCGATATTTTGATAGAAGGCTGCTGCGGCGGAGGCGGCAGGTTTGATGCAGGCATGATGTATTACGCTCCCCAGATCTGGTGCAGCGACAATACGGACGCATTGGACAGGATACGTATCCAGTTTGGGACTTCTTTCTTTTATCCGGTTTCCACGGTAGGCTCCCATGTGTCGGCGGTTCCCAACCATCAGACAGGGCGCAGTGTCAGCCTGCACACCAGAGGCGTAACGGCAATGGCAGGGACATTTGGCTATGAGCTTGACCCCCAGAAACTTTCAGAGGAAGAAAGGAAAGAGGTCAGGGATCAGATTTGCCAGTACAAGAAATATGCGGAGCTGATCCGCAGGGGAGAATATTACCGTTTGTCCGACCCTTATAAAGAGCCCTTTGCCGCATGGATGTTTGCATCCGAAGATAAAAGCCAGGCGCTGGTAAATGTTGTTATGCTGGAAGTCCATGGAAATACACTGGTTGAGTATGTGAAGCTGAAAGGACTTTTGCCGGACGAGGTTTATGAAGAGGCCAATACGGGAAAATGTTATTATGGATCAGCACTGATGGAAGCAGGGATACCGCTTCCTGCTGAAATGGGCGAATATCTTGCCTATCAGATGGAATTTAAAAGAAAAGACAGGTAACAAACTGCCATGCTTTAAAAGCTGGCGTTTATAAGAAAACCGCAGGCCGGATCTAAAACGGACTGCGGTTTTTATGACATACTTCGTTGATTTTTTCAACGATGCGCGCTCGGGTCAGGTCTGCGATCTCCTTTGAATTCATTCCCTTGTATTCCTCATAAAGAATGGGGGACAGGAAATGAACCTGGGTGGTTACTGGCTTTAAAGAATTCAGTTCAAAGGGCTTATAGGAATCGATCAGCGCTACCGGAACAATGGGCGTTTGGGATTTCATGGCGCATTTAAAAGCGCCGGGCAGGAAATCATGCACTTCATTCCGGTTGCGGTAGTAGCCGCCCTCGGGAAAAATAATGATCCGCCGTCCCTCCTTTACCTGCCGGATGGCGTCAAGGATAGTCTTTACCTGCTTTTTCATATCAGTCTTGTCAAGCCGGATGCCTTTGAGCAGGGAAATAAACTGGGTGGTGATAAGCTGGTGGGACCGCTTATCGTCAATCATGACCGTACAGGGCGCCTGGTGGGCTGACATAATGCCCAGCGCGTCATATTTTCCCTGATGATTGGAATACATGACATATCCTCCGTCGCAGGGGAGATTCTCCGTGCCGTAGGCGTTTGTACGGATAAAGCCATTGCGCTGCAGAATGGAAATGGCACGCCGGGCTATTCGGTACCGGTCCGCCTCCGTGTACCTGGCATCATGCTTTTCTATGTAGAGAGCCTTCCCCAGATAAAACAAGATAAAGGGAAGGGAAATTAATATAACATAATAGAACCTTAACAAAATACTAACCTCGCAATTTTCTGGAACAATACAGAAGCAAATGATTAACCGGACAGTTTCTGTCATAGAAGAATATATCATATTAAAGGATTCTTTTCAAGGCTGCCGGGATTTGATAAGTCATGCCGGATTTTTCAATCTGATTTGTTATGTATATAGGAAAAGAAACGGAGGTTGACAAATGTAGTACAATGTGATACTTTAAAAAAGGTTACAGTTGTCAACCTTATGGCGGAAATAATGACTGGCCGGAAATTGGATATGGGGAAAGGAAAGTACAGGAATGACTGGGAATATCAGTTTAAACAATTCAGAATGGTGTATCATGGAAGCCTTGTGGCAGAAACAGCCTAAAACCTTGATGCAGTTGGTCTATGAGATGAAAGAAAAACAGGGGTGGAGTAAGAGCACTACAAATACCATACTGCGCAGAATGCAGGAGAAGGGACATATCCGGTATGAGGAAGGGGAAAAAGCAAGACTTTACTTTACAGATTTGAAGCGGGAAGCGGTGGTGTTACAGGAAACAGAATCCTTTTTGAAGCGCACCTATGGGGGCAGCCTTGGCCTGCTGGTGAATACCTTTGTGGAGAGCAATCAATTGACGGAGGCAGATTTGGAAGAGCTGCGTCAGATTTTACATAAGGCAGAAGACAGGTGAGGTTAAGCAGCGGATAGGTTAGGGTGTCCTGTGACAGGACAAGGAATAAATAACAGGGGAGAAAAATATGTTAGTAAAAATTACAGCATCATCTATATTGATTCTTACAGTGCTAATGATAAGGGCGGTTTTCCAGAAAAAAGTAAACCCTCTTTTCCTATATCCGGTCTGGCTGGTTGTGGCACTGCGGCTCCTTCTTCCGGGGATGCTCTTTTTCAGTCCTGTCAGTATCATGAACACAAGACTCTGGGATGCGGGCAGCAGGATGATCGCAGAAGAAAACAGCAGGCAGGATACTCTGTACAAAGCGCAGATGTTTCAGGAATATTATGAGAAAAAGGAAGCACAGCAGGCCGTGTATTTGGATCCAGAGCAGGAAGTAAATCTTAGAGCGTGTTTGAAAATTCATGCCCGCCATCTGCACGCCCCACTTTGCGGCATCTTTGGGTCAAATTCAGGTTACATAGCCCGCTATGCGCCCTTCATTTTACCCAAAGCTCCCACAAATTGTGACATACATCTGGCAGAAAGCAATTTTCAAACACGCTCTAGAGGATCAGTGAAAACGGAAACTGAAGCTGCGGGCAAAAAACCAGAGCAAAACACAGGGTATGAGAAAAATGTAGAATCATTTGAACTGGAATGGAGGCCTGCAGGCACGCTTTTTGGAAGGATTCGGCAGGCAGCGCGGTTAGTCTGGGCTATGGGAATGGTATTCTTTACGATGGTTTTTGGATGGCAGAACCTGCGCTTTTATAGATATCTGCGCAGGACAAGGAAAAAATGGATGGATTACTCTGCAGGCGGAAGAAAAATCACTGTTTATACAGCAGGGGATAAGCTGGCGTCCCCCTGCCTGTTTGGGTTGGTTCCGGCAGTTTATGTTCCTGCTTCAGGGAATAAGGAATCGCTTTCCATGGCATTGGAACATGAAGCGGTTCACTACCGCCATGGCGACCACATCTGGGCCTTTGTCAGAGTTATCTGTCTGATTACCAACTGGTACAATCCATTGGTGTGGATCTGCGCCAGACTCTCTGTATGGGACGGGGAACTTGCCTGTGATGCCGGGTGTATCCGCCGGCTGGGGGAAGAAAAAAGGAGTGCCTACGGAGAGGCCCTTCTTGCAGCGATAAAGCAGACGAAGGAAAAGGAAAACTTTTTCCAATATGGGGCCATGATGACTTCCGGGAAAAAGTTTATGGCAAAACGGATTGCATGTATTGCACGAAACAGAAAAGGAAGCAGGATTTCGTTAGCGCTTATGGTAATGATGTTAGTTTTTTGCGCTGGATGTACTTTTACAGGAGCAGGGCAGCCGGATGAGACGGTAAAGCCTTCTGCCACAGCGTCCACAGGCGAAGATGCAGACCTGGGGGAAAAGACAGATTTGGAGAAGGCAGGCGGGGTGGAAACAGATTCGGAAAAGGCGGGGGCAGGCCAGCAGGAAGGCACTGGCCTGGACCGCGGGAATACCGGCAGAGAGGGGCAGGTCCGGTATGACCAAAAAGCTGTGGTTCTCACAGACCGGCAGGAAACACTATATGGAAATCTGGAAGAAAAAATTTTTTTGCTGATGCCGGGAAATAGTGGGGAAGGGCATGGCAGTAATGTGGTGCTTCTGGATACGGATTTATATGTACCGGATTTGCAGGGAGATTACAAAAAGCTGGAGGAGATATGCCGGAACTATGAAAAAGAAGAAATCCTTAAGGTCCTGAACAGCAGCATGGATTTGAATTTAGATGAAATTGAACTGATTGGATATGATGCTTTTATACAAAAGGTGGACGAAGCAGGGGGGATCCTGGCAGATGTGACGGAAGATGAAATTGCTCACATTAACAATTACCAGCTTGCTATGACAGGGGAGGCTCTTTCTGAAGAAAATAAGGTGACGGAAGCCGGAGTGCAGGAGCTGAACGGAATACAGGCGGCAGCTTATCTCCAGATCAGACATTTTCCGGGGGGATATGGGGGCATGAAGGGCAGGTGGAAGCAGGTAGTTTGGGAACTGCTGAAAAAGGAAGGTGTAAACATAGAAAATTGCTATGAACAGTTCTTTTCCGGTCTGGACAGATCGGTTTATGTGGAAGGAGAAAAGGGAAATTATCTGCTGTGTTTTCAGTGGGAAGAAGGGGTGAAGGAGTTACATGACAGTCTGTTTTCCGGCAGCGTTTACCAGCCTTCTGCTTCTGTAAAGGAGCTTGATTCGGCTATGAAAAAGCAGGCAAAAGAGGCTGTTGAAGATTACCGGAATGAAAAATCCAAAATATTTTCCCTGTTTGGAATGTACATCGGCAAGAGTCCTTATATGGTTTCCCTTCTTAAGGGGGAATCATTGGAGCAGGAAACAGAAAGGGCATGGGAAAACCTTGAAATATACATGTCGGGGATCTCCATCAAAGAGGATGAAGAGGCAGGAAGGGCGGTCTATGCAGTTAATCTGGTATTTGAAGACAGCGGTGTTCTGGATTTCCCGGAATCAGGCATAGAGAATGTATCGGTAGAGAGATTCCTTTATCTGGTAAGGAGAGAGGATGGCTGGTATGTGGATGGTCCCCTGCATAACAACCTTCCTACGGATAGCTGGTGGCAGGGAAAGGACAGCTCGTGGAAATCCTATGACTTCGGATTCAGCGATGAAGACAGTCTGGGAAGGGTGACGAAGGGGCAGGAAGAATATGATGCTTTTATAAAAGAGGTCCGGGAAGCGGTGGAAAACTGATGGATCATCAGGTATACGAAAAAAGAGATTGCGGCGGTACTGGAAACCTGCTTTAATATATAGTAGAGATAGAGCCAAGGAGGAGAAAGGCATGCATTATAAAATTTTCGGTTCCCCTATGCCGGCAGTGACGCTTACATTGGAACAGGGGGAAAGCATTTACACACAGTCAGGCGGTATGACATGGATGTCAGAGGGCATTTCCATGGAAACAAACATGAAAGGGGGATTTTTAAAGGGAATTGGCAGGATGTTTGCAGGGGAAAGCTTATTTATGGCGACCTATACAGCCCAGCGGCCGGGGGTGGAAATTACACTGGCATCCAGTTTTCCGGGAGAAATCAGGTTATTGGAGATTGGGAACGGAAAGGAATATATTGCCCAGAAAAATTCTTTCCTGTGTGCAACCCCTAACGTTTCCTTAAGCACCTATGTGACCGGCGTGAAGACAGGGCTGTTTGGCGGCGAGGGATTTGTATTGCAGAAATATACCGGGCAGGGACTGGCTTTTTTGGAGCTTGACGGGACTATTGTGGAAAAGGAGCTGGCGCCTGGGGAAAAAATCAAGGTTGACACTGGCAATATTGCCTTTTTCGAGGCAGGGGTGGGATATTCAGCCGAAATGGTGAAAGGATTTGCCAACATTTTATTTGGCGGCGAGGGACTTTTCCTGTCAACGCTGACCGGGCCGGGGAAGGTCTGGCTGCAGACCATGAGTGCGTCGGAACTTGCCAGAAGGATCATTCCGTTTATACCTTCGGGAGGTTCGTCTAATTGATTCCGGGTCTTATGATAATGAAAATACAGAAAAAACAGAATAGAAATCAGTACTTGATTATTTTCTGATTTGTGATATACTTCTGTTTGGATTCAAAAAGAAAGAGGTGAAGGGATGTTTAATTTTTCTTGCAGGTAAAATTGGAAAATACAGTGACGCCGGCCCGGGCATTTTTTGCAGGGCGCTGGATGTAAGGCGTTGTTGTACCATTGCAGGAAAGTTATACGTCTATCTGAATCTCCATATAGTGTTGCCGCCGCTTTGTGAAGCGGTGTTAAGTATGCTATAACGGGCTGCGGAAATTGACTTTCCTGCAGCTCTTTTTACAATAAGCTGTCTCGCGGAGCGTGGCAGCGTTTGTTACAATAAGCTGTCTCGCAAAGCGTTAGGGCATTTGTCAACATAGGGATGGTCTGCGAAGGGTACTGTCCGCTGCGGCAACAGGGATGTCTCGTCTTTGCAGAAACACTATAGGGAGGGATTCGTTTATGTCAATGATCAAAGCAGAAAATCTGACTTTTTCTTATCCGGGAAGTTATGATAATATTTTTGAAAATGCAGCCTTTCAGATTGATACGGACTGGAAGCTTGGGTTTGTGGGGAGAAACGGCAGGGGCAAGACAACTTTTTTAAATCTTCTGCTTGGGAAGTATGAGTACAGCGGTAAAATAACCAGTTCTGTCCAGTTTGATTATTTCCCCTATCCGGTTGCGGACAAGACGCGGATGACAGAAGAAATTTTGCAGGAAGTATGTCCCCTAGCGGAGGAATGGGAGCTGATGCGGGAGCTGTCCTGTCTGGAGGTGGACAGTGATGTTTTGTGGCGGCCGTTTGAAACCCTTTCCAATGGTGAGCAGACGAAGGTTCTGCTTGCGGCGCTTTTTTTGAACGAGGGACATTTCCTTTTGATTGATGAGCCTACCAACCATTTGGATGCAGGGGCCCGGGAGAAGGTGTCAGCGTATCTGAAAAAGAAGAAAGGCTTTATACTGGTGTCACATGACCGTCATTTTCTGGACGGATGCGTTGACCATATTTTGTCGTTGAACCGGGCTGATATTGAAGTGCAGGCGGGGAATTTTTCATCATGGATGGAGAACTTTGAGCGGCAGCAGGAGTTTGAAATGGCCCAGAACGAGCGTCTTGAAAAGGACATCACCCGGCTTAAGCAGTCAGCAAAGCGGGCGGCAGGCTGGTCAGATAAAACAGAGGCGTCAAAATACGGGAATGGCCCGGTAGACAGAGGATTTATCGGGCATAAGGCAGCTAAAATGATGAAGCGCTCAAAAGCAGCCGTGTCAAGGCAGCAGCAGGCAATTGAGCAAAAGTCCGGGCTGCTGAAAAATCTTGAGACTGCTGAAAATTTAAAAATCGTGCCCCTTTTGTATCATGCAGATACACTTGCCTCCTTTAATGGGGCGGCGCCCTGCTATGATGGAAAGCCAGTCTGTGATCCTGTGACATTCACAGTGGGGCGGGGGGAGAGAATTGCCATTGACGGTAAAAACGGGAGCGGCAAGAGCAGCCTGTTAAAGCTTCTCACAGGAGAAATTACAGAGCATACAGGTACTCTGACCATAGGTGCAGGGCTTTTGGTTTCGTATGTGTCCCAGGATACCTCGCATTTGCAGGGGAATCTGTCTGAATTTGCCAGAATTAGGGGCATATCGGAAAGCCTTTTTAAGGCGGTCTTACGGAAAATGGACTTTGAGCGGACACAGTTTGAAAAGGACATGCAGGATTTTTCGGAGGGGCAGAAGAAAAAGGTACTGCTGGCAGGGAGTCTTTGTGAGCAGAGGCACCTATATATATGGGATGAACCGCTCAATTTCATCGACGTATATTCCCGCATACAGGTTGAACAGTTATTAAAGGAATTCCAGCCAGCCATGATTTTTGTAGAGCATGACAGGGCATTCCGGGATGCCATTGCAACTAAGATTGTACAGATATAGGGGGAGGAAAGGAGCTGTATGGAACAATTATCGCTTTTTGAGCGGGAGGCCGATTTAAATGCGCCTCTTGCGAGCAGGCTGCGTCCCCAGACGCTTGATGACTATATGGGTCAAGAACATCTGCTGGGAAAGGGGAAAGTTCTGCGCCGGATGCTGGATAAAGATATGATATCTTCCATGATATTCTGGGGGCCTCCGGGAGTGGGAAAGACCACTCTGGCAAGGATCATTGCGCATATGACACGGGCGTCATTTATAGATTTCAGTGCTGTCACAAGCGGTATCAAAGAAATCAAGGATGTCATGAAGCGGGCAGAGAGTGACCGTATGATGGGGCTTAAGACGATTGTGTTCGTGGACGAGATCCATCGCTTTAATAAAGCACAGCAGGATGCTTTTCTGCCGTATGTGGAAAAAGGAAGCATCATTTTAATTGGGGCAACCACGGAAAACCCTTCTTTTGAAATCAATTCCGCTCTTTTATCCAGATGTAAGGTATTTGTGCTGCAGGCGTTGACCGAACAGGACATGAGGAAGCTTCTCCAAAATGCCCTTACAGACAAACGGGGGCTGGGAAATCAGACCATTCATATAGAAGAAAGACTATTGAAGGTCATTGCTGTTTTTGCAAACGGCGATGCCAGAACGGCCCTTAACACCTTGGATATGGCGGTGCTGAACGGCCGGATAGAGACGGACGGAAGCATCACTGTGCAGGAGGAAATGCTGGAGCAGTGTATCGGCAGGAAGACCCTTTTGTATGACCGGGCAGGGGAAGAACATTACAATCTGATATCGGCACTGCATAAGTCTATGAGGAACAGCGACCCGGATGCGGCCATTTACTGGCTGGCAAGGATGCTGGAGGCAGGGGAGGACCCGCTTTATGTGGCAAGGCGGCTGATCCGGTTTGCCAGCGAGGACGTGGGGATGGCGGATTCCAGGGCCTTACAGGTGGCAGTGGCTGCCTATCAGGCCTGCCATTTTAACGGGATGCCAGAGTGCAATGTGAATCTCACCCATGCGGTGGTCTATCTTTCCATGGCACCTAAGTCTAATGCCCTTTATATTGGATACGGCAGGGCAAAGGAGGATGCGGGGAGGATGTTGACTGAACCGGTACCGCTCCAGATAAGAAATGGCGTAACCAGCCTGATGCAGGAGCTGCACTATGGGGAAGGATATGAGTATGCCCATGATACGCAGGAGAAACTGACCGCCATGAAATGTCTGCCTGATTCACTGGAAGGCAGAGAGTATTATACACCCACAGTACAGGGGGAGGAAGCTTTCGTTAAGAAAAAGCTGGAACAGGTAAAGGAATATAAAAAGGAAGTAAACAGGGCGGCAGTAGAAACGAAGGAGCAGAGATAACAGCTGTTGCTTAGAATAAAAACAAATGTTCGAAAAAAGTATTGCTTTCCATGATGTGCTATGGTATGATAGAACAAACAAATGTTCTAAGAGGCGCAGGCATGGAAAGCAATCTTATTGTCAGAAAAAATGAAAAAATGTCAGTTATGGAAAAGCTGGGCATTCTGTCGGATGCGGCGAAGTATGATGTTTCCTGTTCTTCCAGCGGTGTGGGACGAAGGGGGGACGGAACCGGGATCGGGAATACGCTGGCGGCGGGAATCTGCCACAGTTTCAGCGCAGATGGAAGGTGTGTTTCCCTTCTTAAGATTCTGTTTACCAATGAATGTATTTATGACTGCAAGTATTGTATCAACCGCAGGTCCAACGATGTGCCGAGAGCTTCCTTCACGCCGGACGAGATCTGCGAACTGACGATTCAGTTTTATAGGAGAAATTATATTGAGGGATTGTTTTTAAGCTCCGGTATCCTGTACAGTCCCACCTATACCATGGAACTGATTTACGAAGCGGTGCATAAGCTGAGGACATTGTACCGCTTTCAGGGGTATATCCATGTAAAGGCAATTCCCGGGGCAGATGCCGAAATCGTTCACAGGCTGGGCCTTTTGGCAGACAGGATGAGTGTGAATCTGGAGCTGCCCACAGCGGAAGGGCTTAAGAGGCTAGCGCCTAACAAACACCGTAAAAATATTCTCTCTCCCATGCGCCAGATACAGCAGGGGATCACCCAGAATAAAAATGAAATTGCCGTGTACCGCCACGCACCGTCATTTGTGCCTGCCGGGCAGTCCACCCAGATGATCATCGGCGCAACCCCGGAAAGTGATTATCAGATTATGATGGTTGCCGAAAGTCTATACAAGAAGTTTGATTTAAAGAGAGTGTATTATTCTGCATTTGTGAGTGTCAATGAGGACAAGGAACTGCCTGCGCTGCCGGGGGGACCGCCTCTTTTACGGGAGCACAGGCTGTACCAGGCGGACTGGCTGCTTAGGTTTTACGGGTTTGAGGCGCAGGAGCTTTTAAGTGAAAGGAAGCCCAACTTCAATGTCCTGCTGGACCCGAAGGCAGACTGGGCGCTGCGGCATCTGGAATTGTTTCCGGTTGAGATTAACCGGGCAGATTACCGGATGATCCTGCGGGTACCCGGCATAGGGGTCAAAAGCGCCCAGAGAATTATGCGGGCCAGACGGAACGGCAGTCTGAATTTTAATGATCTTAAGAAGATAGGCGTCACTTTAAAACGCGCCCTTTATTTTATCACATGCAGCGGAAAGATGATGTACCCTACGAAGATGGAGGAAGATTATATTACCCGCAGTCTCATAGGGGAGAGGGAGCACCTGCCGTTTGACAGGGATGGAGTGACTTACAGGCAGTTGTCTTTGTTTGATGACAGCAAAGAAAGCGCAGTTGCGGCATGCCGCTGATACTGTTTTTGGTTTTGTGGAAACCGGCCAGTCAGATGGATTGGGGAAGGAGGCAGCCGATAGAAGTTATGGAAGAACTTTATCTGATCTGTGAAGATTCTCTGGAGGGGATTTTCACAGGGATATATGACGCTTATTTGAAGAAGAAGCCTCACGGGCAGATTCATCTTATTGTGGGAGAGGAAGTAAATTACAGGCTGTTTGCCGTGTATGAAACCTGCGCGCCGGATGAAAGAAAGGCGGCCAAAGTGGCAGGGACTATTATGAGGGAGTTTGGGGAGGAAGCATATCTTGCCATCTGCCGGGCCCTTGCCTCCCGGGAACCTGATAAGGGGGAAGCGATTTACAAGACTGTGGCGGCAGGGCTTTCCATGAAGAATAAAAAGCAGGTCATGGGAAATCTGGCAGATCCTTATATCCACCGGGTATTTGAACTGGCCAGATTTACAGCCAATGAAGCTCATTTTCATGTGGAATTTTTACGGTTCAGGGAATTGGAAAGCGGAATCCTTTATGCCCCTATGGGGCCGAAGAATAATCTGATCACGTTTATTGTCCCCCATTTTGCAGACAGGCTACCTCTTGAAAATTTTGTTATTCATGATGAGATAAGAAATATTTTCGCGGTGCATCCGGCAGGAAAGGACTGGTACCTTGTATATGGAGACGAAAAATTAAAGCAGGCAGAGTACAGCTTTTCAGAGGGAGAGAAAAAGTACAGTGCACTGTTTAGCAGTTTCTTTCATACGATAGCAATAAAGGAGCGCAAAAATTACGGACTGCAAAGAAATATGCTTCCTTTGCGCTACCGGGAATATATGACCGAATTTCAGGGAAAATAAGGTATATTATCATGCGTTCCGGTCAATAATACAAATATTCCATATTTTATAAGAATTAGCTGGCGCGAAGCGTGGCAGTGTTTGATTTCTTCCAATTTGAGAAATCTGCAAAAGATTTCCCGTATGAAATGTCTGAGCATCTTAGAAACATGCAGACGGCAGGAAAGATGTGGCTGAATGGCAATAAATTACCGAATTTGGAAAATTGTACTTAAAAAAGAACTTTACAAATTCTGGGATGAGTGATAGTCTTTCCTTGAACACGAGAAAACGTTTTCGTAACCTGCACTGAGGAAAAGGAAAGGTGATAGTATGATGCAGCGTAAAATAAGATTAAGATTGGATGAAGTAAAAGCTTTTGTAACAGCAGCTTCAAAATGCGATTTTGATATTGACGTTTGCTATAACAGGTATACAGTGGACGCCAAGTCAATAGTCGGAGTGTTGGGATTGGATTTGACCCAGCCGCTTACGGTGTCTTATAATGGATATGATCCGGAATTTGAAAAAGAAATTAACCGTCTGGCGCTGGCAAGCTGACGCCCCTTCATGAATGGTACTGTGAATGACGCAGCAGTACAATAAGTTATCTGGTTGACTCCCTGAAAAAGATAGCGTACTATCTTTTTAGGGAGTTTTCTGTGTATAATTTTCTATATTTTCAACTGTAACAGTTCATTTTTCCACATTGTTATAAGAAATGGTGTAAATGATGGAAATCCGTATATCAGTCAGGAATTTAGTGGAATTTATTCTGCGTTCCGGCAATATTGACAACAGAAGAACCGCCGCTCCGGAAAACGCCATGCAGGAAGGGGGCAGGATACACCGTATGATTCAGAGGAAAATGGGCTCTGATTATCATGCGGAGGTTTTTCTGCGCTATATTTATAAAACACCTGATTATGAAATACAGGTGGAGGGACGGGCAGACGGCATTATCATACAGGCAG
>Ga0224742_10122_pt1 | contig 17954 bp, 31 predicted proteins | sample LIM_E_Water_Neg_FD_161631 | JGI IMG/M metagenome (GOLD analysis project Ga0224742, IMG submission 161631) | Enriched cells from gastrointestinal tract of the lab mouse from Pacific Northwest National Laboratory (PNNL), Richland, Washington... | ecosystem: Host-associated > Mammals > Digestive...
CTCCAGAATTCAAAAATGCTCTTTTTGTGTTCTTCTATTTCTTCTATATATTTTCTGGCATTGTCTATCTTCTTTGTTAATCTTTCGATTTTTTCTTCTAATGCCTTTATATCCATATTTGTTTTTTTGATTTGAGTTTCTATCCTATCTAATATTTTAGTTATATCTACTAAATCTTCTATTGTATAATATTCTTTTGTATTGTACATTATTTCTTGTGGTTCCTGTTTTTCTACAATTCTTTCTGTTAATTCTCTTTTTTTCTTTACCTTGCCATTATCTTTTTTACCTTTAAAATAATATCTAATTTTTCCAAAGAAGCTTTTTTTGCATTCTAAATATAGTGTTATTTGTTTTTGCCTTATATTATATTCTTCTTCTTTATCTTTTTCTATTAACTTTAATTCTTCTAATCTGCTAGTTGAATTTACTATGTCTTCATGTAAATTTTCACTTTCTTGTTTATGTTTTAAAAATTCTTCTTTTATAAATTTCGCAAGTCCATCATAATCTATGATTTTAGAATTATAAATAAATTCCAAACCACCATTTTCTGAAATTTTAACTTCAAATTTATATCTATTTGGAAATTCTGTTTCTAGTATAAATAGTGCTTTTAGGAGTTTATAAAATCTAGTTGATTCTTCACAACTATTAAGTGCTATTTTATATACACTATATATTTTTTCATAGACTTCTGTTGCTCCTACAATTTGAAAGCTCATATTTTCATTTTTGTCATACACTTCATATACTATTGGCCATTCTTTTGTAAATTGCCAAATGTATTTTTCTATATCTGCTACTTGTGATTTGGTTAGATACATTTTTGAATAGTCTAGGTAACTTACTGGAACAAATATTTCTTTATCTTTTCCTGTTTTTTGATGTTCTATCTTTTCTTTTATCAAATAAAAAAGGCAAGAACAGTCTAAATCTTCTATTGGCGCTAACATATAATATTGTTTTGTGTATTCTGAATAGTATATTTGCCATAAATAGTTTTCTTTATATTTTACTCTATATGGTATTTCTTCTCTTAGTTTTTCTTGTTCTGACTCTATTTCTTTTATTTCGTCTATATTCATGTTTTTTATCATATTTAAAAATATAGTATGTCTTAGTATTCCTTCTTCGTCTTCTGGTATCAAATATGAATACAAAGGAGCTGCCATTTCACATTTTTCTTGTAATGTATTTAGTCTATTTGCTCTTGTAAGTAATATATTTATTTTACTTATTGGTATGTATTTATATACTCTGTACTTCTTTTCTTCATAGTTTCTTGCTGGTTTTATATTTACATCTATTTGCTCAAGTAGACATTCTGGTAACTTGTTTAAATCTAATTTTAAATACTTTAGTTTATCTTCTATATCATTTGTTTTATTCAATGTTCTTCCTCCCATATTACATCTTTTATTCTACTATATTGATTCTAATAAATCAAGATAAATATTATTAAATTTAGCTTAATAGAATACTCAAGAATAGGTAATATATTATAACAAAGGATATAATTAAAAATTATATCCTTTGCTTTTTTATAATCACTTTATATCTAATTTCTTATTTCTTTGTACTCATATACTGTCTTGCCAAACAATACTTCATTAACTTTTTTTTGCAATTCCACTATAATAATTGGTGCAAGGGATACCCCTATTACATATAGCCATTGCACTGGAGTTAGAGCTACTAAATCAAATATCTTAGCAGCTACTGGAACAAAGACAATTCCGCATTGCATTATTAGTCCTATTATAAATGCTCCTACTAGATATTTATTATGGAATAACCCTACTTTAAATATCGATTCTTCACTTCTTATATTAAAACTATGTACTAATTCTATCATGCCTAATGATACAAATGCCATTGTTCTTGCAACTTCTAGTCCAAATAGTTTATTTCCTATACTAAATATGAATAAAGTTAAAACTCCTATCATTGTACCTTCTACAATTATTTTTCCCCATAAACCATCTGAGAAAATTCCTGATTTACTATCTTTTGGCTTTCTATTCATAATATTTTTGTCTTCTGGTTCTAATCCTAATGCTATTGCTGGTATTGAGTCTGTAACTAAGTTTATCCATAATAGTTGTATTGCTAAAAGCGGTGCATTCATTCCTAAAATAAGTCCCAAAAATATTGTTACTATCTCTCCAATGTTTGTTGCAATTAGGAAATGTACTGCTTTTCTTATATTTTCATATATACCTCTACCTTGTTTTACTGCTTCTACTATTGTTACAAAATTGTCATCTGTTAATATCATGTCTGATGCATTTTTTGCAACATCAGTTCCGATTTAGTCCCATTGATATTCCTATATCTGCATTTTTTAATGCTGGCGCATCATTTACTCCGATCTCCTGTCATTGCAACTACTTTTCCTGTACTTCTAAATGCTTTTACTATTCTTACTTTGTGTTCTGGCGATACTCTAGCAAATACACTATATTTCATAATGTCTCTTTCTAAAATATTTTGTGGTATTTTATCTAGTTCTTGTCCTGTTATTGCAAGTGAATTTGCCCCTAATATTCCTAATTCTCTTGCTATCGCTTTAGCTGTTGCTATATGATCCCCTGTTATCATTACTGTTTTTATTCCTGCATTTTTACATGTTCTTATAGCTTCTTTTACTCCTTCTCTTGGTGGATCTATCATCCCAATTAACCCTACAAAGGTTAAATTATTTTCTATATTTTCTGAATCTATATTTTTAGGTAAATTTTCTACATCTGTATATGCAACTCCTAATACTCTTAGTGCCTTATCTGCCATATTTGCATTTTTGCTTAGAATAGTCTTTTTATCTGCTTCTGTTACTGCTCTTATATCTCCTTCTTGATATATTTTTACACATCTATTTAGTAATATATCTAATGCTCCTTTTGTGATTATTCTATATTTATTTCCTATTTTATGTATAGTTGTCATTAATTTTCTGTCTGAATCAAATGGTATTTCATTTACTCTTTCCATATTAGAATATAGTCTTTGTTTACTTATGCCATATTCTAATGCTTTGTTTACGATTGCAACTTCTGTAGGATCTCCTGTTACTTTCATCTCTGAAATCTCACAGTCTGTACACATAGTTCCAAGTTCAAGTACAAATGCTGTATCTCCATAGCTTTCTACTACTTGCATTTTGTTTTGTGTTAATGTTCCTGTCTTATCTGAACAAATTATACTACTGCTTCCAAGTGTCTCAACTGCTGCAAGTTTCCTTATTATTGCATTCTTCTTTGCCATTTTGGTTACTCCGATAGATAACATTATTGTAACTATTGCTGGTAATCCTTCTGGTATTGCTGCAACTGCAAGTCCTATTGATGTCATAAACATTTCTTTTATTGATATATTTTTAAATATTCCTATTATGAATATTGAGAAACATATTATTAAACAAACTATTCCTAAAGTTTTTCCTACTTCTTCTAGCTTCTTTTGTATAGGTGTTTGTGGTGCTTCATCTGTTATTATTATTTTTGCTATACTTCCTACTCTTGTTTCCATTCCTGTTTTTGTTACAACTGCTTTGGCATGTCCTCCTGTAACTATTGTTGTTGCAAATGCCATATTTAACATATCTGCTTCACTTACACTTGTTGTTAACTGAATTTCTGCATTTTTTGATGCTGGAACTGTTTCTCCTGTTAGAATTGATTCGTCTACTTTTAAATTAAAGCTCTCTATTAATCTACAATCTGCTGGTACATAGTTTCCGTGCTTCAAGAACTACTATATCCCCAGGTACGACATCTTCTCCTTGGATTATTTCTTGCTTTCCATTTCTTATTACTTTACATACTGGTGCTGACATTTTCTTTAGTGCTTCTAATGACTTTTCTGCTTTGTTTTCTTGAACTAGTCCCATTATTGCATTGAATACAACTATAGCAATTATTATGATAGACTCAATGTAGTCTCCTGTTCCGTCTATCTTTGCCATTACTCCTGATATTCCTGATGCAATTATTAGTATTATTATCATGAAGTCATTGAATTGTTTTAAAAACTTAACAACTATATTTTCTTTCTTCTTATCTGCTAATTTATTTTTTCCATACTCTTTTTGTCTTTCTTTTGCTTCTTCTTCTGTTAATCCTGTATTAAAATTAGTCTTAAGTTTTCTCCTGATTTCTTCTTTTGACATTAAATGTTCCACTGTTTTTCTTTCTCCCTTCTTTTGTGATAATTAATTATATGACGAGTGCGAGAGATTTATGTATGATTTTTGTGGGAAATATATAAAAACAAACAATTACTTAGATTTTCGTCTAAAGTAATTGTTTGTTTAGTTGTTTTAACTATATTTTTATATTTTAAAACCGTTCTGGTAAAAACATTATAACATTTTTCTTGCAAAATCTAATAACTCTTCTAAATGATTTTCTATAATATCTTTTAAAATATCTTCATTTATTTCTTTATAATCATGTATAGCAATATTTCTAAACCCTATCATACCTTTCATTCTCTTTAAAGTTTCTTCATCTATATAATTGTTTTTAAATAGCATTTCAAATGCTTCTTTTTTACTTTGTGGTATACCTAACTTTCTAGTAGAAACAAGATATGTTGCAATATCTATACACAATTCACATGCTCTTTGTAAATTTAAAACTATCGCATCTAATTTGCTATAATTATTTAGATTATCGCTATTGTCGTCGTATTCTTCTCTTATTCTATTAATACATTTCTCTATACTTTCATATTTATTTAATATAATCGCTTTATTTTCCATATATTGTATCTCCTTTTTTTACTCTTTCAATAATTGGTTGTATGCTTTCATTGAGATCTAAAAATTCTCTATACATATCTAGTTTATATAATTCAAATTTGAATTCATCTTTACAGTATAGAGTTTTTCCATTTATTAATATTTCATATCTAAAAATGTCACCTATATCATCCAAATTTATTAAGTCTATATCTTTATTTGCTATATCTTCTAATTCTTGTTTTAATTGAAAAATGTCTTTTTTAGTTACAACTTGATTACTTTTAAATGCAATATCTATATCACTTTCTTCATTTTGTGTTTCTCTTGCATAACTTCCAAATAAAACTATTGCTTCACAATCTATTGCTTGTAAAATTTTATTTTTTATTTTTTCTATTACTTCTTCCATATATCCCCCTAATACGCTTCTTTATTAAGTAGTATATGATATATTATATTATAGTTTTTGGTAATTTACAATACAAATTGAATATATTAAATTCTTCGTCTTGTATTTTATATAAAAGCAAACAATTACCTAGATTTTGAATTTATAACTAAGTAATTGCTTGTTTTATTTTATATAAATTGTCTTAAACAGAACCGTCCCAGATAGGACACTAGATAGGACAGATAGGACACTAGGACACTGTCATACTTTCTTTTCTCCTTCATATAATTTTTGTATGAAAAGTAGAACTGTAAAAACAAATTTTATTTTTATATCTTTAAAAGATAACATTTTGACTATTATCTTTGTATTATTTGCAATAGGACTTATTGCATTTTCTAGGGATAACTTAACAGCTTCAAAAGAAGGCTTGTCCCTTTGGATGACTTCTGTTGTTCCTGCTCTTTTACCATTTTTTATAGCTTGTGAGCTTCTTTCTCACACTACTATTATTGATTATCTTGGTAGAAAACTAAACAAATTTATGAAACCTATCTTTAATGTACCTGGTGAAGGTGCTTTTCCTCTTATAATGGGTATTATTAGTCGGTTATCCTGTTGGTGCAAAGATTGTTACTAATTTTAGAAAACAAGGAATATGTTCTAAAGAAGAAGGAGAAAGATTGCTTACTTTTACAAATAATTCTGGTCCTTTATTTATAATTGGTACTGTTGGTATTTCTCTTTTTGGAAATACTACTATTGGACTTTTGCTTTTTGTGACTCATTTACTTTCTTGCTTAACTGTAGGATTTTTATTTAGATTTTGGAAAAGAAATTCTCGGTGAAAAAAAGACTGTTTTCCATTCTGTTTCAAAAAAGGAAACTAAAATACCTCCTAAATTAAGTTCTTTAGGAAGTATCTTACAAAATAGTATCATGTCCTCTGTTTCTACTATTGTTATGATAGGTGGATTTGTTATGCTTTTTAGTGTAATTATATCTATTCTTAAAAATACAGGTATCCTTATAGTGTTATCTGAAATACTTGAGCCTATATTTAACCTTTTTAACATTCCTAATAGTTTTACAACTGGTGTCTTGTCTGGTATTATTGAGCTCACAAATGGTGTATCTATTATTGCAAATATTCCTATTAAAAAAATATCTATTAGTATTATATTTTGTGCATTTTTACTTGGCTTTGGTGGAATATCCATTTTACTTCAAGTATTAAGTATAACTTCTAATTCTGATATTTCTATTAAACCTTATATTATAGGTAAATTAATGCAAGGTATGTTTGCAACTTTATATACTTATCTTTTTATTCAAAACTTTGCTTTTTTGAATTTAGATATATGTTAAGTTATCTATAATACCTATTGTACATATTTCTATTAGCGCATCCACAACTATTGTTATTAGAGTTATTATTGTTATTACTACAACCACATCCGTTTTCTACTATATCATCATCGTCATCATCATTAACAAGGTTCATTATTGCTCTTGTAATCACTGCTGAAATAAATGCAAGTATTGTATAAAGTATTGCATATACCAAGAACGTTGCATCAAATGCTGCAAATGCAACTATAAGATATATTGCAAATGTAAGTGCCGCAACTGCAATAGGACTTTTTAGTACTGTTTCTAAAACACTTGCAATAATTATTGTGGCTATTGGTAAAGCAAAAAGTAATAATAAAAAATTCATAATATGTATCTCCTCTAAAAATTCTTTTTTCTTAAGATATATTATGAATTTTTTTATATATTTGTTACTTTACTTTTAATATTTAACCTCTACTAAGTATAGTGCATGGGCAGGAAGTGTCTTTCCTGCTTTTTGCCTATTTCCTTCATCTATAATTTCTGGTATTTCTTCTGGTTTAATTTTTCCGAAGTCCCACCTCTACTAAAGTTCCTGATATAATCCTTACCATATTATATAGAAATCCATTTCCTGTAAGTTCTATTACTATTTTATCTTCTTTCTTTTCTACTAATGCCTTGTATATAGTTCTTACACTACTTTTGCTACTAGTTCCACTTGCTTTAAATGCTTTAAAATCATGTGTTCCTTCAAAATATTTTATAGCTTCTTTCATTTTTTCTAAGTCCAGTTTTTGGGGTATATGATATTCTAAATGTCTATATATTGCACTTCCATATTTAGAGTTATCTATTATATATCTATATGTTTTTTCTCTACAATTGTATCTTGCATGAAAGTCTTCTGATACTTCTTCTGCAACTTTTATTCTTATTGAATTTTTTAGGTTGCTATTTATTGCAAGTATAAGTTTATCTAAGCTTATCTCACTATTTGTTTTAAAGTTTGCAACTTGTCCGAAATGCATTTACTCCTGCATCTGTTCTTCCTGATGCATTAAGTTCTATTTCTTCATGTGTTATTGTTCCTATTACTTTTTCTATCTCTCCTTGAATATTTAGTTTGGTAGGTTGTTTCTGCCAACCACCAAAGTCTCTTCCATCATATTCTATTGTTAGTTTAATGTTTCTCAATTCTTACTCTCCGTTCATTTTTATAATTTTTCCTTTTCTATTTTATTTTTGTGTTTCAAACAACTGTACAGCCGTAGTACAGCCATGCAAGTTATTTTTCTTATATTTTTGATTTTCCCAATTGAAAGCATCATTTAATCCTATTCTATATATTTTTATAGTATAGTTGTTTAATACCTTCATTATTATTTTATCACAAAAATTAAGGTTCTTTCCTATTTTATTTAAAATTCTTTGTTTTTTATCATTTTTTCTCATAAATATCCCTCCTATTGAATGATATTTAGAGATATCTCTTATTCTATTTTACCATATTTTGTAATATAAAATAACTATTCCAGCCGTTAGGTATTATCTTCTTTTTCTCTTGATATTACTTAATTACAAAATGCGACATTTTTTGACATTATTCTACATTATTTTAAATCTTTTACTAAATCATCAATATAATCTGCTTCTTTATTCTCTGATGTAATAATACAATTATCAATATATTTTTCTTTTTCATCTAGGTATAATCTTAGTCCATTGTAATCCTTACGTTCCATATGCCATTTAACTTTTTTTATTATTTCCTTACATAATTTCAATTCTTCCATATAATCACCAATTGAATTATAACAAAAATACCTTAACCCTGCAATAGCTATAAAAAATGTATCTTAAATCAAAAAGAGTTAAAATATACATAGGTTCATTGTAAAATAGATATCAGAAAGGAAGGTGAGAAACTTGATATATGTAAGAATAAAAGAAATACTAAAAGAAGAAAAGAAAAGTAAATATTGGTTTGTAAAACAAATGGAAGGAGGTTATCAAGCACTCAGTCACTTAATGGATAATGAAACATCTGGTATTCATTTTGAAACATTAGAAAAAGCCTGTAATGTTTTAGATCGTGAACCTGGAGAAATTTTAGTTTATAAAAGAAAGAAGGAAAAGTCTAGAAAATGAGTAAATTAATAAAACAATATAATGAACTAAAAAAAGAAGATGCATCTTCCATTTATTTGTTTAGAGTTGGTATTTTCTATAACATTTTAAATGAAGATGCAAAATTAATCAATGAGAAATTAGGACTTAAAATAACCGACTTGGGACCTTCTATTTTCAAGTGTGGTTTTCCTGTTTCTCAATTAGATAAATATATCATACTACTAAATAATTTAAAAATAAAGTATAAAGTAATAGATAATTTGCCTAATTCTAACATTAATGAATATTTAAAAAATGTGGAAATTAAAAAGATTTTAAAGAAAATTACTGACATAGATATGAATAACACTACATTTCAACAGTCTTTTAACATTTTACTAGATATTCAAAATAAATTGAAAGAAATCTTGTAGAGGAGAAAAATATCTCCTCTACTTAACTTTTTTCATCTGGTTCAGTAAAAGTATTTTCTTGTATATTTAAATCTGCAAGTTCTTTATATTTTGATATAAGTGAAGGCGACCGCCAAAGTTCGTGCGAGCATAAGTAGATCCAACGTAGTGTGCACACCACAACCCGTAATTCAAGTCATTGCTGTAGTTACCACCGACAAGCACAGCATAAGCACTCGACGTCGAATTGAAGTAATAGACAACGAAGATAGCTGTCGCACATCAAATCCCCTAATTGCAATTATAAAAGAAAAAATCAAAAAATATAACTCCATTGTATTTCAGTTATTCTTTTGTGGAGGCTGGTCGCCCCCACTGGGCAGCAGTATTTAATGAACATTTTTTGTAATCTGCTAGTCATAATGACTAGCTTTATTTTATATAAAGACTGAGTATATTTCAACTCAGTCTAGGAAATATTATGATATATTATTATATTAACTCATCTGTTGTTTGTCAATATATTAGTTAATAAAAAATATTATAGTTTCATCGTGCCAGGTATTTGCTTTTTGAGCTTTTATTGATAATTTGTTATTATTTACTTCTATATAAGTTGCTTGTGTATAAAGTGCAGCCACAAAGGGTAACTCTATTTCGTATCTTTCATTATCTTTTAATTGTCCACCTGAACCATTCCAGTTATGAAATCGTAAATTGACTATATTTCCTTGCTTTACCCATTCAACGAAGTGTCTATATTCTGAGTTTGTATATGAATTTCTTTTGATTTCTTTTTCTGCTTCTATTTCTCCTATTTTAGCAAAAACTTTTTGCATATCTTCTTCAAAACACATTCCCCTTTTCATCGCGAGTTCACCTCGCTTTTTTTATCTTTTAGAACACCTGTGTGTGTACAACCACAAAGATTGCATTGATTTGCTTAATCATACTATCACTTCTTTCTTTTATTTTAAATATTTCATATTTATATATCTAATTAAGTTAGTTTTATTTACTCTTACTTTAGCAATATTATTTGACTTACTTAGTAAAGTTACTTTAGTATTCTTTAAGTAGTTATATGCTTTTGTTAGATTAGCATTTGCATACATTTTTGTCTTTTGTGTTGTTCTATATGTTTTATTAGATATAGTATTAGTTGCAGTATTCGTGCTAGTTGTAACAGTATTTGTATAATCACTATTATATACATATCGTACAAGTCCAGTCACGTTAATTCTAACTTTATCTATATTCTTACTTACGTTTTCTAGTACTGTTACTTTTGTACCTTTTAGGTAATTATAAGCTATATTCATGTCAGAATTTGCATATAGTTTTGTTTTCTTTATTGCATATACTTGTCCTACTGTGTTCATTATATTGTTGTTTGTTGTCACGTTCTTATCTGTGACATTTTCTTTTACTACTGTATTAGTATCATATTCATAAGCAAAAAATCCGTCTGTAGTTAGCATATCGTTTAAAATTATCTACACTTACATATACTGAATTGCCTTCAACTCTAGCATCAGCTTTACGTCTACTTGCCGTTTCAAATTTTCCACTATACAAATACGGATCGTATATCTTTATCATGTTATTTTCTACTGATATAAGTACAATAAAGTGTCCACCATTTGTAAATAGTCCATTTCCGACATGAAGCTATTAGATAGTTGTTATTCTTTAGCAATTCAATAGCTTTATCTAAGCTAGATGCTTCTTGATATTCTATATCAAATTCATCTGCTACAGCACGAAATGCACTCCAATATGTTCCTGAGTGTGCTGAACGATAGCCATTCTGTTTAAATAAATCACCGCATCACGTCTGGTGTTATTGTACCTTTTATGCTAGATACTATCATTGCTGCTGAAGTTGGTCCACATCCACTAGTTCCGAATTGTTTGACTATTGTCTCCTATGCTAGTATAGCTGTGATTTTTCCACCTACTATCAACTTGACTGTAATATGTAAGCCCAGCGTAATCGCCAAGCTCTATATTCCAGCTTTTTGCCTTATCTCCGTTCGTATGCTATATTACCGTTGCAGTTCAAAGCTTTCGTCTTCTATTTCTTGTTCTTCTAGTGATAGCTCGTCTTCTTCCGTTAAGTCTTCTATTACTGTCGTTGATTTGTTTTCTTTTGTTTCTGTATTATTCTGTTGTGTTCCTGTTTTGTCTATTTCGTCTAGTACAATATTCTGTACTACTTCTACTGCTTCTTGTGCTTCTTTACTTATGTATGTTCCGTGCTAGTGCTGATGCTATTGCAAATAATGTTATTAGTATTAATATAATTTTGTTTTTTGTTTTCATTTAATTTACCTCTTTTCTTTTCTTTTCTTTAATATACTTTTTCTATTGCTATTAATGCTGTGTTTTCAGCATTGTTTATTGAGTCATTATTTACTCTTATTTTTTTACCATTCTCGAGAATATCAAATCTCATTCTCATTGTTTTTACATCGTCAGCATACGATACTTCAAAAGTATTATTTCTGTATGTAAATATATGTTGTATTAAGTATGATGCAGATATTCCGATATAGTGTGAAAACATAAACACAGTTTGCTTGCAATGCTTCATTTAGTATAATTGTGTCATTTGTTTCATATAGTTTACCGTGCCATACTGTCTTTGTTTTTCTTGCTTGTGTATAGTTTTCTAGCTGTTCTAATCTTTCTTCTATTTCTTTAAAATTCTCAAAAGCATTTTGCATATTTTCTGCTTCAAATTTAGTCATTTTAGTTTTCATGAGAGTTGCCTCCTCTCATGTAATTTTTATCTTTTAGAACACTTGTGTGTGTGTGTGTGTGTGTGTGTGTAGAGCCACAAGGGTTATATTGTTTTTGTTTTAACACTTCTTATCATTCCTTTCTTTTTTTATAAAAATTTTGATAATCCTAGTCCGTGCAACTGCTATTGCTAAGATTATATTTGTAATATAAGATATTACATGACTTTTTACTTGTTTTTTAGTATCTTCATATTCCCTGAGCGGTTTTTCTTCAAGTATCTTAAGTCTACTATTCATGTCACTTACATCTTCTCTCATTGCTTTTACTTCTGATGCTAATAATTTTGTTGAAGATGCAAGCTCATGTATATCTTCTACTTTTTCTTCTAAATTGTCTATTCTATGTGTATTTGATTTTTCTCGTTCTTCTAAATGTGCAACTTTTTCTCTTAGTTCTGTATCTTCCATAGTTTCCCTCCTTGTTTTTAATTCGTAAAATAGCTTGTATTTATGAGAATATATCTATAAGTTCCTGGTATTGTCTTTCTGATGTGTAATTTTCCATTTGTTTCGATTTGCATAGAACCAACTGCCTCGTATGCCCAGCCGTTCATACCCTCAACTCCGAAAAAAAATCGGAGCTATTATTTGTTTTGCTGGTCTAAATCCGCTCTGGCAAAGTACATAATATTAAATCAGAATTAGGTATAGCATTATTATTAGTATCGCAAATTACTACAAAATTTAAGAATATGTTTTTAAGATATTTGCATATGTAAGGACTTGTTCCATTGTTATCTTTAATTCTATATCCTTCTACTAAACTAAAATTTCTGTCTTTTTCACTTTCTAATTCTTGTAATCTTTCCTCTATCGTTTTACTCATTACTACTTACCTCACTTTCTGCTATTTCTGTCATTTCTGGTTGTGCTACTCCGTCTAATGACAAAAGTAACTGTTACATCTTCTGTTAATATCCATACACCATCATGCAAAAATCTTACTTTATTACTTATTTTACTCACAACTGGATTTCCATCACTTCCTATTGACATATCAGTAATTTCTTCATAATGTATATCTTTTATTAGTCTTTGTCCACCCAAGTATACTTCCAATGAGTTATTTCCAATATCATAATAATGTGATAATGTTTCAATTATTTCTTCTTGTAAGAGAGCACCGTGGATTATATCCAATTTGTGTACCTTTTACCCACTTGTGATTTTCTACTGTTGTTACTAATTGTTGCAAAGTTTCACAATTTACTTTACTTCCGCTCTGGTAGAGTAGTTATTTCTATATCTGCCTCTTTTGTTAATGTATAATAATGATTTTCTGAATAAAATGTTGGAGAATAAGCAAGTATAGCACAATGTACGCTCTCATCTAAATATGATGCTTTTTTATAAACATCAATTACACTTGCTCCGTCTTCTGTATTATATCTAACTAATATAATATCTTTTATCATTTTGCTCGTATTTTCTTTATCAATATATCTTTTAGTTTCGTTCAATTCTTCTACTGTATAGTCTATTCTAAGATTAATCTCACTATCATAATTCTTGTAATCAGTTATTCTAAATGTCAAAAAGTGAAAATCGAAGAATTGCTTAGCTTTTAAAGTAAACAACTTCGCATATTCATTAAGTTCTAGCGAAAGTATAGATGCTTTATCCATTTTCATTAATTCCAATGCTTTAGTTTTTTCCTTAAATTCTTTCTCTGTGACATATAACAAATCCTCATCTATTGCTACTGATACATTTTCTGTATTATCTATAATCAAATCTATATCTACATGTTTTTCTAATAAGTCTGCTTCATTCTTTGCATTTATATATTCTCCATTTTCTTTTGCATTTCTATAACAGTAAAGCACTTCTTCTTTACTGTCTGGATCTTCTGCTATAACTCCGCATCTCTCTCCATAGAAATCCTGTTTCTAGTTTTTGATTATTTAATATAAATGTGAGCTTCACTATTCCGTTTTGTAGCTTTTGATAATTTACAATATCACAACTTAAAACTTGATTTTTTAATTGTGTCATAGCTATTTCGCTCTCTGAGCTTCCTAGTTCCCCATCTCCAAGAAGAACCTTTTTAAATTTTAGTGTCTTTCCCATTTGCATTTTTGCTAACAAATTTTTGCCACCATTTGTAAGAATTAATCCTCCAAATACTGCCATTTTTAAACCACCTGCCTTATCGTTATATATTCTTTTGAATGAACTACACCAGCGAAATATTGCTTACATAGTTCAGTTTGAAATAAATTAACAGTTATCAACAAGTTTGCTGGTAACTGTTCTCTTAAATCTTTATTTATCATTATTGCAATATCTTTTAATAATGCTGCTATTTCTATTTGTATTGAATAATTGTTATAATCTACATTTAATGTATAATTTTCTTTTCCTAAAGTATTGTCTAACTTGTTTCTTAGCCAATTCAAGCTATAAGGTAATCTGTTATTTATTTTACTTAATATTACAAATCTTCTTGTACTTATATCATCTTCATTATTTTGAATATTATATATTTTCTCATATCTTTCGATTCCATAGCTTTCTGCTGTATTTACTATTGCCTCTTTTAGTATTTTTTCTATTTGTGCTTTAAGCTTTTTTATTTCTATATCTTCAACTTTGAATATCTCTTGATATTCCCTAATTCCTTGTAAAAAATCAGGTAAGTATTCTATTAATTGCATTTAAACCACCTCCAATATTCCAAGAACTGGAATTTGATTAGAAGATAATTCTATATTAGATGTTCCGTTATTAATTTTTGTATCTGATATATCTATCACATTATCTATATTTAATATTCTCGCTTCTATTTGTGAAATCCTCACTATGATACCATTTTCATCTTCCCATGTTTTTCTTAAACCTAATAAATATTTATTAATTTCATTTTTGATAATAGTCTTCATACTTCCCTTATTACTTCCTTCTGTTACAGTTATTGTAACAAATATATTAATTGCTTTTTCTTCTGTCGTATCAACTGTTACTGCATGACCGTATAGGTGCTAGTCCCAGTCCTTTGTTCTCTCCGTTGTGGACATATTTCGTTTTGTACATTTTCAATAAGAGTGTCACTTGCTTTATTATACTCGCTATCTAATATAGTTAATTTGACTGTTCCTCCACCATTCCATATTGGAATAACTTTTACAGCACCCACTCCATTAATTTCTTTAGTTTTATTTTTATAGTCAATTACATTGCCAGCAAATGCCTTTTCTGTTGTTTGTTCAAGTAGTCTTGCTCTCAATGTTTCGTCATCTTCTTCATCTTTTCCTGGAATTAATAATTCAGTTATCTCTGCTTTCGCTAAATTTTGTATATAATTTATTGGTATTAGGTTTCCTGTTATTCCATTTCCAATAATACCTGCTGTTTCACATTCTAGTTTATATATTCCTAATGATATCTTTTCTGTTGCCTTAAATATTAAATCATCAATGCTAAATCTCTCTCCAATTGATATATCCATTAAATTGTTTTCTTCATCATAAAACTCTGCTTGTTTTATTGAAAATGTTGCCTCATTTCTTGTAAGTCCTACTTGATTTGCTAATTTATCTAAATATTCTTCTACTGCAGTATCTGCAAAAACTAAATCAATATTACTTTTAAGTAATATATACATTTGTGCTAATTCTGCAGCTGCTGGAGCTAATGCATTATAAATAATACTTCCTTCTCTTTTATCGATTTGAATTGGTACTCTATCTAGCATTCTCTGCAAAATAATATCATAATCAAAATACTCATCTAAATCTTCAATTTCTTTAATATTGTCTATTTCCATCTAAATACTCACCACCTTTTCTACTTCAATTTCTCCAACAGTTGTAACTACAGTAAATTTTGCAAGTATAGTATTTTCTTTAACTTCAAATTCAAAATTATTTACCTCAGATATTCTAGTATCTTGCATTAATGCTTCAGTTATTACTCTTTCAAGTTCTGGTATAACAAATGTTGTATTTTCTCCAATTAAATGTTTTAATTCAATACCATAATTCCAACTATATATAAGGTGTTCAAATCTCTCTGTATTTAAGATGCAGTATATTGTTTGTTTCATTGCTTCAATACCATCACAAAAATTTGAAATAGTGTTCTTTTCTATATTTAAATAATATGTTTTGCTTGTTTGTTCTTTTACTTCTTCGATATTATTTAACAATATATCATCTGTATCAGGTGTCATATTTTTACCACCTTTCTATTAAAATTTATCTAGTACAACAAAGTTATTTCCACCTTGTTGTTGCAACAAAATCACATTATCATTTACTTGTAGTCCATTATATACTGTCATCTTCTTTTTTCCACTTATATTATGACTATGTGTTAATCCTATTTTTGCATTTTCTACTTGAATACCATTAGTGACTTCATTGCTTATATTTACTGCAATATTGTCTGGATTTGGATTTATAGTTGCTTTTGAACTTACTGAAACATCTCCACTTATTGAGTGTCCATGATTAGCATTTAATGATTTGCTTTCTGTTTCCCAATCCACACTAACATCTACAGTATAGTCTTTTACATTCTTAGTAAGCACTAAAAATTCTTTTGTTAACTTTAACTTTTGTTCTACTGTTATTTCAAGTGGATTTACACTTGTAACAGTTCCAAACAAAACAGAAGTAGGAGCATTTGCATCATTTGCTCCTACTGCCATTCTTTTTATTATTTCTCCTAATGAGCTTCCCATTTCACTTTACCTCCTACCCAGATATAAAGTTTTGTCCTTTTAATGTCAAATCCATAAAATGTTCTCCATTTTTAAAAGTATGTTTTGCTTTTTCAACTAGCATAAAATTTTTAAGTTTAACATCACCTAAATCCAAATTAACTATTATAAGAGATCCACCTCTAACCCTTACATCTCCTAGTGCATTTTTTATTTCTAGACTTCTAGTTTTTTGATTATACAAATCTAATAATGCCTTTGCTTTTACTGCTCCATTTGTTTTTTCATCAATTGTATCGAAATATTGTAATACTCCCCATTTTTCTATATTGCTTGAATCTTTTGCCATATATATTTCTCTTTTTCCTGTGTCAGAATTGTCATATGTTAATTTTATTTGGTTATATGTGTCAGAATCTATTGAACTTTCATAATCATAATTTTCGCCCGTTTCTTCATCAATTACTAATCCTACTTTCATTCTTTCTAAATTCTTCAAACATAATTTACCATAATCATCATATAACACATACATTTCTTTTCTATTTCTTATTGTTTCATCTAGTGCATTTAATATCATATCAAATAAAGATTGATTACTTTCTGCTTTTTTTGCTATTGCATAACCTGTATTTTCTAATGTTCCAATATTTAATTGATATTCATTTGCAATCATTTTTACTAATTCATCTGCTCTTTTATTAGTGTATGTTTTTGTATCTTTATTCTTTAAATATCTTAATTGGTCATATGCTGTTGTTTTTATTATTTTTTCTTTATCTCTTTTCTTCTTAAACACAAAGCCATAAAATAAATTTGTATTATCCACTTTAAAAGCCACAGGATTACCTTCTTCAAAATTTATAATATTATCTTTTAGAATTTTAAATTCTAGTTTTCCTGCTGCTCCTTTTCTTTCAGTGGTCCAACTAATCTCATCTTGGACTACAGGTTCATATACTGTATTTCCATTTTGAATTAATAATTGCTGACTTATTTTTTCCTCCTATGCTGGTATCCATAGCACTTGATTTGGATATATTAAGTTAGGATTTTTAATCTTATCTCTATTCGCATTATATATAGTTGTATATTTACTTCCATTTCCATAAAATCGTTTCGCTATATTCCATAAACAATCTCCTCTTTTTACTGTATAATTTTGTCCACTTGGCTTTGTTGCAACAGCAGCTGTATTATTAGTAGTTACTGTTCTTGTTACTACTGGAGGTTTGTATTGTTTTATTGTCACTTTAACGGTCTTTGTAGAATATTCTCTATATTGTTTCAATTTTATTTTTACTTTGGTGTCAAAACCCTCATCTGTTGTATCTGTTATTGTATAATCTTCTACTGATACTTTTATATTGGTATCGAATATGCCTGTACCATTTGGAAATTTTCTAATAACTATAAATTGAAAAGCAGACCTATTTACTTTTAATTTTTCTAATATTCCTAAATAATATTTAGCATTTTGAAAATT
>Ga0224742_10124_pt1 | contig 17924 bp, 13 predicted proteins | sample LIM_E_Water_Neg_FD_161631 | JGI IMG/M metagenome (GOLD analysis project Ga0224742, IMG submission 161631) | Enriched cells from gastrointestinal tract of the lab mouse from Pacific Northwest National Laboratory (PNNL), Richland, Washington... | ecosystem: Host-associated > Mammals > Digestive...
ATGCCGCCCCCATGACCCAGTAGGAACCGGGAATCCAGTGGTCCTGCACCACCGTATCGCCGTGTATATCTGTATTATGATGGCACACAAATCCTCTGCATCCATACATGATGCGGGCCGTCTTGCGTCCGTTTGGAACCATCTTTTTGATTATGTCAAACAACGGCATATGGCATTCCGGCAGGTTGCAGACCTCTGCAGGCCAGTAATTCATTTCCGTATTGATATTGATCGTGTATTTGGACTCCCACGGAGGCAGCATATCCGGGTTCCAGAGTCCCTGTAAAGTAGCCGGAAGGCCTCCCGGACGGCTGCAGGAAATCAGCAGGTAGCGTCCATAATCAAAATACAGTTTAGCCAGCCCTCTGTCTGCCTGCCCCTTCTTTGCCTCTGCTATCCTTCTGTCCGTAGGGATTTTGTCAAATCCGGCAACGTTCTCCAAATCGAATTCCACCCTGCCGTACAACTGGCGGTAGTCCTCCACATGTCCTGCCAGCAGCTTCTCCCAGCCTTCCCGCCCCGCACACTGGAGCTTGTCCAGGATAGACGGCTCCAGCATGGCTTCCGTCACATGGTAAGAAGTCCCTGCACAGAAATAAAGAGTCACATCATCCGTATCCTCCACCACAAGATGCTCCCCGATCACCTGCACATTTCCGGTCTGTACATCTGCCACTAACATCATGGAAAAGTCAAATCCGCCTTTTCCCAGATTTCCATACAAACAGATCCCTCTGGTCCCAGCCTTCTTTACACCGTCAAAAAACCGCTGTCTTTCCAGCCTTGCCGTAAACTGAATCTTTCCGCCTCCCTCTGCCCTGAAACGCATTGCCATCACATCATGGGGCTTTGAGATAAATATTTCCCGGCTGTAAAGAGTTGTGCCGCAGGTAAACTTCTGCCTGTATACGGCCTCGTCCAAATCAAGTTCACGGGAATAATTCTCCGGGTTTTCCAGCCCTGTAAACTGGAAATAAATATCTCCCAGTGTCTGATAGGGATGCATACTGTTTGGGCACCCTGACATGGCCAGCTTCATCAGCCTCTCCGCTTCCCCGATCTCCCCGCCGAAAATAAGTTCCCTGATTTTGGGAAGCATTTGCCTGGCATCGGGATTATTCCTGTCCACCCTGCCTCCATACCACATAGTTTCCTCATTCATCTGAAGATGTTCTTCCGCCACACCCCCAAACACCATTGCTCCCAGCCTGCCATTACCAAGGGGAAGCGCCTCCTCCCATTGGGCGGCGGGCTGCCTGTACCATAATTTACCCATATACCTGTCTCCCTATTTTTATTCCCGCAGGCAGCAAACCAGTCAGTCTTGTCTGCGCAGATACCGGACGGCTGCAGCGGGGTTGTTGACTAATTATAATATGCATCTTTTCAAAACACAATCTGTCTTCTGAATTTCTGTTTTTGATATTTCTTGTAACATTTGTCACCAAAAAATATCCTTAAAGGGAATTATCAGATAATTTTCTAATATTTATTAATTTTTTCTCTAATGTAAATATACTAATATGCCGATAACTTTCTATATTATATCTTTACAATATTATTTTCATACTGAGACTCGTAAACAATTAGTCTAAAGGCTTTTGTCTTTGACTACGTGAAATGTTTCGGGGGGGCACGGATGCTTTCAGTAAAAACTAATTTAGCCGCATGGAATGCGGCCCGACATTTAAAAACAAACGTCAAAACACAGAGTACTCTGACCGAGAGGTTATCTTCCGGCTACAAGATCAACCGGGCGGCGGATGATGCCGCAGGGCTTTCCATTTCTGAGAAAATGAGAAGGCAGATACGGGGGCTTACCCAGGCGTCAGCCAATGCCCAGGACGGTATTTCCATGGTTCAGTCCGCAGAAGGCGCACTCAATGAGATTCATGAAATGCTGCACAGGGCCAATGAGCTGGCTGTCAAAGCTGCAACCGGTACCTTAACAGACAATGACCGTTCTTTAATTGATCTTGAGATCCAGCAGATCAAGAATGAAATCAACAACACATCCAAATATACTGTATTCAATGAGCGCAGACTATTTCCGGATGGCGGATATTCACCCATGTCAACTTCCGGCATGGAGAATTATGAGTATAAGATGACCATTGATTTTGCAAATCAGTCTGTATCGGTGGACGGTTTATCAGCCAATACAATGTCCCGGGCAGGCGTTGCTGTCAGCAGCGGAAGCGCTCTGGCGGATAAGATTGCAAATACACTGGTTCCCAATGCCGTTAATTCCATCTTTCAGGCTTTTCCATCTTTTGCGGCGGCACAGGGGAATACACAGATCAGCTTGGCATTAAATATCTCTTTTATAGACGGTCCCGGCAATACCCTGGCTCTTGCCGGATTCAGGTACAGCTATGGCGGCGGCCCGGCATACTCTATGTATCTTAAAGTAGATGCTGCCGACTTCAATGATGCTGACGCAAGCGGAACGGGATCACGGGCAGAGGTTCTTGAATCTACCATCACACATGAACTGATGCACACGGTTATGCAGTATAACCTGACGGACGGCATGAGCGGAAGATTTGGGGAAAAATATCCCACCTGGTTCACAGAAGGAACAGCACAGCTCGCCGGAGGCGGATTCACTACCGGCTGGAACAATGAACTGCTTCTTTATGCAGAACGGCTGACCGATGAAAATGATGACAGCCAGGACGGAAATATCAGTAATTATTTAAAGAAATTCAGTGTAACCGGCAGACCTTACGGACATGGCTATCTTGCCTCTGCCTATATTGGCTATCTTGCAAATATCAAAGATAGCGGTTCAAAAGATGTAACAGGTTCCAATATTGCTCATGGAATGGATTTAGTTTTTAAGGATCTTCTTGCCGGCAAGAAATTAAACAATGCCATTTACGACCGGACAGGAATGACAGAATCCCAGATCAGAGGATTATTTAGCGTTGGTGAGGCAAACCTGACTGAATTTGTCAGAAAACTGGCATATGAATCCAAAGACGGCGCTGGTTCAATCATCTATCCCAGCTTATCAGACGGGGGCGCAGGAACCCCTGGTTATGCCGGTAATAATTTTATGATTGACCCCAGCCAGATCTCCTATGATTTTTCATTGGGGGCAGCCAATGTACCTATCCAGGTAGGCGCAGAGGCCGGGCAGCATATTGACATAAACTTCTATCAAATGAGCGCCGCTGCCCTGGGGCTGGGAGAGATGAATGTCCGGACAACGCAGGATGCAGACGATGCTATCAACTTTGTTAAAAATGCAATTATTTATGTAAGCAATGTGAGAAGCTATTATGGTGCGATCCAAAACCGTCTTGAACATACCATAGCCAATCTGGACAATGTCGTGGAAAACACCACTACAGCAGAATCCCGCATCAGGGATACGGATATGGCGGAGGAAATGGTTAAGTTTTCCAATAACCAGATTCTTTTACAGGCAGGTCAGGCTATGCTGGCACAGGCTAACCGCCAGTCAGATATTATTCTGGGGCTTTTAAACGGTTAACGGCATTTGAGAAAGGAGCATAAATGGGAGAAATTGTAAAAGTAACCTGCTCCTCATGCAGAGCAGACTGGCAGTGCATAACCGGATGTGGAATCATGCATGGGACTTTAGAAGCCGTAGCTGCTATCTATCCGGAAGCTACCCGGAAAGAAATCAAAGAGTGTGTGGGAGATACTATGTTTCCTGTGTATGATTTTGGATTCCATCTGTCCCATTGCAAACATTGCAGCAGCATAACAAGTGTTCCTATATTGAAGCTTCCAGACAATCACAGGGAATTCATTGGAAACTGCGGCAAGTGCGGGCATCCCACAGAACTTATTGAAAGCCCGGAAAGTACTCCATGTCCCGCATGTCACAAAGAGACTCTTTCCGTAAGGGAAAACGGAATGTGGGATTAAAAGATTTAGATTTTATTTTTAGGATGATATCCCCGTAAAAATCTTTTACCGATTCTTACGGGGATTATTTTATTATGACAAACGCCGCCACATTTCGCGTGACAGCGTTTGTTTTAAATCAGTTTATATCATGCCTTCTTTCAGCACATCGTGATCCCGCAGTATTTTCTCCACCACAGTTCCTTTCACCACACGCAGGATTGGCTTTTTCAGTGCGTTTAATGGTCCCGGCAGTTCGATCTCCAGAGGGGACTTGCCGTCCATGAGCTTAACGCTGCTATCCAGCAGTTCCCGTATATCGTAAACACTTCCCCAGACTTCCGGCACGCCCCGGTCTACGCCCAGCAGTCCGTACACAGCTTCCATGGCAGTCCTTACGGAATACTCGGTAGTAAATACAGTATCCCTTGGTGTTTCCGCAAACTGTCCCAAGAATGCAAAGTTTACGCATCCGTCAGGAATGACATCAGGACGGTCCCCTTTTGTTCTTGGCATGAAGAATGCCGTGATGTAGGGCATCATAGTAGGAACGCATACCGCACTGTTTTGTGCCAGCTCCGGTATATCCTCCACAGGCACCCCAAGATGGTAAAGCCATTCCTGTGTAATTTCCATACCAGTACACTCCCTCATGGGCTTCTTGATGAAATCTCCGGGAACATCTGTAAATAATCCGTATACCCAGACACATACCTTATCTTTATCCTGTTCCTTAAACTGTCCTTGTCTGTTGATTGTCCAGCTCATCAGCCAGCTTGAATCCATACAGCTTACGATACCTCCGGTAACCACACGGCCGCTTTTGGGGTCACGTTTACAGATGTCCGTGATATAGGGAATAATTTTATCATCCAGTGTGGTGACAGTTGCAGATTCCCAATTTGTCTTTGCTACATCTGAACAGAACTTTTCCGGACGGCCAAAGGCAGGGTCCTGTTTCGCAATATTCTTCCACAGGCTCCAGCATCCGCTGGTTCTGACTTCCGCATCCCCGTTGGGCGCATGGTTCTGGTCCCCATAAATGGTGCCTTCGGTACAGCTTCCGTTGGTCACGAATACAAGGTCGTTTTCGGTAAGCATGATCCCCTTTTCCACACCTTTAACTTTACATTCAATTGCCTTCGCAACCTTCTTTCCGTTTTCGAACTCAAAGATCACATTGGTCACTTCCGTATTAAACTGGAAATCCACGCCTGCTTCCTCAAGGTATTTCTGCATAGGAAGAATCAGCGATTCATACTGGTTGTATTTGGTAAATTTCAGGGCGCTGAAGTCGGGAAGTCCTGCAATATGATGAATGAATCTCTGGAAATAAAGCTTCATCTCAAGGGCGCTGTGCCAGTTTTCAAATGCAAACATGGTTCTCCAATATAACCAGAAGGTAGAGTTAAACACTTCATCGTCAAAAACATCTTCAATGGTCTTGTCATATAGATCTTCGTCCTTCGTCATGAATAACTTCATGATTTCCATGCAGCCCTTCTGGCTTAGGTTGAACCTGCCGTCCGTGTGTGCATCTTTACCACATTCTACCGTTGCACGGCAGAGGGAGTAGTTCGGGTCTTCCTTATTCAGCCAGTAGTATTCATCCAGCACGGAAACACCCGGAGTCTCAAGGGAAGGAATACTGCGGAACAAATCCCACAGACATTCAAAGTGGTTTTCCATTTCACGTCCGCCGCGCATGATATATCCTCTGGATGCGTCATAAATGCCATCGCAGGCGCCTCCTGCTATATCCATTGCTTCCAGAATGTGAATATGGGAACCCGGCATCTGACCGTCCCGGACCAGGAAACATGCGGCTGCAAGTGAAGCCAGGCCGCTTCCTACGATATAAGCATTTTTGTCATCCACGCCTTCGGGCTTTCTGGGTCTTGCAAATGCTTCATAGTTACCATTGGAATAGTAAATCCCTTTGCTGTTTTTTTCGTTTTTGCCTATTTCCGTATTCCGGTACTCCTGCCTGCGTTCTGCTTCCTTTTTCCTGATTTCCTTCTTTTCTGCCTTTTTGTGAGTCTTTGCTGCAACGGCTGCTACACCTGCGCCTGCTGCAATGGCCGCCATACCAAGTCCGATATTCTTTTTTCCTGCCATATTTATTACCGCCTTTCTTTCATTGCTTTTCATTTGTTTTGCTTCATGGCTTTATATTATCCCCTAAAAACATATTTTTCTATTTACAAAACAGGCGGAATGATAAAAAACTTATCATTCCGCCTGTTTTGATAAAATATCTTACTTTTTCACCTGCTCAAAATTCTGGATGGAATTCGTAATATTCCCACGCAGGGCTATGCTCATTTTTTCCACAATTATTTTATAATCGTCCTTCATCCCATTGCTGATCCAGTCCAGCATCACGCCTACAAATCCATACTTGTAAAACTCTGCAATAAACGTTTTGTCCTCCCCGGACAAGTCGATCCCCTTGCTTTTTTCTTCCACCACGCCTGCTATCAGACTGTAGGTAAGCTTGTAAAGATAGTTCTCGATCTTTTCCCTGCTGGTACAGCGGTAAATATTTAAAATAAAGGGTTTGTTTTCTAAAATCACCTCAAAGATCTGCATCATGCCTTCCTGCCAGGTATCGTAAGTCTTTTTACCCTGGAGGGCACGCCTGCCGTCTTCCTCGCAAACCCACTCTGCAAGGTCATAGATATCTTTAAAATGATAATAAAAGGACATCCGGCTTATACCGCAGTCTTTTGTCAGGTCGTTTATCGTTATCTTGTCAATTGTTTTGTGAAGAAGCAGTTTTTTAAGGGATTGCTCCAGGAGAAGCTTTGTCGTATTAGGCATCCCTGTTCCCCCTATAATCTTCCAGCACTTTTTTAGCCTCTGCCACGATTCCGGGATCTGTTCTGAAAATACTGTATTCACTCATGGCGGGAAGTCCCATGGGCACCCCCTCTTTCCGGTATTCCATACCGCTGTCCAGTATCCTTTTGGCTGACAAATGATAGCTTGTGATGTCGGTCTGGTCAAGGAATTTTTTTATAACGCCGGGCGTAACCCCTGCCCCGGCCATAATCTGCGGGCCGTTTATTTCTCTTGAGAGCCCGCACAATTGTTTCAGCAAAGGCATTCCCTTTAAGCAGTCACTTTCCTGCCCTGATGTAAGCACTGTGTCAATACCAAGTTCCGCGGCCTGCCTGTACACCGTTAAGGGATCAGCACACACGTCAAAGGCCCGGTGCAGAGTCACCTTCATTTCCCCTGCAATTGTGATCAGTTCTCTCATCTGCTGTATATGCAGGCCGCCATCCTTAGTCAGACATCCTATTACAACTCCCTGGGCCCCTGCTTTCCCAAACAGTTCCACTTCTCTTTTAAGAATTTCAAATTCATGTTCTGTATAAAGGAAATCTCCAAAACGGGGCCGGAGCAGTACCCGTATTGGTATATCACTGTAACGCCTGATTTCTTCATATAATGCAGGGCTTGGGGAGGTTCCCCCGATAATCAGCGCCCCGCACAGTTCCAGCCGGTCCGCCCCTCCCTTAACTGCTGCCAGAGCAGATTCCACACTGTCCACACAGCACTCCAATATGTATTTTCCCATATGAAACCTCCTGAATTAAAAAATTTAACTATCTTAGACAAGAATAAGGCTTCTGCCGCATAATTGTCTGAACAAACGCTGCCACGCTCCGCGAGCCAGCTTATTGTAATAAATTGTAACATAGAACTATTTTAATATAAATATAATAAACATCAATAATGACATACTGTCCATTTTGTGTTAAAATTTTAATAAACCAAATAGGGGGGAGGCTATCATGAATATACAAGAACCAAATCACAATTTAATCGAACACATTGTAACACTATTAAATGTCCCAGAAAACAGCAATACGGTTTCTGACCTCCAATCGGAAAATGCCAGCCCGGATACGCCGCCTGCTTCACTGGGATCGCAAGACCTTGAAACTGCCTGCGAAGTGATGACATTCATGGACGAAATGCCCGGCGGCTTTTTAATTTACCGCGCAGACGGCAATGAGGAGATTATCTATGCCAACAAAGCGCTTCTAAGAATTTTTCAATGCGACTCTATGGATGAATTCCGCGAAATGACTGGCAATACTTTTAAAGGGCTTGTACATCCCGAAGATCTGGAAGAGGTGGAAGAAAGCATCAAGAATCAGATAAGGGGCAGCCAGTTTGATTTGGATTATGTAGAATACCGCATTACTGCCAGAGACGGAAGCATACGGTGGATCGAAGACTACGGCCATTTTGTCCACAGCGACAAGGTAGGGGATCTCTTCTACGTATTTATTGCCGATGCAACAGATAAAAGAAACCGTCAGATTACCGAAAAAAATCTTCTCATTGAGAGAGAAAAGAAAATCAAGAATCTTCTTGATGAATACAATAACGAAAAGAATCTTATCAATCAGGAACATTTGCGCCGTCTTGAAGTAATCGAAGGATTGAGCGTGAATTATGAGTCCATCCTTTACGTTGATCTGGATTCAGACAAGGTTCTGCCTTACCGTTTAAGCCAGCGGACTGAATATCAGTTTAACAATACCCTTTGTGCCCGGGGATATATCTGGTACGCTTCCGATTACATTGCTACCTGGGTTCATCCTGATGACCGTGAAATGGTTACCCAGGCTACCGATCCTGACCATATTCGTCAGAAGCTGCTGGAAGGCAAGACTTATTATGTGAACTACCGTATTATTGTAAACGGTGAAACCCAGTATTTACAGCTCCGCATTGTAAATGTGGGCCGACCGGATCATATCTCCCAGCTTGTCTGGGGATACCGGAGAATCGATGAAGAAGTCCTGCGCGAAATGGAACAAAAGAAACTTCTTGAGGAAGCTCTTTACAGCGCTAACCTTGCCATTGTAGCCAAAAATACCTTCCTCTCCAATATGTCCCATGATATGCGTACGCCTTTGAATGCCATCTTTGGCTATACCGCACTTGCAAAAGAACACATGGATAACAGGGAGTCTGTGCAGAATTACCTCAACAAGATCGAGTCCTCCAGCAGACAGCTTTTGGATTTGATTGAAAAAGTTCTGGAAATCGCATGGACGGAATCGAATGATATCCGAATTGCAGAAAAGGAATGCAACCTCTGCGACATTATGCAGGATCTCCATCAGGCTATGCTTTCCAAAGCCCTTGACAAGAACATAGACTTTACAATCAATACCGATAAGCTGGAGCATTATGATGTTTTATGCGACCCGGATAAACTGAAACAGCTCTTGTCCTATCTGATCCACAACGCTGTGAAGTTTACAAATTATGGCGGTAAAGTCAACATGACAATCAATGAGGTGGAAAATATATCAAACGACTTTGCCGTTTACCAGTTTGTGATCAAGGATAACGGCATTGGCATAAGCAAGGATTTTCTTGCCCATATATTTGATCCCTTTGAGCGTGAAAAAAATACTACCTTCAGCGGTGTCTATGGTACTGGCTTAGGTCTTACAATTGCCAAGAATATTGCAGAGATGATGGGTGGAAATATTGAAGTAAAAAGCACTGTCGGAAAGGGCAGCATATTTACCATCACCCTCCGTCTCCGTATACAGAACGAACCTTTTTCTGATTCCGCTGAATTTGACGATTTCTCCTTCCCACTGCTGGATTTGAAACTTCTGCTGGTGGAAGACAATGAAATCAATATGGAAATTGAAACCGAAATATTACAGGGTCTTGGATTTTTCGTTGATACTGCTCCTGACGGTAATGTGGCTGTTAAAATGGTGGAAGAGTCCCAGCCCGGTGACTATGATATCGTTCTGATGGATATCCAGATGCCCGAAATGAACGGACGGCAGGCGACAGCGGCTATCCGCAGGCTTGATAATCCGGAACTGGCAAACATTCCGATTATTGCATTATCCGCCAATGCCTTTGACAGTGACAAGCGCATGTCCCTGGAAAGCGGCATAAATGCACACCTGACCAAACCCATTGACGTTCCGTTACTGCTGAAAACCATGAAAGAAATTTTGCAGGCCCGGGAAATTTAAACGCTTTACCTCGTGCAGGCCGTTTAGCTGGTTAAAATAGACGCTGCCACACTTCTTTCATACAGATTATTGTAAAAATGCCCCGCAGCACAAAGCTGCGGGGTTTTTGTAATAGTCTTATTTTTTTCCTATTTGTTTAATGGAACGGCCTTTATAAATTTGGGGAGGCATAATGCAGGAATAATCCTGCCCTTTACACTGCCTGCGCTCAATCATTTTTAAAAGCCGTGAAGCCACTTCCTGTCCAATCTGGTATCCCTGGTGAATCGAACAGGTAACTCCTTCCTGTTCCCAGTCATCGCCTGAATAGTCAAAGCAGATTATAGAATAATCCTCCGGGACCCTTCTTCCCTGCTCCCTTAACGCCTGTCTTACCAGCCGGTAAATCATGTAATTACAGCACACAATTGCCGTGCAGCGTGGAATACCTTTTAAAAACTTTTCTATAGAGTGGATAAAACGGTCATCATGGGCCTCATTGGAAATACACCATTTTATATAGTCGTCCTGTAATTCCACTTCGTGTCTTCTAAGCGCCTTCGCCATACCCTGAAACTTCTCAATGCTCTGGTAATTGTCGTAAATAAAAATTCCGGCTATATGCCTGTGTCCTGCCTTGATCAAGAGTCCAAGAAGTCTGTCAGCGCACTGCTTATCATTGCTGATAACACGGGGATAATCTAAATCCTTATAATAGTTATTATAAAAAATAACAGGTATATTTTTCTGGTATATCTGCTTATAACAGTCCAGATTTGGATTCAGCAGGCTTGCTTTCACGCCGTCTACAATAAATCCCTGAAACTCCTGATGCACTACCGTCAAAAGGCAGCGCCGTTCATTGGCAAATTTATTGTCTGTGAGGAAAATGCGAAGTTCAACCTCACCTGCATGCAATACGCTCCGGATTCCGTCTATCAGGGCAGAATTAGCCTTCCTGTCCTGTCCCTGCAGTACCAGTCCAACTTTAATATTACCACTGCTGCCCCCCAATTCCTTTGTCAGGGCCACTTCCTTATTTATATAAGTCCCGCTTCCTCTTACCTTTCGTATCAGTCCTTCCTGATCCAGTCTGGCAAGCGCAGTGCGGACAGTTTCCCGGCTCACCTTCAGCCGGTGGCTTAATACATTTTCCGATGGGAGTTTTGAATTATCTGCAAACTTATTCTCATCAATATAAGAACGTAACCAAAGATATGTCTGCTCTGATTTTTTATCCAAAGCTCCCATAAGTGTAACTCCTTAATCCGTAATTACCGGTCTTTTTCCTTCTGCTTTTTCTATCCAGTCAAGCAGGCGTTTTCTCATATCTGCTTTCACATCTGCATAATCAGGATTATCAACCACATTATTTAACTGATATGGATCTTTCTCCATATCATACAGGAAATCATCTGCATAAACATCTGACGATGCTGCCTCGCCGCCATTAACTCCCGGCGCATATATGGAATACGTATATCTCGGCGTCCTGACACATCTTCCCACTCTGCTCTCGGAAATCTGCGCAAATATCTGGTTCGGCCGTTCTTTGTCTTTCTTTTCCACCACATTCAGAAGATTTTCGCCTATCATGGCATCTCCCACATCCACGCCCGCTATGGCAAGAATCGTCTTGGGAAGGCTCTCTGTGCTTACCAGCTCTTCCACTGCCACTCCTCCTTTATAAGGGCCTCCGGCAATAACAAGGGGAACTCTAAGACATGCATCATGGCAGGAACGCTTATAATCGTCATAACCATTTAAATGGCTGTCCCGGTTCCGTGTCTTGAAGTGGGAACCATGGTCGGATGCAAATATGATGATCGTATTGTCATACAGGTTTTTCTCTTTTAATTTTTTAACCAGTTTGCCTAAATTCTTGTCCAGATTTTCACATGCTCCCAGATAATCAGGATATTCAATTTCTGCGTCCCCTTTTAATGCTTTCAAATCTTCCGGCAGTATATAGTCTTTAAACTTTTCTTTAGATCCTTCCGGCCCTTCATAATGTTTCCGGTCATTCTGGTGATGAGGCTCAATATGGGATATGGTCATGAAAAACGGCTTTTCTGTATCCCTTTCATCAAAGAAGTCAAGAGCAAGGTCCGTAATGCAGTCTGCCCGGTATCCCTTAAAATCTATCCGGTTATTGTTTTCATCAAAAACATATCCATCATAACCGTGTGATGTAAATTCCAATACATCGGCAGTACGCCAGAATCCGGTATATCCCCCTCTCAATTCCTGGGGAATGGCAGTGATCGTATGGTCGATCTTTGGCGGCTTTTCTAATTCCCCGTCACTTGCCAGATGCCACTTACCGATATATGCTGTCTCATATCCTGCTTCTTCTATATAATCTGCCAATGTTTTAATATTGCCCGGCAGCATAACATTGTTACGGAAGCATCCCGTTTCCGTAGGATATTTACCTGTCTGGAACAATGCACGGCAGGGGCCGCAGACAGGCTGGGGCGAGAATGCATAATCAAATTTTACTCCTTCTGACGCCAGCCGGTCAAGGTTCGGCGTAATATTTAGCGGCTGTCCAAAGCATCCACAGGTATCTGCCCTTTGCTGATCTGTAAAATAAAATATAATATTATAAGCCATAAACTTCCCTCCATTATTTTTTTGTGCCTGTCTTTGCTTCCTTCATCTTGCTTCTAATAAGAGTTGCCACTGCAAGGACAGTTAATACTATGAAAATGATACAATAAATGCTGCTTACAAAAATGGCAGGATTTCCATTGGATATCAGCAGGGCACGGCGGAAATTCGTTTCCGTCATATTTCCCAGTACCATTCCTAACAAAATAGGTACCGCCGGCATTTCCAGCTTGCGCAGCAGCCAGGCAATGATTGCAAAAACCAGTGCCACTCCTACATCAAAATAATTCTTATTCACCGAATAGGCTCCGGCAAAGCAAAAAAGAACGATGATCGGCGTCAAAATCTCCTGAGGGATGGATACCACCTTTGCAAAAAGTTTTGTCAAAAAGCTTCCCTGTAAAAGCATAAATAAATTTACGAATATCAGCCCAATCATAATTGCATACATGATATCGCCCTGTGTCGTAAACAGGCTCAGCCCCGGATTCAGACCGTTGATCATAAGGGCGGATAGCATAATTGCCACTGTTCCATCACCGGGAATACCCATGGTCAGCAGCGGAATCAGTGTTGCGCCGGTTACTGCATTATTAGCAGCCTCTGCGGCTGCTATACCTTCTACGGATCCATGTCCGAATTCTTCCTTATGTTTAGACATTGCCTTTGCCCTGTCATAACTGAACCAGGATGCTTCTGACGCTCCGGTTCCCGGAATAATGCCTACCATAACGCCTATGATAGATGACAGCAGTGTAGGCCGAAGTAACCTTTTATATTCATCTTTCGATATTTTGCCATTATCATGCATTTTCCCTGCATCCAGAATAAGCGGCCCTGGCTTCTTTTCTGCCTTTGCCAGAATTTCCACAAGCGCAAAAAGTCCTATCAGGCAGATAGCAAGATCCAGCCCCAGGTATAATCGGGGAATTCCAAGCGTAAATCTGTCATAACTTGTCATGGGGTCTGCCCCAATGCAGGAAATCAAAAGCCCCACACAGGCGGCAATAATACCTTTAATCATACTTTTCCCGGACACACCGGCAATAATCGTCAGACCAAACAGACACACCATAAAATATTCCGCTGTACCAAGCTGGGCGGCAACCTGCGCCACCTGCGGTCCTAAGAATAAAAGCATCAGCGCGGAAAATACCCCGCCGAAAGTAGACGCATACAACGCAATTTTAAGCGCCGCCTTTGTACGTCCTTTTTGGGAAAGAGGATGTCCGTCCATCATGGTAGCAGCCGCATGGGGCGTTCCCGGTGTATTGATCAGTATGGCAGATACGCTTCCCCCATACCCCCCTGCACAATAAATACCCAGCAGGAACATCATACCAGGAATTGCCGTCATCTTATAAGTAAATGGCAGGAACAGAATAACACAAAGAATTACCGTAAGCCCCGGAACCGCAGCGAATACTGAACCAATAAATACGCCAAGATTCATCCAGAGGAAGTTTTCTAATGTAAACAAATGCTCTAAAGCCGGACCAATAAATTCTAACATACTCTAAAACCCCCTTTCTTAAAAGCTCACGTTCAGCCCGAAACGGAACGCCACCCAAATCAGTACTGCCGCTGTCAGCGTAATGGCATAATAACTTTTCTTACGGCAGCGGAAGTAAACCAAAAATCCCAGACAACAGAAAATTGCTCCTATAACAAATAAATCTGTGACCCGGCAGATCACGTAAGTCAGCAGCAAAATAGCCAGGATCTCCAGCGCTTTTACCTCCACCAGTAAATTCACTGTCTTTGTAGTCCATGGACGCTTTTTAACATAAACATTGTACAATTCTTTCAGCAAAAGCACACCGCTGAAAATCATCATAACTACCATAAGCAGCGTTGGGAACACGCGGCCGTTGACCACATCTGTATCCGATACTGGTACCTGATTCGGCATAATCAACAAAACTACCAGTCCAAGCACCAAAAATACAATGCCTGCAACAAATTCTATGGGCAGGTTTATTTCCTTTTTGGCAAGTTTCTCATCTATCTCATCTCTTTTTTTATCCAGCCGGTCCATCCAGCTTTCTTTCTCTTTCATACCTAAACTCCTTTCCATATGAAATAATCAGGCACTCCATTAAAAGTGCCCCATTAGATCAGACGCCGATACGCTTCGCGAATCGTCTCATTGAATGAAAAGAGGATGGGCAGTCCTATCTGGTCCTGTCCATCCTATGAAGAGGTTCGATTAGTTTACTACGATATCATAATATTCATTTACAATGTTCTGAACATTCTGGATATGGTCCTGAACATCCTGCTCGCTCATAGTATCCACTTCAAGCATCATGGTATCGCCCAGCCAGGATGCCATTTCAGCGTCTGCAAGAATATCATCATATAGTTTCTTAAGCTCGCTTACTGTTTCAGCCTTGGTGCCAGAGCGGGCAAGAACAAAGCAACGGTTACGGAAATAAGGATATCCATACTTTCCTACACCTTCAACGCCTGCAAACTCGCCGTCTGCTATATCCTCGCCGTCAAATGCACAAACGATGGTAACACCGCCCTGCTGAAAGGTTTCCAGTATCTGTGACTGATGGGAAACTGCAAAGCTGGTTTCTCCCCTTGCCACTGCCTGGGCTGCTTCTGCTGCCGAACTATAAGGCGTGATCTTTAATTTCTCGCCATAGCCCATAGAACCGAAAAGCGCTGCTGCCAAAAATGCTTCCGAACTTGTTGCGCCATTTGCTGCCACACTGATTTCATCCGCGCCTGCCAGATAAGTTTCCAAATCGCTCATTCCATTGATGTTAAGACTTGCATCTGCGGACATTACAAACACAGAAGAATATAAATTCTCTACAAAAACAAAATCATCATATGTAAATTGCAGTTTGGCCGGGTCTAAAATCGGAGTGATCGAGAATAAACCTTCTCCTGCAAATACCAGTTCCGTATCATCCGCTTTCGTATCAGCCACCCAGGTATTAACCGTAGCCGCATCCCCTTTGATTGCATCAGCTACAAGAATAATATTCTTGGAATAGTTCGTTGACATGGAAGCTGCCTTTTGGCTTACCATTGCCGCAACGCCTGAAGGCGCCCACGGACAGGTAACTGTCCAGCTTGCAGTTTTGCTTCCTCCACATCCCGCCAGCAATCCTACCGCCATTGTGAGAGTCAGAACAGCACTTAAAATTCTTTTTTTCATCTTCACATCTCCTTTTTCATAATTTTACGATCCCTGCAGTTTTTCGCACATCTCTGATGTGATTTCACTATAACATATTTTGATTTTCTCTCTCAACAAGTTTTGGCCAGTAGTTTAAAAAGTTGTACGAAATAGTCTATTTTTTACAAATCCTGTCTAATTCACCCAAAAAAATTAGTAACTTTTTTGGTAAATAGCAGCTATCTCCTCCAATCTGCTGATCGAATAGCTAAAAAATTCATAATAGGACTCACAAAAATAATTCTTAGGGCTTTGACAGCCTGCTAAGACCCGGTGCCTTCTGCATCCGCCCCTGCATATGGGGGCATACTTACATTTTTTACAATCCTCATGCATAATTGCTGAATCTTCTACAAATTGGATCTCTTTTCTTTTTTCATGAATTTCTTCAAAAGAATTCTGTATTAAGCTGCCCAGCTTATATTCATCCAGCACATAGAAATCACACGGATAAACACCTCCATCAGCTTCCACCACATTCTGGCAGGAACATATACCGCTCATGCCGCACACATCCGGCTGCATGAGAAGAAGCATTCTGACATATTCTTCAAACTGCTGGATATGTACCATGACCCCTTTTTTTAAATCGTTATACCACAAATCAAACAGGGTTTTCAGAAAATGTCCGTAAGCTTTGGGCGTAAGCGTATGGGGAAAACGTTCTGTTTCCATTCCTAAGGGATTCAGACAGGGAATAAACTGCAGATACATAAAGCCGTTTTGTTTAAAATAATCATAAATCTGGGTAATTTTCTTAGCCGTTGCTGCATTCACCACTGTCAGAATATTGAAATCCACCTCATACTTTTTCAGCAGTTCAATTCCCTCCATCACCCGTTCAAAGGTTCCCTGCCCCTTTTTGTCAACCCGGAAAGAATCATGGGTAAACATAATGCCGTCCAGGGAAATTCCCACAAGAAAGTTATTTTCTTTTAAAAATTTTGCCCAGTCTTCATCCAGACAGGTTCCGTTTGTCTGAATGGTATTTGATATTTTTATGCCCTTAATATTATATTTTTTTTGCATCTCCACTGATTTTTTAAAGAAATCAAGGCCCCGTAAAAAAGGCTCTCCTCCCTGATAGGCAATCGTACATGCCGTATCCGAAAAGTCCAAAACTTTCTGTATAACCTTCTCCAGAGTCTCCTCCTCCATAAATCCGTAGGATTCCACTTCCCTGTTCTTTGTTTCATCACAGTAAAAGCAGTACTTACACTGCAGATTGCACATCCCCGAAGCGGGTTTGATTAGTACGCTGATATTAGGCATCGCCTTCCTTCCTTTCTTCATTCTGGTTTATTTTACGGATCACACGGCATGGACTGCCCACTGCGAGGGAATTTTCCGGAATATCCTTCGTTACCACGCTTCCTGCCCCTATAACAGAACCGTTTCCTATAGTTACGCCGGGTAGAACCACCACGCCTCCGCCCAGCCAGCAGCCGTTGCCAATGGTTATAGGCAGGGCATAGGTACGACAGAAATATTCCTCCATATCAGGATCCCAGCCGGGCGTCAGTCTTTCAGACAATTCCACAGGATGGGTTGCTGTATAGAGCTGGACATTGGAGGCAATCAGCACATTATTCCCGATGGTGATTCTGTTGCAGTCCACAAACGTGCAGTTCATATTGACAGAAACATTGCTTCCCAGATAAATATTTCTCCCATAGTCACAGATAAAGGGCTGTCCCACAGACACATTTGTACCGATTCCCCCGAATAACTTCTTTAATACTTTTCTCTTTTCTTCCTTCTGGTCATAGGCAAGGGCATGATAGTCTTTCAGAAGTTTTCTTGCAGTGTTTTTAAATTCCAGAAAAATTTTGTCATGGCAGTCATAATATTCTCCCGCCATGCATTTGTCCAATACCGTTTTAGATTTATCTATTTTAGATTTATCTATATATTCAGCCATACTGCCTGTCACCTCCATATCCCCCTGTCTAAACAACGGACAGCGTGTTTAGCAAACAATCCTTACATTAAGAAAATCTATCTGCGCACCCATTTCCCGAAAAGAGTTTTCTTATATTTAAGCAGTTCTTCCCTGGCTTCCTGATTATTCCCTGCTTTTTGCAGATACTCTACACCTTTTTTAATGTCAACAGGTACACCAAGTCCCTGCCCATAGATTACGCCCAGCATGTAAAAAGCTTCCCTGTTTGTCCAGTCCACCTGTTCCAGAAATTCTCTTGCCTTCACATAGTCCTGCTGGG
>Ga0224742_10125_pt1 | contig 17903 bp, 17 predicted proteins | sample LIM_E_Water_Neg_FD_161631 | JGI IMG/M metagenome (GOLD analysis project Ga0224742, IMG submission 161631) | Enriched cells from gastrointestinal tract of the lab mouse from Pacific Northwest National Laboratory (PNNL), Richland, Washington... | ecosystem: Host-associated > Mammals > Digestive...
CTTGAACTGCGGATCGTCCGGCTCCAGGATGCCGCCGCTGATATCGTGGCTGCTGGCGCCGCCCATCGTGAAGAAGGACTTGCCCTGGATATCGTAGATCTGACCCCGCAGCAGGTGAACCACCGAAGGGCGAACCCGCTGTATTGTGCCGCCGTGCCACTCCTCCGTCGGGAGCTCAGCCAGTATGTCGAAATTCTCATGGTTGCCGGATACAAACAGAGTGGTGAAGGGCTTCGCTTCCAGCCAGTCCAGCCAGTGCCTCTCCTGTCTGCTGCCGTCCCAAACGCCGCCGAAGTCTCCGGCAATGATCACACAGTCTTCTTTGGTCAGCTCTGCCTGTTCGTAGAAGATGTCTTTCTTGAACCGGGTGAAATCTCCGTGGGTGTCGCCGGTGATAAAAAATGCCATGGCTCTCTCCTCCAGCTCCTATTTTAGCACAATTTCCGGTCGATCACCACATCAACATCCTTGATTTTGACTTGGATGGTATCGGCGTCCACCACTGTGATCTGCTCCACGAACCTGCGGGTGATGCTGTCCTCATACTCCGTGAACCGCATTTCCTGCCGGTCCAACCACTCCTCCATCTCCCGCTGCCTGGAGGCCCGCATGGTCTGTTGGTTTTCATCCTTTTCCAGAGCCTGCATCTGGTCCAGGATGTCCTGCTTCTCCGCCGTCACCGCCTCCAGCTGGGCGTTCAGCTCCTTATTGCCCATGTCCCCCAGAATCTTGTCCAGGATGACCGCCTGTTCCGCTGTTAAGGCGTCCAGCCTCTGCTTCAGCTCCAAAGGGCTCACACCGTCCGCCTCGCTGTGGCTCTGGGCCAGTCCCGCCAGCTCCAGGACTCCGGCCTTCACCTCGGCCCGAATGGCGCCGTACTCGTTCAGGGCGTCCACGATGGCCCTGTGGAGTCTGCCTTCGTCCAGTGTGGGGGACTCGTGGCAGTAGTCTGTCCCGAACTCCAGGCGGGAGACACACCGCCAGACGATCCGCTTTTTGCCGTTTCTCGCCCATGTCACCCGCTTGTAGGGAGTGCCGCACTCTCCGCAGACCAGCCGCTCACTGAGGGCGTATTTGGCGGAATACTTGCCTTGCTCGGTCTTTCCGGTTTTCTGCATCACCTTCCGTTTACTGGCCCGGCGGGCCATCTCCTCCTTCACCCGGTAGAAAATTTCCCTGGGAATAATGGCGGGGTGATTGTTCTCGGTATAGTACATGGGCTTTTCACCCTGATTTTTCAGCACTTTTTTATTGCCGATACTTCCGGCTGTAAAGGTCTTTTGCCGCAGTCCATCTCCAATGTACTTCTCGTTGGTCAGGATATTTTGAATCACCTGCCGGGACCAGCCCTGAATCCCCCTTGCCGTGGGAATTTTCTTTTCCATCAGCTCCTTCTGGATGTCTCCCAGGCTATGGCCTTCCAGGTAGCGGGAGTAAATCAAGCGGACAGTTTCGGCCTCATCCGGGTCGATCTCCGGCTTTCCGTCCGGGCCTTTGCGATAGCCCAGCGTTTTGTCGTAGTGAAAGGGGATTTTGCCCTCCAGCATGGCCGCCTTGTTTCCAAGGTCAATGTTCTTGCCCATGGATTCACTTTCCGCCTGAGCGAAGCTGCTGAACAGAGTGACGAGAAATTCGCTGGACTCCGTCAGGGTGTTGATGTTTTCTTTCTCAAAGATGATGGCGATACCGCGGTCTTTGAGCGTTCGGATGACCTTGAGGCAGTCCACGGTGTTCCGGGCAAAGCGGGAGGTGGATTTGGTCAGAATCATATCGATCCGGCCCCGCTTGCAGGCGGCGATCATCCGGTTGAACTCCGCCCGTTTCTTCAGGCTGGTGCCGCTGAGGCCCTCGTCAGCGAAGATGCCGGCCATCTCCCAATCAGGGTTTTCCTCGATTTTCTGTGTATAGTAGTTCTTTTGGGCCTCGTAGCTGTTGAGCTGCTCCTCGCTGCTGGTACTGACCCGGCAGTAAGCGGCTACTCTCTGTTTTCCGCTGTGCCTGGGACCGCTGGCGGGAGCGGTCTTGGTGGCGGGAATGACGCGAACCCTGCGTTCAAGTACAGCCTGTTCCATGATGACCTCCTTGCCTATTTGAAATGGACGATTGCGGTTCCATCAGAGATGGTGATATGAGAAACTGCCAGCCCGGCTTGGGTCGCCTGACCGAAGTGTTTGAAGTCCACTTCGGCTGGGCGGTTGAAGGTGTCGGATTCCATCGGGGCGGGGCAGCAGTCATAGCGGGCGGAGACGCCTTGAAGAATCAGTTTTACAACATCCTCCGGCTGTTCCGGGCGTTCCAGTCCCCGGTTGATGGCGTTGGCCAGACGGAGGGTATCGGCGGACGGGAGATAGCCTTCCTTGAAGGGCTTGTCGTGTTCCGCCGTCTGCTTTGAAACTTCTGACAGCAGATCGCTGTCTAAAATTTTGAACTGCTTTCCGCAGGTTCCACATTTGAGATACAGCGTATCCTTCCTCCGATTTCGGCCGGCGGTCCTAAGAAGCTGTCCGCCGCAAGTACAACGCAGGTATTCTTTCAGCTGGAGGGCAGGCCGCTGTTCCGCTTTCACATACCCCTCCGTCTTGCTCCGGATGGTTCTCTGGATGCTCTGAAAGTCAGAGCTGTCAATAATGGCGGGGTATCCGTCGGCCCCGGCGTAGCGGGGATTCTCCAGCAGACGCTTGACCTTGTGCTTGTTCCAGAGAGGGGCCTCCTCACTGAATGGAATGCCATCGGCGTTGAGCGTATTGGCTATCTTTTGATAAGAGAGGCCATCCATGTACAACGTTATAACCCGCCTCACCGTGACAGCTTCCTGGGGCTGGATGACCAGCTCTCCCCGTTGAATCTGATAACCATATAAAATCTTGCGGTTGGTCATCGGTCCACCTCCCGGAGCTTTCCGGCCAGTTCGATGCCGCCGTAAAGTCGGAAGCGGATGCAGGTTTGAGATTCCACGATCATCTTCTCCACCAGATCGTCGAACAGTGCTTCATCAAAATCGTCCAGCCGTTCCGGAGCGCTGTGGACAATCTCCGCCGTCTGGCGCACGGCCTCCATGACCTCCTCCAGGTCCTCGTTCTTCAGCAGACGGCGGCGCTCCCGTCTCAGCTCTGCCAGCTTGGCCTCGAGATCCCGCAGTTTGACGGAGTAGGCGGCAGCATCCAGGATGCCCTTGCTTTGAAGGATGGCGACATTATGGCTCTGCTCCGTGGCCTCAGCGATGGCTCTATTCACCGCCAGCATAGCGGGATTTCCTTGCTGGAGGGCGTCATTCAGGTCCTTGAGCTGGCCGAGGGCGGGCTTTAAGATGATGCCCTCATGGAGCTTGAGCTTGTTGTACATCCGCACAAAGGCCGCGTAAAATTTGTATTCGGCAATCCGGCCCACAGAACAGTCGCTTGACCGCCGGTCATGTCTCCGGCATACCCATACGGTGTATCCGCTCCGTGACACTTTTCGGGTGAAGATGGAGCCGCATTCCCCGCAGATGATTTTCTTGGACAGCGGGTACTCCTTGGGCTGGCTGGACGCACGGCGTCCTCTCCTCCGCATCAAGATCTGCGCCTTCTCAAAGGCTTCCCGGTCAATAATGGCTGGATGAGAGTTTTCGGTGTAATATTGATCGACGTTTCCCTTATTCATCCGCCGTACATAAGGAAATGTATCTGTGGTGTAGCTTTTCCGGCAGAGGGAATCCCCGATATATTTTTCATTTGACAGGATTTTGCGGATTGTTTGTTCCCGCCAAATTCCGCGGCCCCAAGCAGTCGGGATTCTTTGTCTGGTCATCTCCCCCGCAATCCACTCGGCGCTGTGCCCAGCAAGGTAACTGTCGAAAATCCAGCGGACAATGTCTGTTTCCGCTTCTGCGATTTCAAGGTTTTTGCCGCCGACGAGGCGGTATCCAAGGGGGGCGGCGCAGGTGATGAATTCGCCCCGCTCCATCCGCCGGAGATAGCTGATCCGCTGGTTCTGCGAGATGGACACGGACTCCTGCTGGGCCAGAGCGCCGGAAACGCTCACCATCAGTTCGGTGGTGAGCGTTTCACTGTGGATATTCTCTTTTTCGAAGTAGACGGACACGCCCAGCGTGGTCAGCTCCCGCAGAGAGACGAGGCAGTCCTTGGTGTTCCGGGCAAAGCGGGAGACGGACTTCACCAGGATTTTATCGATCCGGCCCTTCCGGCAGTCGGAGAGCATCCGGTTGAAGTCCTCCCGTTTGTCCATCCGGGTGCCTGTCAGGCCCTCGTCGGCGTAGATGTCCACCAGCTCCCAGCCGTCGTGGCCGCCAATTTCCTCGGTGTACTTGCGAATCTGCGAGGCGTAGGAGTGGAGCTGGTCGGAGGAATCGGAGCTGACTCGGCAGTAGGCGGCGACCCGCAGAATAGTGGGTTCCTTTTCCCTGGGCGGGATCACTCGTACATTTCCTGCCATCTTACTGTTCGCCTCCTCTGTCGTTTTCCTCATCGTCCGCTTCTGAATAAGCGGCTTCCGTAGCGGCGACCTCGTCCAGGAAATTCTGGATTGCCTCCAGGCTGTTGTAGCCGTCCACATACAGAGTGTACCCCTCGCCGTGGGCTTTGTGGCCGTCCTCGTAACCAAGGGCTTCTGCCTCCTGCGCCGTCAGGGTGCGGGGTTCCCAACGTCCAACATCGTGGAATTTCTGTTCAAGGTAAAAGTTATATTCCACACTTCAGCCCTCCCTTCCGTTTTGGCAACGCCAACACTACCACACCCCGGCGGAGATATCCAGAACTATTCCCACACAGCCGAGGGGCGGTATTTCTCCGTGGCGAGGCGCTTGGCGGAGGCCAATTCCTCCGCTGTCAGGAAGCCCGCCTGGGCCATATCCTCCAGGGTGCGGGTAACCAGTATGTACTGGATTTCGCTCTTGACGTTCAGCATCCGCCGCCCTCCCGGAAGTAATCCGGCCCCTTGACACTGCGGATGAACGCCTTCACATCCTGGAGACTGTCGGTGATCCGCATATCGGGCAAAGCGGTTTTCACGTCCTCGAAGTAACGTTGTCCGGGCGTAGACCGCTCGTCCAGAATGGCGACGACGCAGGTGTCCGTTTCGGTGCGGATGGCCCTGCCGAAGCCCTGCTTCAGTTTGATCTGCATCTCCGGCACGACGATGGCCTGGATAAAGGAATGCAGGTTCGGGAGGGCTTCCCGCTCCTTCTCTTTCAGAGCATCCGGGCGGGCGAAGGGCAGGCGGGGGATCACCAGCAGGGACACGCAGTCGCCGGGGAAGTCGAAGCCCTCCCAGGCGGCCCCGGTGGCCAGCAGGACGCTTCCCGGACTGGCCTTGAACTGTTCTGTGGTGTGGACCGCGTTCCGGCCCAGGGTGAACATGGGCCAGAGAAGCTCCTTTGCCGTCAGGCGTTCCTTCACGGCGGACATGGCGGCGTAGGAGGTGAAAAGCACTAGGGCATGGCCGCGGGCCGCGTTCAGCAGTAAGGCGATCTCGTCGGTAAGCCTGTCGTAATACGCTTCGTTTCTCTGACCGGGCGGAAACTGCGGGACATACAGCAGACAGTTTTCCCGATAGTCAAACGGGGAAAGCGAAACAGACTCCGTCACCCGGCTGTCCGCCAGCAGGCCCGCTTCCTCCCGGAAGCGGTGAAAGTCGCTGCCAACGGCGAGAGTGCCAGAGGTGAGGATGATGGGCCTGGGCTGGTTCCAGAGGGTGCTCTGGAGTTGTGCGGTCAGGTCTGCTACCGTGGCGCAGAGCATAACGGTGTCACGGGAGTCCTCCGCCAGGTAGAAGACCATATCCGGGCGGCCCTCGCTGAACAGGGCCACAGTGGTGGCCAGCTTGTCCAGGCGCCGGCGCGTAGAGGCGGAGAGCAGGGGATTGACCTGCTTTCGGACCACGGTCAGAGCCCGGTTCGGGGCCACCAGCAGACGGGCGTATTCGGAAAATCGCCGGTCCGGGTTGTGGGGCCGCTCCAGTTTCCGAAGGAAGAGACGGGAGGTGTCCGCCAGAGCGTCTGCCGCCAGCAGATATTTTTCCCGCCGCAGGTCCTGGATGAGGCCCTGGATGTCCTCGGCCCGAAGGGTAACGCCGAACATCTGCCGGGCTGTTTCCGGCAGCTTGTGGGCCTCGTCGATGATGACGGCGAGGCTGTCCGGCAGGATGGGCTGACGGCCTGTTCCCCGGTGGATGGCGTCCGCCAGCAAAAGGTTGTGGTTGCAAATTTGGAAGGGAAATTGACCGCTGTCGCAGCTGTCCAGGAAGGCGCGGTACCGACAGTTTTCCCGCTGGCAGTCGCAGACATTGGGGACGCACACCCGCTCTCGGTCATAACCACTGAGGCGGGGCGCTTCGTCCAGGTCCAGCCTCTCCCGCAGGGAGAGCAGGGCGTTCCCCGCCCTCCAGTTCTTCTTGCGGAGGTCCAACTGGCCCAACCGCCGTTCCAGCCGCTGGTCGCAGACGTAGTGGGATTTGCCCTTGCGGATTACCGCTTGGAGGGGCTCTGTGATCATTCCATCCTCTGTCAAAACAGCAGAGAGAAGAGGCAGGTACTCGTCCCTTACGGCCTTCTGTAAGGCGATGCTGGAGGTGGAAATGAGAATAGGCTGGGCAGGGTGCAGGCTATGGAAAACCGTTGCGGCAACGAGATAAGCGTATGTCTTTCCAATGCCAGTCCCGGCGTCGCAGAGGGCGATGCCGCCGTCCTGCATGGCCTCCAGCATCCGGTGGCTCAGGGCAATTTGCTCCAAGCGCTCCGGCATCCCCTGAGCAGGAAGTAAATCTTTGAAAATATGGTCAATCTTGTTATGGGTGTTTTGCCTGTCATGATAATTCATCCTTAAAAATCCCCTAAAATCGTTCGTTTTCTTTAGCTTGCTCCACCGTATTCGCAGCTCGCGCCCCGGTGGATCGGGAACAGTACGGGACGGGTCCGGCAAGACCCGCGCGGGCGTGTACCAGGGGTCTCTACTGCTTTCAACCCCAGGGCAGCCCCACGGCCTGGATCTCAAGCCGCGCAAAGGTGTCTCATTATGTACCCGGACAGGGTCAACGCTGACGGCCCTGCCATAGGCCGTCCCAGCGGGTGGCATTCTCGCTCACTGGAGAGGGGCGTTCGTCCCCCTCCAGGTCATGGCGTGCGCTGCTGGACGCTCGTCTGTCCGGGCGGTTTCCCGTACTGCTGATATTCGATTTTCAAGGAGCAGCGAGAGAAATTTCAATTCCCCTCACTCCCCCTCCCGAATAATCAAGGGGTGGATAAAAGATTTATGAAAAAATTTTACGGCGAAGTTTTTCCAGCAGCTTGTCTCTCCGATAGATAATAGTTCGATGGTATACGCCGAGCTGTCTGGCGTATTCTCGAACGGAAACACCATCGAAGAATAACGCTTGAATAAGGCTCTTTTCATCTTCATCCAGCTCCGAGAGCGCATTGGCAAGACGTGTTTTCTGGCTAGTCCTTTCCTGATCGTCCTCCTGGCCCAGCAAAATACTTTCCGCACTTGGCTCCTGTTCGATGCCAAACTTACTCAGGGGGACTTCATCCTCCAGCAGCTTATCCAGTGATAAAATCTTGCCGGGTTCCAGTTCCTCCGTTATGTAGCGCTCCCGGCGATCCGATTGAGAGTAAGCCAGAAATACTTCCTCGGAAACCTCCACATCAACACCGTTGATGGTAATAATATTCGCAATCACAGCGCCATTCTCATCCTTGATGCGCCTGTAGTTTCGGCTTTCCTGCCAGTTTTTCATCGGTTGTAATCTCCAATCTCAGAATTTTTAGTGGTCTGAAATTGGGGATTACGGATATTTCGCTATATAAGACTGCCAACGAAAAATGCTCATTTAACTCCTTTCCGGAGTCAAATGAGCATAAAAACCGCTTGATTTATTGACCACGCTATGCCATGCTGGTATTACCCTGTCCTATACGGGACAGGGGTCAATTACCAAGCGGCACATGGGAAGTCAACGCGTCAAGCGGCTCCGGGGCACAAACCTTGTTTGTTCTTTATGTAGTTGTCCGGCGGCACGATTTGCTACACCTTGCGGAATGAGACCGGCGGGAAAAAGACGGATTCCCCGCAATTGGAGCATTTTGTATAGCTCCCGCCATGTGTTCCGCGGCATAGATTCTCAATCCTATGATCGCAGAATGGGCATATCCGGGCCAGCTTTATTGTGCTGGAATAAGCCTTTTTCAACGCCTCCTGTTCCGCCGTTGCCCGAGCATAGCGCTCGGGATTGCTTTCTTTCACATTAATCTTTGCCATGGCAGTCCTCCTCGTATACCTCGTCTTCCTGGGGATAGATATTAACCAAAGCGTATGGATCATCTAAATAATCGGCTTTCAGAAGCCCAAGCTGCTTCATCCGTATGGAAAGGGCTTTCTTTGAAACTCCCATATAAGCGGCCATGTCCGAAAAGCGGGAATAGTCTATACTGGCGAACACCCTGTTCACCATCCGCATCGGTACGTCAAGCCCAAAAGCATCCATATTCTCCCGAACCATATCTTCCGGCATCAATACCGCCGAGGCCAGTCTGTTGGTTCGCCATTCTTCCCAATCCCCGACTCTTGAGGAAGTTGTTTCGCGGCAATAATGGATCTGCCGCCGTGCGATGGCGCCCATGTAGTCTTCAGGGAACAGCATTCGAAAAATTTGGTGGCACGCCTCATGGATTAATGTAAAATGACGGCGGCCTACATTGGAGGCCCCCTCCGTCAAGCTCTTTTCAATCAGGACCGTGTTCCCGTCCAAAAAATAATACTCAGGCTTATTGGGGTTGTCATAGATGGGGACACCGACTTCGCCGCAAGCGGTGAGACCGAGGATGGTTCCATTGAGTGATAACCTGTGGTACACAACGGACAGTCTAAGCAGTCCGCACACCAACAGCTCCGGCTGGATGATATTAGGATGCCGCCCACGAAGAGCGGGCAGCTTTTTGTATGCGGTCACAACCCTTCGGGCGATGGCCTCTATTTCCTGTGCGCTTCGATATGGCACCTTGCTCCCCTCCTCAATCGTATCTGCTGACCGCCATGATAACCCGCCCAACATAAGGAAATCCTTTAAGGCGGGTCAGTGATAACTTTAACTGCTTTTTGCCTTGAATGATGGTGTCTGTTTGGAACATATTCAGCTTTTCCATCTCAAATGGCTGCTTTTGATCCACGATCAGCAGAGAATGCTCAACAATACCATAAAGGAGGAAATTGTTGTCTCCATTTGCGGGAACGGAGAACAGTCCTTCTTGTGGATATCCCTCGAACCCCAGAACACCATGCGCAAAGACCAGCGGATGTCGGTTGTAATCATCTCGGATCATATCGTTCGCATCCTCCATAAAATTGAACAAATCAACGGCAGGACCGAGCACCTTGAACGGTCTGTTCATAGACTGATTCCTGGAGTCCTCAGCAAAACACACGTCTTTCCGCACGGCCCTGTGAATGCCTTCTCTGAAGAATTCATATCCATATTATACCAAACAAACGTTCTAGTTTCAAGAGACAAATATGAGGGACAGCAATATCGAACTGTTGCCAAAGTCCCGTTTTGTAAAATGTTGCAGAATTTGGCATCAAAATGATAACGGATTTTTAGAATAACATCTATTCTGTAAAACTTTTTGAGAAGTCGCTTTTTTAATTAACGATTCCCTATTACCTTTCAGAGGGCCGTAGATCCTGCTCTTTCAGGACCTGTCCATATAAGCGTATCAAAATACTGGCGAAATGGACAAGAGCACTTTTAAGTTTTCCCCGTAAATACATATCCCCGTCCCCGCCGGGCAACAATGATTTTGGGCCGGGATGGGACATCTTCGATTTTCTCCCGCAAACGGCTGATCGTTGTATCTACGGGCCTTGAATCACCCATGTAAGTGTATCCCCATACCAGTTCAAGCAGTTCCTCCCGTGAGAACACTTTGCCTGGCTCGCTTGCCAAGCGGCAAAGCAAATCGTATTCCCTTTGCGTCAGCTCAATCGGCAGCCCGTCCTTTAAAACCAATACCTGTTCAGTATCAACCTCAATCCTCCCAAAGGCCAGGAATTGTGCCGGATTTCCGCTGTTCATTTCACTACCCACGTCCCAAATATTGACGTTAATCAGCATCAATAGCTCTTTCATGTGAAAGGGCGTTTGAATATACCCAATGTTCAAATCCAACGCGGACAGTATGTCCGCTTCTTTTTCGGAGGAAAGAAACAGCAAAATCGGTTTGTGGATTCCGGCCTCACGCAATTCCCGGCAAATTTCAAAATTACCTGGCTCTTTTCGTTCTAAATCTATGATGATTAAATCTGGCAAATATTCTTTTGCCAGATGCAGTCCATATGACCCACTGTCAGCCCGGATGATTTGATATCCCTCTCGGCCTAATGCGAAAGCCAGAATTTCAAGGACTCGCTTATTATCCTCAATCACCAGCAACTTTTTCCGCAAAGGAAACACCTCCTATATCAGCCCATAGTCTTTTGCAAACTGCTGCACCATTTTGTTGAATTTATATACTACTTCCTCCGGTAGACGCTGATTGGTCAACGCTTTGGGCAATACCACCCCGGAAGTGTTTTTATCCTCCCTGCGGAAGGTGACTTGACTTGTTTCCAGATGCAGGGCTTTTATTTTGTAGCCTTGGCTTAACCAGGAATGAGTGATATTAAAGCTCTGTTCTGAAAACAGGAACTTATGAAATGGAAACTCCTCAGACTGCCACATGGGGGAGCTGAGCTCCTGCGTGTCGTCATACCAGAACGCCTCAAAGCAGTACGCCTCCCAGGGCAGGCGATCTCCCAAAATGCGTTCGATCTCGTGGAATCTCAGGCAAATGACCGGCTGCTTGTGTTTACGAAAATACTCGGTCAATTCTATGTACGGAGAGTCATCATCCGGAGTATGGTTTTCAAACCCTTCCAGAATTGAGAAGAGGTCAATATGTTCCCCGTTCACTTCGCCGCCACCGAACTGCACCTGATATCCGCACTGCCGGTGTACATATTGAAGATTTCTCGCGCTCCAGCCCTGCCCTAAATTCTTTTCAACCAGCTCAACCTCCTGATCAGCCAGCATCCTCGCTCCGCAGTACGCGCAACGCCCGCTTTGCCGAGTCCATACTCCCCGGTATTTCCCGTTGCTTTTCTGTGTGTTCCGACGATGCTGAAGGTAGATTTGATAATCCTGATCCAGATACGGATTAAAATTTAACCGGCATGGTTTGTGCCGCATAATTGGCAGAGGAGCCAGACGGTTTACTCTGACCGAGTGATCTGCTGGCAAAACAAAAACATAATTCCAGCCGTCTCTCACCCAAAATTTATTCAGCACGGTTTTCCGGTGCCAGCGCGGATACTTCATGCACATCTTTTTGACCAATAACCCTTCAACAACCGAGTCAATATGCCTGAAATCCATATAAGCGTCCTCTGTACGGTGGTAATGTCCCCACCCGGCCAGTTTCCAGTTAACCTCCTTAATCAAACCCCTCTGCGTCCCTGAAAAGTTCATGATAAGGTTTTTCAGCTCTGCTTCAAACTGTATGATGGAACTTTCAGCGGGCTTTACGGAAAGGCGCCCGTATTTAAACTGATAGTGTCTGCCAATGTAATCGAAACCCTCATAAACGTTGGTGATATAAGACTTTTCAGGATGAAGCCGCAGTCCTCGGCAAGTAAGAAATTCTTCTACGATCTGCATGATCAGCTCGGCCTGTGTGCGGTCCCGAGCAGTTATCACCATATCATCCAAAAGCCGGTTTAAATTCCCGTTTGGATAGTCCACACCGCCAGAGGGGTAAAGCCGGTCATAAATGTAGGATTGCAGTCCATCCAGCATCATGTTCCCTAATTTAGGAGACAAGGCGGAGGCCATGGACATCCCCTTATCTGTTGGAAACAGCTCTCCGTTCCTTACCATCCCCGCCTTTAGAAACTTCCGCAGCACAGTTTTATCCATCGGGATATTTTCAATGAGCCAGTCATGCGCCACGGTAGCGTAAAATGTCTGCACATCGGCGATGACTACCCAGGTCGGCGCGTTTTCCATAGTAAGATCATGGAGCAGATGGGCATTGGGATCGAGGGGAGAACGCCCTTTTCGGGCAAAAAAAGATTTCTTGTCCGCTGTTGATTCCGCAACGGGGTCCAGCGCGAAGGAGTATAAGATTTGCATGGCCCGGTCCTTCATGGTTGGAATCAGGTTGATCCGCACTTTCCCGCGCTCCTCTAGCTCCCTGTAAAGGTATGGAAGGGGCCGGTAGCCCCTTGCGGTCAAAGACTGTGCGGCTTTCGTTTTCTGAGCGTCAGTAGTCCAGCGAACGCCATCCACTCCCGGCGAACCGCTGCCATTCAGAACTTCTCTCACGGCCAGCGCACGCGCCGCCCAGGAGCCTACCAGTTGGCGTTGCAGCAGGTCTACCTTGTCCCACTCCCGGTTATAGGCGGCGTAAGCCAGATCCTGCTGCAGCAGCAATAGAATGCCCGTCAGGCGGTCCCAATCAATGGAGCTCCAAATAGCGGTCATATCCTCGTCGTCTAGTTCCCGCTTTGGCCTTATCGGATAAAAAAGCATGGAAATGGGGCAGTGGTCGGAGGCGAGGATGTCTTTGTGAAATCGGATACTTTGCACGAAAGACAGCAGCTCCCCGGAAACGAGAAAATAGTCCAGCCGCGAACCTCGATTTTCGGCGCGGTTCTTATTTTTCGGGCCCCACCATGTATAGGCTCCTTCTTTATTTGGATTCAATACCCGAAAGGCGTCAACGACTCCAGCAGCGAGAAGCTTGTCAAACCCATCCCGTACCTCTGAGCGGAAAAGCGGGTTGTCCGGCTCATTTTTCCCGTTCTCGGGATAGCTGTCAATGTAAGCGTGGGTTACGTTAAAATCGCCGCACAAAACAACAGGTTTCGGCAGATTGGCGATATATTCCCGCAGGGCCTCGTCCCACTCCAGGCGAAAATCCGGCCTGTCTGGGGAGTTGTGGGGGTGAACGCTGGGAACGTATACGTTAATAATATAGTAATCCGCATATTCCAGCGTAATCAGGCGGCCCTCCTCATCAAATTTGCCGTTTCCAAATCCCGTGGACCACGATAACGGTTCCTGCTTTGCCAGAATCAATGTGCCGGAATACCCTGGCCGCACGGCGGGGTTCCAAAACTGCTGATATCCGGGAGTGTTCAGAGCGCACTTGGTCTTGACTTCCTGGCAGCACATAATATCCGGTTTTGTATCTGCCAAAAAGCGTAAAAAGCCTTTCCTACGGCAGGCTATAATTCCATTTACGTTCCAGCTTATGATCTTCATTGAACAGACCTCCTCTAGTCAAGCCTCTTCATCGTTTCAGGATTATGGCTCTGTTTTCTGCCGGATGATGGAGCCTGTAAAGATATTTCTTTCTCCGACCTTTTCTCTAAGTGTTTCTATTTTCTCATAGTCTCGTGACTTGCGCAGACACTGGCTGCTCATCTCAAAACGTGGACTTTCTATCCCCGCCACAACCATGCGTTTTACATTTGAGCTGGCACATTATTTTAATTCAAAGAGACGGCCTTGCTCATACGCAAGGCCGTCTCTTTACCTTTCGAGGTATGGGTTTTCGTATCTATCCGAAAACTGACGCTCGTACAGCGACATTGAACACAAGCACACCGCAAACAGCAAGTAAAAGTATCAGGAGGAGGGGCGCAATAATTCCCGATATCCAAAAAAGCAAGGGCTTGTTTATTTTGAAAAAGAATCTTTTCATCTTCCGTTCAAACCGATGGGAAAATATAGCCTCGCACTCGCTTGGATCAGGCAAACAGTTCAGCATGTGCTCCTCACACCTCCTTGCCGCCTCCTTCAGCCTTTCTTCCGATATCATAAGTCATCCTCCATTGCTTGTGTTCCTCAAAATCCATGAAAACGAATCCTTATTAAGGTTCTTTTTCATATCGCACCGGGCAGAAGAAGATTAGAAGATCCATCCAGCACGAATCTCTGTCCGCTTCTTTTAAATTGCAGCCAACAAAAAAGTCATCAAGGGAAAATCCACTTATATTTTCCTCAAATATCTGAATTTTTCTTGTGGCAAGATTAACAGCTCCAACGCCAAAGCATGTTTCAATATTCTGTGGTAATATCTCATTCAGACACTTCTCACATAGGAAAGATGAGACCCGGGCTGCATCCAACTTCCTGTCATCATAAAAATACAGAGAACCCATGGCGTAACCTCTATCATAGTCTAACAATAATCTGGCGGAAAATCCATTGTCAACGCTGCCGCCGCCCCCGAAAGATACCGTACCGGCATATTCCTCAATCAGCCGTCCATCCAGCCTATCATAGCGGTTAATTTCAAGAGGTATTATTTCAAAAGTATTTAGGCTGATGAGCGCAATATTGTTCTGTCCCCAATACAACGGAACCAGGTTTTCAATGCCACCACCACACAAATAACAATCCTCTGTTGATGTGGCGGAGGAATACCTGACATCAACGTCCGGGGCGGTGCTTGGTTTTGCTTCGCATCCGGTCAGGATAAACAGCAGAATTACCATCAGGGCAAGCGTCCATCGTTTCACATCCATCCTCCATCACAGCTTCTTATTCGTGGTTGCGTGCTCATGTGTTAAGTACCAGACCGCTAAAAGGGTTCGTCGTATAAAAAAATATCCGGGTAATTTTCGAGAAATCTGTCCAGCAACTCCTTATACTCCGCGCACCGTTCCCCACACTTTTCTAATATCGGGTAAATGCGGTTTTGGATTTCTTCCGCCTCTACTGGAAATATCTCTGTTGTCATGCGCTCTCCTGCAAGGTCCAGTGCAAGCACATCCAGCGTAATCCACGAGAACAGCTTAAACAGCAGATCATGGGAGTCCTCCAGAGGCGTCATGAAGTTATCCCCATCTCCTTCAGGGAAGTATTGGATAAACAGGTAGCCAAATTTTTTTGAGTGTACTACGTCATAATAAGGCTGGGCCTCTTTCTCCATATACGGTTGGAACAAGGACAACAATGTTTCGATTTCCTGTATTTTATCGCACATATATTTTCTCCTCTGGCCTGTATCGGAAATGAGACCCAACAACAAAGACAACCGCAGAGCTCTGTCAGAACGTGAAAAATTCTATACCAGCCTCCGGTGTTTCATGTATGAGGCTGCCGCGCTCGTACTTTGCTTCCTCCGCATTGTGGGCGGCGGCGTATTCGGGGTAAAACCGCAGTATTGCGTTCATAAGTGCTTTCATATCAACCAGCCCGCTTTCTTCTATCTGTGGATGAAGCCTGCACAGTTCATACAGAGGAATGCAGCTGCTTTGCCTGGGAAAGAAAAGGTAGCCGAGGGTATTGTTAATGCCCTGCATCCTGTCATATGCCAGCTGCTCCGCCAATTCCTGTTCAGGGATTGAGATGTCCGCTTCCCAAATTGGGTAGCAAACAGCCAGCATCTCCTCACAGCGGTCTGTCTCCAGCCAGTACACACCGTTCGACAGCGCCTTATGACGGACCGTACTGCCTCTCGGAGTATGGAACGGAACCGGAAAAGTCCCGAAGTAATCCGGGTATTCTTCCATGCCATAAAGAGCGCGGGAAAGCAAAGAGTCCGTGCTTCCTTCTACAGGCAGATGGCATTTCACCTGATACCGGCACACCTCGAAATCTATGATGTGCTTTCCACTGCCTTTCTCGTGGAGTGGGTAAACCCGCAAGCCAGGACAATCGGAGATATCCTGTCCGTAATTTCGGGCCTCTTCAGAAATGGCCGGTGCATCCTCCGTTACCACATATACCTCTGTCCGCTCTGAGTCCTTCTCAACGATCAGAAAATAGACGCCAGGGCTTATGATTTCCGCATGCTGGACCGATCCAAGCTCCGCCATGAGGTTGAAGGGCAAATCGTTAGGGGAAACGTTTTTCGGGGAGTATTTTTGCGCTGCCTTTAATTCGGCCACCACTTCTTCACCTGGGCTCCTTCTCCCTAGCAGGTTTCTTATCATGCGTGTTTCCTCACTTTCATATATAGTTGCCGCTTTTCGTCTTATTTCAAGAAAGAAGCGGCTTTTCACGTTTGCCAGCAGTCGGGTTCCCCATTGTACTTATATCCAGCAGCGCCGTCCGTCCTGTTTGGGCAGCATACTGCTTTATTCTTTCTCCATAAGGCGTGGCGGATAAATTGCAGACGCAGAAATCCATTCTTTCAATCATATCGGCAATCACGTTGAAATCACCCCCGCTATCTACACGGTTTACATATCCAACGGTGTGGCAGGGCGGGCAGAGGGCCGCTTCCACAGCGGCCCTATCATCATAATTCCCTGATAAAGAGTCGTTCTCCACAAGCGCGGTAATATGTATCGCTGTATTGCTCCATTGGCGGAGCATTAACGATATATGTAGATTTTCCAGCACAAATAAGAAGCCGGAGGAAACGTAGGACTGTTCTATAAAAATATCCGTGGCGTTATAGGCGGATGCCAAACACTCCATGATGTGCTTGAAGCGGGTTAACGATTTGCGGGTGGCTTCCCCCAGGGCAAAAATACCGCAAGTGCGGGGGCCTGTCCGCTTGGCAGCCAGCGCCCGATTATACCTGCGGGTCAGTTCTAAGTGGATTGCCCTGCTTCCATGGCTCAGGAGCTGCCGTACACGTTCCCTTCCTACACCGGTTGCTTCTCCGACCGCGCTCATAGTACGGCCCTCATGCAGCTTAAAAAAAGCAACCTGCTCCTTTTCTGTCATACGAAGCGCTGCTTCCAGGATAGCCGCTTCTGTTTCATGTGTCGTTAAACTGATAATCTTCAGTGTTTCCGGGATTTTTCCAAGATGGTTTCCTGGATCGTATATTGTATCGTAGAAATATGTGATAAGGTGCGTAGAGTTTTGAGGAATCCATTTCAGCATCCGCTTGTATCCTATGGTGGGGTCACGTTTTTTCGTGTTTTCCAGATCAATTGTAATGACTTTATCGCTCATGTAAGAATACGTCAGATATTCACCAGACATTTCCGCCTCCGGGCCATGGTATATTACACAGGTAATTGTAACCTTTTGCGGATAGTGGGTTCTGGCCTTGAGCGCCGCCAACAGAAAAAAATAGGAGAGCATTCCGGACGGGTAGACTGGGTAGACCAAAAACTCAACGGCATCGTTCTCTTTTACAAGGCGGTCAACCTCCGTCTGCATTTTGGAAGCCATATCAGCGTCATATACTTCTTTGTGTCCTGCAAATGAACATACTGCCATCTTACCTTTTCCTTTCTACCCCGCACGGAGGTACTGCGCTTTAGCGGAGCGCTTTCATCCTCTGCTCTCATCCTCCCTGTAATTCCTCTGACTCCCACACTGCCCTGAAATCCAGTCGCTCCAGGGCGTCGAGAAAGGCCAACTTTATCTCGTGCCACATTTGTTTGTCCTGCAATAGTTCTTCAATGTATTGTTCCCAGGAGTAGTCCTTGCCCTGGTTCAGCTGGCGTCGGTACTGGACAAACTCTGCCTGCAAAAGGATCGCATCTATCAGGCCACAGCCTTCATCGTAAGAAATCAGCTTTGCACAGTTCATAGTATCCGTTCCTGCGAACGGGTCATCACTGTCGTCAAGCAGCTCTGGTTCCTTTTTGTCGAAGTTTAAGTAGGCGTGACTTAGAAATTCCTCTATGGTTTTGCGCAAAACAAATGCGGCGGAGTCCCGAGTCTCTTTGCTTCCGCGCATTCCAAGGACAAAATCCTGCCATGGACAATCCACCAGAGCCTTGCTCTCTATACAAAGGTTGTAAAAATCCTTTTGAACCCGATATGTGAGATACCACACGTAAGCGCGAAGCTCCTCTGGATCGTCGAAGGATGCATAGTGGGTATGCGAGGATATTTCGTCTAAGAAAAATTCGTGCTCCAATGAGGGCGTGCTTTCCCCCTCCTGATCTTCTTCA
>Ga0224742_10127_pt1 | contig 17726 bp, 18 predicted proteins | sample LIM_E_Water_Neg_FD_161631 | JGI IMG/M metagenome (GOLD analysis project Ga0224742, IMG submission 161631) | Enriched cells from gastrointestinal tract of the lab mouse from Pacific Northwest National Laboratory (PNNL), Richland, Washington... | ecosystem: Host-associated > Mammals > Digestive...
AAGAAGAGAAATACATAAAAGCTATTGTCTGATAAGCAGAAGTTATTGATGAAGATGAAAAGATAGAGCATTTCGAGTTGCTTTTGGAACAAAATCATGGTACACTTAGAATTGTTCTATATAGAATTGTTCTGATAGGATTAGAGGTGATGGGTTGGAGACAAAGGGTGGATTTTATATTACGCAGATAAAACAACTTCAAGATAGGATTTTTGAAAGGCTATTACTTGAAAATGGCATTGAAATAAGTGGCGGACAGGGAAGAATCTTATTTATTTTGTGGAAAACAGATAATCTCACAATCAGCGAAATAAGTGAAAAAACCTCCCTTGCTAAAAACACAGTATCCGTTGTAATAAATGGTATGGTTAATAAGGGAATTGTGGAAAGGAATATCAATCCTAAGAATCGCCGCCAGACGATTGTATCGCTTACGGATTATGCAAAATCATTACAAGCAAAATATGAAGCTGTTTCTCAGCAAATGAACACGTTGTTTTATCACGGTTTTTCAGAAAAGGAGCAGAAACAATTTGAACAGTATCTTGCTCGAATACTTGATACCTTGATAAAAAATCTGCGCACAAGCAAATAATTTTAAAGCAAGGAGGAGTTCTAATGAAAACAAGACAGCAGATCATCGAATTTATCCAAAAACAAAAAACCATATTTATCGGTTCTGTGGATGAAGATGGTTTTCCCAATATGAAAGCAATGTTTACACCACGCAAAATAGAGGGAAATTGCTTTTATTTTTCGACGAATACATCTTCCATGCGTACACAACAGTTTAGGAAGAATCCAAAGGCAAGTATCTACTCTTATAATAGAGGACGTTTTAAGTTTGAAGGCATTATGCTGACGGGTACAATGGAAGTTTTGCAAGATGATAATATAAAGCGGGAAATCTGGTGTACAGGGGATACTATGTATTATAAGCAGGGGGTAACTGACCCAGACTATTGCGTATTGAAATTTACTGCTATAAAGGGCAGGCATTATTGTGATTTAAAAACAGAAAGCTTTAATGTTGAGGATTTAGAGTAGTGGAAGTAAAATGGGACAAGAACATGAGACAATATTTGGACTCGGAAAAACAATTACGCAGAAGAAGAGAAAAAACCAATAAAAACATTGTATATAGCGCGATTTTTTTCATTTACCTGGCAGTTCTACTTCGTATTACTGTATTTCGCTCTGATTTTACGATAGATCATTTGTGGAGCGGGACAATCAACTTGTCTTTATTCCAATCTTATCTTCCCCTGATACAAGATCACAATTGGATGCGAATTGTATATTTATTTGGAGGGAACATTGTATGGTTTGTGCCCTTCGGAATGTACTTATGGGGGACGGGTAAGATTATAGGCAGCTGCAAAACAGCCTTAGCAGGTCTGGCGTTTTCCTTTGCCATAGAGTTTTTCCAGTACGTGTTTGGCACAGGTATTTCAGAGCTGGATGATCTTATTTTAAATACTTTTGGAGTGTGGCTGGGAGCCGTATTGGCGGGATTTTTAAAAAAAGAAAAGAAGGCACGAAAAAAGCAGCCATAGGCTGCTTTTCTCAAAAGAGGGGAGTAAATTTATGAAAAAAACGTTTTGGCATCTGCTGTCATAGCAGTTAGCCTGATCTATAATAAAGGAAATTGTTGTTAGTCGAAGCTGATAACGATGCGCGCTGTCTCATGTGTTATCAACTTCATTTGATAAATCAAGTATAACGGAAAAATATGTGCAAAATATGGATAAATTATAAAAATTTTTTTTATAATTCGAAAAAAATTATTAATAAAAAGAAAAGCCGCTGTAAAGTTCAGCGGCTTTGTGGGGCAAGTCTAAAATTCAGGTTCAATTAATCCGTAAGTATTACCCTTTCTCTTATATACTACATTCACTTCTTCGGTCTCTGCGTTCTGGAAAACAAAGAAATTGTGGCCTAAAAGTTCCATTTGCACACAGGCGTCTTCCGGATACATGGGCTTCATGCCAAATCTCTTGGTACGGATAATCTGAATCTCTTCTTCTTCCGGAGATTCTTTCTCAATGAAATCCGGCTTAAAGTGGACGCTGCCTTGTTTGGCGTCTACCAGCTTATTTTTATATTTTTTCAGTTGCCGTTCAATAACCTCTTCCACTAGGTCGATGGACACATACATGTCATTGCTGACCTGTTCGGAACGGATAATGTTGCCCTTTACTGGTATGGTAACTTCGATTTTCTGCCGCTCCTTCTCTACGCTTAAGGTTACGATCACATCCGTCTCCGGCGTAAAATATCTTTCCAGCTTGGAGAGCTTGGATTCTACGGCCTGCCGCAGACCGGGTGTAATCTCGATGTTTCTTCCACTAATTGTTATACGCATGCTGTCAGCCCCTTTACATTGAATATTGACAAAAATTGCCTGTCCTTATTATAACTCATTTTTCCACGTATCACAATAGAAATTTAGAACCGGACGTGATACAATGAGGAAAAGAATATTTTCGAAAAGGAGCAAAGGAACATGAATTCTGGAAGCGCATTTATTACAGGGGCAACGAGAGGGATTGGGGCGGCAATTGCCCGGGGCCTGGCACAAAAAGGATATCGTTTGGCTATAGGAGGCAGGGATATCGGAACGCTTTCTTGTAAGGCAGAGGAACTTTCAGAGTTGTATCATGTTCCATGCCTGGCGCTTCCTGGGGATGTAGGGGAGGAAGCCTATGTGAAGCAGGCATTCCGGAAAATAGATGAGACATTGGGCTCATTGGACGTGCTGATTAACAATGCGGGAATTTCCTATATAGGTCTTTTAACGGAGATGGGTATAAAAGAATGGGAGCGGATGATACGGACAAATCTCACATCCGTATTTTTATGCTGCAAATATGGGGCAGCTGGAATGCTTCAGAGAAAAAGAGGGAAGATCATTAATATTTCTTCCGTTTGGGGCAATGTCGGAGCGTCTTGCGAAGCGGCCTATTCGGCATCCAAAGGAGGGGTAAATGCACTTACCAAGGCTTTAGGAAAGGAATTGGCCCCCAGTAATATACAAGTAAATGCAATTGCCTGCGGAATCATAGATACGGAAATGAATCAATGTTTTTCTCCTGAAGAAAGAAAGGCGCTGGAAGAGGAAGTGCCCTGCGGCAAATTTGCCAGCCCAAAGGAAGTGAGCCAAATGGTAAATTCCTTATTAGATGCCCCGCCTTATTTGACGGGTCAAGTGATTACCATGGATGGAGGATGGATATAACATACCAACGTAGAAAAATGAATATGACAAAGCCATGACTGTTTGCCACCATGCAATTCTCGAATTGAATATACCGTATGCAAAATGAGTATTTTTAAGGAGATGCGAAAAAATTCCCTTAAGATGAGTTAAAAAGGAGGGGATTGGATGGATCTTGGCACAAGGCTGGAAGGATTGCTGCAGGAGTTTGGATTAAATCAGACCCAGGCGGCGAAAGAATTACATATTGCAAAATCAACCATTAACGGATACATCAAAGGAAGAAGGCAGCCAAGCCAGGAAATGCTGAAAAGCATTGCAGATTACTTTCATGTATCCCCGGATTATCTGGTTGGAAATACGAATATAAGAAAATACCCGGAAGGAGAGCTTACGGTTCGTGAAGGGAATTTGGTTGGAATATACCGAGATTTACAAACAGATAATCAAAATATTTTAATGAAGCAGGCGGAAGCTTTGCGTGTTTTGGAAATGAACCAGAAAAACAACAGGAAAAAATAACAGATAATACGCGAATTGAGTATTATATTGCCCTATATGCGTATAAGAACCCGGCTGGATGGGGATTCCTTTATTATATAATATTGACGGACAGGACAGCAGACAGCAAGGGGGAGTTTCCATGGATTTTGCAGCACGTTTGCATCAACTGATCGAAGAGTCGGAGATTACGCAGAAGGAGTTATCAATTCAGCTTCATATGGCGCCTACGACGCTGAATGGTTATGTAAATCATTATCGGGAACCGGATTTTTCTACGTTGGTCAGGTTAGCAAGATATTTTCATGTTACTACAGATTACCTATTAGGACTTTCAGATTTAAAAGAAGCATGCCCTATGCCATTAAGTGAGGATGAGGGCAGGCTGGTGGGATTATACCGGCGTTTGCTGCCGGAGAAACGCGACCTATTAATAGAACAGGCAAAGACGTTATATCGCTTTGAACAGAAGCGTTTGTGAGAATATGATTTCGGAAAGAGGGAGTACATGCCGGGATGCCAAGGATGCATCGGTGCATGTGCTTTTTTTAATAAAATAACGCTACCATCTTTATAAATGCATAGGAAGGTGCTATACTGTACAAGGATGTATTTGAAAAGGAGAGTAGAGTTTATGTCTTATCAAATAATTTCAGACGGTTCCTGTGACTTAGGTACGGATATTCCTCAGAAAAATGGGATTCATGTAGTGCCTTTTTACGTTACGTTTGATGGGGAGACTTATCAAAAAGAGATGGAAGAGGTTAGTGTGCGGGAGTTTTATCAAAAAATGGTAGATTATCCGGACGTCTATCCCAAGTCTTCTCTGCCGTCCATTCAGGATTATGTGGAAGTATTCACTTCATATGTCAAGGAGGGCAAGGATATTCTTTGCTTATGTATTACAACGAAATTCAGCGGTTCCTACAATGCGGCTATGAACGCAAGAACTATGGTATTGGAGGAATATCCGGATGTGAAAATTGCAGTGATTGATTCTACGGTGGATACGGTGCTGCAGGGGATTCTGGTGCTGGAGACCGTAAGGATGCAGCAGGCAGGACTCTCGCTGGAAGAGACGGTGGAACAGGTAGAACGTATTAAGCCCAGCGGCCGCATTATTTTTACGGTGGGAAGTTTTGACTACCTGATACATGGAGGGCGTATTGGTAAGGTTATGGGAGCTGCCGTATCTGTTCTCGGGATTAAGCCATTGATCATGCTTCGGGAGGGAGAGATTTTTCCCACAGGAATTACCAGAAGCCGTGTAAAGGCCAGAAAAAAATTGATTGAGCAGGTAAAAGAGCATTTTGAAAAGCAGAACGAAAGCCCGGATGATTATCAGATCGTGGTGGGTTATGGTTATGATTATGAAGAGGCTGTGGCGTTTCGTGATCAACTGCTGGCTTCTATGCAGGCATACTCCCAGATACAGTCCATTGATATTTATCAGATAGGCGCTACCATAGGAGTACATACGGGACCGTATCCGCTGGGCATGGGGCTTTTAAAAAAATTTGACCGATAAAGGATGGAGATGAAACATGAATAAGCATGATATCAAACGAAACCTTCCTATGATGACCGGAAAACTTGGAATTTGCGGTTATAACCGCTGGTTCCATTCATTTACAGGAAAAAATAAAAAGACCGGAAAAAAACGCGTCTTTTTTGTTGAATATTGTATTATGAATCCTGAGCTGGGAGGAAAAGAACCCATAATGGGAGACAAGCCGTACCAGAGGCCAGCTTATTTGATGGTAAAGGCCGGAGCCTGGGGGAAGCGGGGATTTCAGATCAAGCAGTATTATGGCATTGAAGAAATGGAAGCAGCAGGTACATTTTTAAAGATTACGGCAGGGGAATGTTTTCTCTCGGAGAATAATATTTGGGGAAGAATCCGGGAAGAGCATTCCATGATGTGGTCTTTACGAATGAATAAAAAGGTTGCATTTCATGTGGGCTACAGCGCCAGCAAGCCTGTCCGTGAAATGAATCCCTTTGATATGTATTGGCATGCGGAAGGGATTCGGACAGATTATGAAGGCATTGTTACAGTTGACGGTGAAAGCTATGAAATAACTCCAAAAACCTGTCATGGTTATGCAGATAAAAAATGGGGACGTGATTTTACCTGTCCATGGTTTTGGCTGTATGGCAGCCAGATGAAGAGCTTAAAGACCGGAAAGTTGTTGGAAAGATCTGCTTTTGCCATCGGGGGCGGCAATCCGGTTATACTGGGATTCCAATTGCGTAATAAGCCTTTTGCAGATATTTATTATGAAGGAAAAAGCAGAGAAATCAACTATTCTATACCCGGAACATTTGCCCGGATGCGTTATGCCTGCGGCATGAAAAGAGGAAAGGTGCTTTGGCATGTAAAAGCTGTAAACCTTACGACGGCTTTGGAGGTAAAGATTATCTGCGAGGAAGATGAAGTCCAGAAGATGCAGTATCAGGCGCCGGATGGGACCTGGAATCGGGATGTGACCATAGGAGGCGGAACAGGGAAAGGCGAAATCCGACTGTATCGAAGAAGTGGGAATCATTATACATTGATAGATAAAATTCTGGTAAAAGGCGTTGGTTGTGAATATACTGGAAAAAAGTAAGTATCGGATACTTGAGGAGGAAACATGCGGATAATTATTGTAGGCTGCGGAAATGTAGGAAGAACGCTGACCGAACAATTAAGCCAGGAAGGCCATAGTATTACGGTAATCGACCGTGATGAAGAATTGACCGAGGAAGTTGCAACACAATATGATGTAATGGGTATTGGTGGAAACGGTGCCAGCTTCAGTGTGCAAAAAGAAGCTGGCATCGGCCATGCAGACCTGCTAATTGCAGTTACTACCTCAGATGAGGTAAATTTACTATGTTGTCTGATCGCAAAAAAAGCAGGAGGCTGCAACACCATAGCTAGGGTACGAAATCCCGTCTATAATAAAGAGATTTCTTATATCAAAGAAGAGCTGGGCCTGTCAATGGTGATTAATCCGGAATTGACAGCGGCTCTTGAAATTTCCAGGCTCTTGAAATTTCCTTCGGCGATAAAGGTAGATACTTTTGCCAAAGGGCGGGTAGAGCTATTGGGGTATAAAGTAGGGGAAGGCTCCCCTTTGTGCGGCCAGTCGTTGATGGAAGTTTCCGCAAAGCTTCAAGGAAACGTCCTTATTTGTATGGTGGAGCGGGGAGATCAGGTATATATTCCGGATGGACGCTTCCGGCTTCAGGAAAAAGATGTGATCTCGCTGGTAGCGGCGCCCAAGCATGCCAATGAATTTTTCAAAAAAATCGGAATGACAGCCAACCGTATTCGTAACGTCCTGATTGTGGGCGGAGGGGAGACAAGTTATTATCTTACCAAGATGCTTCAGGCAATGGGGATGGGAGTTAAGATTATTGAACGCAGTAAAGAGCGCTGTAACGAGTTAAGCGCTTTACTTCCCAAGACATTGGTTATTCATGGGGATGGTACAGAGCGTAATCTTCTGCAAGAAGAGGGGCTGGCTCAGATGCATGCATTTGTATCTTGGACAAGCATGGATGAAGAAAATGTTATGTTAAGTCTGTTTGCCAGACGGGCTTCCAAAGCCAAGACGGTGACAAAGATACAGCGGATTGCCTATGATGAGATTATAAACAGCATGGATCTGGGAAGTGTGCTCTATCCGAAATACATAACGGCAGATTATATCATTCAATATGTCAGAGCCATGCAGAATTCCATAGGAAGTAATGTGGAGACGCTTTACAGGCTCAGTGATGACCGGGTAGAAGCATTGGAGTTTGTGGTGGGGAAACAGTCTCCGGTAATCGGCATTGCATTGAAGGATTTGAAGTTAAAAGAAAACCTTCTGATTGGATGTATTAACCGCAGAGGAAAGATTATTATTCCTGGCGGCCAGGATAGCCTGGAACAAGGAGATACTGTGGTGGTGGTTACTACAAATAAAGGTTTCCATGATTTGCGGGATATATTGAAATAAGGAGCAGCGTGATGAATCATTCGATTATTCGCTATATTATGTGCCGTGTACTGGAATTCCAGGCTGCATTTTTGGCGCTTCCATGTCTGGTAGCGTTGTATTACAGAGAAAAGGCCGGCTTTTCCTATTTGATCGTTGCGGCGGTGTGTTTATTTGTAGCGTTGATAGGAAAGCGGAAAAAGCCGGAGAATAATGTTTTCTATGCCCGGGAAGGGTTTGTAACGGTTTCTTTATGCTGGATCGTATTAAGTATTACTGGGGCGATCCCTTTTGTAATGTCTGGGGAGATCCCATCTTTTACCGATGCATTGTTTGAAACAATTTCCGGTTTAACCACAACAGGTTCCAGTATTTTAACGGATGTGGAAGCATTGTCTCATTGTAATTTGTTTTGGAGAAGCTTTACTCATTGGATCGGCGGAATGGGTGTGCTTGTGCTGGTATTGGCGATTCTTCCGCTGGCGGGAGCTTATAATATGTATTTAATGCGGGCAGAAAGCCCCGGGCCGTCTGTAGGAAAGCTGGTGCCCCGAGTACGGCATACGGCGCGTATTTTGTACGGAATCTATATTGTAATGACTTTAATTTTGATGGTTCTTTTGTTGTGTACCGGGATGAATTTGTTTGAGGCGTCGACCCATGCCTTTGGTACGGCGGGAACCGGAGGCTTTGGGGTTTTGAATACCAGCTTGGGTTCTTATCCAATTGTGGCTCAGGCAATCATAACAATATTTATGATTTTATTCGGAATCAATTTTGGCGTATACCATCTGTTTTTAGACCGTAAGCCCAAAGAAGCATTTCTTCATGAGGAAATGCGGTATTACTTGATCATTATTGCAGCGGCGGTGATTTTGATTACCTGGGACGTTAGGGAGATGTTTGGAAGTTTGTTTGAAGCATTTCATCACGCGGCATTTCAGGTAGGGTCAATTATTACAACCACAGGATTTGCAACTACAGATTTTAATTTATGGCCGGGATTTTCGAAAACGATTCTGGTGCTTTTGATGTTTGTGGGCGCCTGTGCGGGCAGTACCGGCGGAGGGATAAAAGTTTCACGTATTGTTATCCTGTTGAAGCTGGTGAAGAATGAAATCTCTCATTTGATTCATCCGAAACGGGTAAAACACATATACTTTGAAAAGCATATCGTATCGAAAGAGGTTACGAGAGGGATACAAGTATTTTTAATTTCTTATCTGCTGATTTTTGCCGGGTCTGTGATGTTGATTTCGTTATGTGAATTGGATCTGGTTACTAATTTTACAGCAGTAGCAGCTACATTGAACAATATTGGTCCAGGTCTTGAATTGGTAGGGCCTACCGGGAATTTCAGTATTTTTCCTGCACCTGCAAAATGGGTTCTGATGTTTGACATGCTGGCGGGACGTCTGGAGATTTTCCCCATGCTGGTGCTGCTGTCGCCATCCACTTGGAAGAGGGGATAATATGCGGAAAATGGAATTTAAAATGGAGCGAACCGGGCTTTTAAAGGTTGGGGATGTGCTTCCGGTAACGGAAGGGAAGCTGCCCTCCTCTTATTACTATACTTTAGGGAAAGCCTATGCTATGTCAGCCAATTTTAGTTTTGGTGAGCGCCTGAAATCTTCCCAGGGTAAGGTGGTCAGTGTGGATGAAACCCCTAAGGGATTTTTTGTCACAGTGGAATTTGAAGAGTAGACTATGAATGTCGGTTTTATTCCATCACATGCTCCAGGCCCTGGGCGAGAATCGTATGAACATGGTTGTCTGCCAGAGAATAGTAAATGGTTTTTCCTTCCCGCCGGTAAGTTACCAGGCGGGATTGTTTTAATACCCGGAGTTGGTGAGAGATAGCGCTTTGCGTCATTCCTAAGGTTTCTGCGATGTCACAAACACAAAGCTCCCTGCAGGATAAGGCGTGGAGAATTCGAATGCGGGTGGGATCGCCAAATACTTTAAATAAATCCGCCAGCGCATATATTTTATCCTCGCTGATCATATGTTCCAGGGAAATATGGTGATTATGGCGCTCCTGGCAAATGGGAGCGGTTTCTTCTGGGGATTGTTTCTTTGTCAATGGAATCTCCTTTCCAAAAGCAGTGAATGCTGAAGTTCAACAGTGGGAATTTTATGAAAAAGTGTGCTGCAGCCAGAAAAAAGAACATGCAGCACACTTCTTATTGTATTGAATTCCGGATTTTTGTCAAGGGCGCTTACTTTTTGTACAATATCCGAATAGAATTGAGAATGCAGAGCATAGCTACTCCCGTGTCGGCGAACACGGCCATCCACATAGAGGCAAATCCGAACAAACCAAGGGCCATGACGGCTGCTTTGACTGCCAGCGCAAATATAACGTTTTGCACCGAGATACGGTTGGCGGCCCGGGCAATGGAGAGAGACTGGGGAATCGCTTCCATGGCCGATGTCATGAATACCACGTCGGCAGCTTCTATTGCAGCGTCTGCGCCGCTTCCCATAGCTGCGCCAACATCTGCTCCGGCCAAAACAGGCGCATCATTAATGCCATCTCCTACAAACATGACGGCTCCATGATTGCTGCGAATCTGAGTTAGCCGGTCTAGCTTATCTTCCGGTAATAGCTTTGCATGTACTTCGTCAATACCAATCTCTGCGGCTACCGTGCGGGCGTTGTCCGCGGCATCTCCAGTGAGCATTGCTGTGCGGATATTTAGATGCTTTAATCGTTGTATGGCGGATTTTGCATCAGGCTTTAAGGTATCTGAAATGACCATATGTCCCACAAAAGTCCCATTTAAGGCGATCAGCACTTGGGAACCAAAATCTTCTTGTTGATAGTGAAGAAGGGGAACCTGATTTGCTTCCATCAATTTTTGATTCCCGCAAAGGACTTCACCTTGAGATAATGTTGCTTTGAGGCCGTGTCCGGGAATTTCTTCCAGAGAGAGAGGCGTTTCCAGGGAAATATGTTTCTGCCGGGCAGCCGTTACAATGCTGACGGCAATGGGATGAGTGGAGTTCTGCTCACAGCTTGCACAAAGGGCAAGGAGTTGGTCGGCAGAAAGGGAAGGGCTGTTTACCTCACCGTAAGCTGCCGGGACGGCTTTCTGTAGAACAAAGTTTCCCTGAGTAATGGTTCCGGTCTTATCCATGACCACCGCTTGAATTTGTTTCATGGCTTCAATGGCAGCGCCGCCTTTGAAGAGGATCCCTTTTTTGGATCCTGCTCCGATGCCGGAGAAAAATGCCAGGGGTACGCTAAGAACCAAGGCGCAGGGACAGCTCATCACCAGGAAGGTCAAAGCGGTATAGATCCAGTAGTTCCAATTCCCCGTAAACAGAGATGGCAGGATAGCAGTACCTAAAGCGAGAAGAACCACAATCGGAGTGTAAATTCTGGCAAAGCGTGTTATGAAACGGTCGATTTTTGGCTTACTTGCAGCCGCGTTTTCCACGGAATCCAGAATTCTTGTTACCATAGATTCAGACAAGGGCTTTTCTACTCGGATTTTTAACTGCCCGGAAGTATTCACACAGCCAGAGATAACAGAGTCTTGTACTTTCACTTGTACAGGGACCGGTTCCCCGGTGATAGGGGAAGTGTCCACACGGCTTTCGCCTTCCAGTACAATGCCGTCCAGGGGGATCCGGTCTCCCGGGCGTACCAGAAGAAGGTCCCCCGGCTTCGCTAAGGCAGCGTCAAGAGTTTTCACTTGCTCTCCAGATATTAGGTTTACTGTTTCCGGACGAAGATCGACGGCATCCATGATCTGGCTTCGGCTTTTTTCCACGGCAACTTCTTCAAAAAATTCCCCGATGCGGTAGAACAGCATAACTCCTACAGCTTCTCCAAAATTCTGAATTGCCAGGGCGCCGAGGGTCGCAATACTCATTAAAAAATTTTCGTCAAAAATCTGGCCTTTTAAAATATTCTTACCGGCCGTCAGAAGGATCTCGGCGCCCAACAACAGATATGCAATGATAAAAATACCGGAGGGTACAAGGGATGGAACAACGGAAAACTGTTCCAATAGTTCTCCTATGATAAAAAGGGAGGCTCCGATGATTAGAAGGGCCAAATCTTTCTTATGGCTCCCTTGTTCTTTTTTTGAGGCGGCTTTTTGTCCCTCTGATTCTACCACCTTTACCTCTGATTCAATGGAAGCGCAGATTTCCTGTATTTTGGGGAGGTAGCTTTCCGGGTTCCTGGCAGTGATCCGCAGCTGTTTCGTTGCAAAAGTAATGGTTGCACTGGTAATACCCTCTAAATGTGAAATCTTGTCTTCCATCTTGGCGGCACAGTTGGCGCAGCCTAAGTTTTCGAGAAGATAGATTTTTTTCTGATTCCCCCCGGACAATCCGCAGGTACAGGCTTCCAGAGATTTACCGCAGGAAGAGCAGACCGGGGGAGACGCGGTATGGTGATGTTCGTGTCCGCAGTCGCAGTCCTGATGTTCATGATGGTGTTCGTGTCCACAGTCGCAGTCCTGATGTTCATGATGGTGTTCGTGTCCGCAATCGCAGTCTTGGTGTTCGTGGTGATGTTCGTGTCCGCAATCGCAGTTTTGGTGTTCGTAGTGATGTTCGTGTCCGCAATCGCAGTCTTGATGTTTGTGGTGATGTTCGTGATTGCAACCGCAATCCGGATGCTCATGGTGATGTTCGTGATCGCAACCGCAATCCTGATGTTCATGATGGTGTTCGTGCCCACAGCTGCAGTCCTGGTGGTGCTGATGTTTATGGTCGCGGTGCTCTGAATTATGGTCGTGGTTCATGCAACAAACCTCCTTTAAACAAATATATGAATAACTGTTCATATATAAACATAAAAATAAGATTTTGTCAATAGGATTTGGATTATTTCTATGATTTAGTATCCAAGTTTATTTTTTCTTTGATTGTATAAATATTTATAGTATGGTAAAATATCACAGATTAAGAGGCACTTTTTACAAATTTAGAAAGGAAAAACTTATGGAAATAGTAAAGGAAGAAACCAGAGAAAATAAAATGGGCGTCATGCCTGTAAATAAGCTTTTGCTTACCATGTCCATACCCATGGTAATATCCATGATGATACAAGCTTTGTACAATGTGGTAGATAGTATTTTTGTGGCTAGAATCAATGAAAATGCTTTGACAGCCGTGTCTTTGGTGTTTCCGGTACAGTCTATTATGATCGCAGTTTCTACCGGAACTTGTGTAGGTGTAAACGCTATTTTGTCCAAACGCCTGGGAGAAAAACGTTTGGAGGAAGCAGATAAGACGGCGAATATTGCGGTACTGCTGTCAATATTATCCTATGGCGTATTTCTAATTATCGGGCTGTTCTGTTCGGAATTCTTTTTTTCCGTTCAGACAGGGGAGGCGCAAATTATTGCCTATGGAGCCAGCTATATGCGTATTGTGTGCTGCTGTAGCTTCGGGTTGTTTCTCCAGGTCTGTTTTGAACGGCTGCTCCAGTCTACCGGGCGGACGTTTTATACCATGCTGATGCAGGGAACAGGTGCGATCATTAATATTATTTTAGATCCAATCATGATTTTTGGGTATTTGGGATTCCCCAAAATGGGAATTGCAGGGGCAGCCGTGGCTACGGTTACGGGACAGATCATAGCTATGCTTTTAGGGCTGTTCTTTAACCGGAAGGTGAATCATGAGATTCATCTGAGCATACGAAAGATGGTTTTTGACAGGGAAATTATTAAGGAAATATATAAAATAGGCGTCCCGGCTATTTTAATGCAGTCCATAGGTTCCGTCATGGTGTTTTTGATGAATAAAATTTTGCTGGGCTTTACCTCCACGGCAACGGCAGTGTTTGGAATTTATTTTAAGCTTCAGAGCTTTGTATTTATGCCGATTTTTGGATTGAGTAACGGCCTGGTGCCCATTGTGGCATACAATTATGGCGCAAAAAACCGCGACCGTATGATCAAAGCGGTGAAATACAGTATGTTCTATGCGATAGGCTTTATGTGCTTGGGAATGCTGCTGGCAGAATGTGTCCCGGGCTCCTTACTTTTGATGTTTGATGCTTCGGAAAGTATGCTTGCCATTGGAATACCGGCCATTCGGATTTTGTGTACCTGTTTCGTCCTGGCAGGCTTTAATATTATTGCAAGTTCCTTATTTCAGGCAGTGGGGGATAGTATTTACAGCCTGGTAATGTCTGCGATCCGTCAGTTGATCGTGCTTCTTCCGGCAGCCTATTTGCTGTCCTTGACTGGTAATTTGGATGCCGTGTGGCTTTCGTTTCCCATTGCAGAAATTGCAGCTTTGATCGTATCTTCTGCGCTGTTGAAAAAGGTGTTGAAGAAGCTGAATTTTTAACGGAATTATGAGTGTATTATAAATAAAAGGTTATAGTTCTATTCGTAACTATTGATTTTACAGTAAAAATACCTTCGTGCTATCATGGAATCTGCCATGTTGGATAACAGTAAATTACTTCCGGCAGTTGAGAAATTATTGGAGGAATGTGATCCTGATCTGGTATATACGCCAGATTATTTTCCTTTGGAAGTAATGGAGATGCTGCAGCCATAAGGAGGCATATAAGCCTATGTTCCTTCAGACAGTGGTATTTACTTTGATAGGGGCGGTGCTTGCCGCAGTATTAATCGTTGTATTTCCTGGGTTGGCATAAATGAAATAGAGGTATTCCAATAGATTGTAAAAAATTAAGCATCAAAAAGGCGGTTGAAAAAGACTGCTTTTTTTGATATGTTAAAAAAGAAAGCGTTACCATAAGGAGCGGTGTAGCATGAATCAGTTGCAAATTAAATATTTTTTGACAGCAGCCAGATGCCTTAATTTTACGGAAGCTGCGAAACAGCTTTTTATCAGCCAGCCGGCTTTGAGCCATCAGATTTTGACAATCGAGAAGGAACTGAACATGCAGCTATTTATACGAAGTAAAAATAAAGTACGTCTGACTCCGGCCGGTTTAACGCTTTTGGAGGAGCTTCCCAAGTATGAGGCTTATTATGCGGAGGTATTAAAAAAAGCAAGGTTTTCCAATGAAGGTTCTTATGGCTTGTTGCGTATTGGATGCTTGCAGGGACAAATGCTGGGAGAGGTTTTGCAGAAGCGGTATGCACAATTTCGAGAGACGTATCCAGGTATTGCCATAGATTTTAGCAGCCTGTCCTTTGGTGACCTGAAAAAGAATCTGGAAGAACAAATCCTGCGATATCTTTGTTTGAGAGTTTTATCATTGAATTTATGAAGAAGCAGTTGTAAGAAACATTGACATTTTCCACCAACTATAAGAGAATAGAAAATATAAATAAAAGTGGGAAGGAAATGTATATGACAAATATAAAAATAGTTGCTGACAGCACCTGTGACCTCAGCAAGGAGTTATTGGAAGCATATGATATTACGATAATTCCTCTGTATATCCAGTTGGATGAAAAAAGTTATTTGGACGGATTAGAGATCACTCCCAAAGAGCTGTACGAATGGTCTGATCAGTGTGGGAAAACGCCGAAAACAGCTGCTCCAGGGATGGACGTCATTCAAGAGATTCTTGAAAAGTATCAAAAAGAAAAGAAAGATCTAATCTTTTTCGGGATATCGGAGGATATGTCTACCACCTGTAATGTGGTTCGGCTGGTGGCGCAGGAAATGGGGTATGAGAACCTCTATGTGATAGATTCCATGAACCTTTCCACCGGAATCGGCTTGCAGGTCCTTCGGGCGGCAGAGATGGCCTCCCAGGGCATGACGGCGCAAGAGATTGTATCCAGGATAGAGCAGACAAGGGAAAAGGTGCGGGCCAGCTTTGTGATTGATACGTTGACCTATCTTCACCGGGGCGGCAGGTGCAGCGCAATGACAGCCCTGGCTGCGGGAATGCTGAAGCTCAAGCCTCGGATTTCCGTAATTGGCGGCAAGATGGACGTAACAAAGAAATACCGTGGAAACATAGGAGCCGTTATCAAAAAATATGTAGGCGATCTGGAGGAAGATTTGAAAAAAGCGGATCCTGCCCGGGTATTTATAACTCATTCCGGATGCAGTGAGGAAGTCGTATCCCAGGTCCGGGAATATTTGGAGGGACTACATCATTTTCAGGAAATATATGTCACCCATGCAGGCAGCGTGATTTCCAGTCACTGCGGCCCCAATACCCTGGGGGTTTTATTTTATGAGCAGTAACGTTTTTGGATGTGAGTTTTAGCATATAGTTATATCAATAGAAAAAAGGAGTTTATCATGGATATTATAGTATTGGCCGGAGGGCTGAGTACGGAACGGGATGTTTCTTTTGTTACCGGGAATATGGTTAGTAATGCACTGCGAAAAAATGGTCACCGTGTAATCTTGTTGGATGTGTTTATGGGGTATGGGGAAGAACCAGAAGATTTGACGGGAATTTTTCAGCGGTCCCAGGAAGCCAGCCTTACGGTATCAGAGATTCCCACTACGGCTCCGGATTTGGAGGCAGTGAAAAAGAGCCGCAGGGATCAGTCGGATTCCTACTTTGGGCCTAATGTCATAGAACTTTGCCGGATGGCGGATATTGTATTTCTAGCGCTTCACGGAGAACATGGAGAGAATGGCAAGATTCAGGCGGCCTTTGATTTGTTTGGCATCAAGTATACGGGGACAGATTATATCAGCAGCGCCCTGGCAATGAATAAGGAGCTGGCCAAAGGCTTGTTTTCTTCCAATCATATCCCAACTCCGGGAGGAATTTCCATGAACAGGGAGGCGCCTGTTCTTGATTTCGCAGATACAGGATTAACCCTTCCTTGTGTGGTAAAGCCTTGCTGCGGAGGATCCAGTATCGGCGTATCTATTATCCATTCCCTCCAGGAATATGAAAAGGCGCTGGAAGAGGCGTTTCGTTATGAGAAGGAAGTCTTAGTAGAGGACTATATTGAGGGACGGGAGTTTTCTGTGGGCGTCATTGACGGGGAAGCGCTGCCGGTAATAGAAATAGCTCCTGTGGAAGGGTTTTATGATTATAAAAATAAATATAAAGCAGGTTCTGCCGTCGAAACCTGTCCTGCCCAGCTTCCCCCTGAGAAAGCGGAGGAAATGCAAAGGTATGCCAAAGAGGTGGTTCAGGCGCTGGGACTTTGTACATATTCCCGCATGGACTTTTTAATGAATGAGAAGCAAGAGATCTTTTGTCTGGAAGCAAATACCCTTCCGGGAATGACTCCTACCAGCCTTCTTCCCCAGGAGGCTCAGGCAGTGGGAATGTCTTTTGAACAGCTTTGTGAAAAAATTATAGAGATTTCTTTTGAAAAATATAAGTAAACGAAAAGGTGGTGGAAGCTTTGATGGAACATATGACGCTGGGAGAGATTGCAGCAGCTTGCGGAGGAATTTATGCAGGGCAGGATGAGAAGAAGGATCAATCCATCCTAGGAGCTGTGACGGACAGCCGTGAAATAAAGGAAGGATATCTGTTTATTCCTATAAAAGGAGAACATGTGGACGGTCACGATTTTATTCCAAAAGTGTTTGAACAGGGAGCCCTTGCTACTTTGACAGAGCACCCTCTGGAGTCATGCCAGGGTCCTTATATTTTGGTGAAATCATGCCTTCTTGCATTAAAGCAGATTGCCGCCTATTATAGGAGCTGTCTGTCCATTCCCATTGTAGGGATCACTGGAAGCGTAGGAAAGACCAGCACCAAAGAAATGATAGCATCCGTGCTTTCTGTAAAATACAATGTACTAAAAACATTGGGGAATTTTAATAATGAAATTGGTTTGCCTCTTACCATCCTGCGGATACAGAAGGAACATGAAGTAGCCGTTGTGGAAATGGGGATTTCTGAATTTGGGGAAATGCATCGCCTTGGGGAGATTGCCAAGCCAGATCTTTGCGTGATCACCAACATTGGCACCTGCCATTTGGAGAATTTGGGAAACCGGGACGGTGTTCTTCGTGCAAAGACAGAAGTGTTTGACCATATTTCGGAAGGTGCGGCTGTCTTTCTAAACGGGGATGATGACAAGCTGATAACCGTAACCCAGGCAGGCAAAAGTATACCTGTTTTTTACGGTATGGAAGGTCAGGATTTT
>Ga0224742_10128_pt1 | contig 17712 bp, 16 predicted proteins | sample LIM_E_Water_Neg_FD_161631 | JGI IMG/M metagenome (GOLD analysis project Ga0224742, IMG submission 161631) | Enriched cells from gastrointestinal tract of the lab mouse from Pacific Northwest National Laboratory (PNNL), Richland, Washington... | ecosystem: Host-associated > Mammals > Digestive...
GCCGCCTGTAAGTGTGTCCTGAAGCTCTGAGACAAGTCCGGCAATCACAATTCCGTCAAATGCCATAGATTTTTTCCTTTCAGCTGATATTGTGGATAGATTGTCTAAACGGTTATAATCGTTACTATTCACGGCCATTCGAAACATCATGCATAAAACTAGCTGGCTATGCCGTCCGCCGCTGCAAAACCAGTAGATTCTGTTTTACTCATGCTGTTTTTTTGATATCTTGATCATTAGATGTTGGGGTCAAAAGGTATTTTGCCTCCAACTGATGCAAGGGATTGCTACATTGCTATCTACTTTCGACCTTGGCATCACCATTATATTATAATAAGGTATAGAATGTAAAGAAGTAAACACGTTATAGGCAGGGTAATAGATTAATCTGCCGCATCTGTTCTGGCGATAATTCCAGCTGACTTGCATGCTCTTCGTAGAACATTGCACCATCCATTTTTGCCCCAGTGAAGTCTGCATTTTCTATCGCTGCATTTTTAAAATCTGCATTGGTTAGGTTTGCATTTCGGAAGCTTACTGGCCTGTATCCAGGAATTTTCCAGCTAGTCCTTTCTGGGGCGATTCCCGTATATGATTTGGCTGCGGTAAATCTGGCATTGGCAAGGTTTGCCCCAGTAAAGTCGGCTTCGTGGAGCAGGCAGTAGCGCAGATCGGCATCTTCCATGTCAGAGTGGCAGAAACGGGTGCCAAATAACATAGAATCCTGAAAATCAGTGTTTGCCAGTTTGCAATTTCGTAAGTCTGAATATCTGAGATCTATTTCGGAGAGATTCGTCCCAGAAAAATCAAGCCCAGAAAAATCTTCAAAAGCATATTCATATTCCAAGCGGAGGGAAAACCAGTCTAGTGCATCTTTAGATGTCCGGTTTTTGTCTTCTTTATAGACTGCCTCAGTGTATGCCATATATTCCCCAATATTTATTTCAAATTTCTTTGCCCGCTGTATCGATTGAAAAAGTTCCAATTCAATGCAGGGGAGGATTGAAAACCTACAGACAGAGATAACATAGCGGTAAAAGGAACGGGCGCAGGAGAGTAAAAAAGATTTAATCTCATGGGAAGCGACTGCGCCTGCAAAGCGCTTGCGCGCGGCAAAAAGTTCCGTCCAGAGTTCCCTAAATTTGGGGAACAGATGGGAGAAATCAAAATTGCCTACAATCTGCTGCCCACTGTCAAAATACCAATTATCATTGTAGACGCGCACTTCAGCGGTTTCCTTTTTTTGAAGAAGATTGGTATAGAGCAACGTATATTCCAGATAAGAAATTTCCCCTAGAGTGCTAGTCTTTTGCAATTGAATGATATTTTTGCACAGTTGTAGAAAATGTTCCTGAAAAATAGATACGTAATCTGTAAAGTTTTTTTGGTAAAGCTCTTCCATTTCAAATAGTTTCTGGTTTTTTAATTGGAGAGCATATTTTTCAAATTTGTCAATCATAGTTTTTATTATACAAAAGGTATTTCAATGTTGCAACCACTAATTTCCCTGGGATTTAAAATGATCTTCATGGGGCTGCTAATCATGGCTAATGTTGTTAGATAATTTTCCGCAAAGTAACGACCCGAACGGGCACTATTGCACATTGTTTTGGAATGCTTCGTTAATTTTTTTTTGTTATATATTATATAACAGTCACTTAGCTAGATACAATTTCATTTATAATAATGAATATATTTGATTGTCCGCTGTTTGTGGTGAGATGATTAAACGGAGAATCCAATAAGGTTGTTATGATTTATTACGAATGGCTTGAATAAGATACGTAGCCTTGAGATTAGCCGAGGAAAGGGAATCATGAAAGTGAGCGTTACGGATGTAAGAATGTATCATAAAGTAGTAAGCCTGAAAGGATGATGGAAAGATGGTTTCTGTTATTGTGCCTGTATATTACGGAAGGAATTACATAAAAAATATTATTGGAATGGTAGAGCGGAATGCAAAGAGCGCTGATGAATTAGTAGAGATTGTGTTTGTTAATGACAGCTGTGAAGACACCATTCTTGATTTATGTGCTAGTTCCAGGCTGAATCTTATTGTACTGGATAATGCTAGGAATAGAGGAATCCATTATTCAAGGATACGTGGCATCCAGCATTCGCATGGGGAATATATACTGATGCTTGACCAGGACGATAGGATTAGTGATGATTTTTTGTCTAGCCAGTTGGCAAAGATTAAGAGGGCGGATATGGTTGTTGCGAATGGTTATGAAGAGATGGGAGATGGAAAACGGATGCTGTATCGGTATGCCCCGATGCAGTGGACGGTAAAGCATGGCATTTTTTATACGGTGTTTGGCTCAAGGATTTTGTCACCAGGGCAATGTTTGATTAGGCGCACGAGCATCCCGGATATATGGTTTGAAACAATTATTAATAATAATGGGGCTGATGATTATCTTCTATGGATTTATATGTTACATAAAAGAAACAAGATAAAGATAAATCGTAACCGACTGTATATCCATAGAATGTATGGAAAAAATGCGTCGTGCGATATAGATAGGATGAATAGATCATTGTTGGAAGTGGTAGCACTGGCAAAAGAAAATCATGCGCTCAGCCTGCAGGCATACCGCTATATCGTGGGTGGGGTGGAGGGCAGAGAGAGCGTATTCCGTAAAATTGCAGATGGAATTGTAAAGATAGGGAATGTGGTGAATAGGGGGGCAGGTTAAAGATTTCGGCAGACAGAAAGAATAAGCGGAAATGGTGTGGGGTGCGAAAATGAAAAGTATAGTTGAGAATTTAGCGTACAATTTGGCATATCAGGTATTAATGCTTGCCATTCCGCTTGTTACCACGCCATACCTGGCACATGTGTTAGGGTCAGATGCAGTAGGCATTAACAGCTATACGAATTCTGTCGTTATGTTGTTTGCAACATTTGGGCTGCTTGGGATTTCAAATTATTCGAACCGTGAGATTGCATATAGCAGTGCAAAAGCGAAGGATGAATTGTCCAAGACATTTATTAGCCTTTGTATCATACGTATTTTTTTAATGGTATTTTGTGTCCTCTGCTATCTGGCAATGTTGTTTGTGTCGGAATACAGATATTACTTTGTCTTGCAGTTTGTTACATTATTTTACAATTTCATTGATATTTCATGGCTGTTTGTTGGAATTGAAAATATGAAGGTTGTCGTGGCTAGAAATACGGTAGTCAAGGTTATCAGTACAATCATGATATTTGTTCTTGTCAAAAAAAGCAGTGACTTGGGGCTCTATATCATAATTAATGGCGGAAGTGCCTGTCTTGGGGCCTTTATGATGTTTGGACAGGCGGGGAAGTATGTGCACTGGGTCAGGGTAGGCAGAAAAGATATTGTAAAGCATATAGTTCCGATTTTCAGACTTTTTATACCGCAGGCTGCAGTTAGTCTTTATGTTCTATTTGACAAAACAATGATCCAGTGGTTGACAGATGATGTAAGGAGTGTTGGTTTTTATGACCAGAGTCAGATGATTGCGAAAGTTCCAACCATGTTGATTAGTGCTATGACAACGGTAATGCTTCCGAGAGTATCAAATGCGTACTATAAAGGAGAAACTGAAGCGGTAAAGAAATATTTAATAAATATTTCGTATCTGGCGGCAATATTTGCATATCCATTCTGGCTTGGTATGGCAGGTATTGCTCCGTCCCTGGTTCCGTGGTATTTGGGAGGACAGTTTTTGGAGTGTATCCGTTTGCTTCAGCTTTTCTCTGTGGTTACTGTACCAATCTATCTAACGAATGTCACAGGAATACTTTATCTGATGGCATTTGATAAGACAAAAGAACTGTCGGTTTCATATACGGCTGCAGCGGTTTTTAATCTTTTAGCAAATGCAATACTGATTCCATGTTTTGGTGCATATGGGGCAGTAGTAGGGACAGTCTGTGCGGAATTTATGGTTCTTTTTATACAATACCATTTTATGAAAGAAGAAATGGGCGATATGCATTTGTTTCATAAGAGTGTTAAAAGTATTTTTGCATCAATTGTGATGTTTTTTGTGGTTTTATGGATTGGGAAGTTTTTGGGGGCAGGGGCAGAGGTGACATTGTTGCAGATATTTGCCGGAGGGAGTGTATATTTTATCCTTATGTATGCTATGAAAGACAGGATGGTAAGACAATTTGTGGGCTGTCTGAAAAGATTATGTCCGAAATGCAGATGAAAAGGAAGAGATTATGTGGAAGAATAAAATAAATACAAATCGCTGGGAAATAAAACTTGTTATGTTATCTTTAACCTTTATAGTTTTAACAGTTTGTTTTTCTAGAACGTATCATCGCTATGTGGTACCACTTGCACAGAAAGATCCAGGAGAATTTTTTGTTAATGCAGTGCAGGAAAATCAAGAATATGTTTCCCTCAAAAAGGGGGATGTATCACAAACTATTCGGGTTGATTATAATGGCCTAAGTGCAGTTGGGATTAGGATTGGAAGAAGGGAATTAAAAAGGAAAGAGAAGGATTCAGAAAAGATATTGGTGCAGATTTATGATGCAGAAAATTCTATGATAGTTCAGGAAAATCAAATATCAGTACAGCAGGTAGATGGAGGTGGATTGGTAAAGATTGAATTAGAGAGAGAACTTGTTGGAGTACCTGGGCATCTGTATCGGATTGAGATATCATATAAAGGGAAAGAACAGGTTTATCTGTACGTGTCCAAAGAGGATACCTATGAGAAGGGAGATTGTCTGCAGAATGGAAAAATATTATTGGGGGACATCAGTTTTTCTCTTTATGGAAGCAGTTATAAATTTATTAAGAATATTTACTATTTTATAGGGCTATTTTTTCTTTCTAGTGTAATGGTGGCATTGACATACATATTTTTTTCGAAAAAAATAAGACTGGAAAATATATTTTTGATTGGCTCCTTATTGTTTGGCACAATGTATAGCATTGTCCTGCCTCCCTTTGCAGCTCCAGACGAAAGTGCACATTTTGTATCAGCATATAATATTTCAAGCAGTATTCTTAGAACGGAACAGATTGTGCAGGAAGAGAGGGTGCAGCAGGATCCTTACAATAATGATGGATATTTTAATCGTTACCCAAATTGGGATACCTATCGGAGGGTATATAACAGTATGATGTCATCAGGGCAGGATTTTTTAACGTATTATGATGAGCAGTATGACTATATAAAAGATTACTCAATTATAGGGGGGCATTTTGTCCAGGCTGTTTCCATTTCTGTTGGCAGACTGTTAAAACTTGGATATATGCCGCTTGTATATCTTACGAGGTTTATTAATCTGTTGTTTTACTGCATTGTTATCTATATTGCAATTCGGATTATGCCAGTCTGTAGGGCTTTTATGCTTGGGATATCGTTTTTTCCAATTGTTTTGGAGGAAGCGGCTTCGGTTTCTTATGACGGATGGATCATTTCATTTGCATTTTTATATATTTCATATTGTCTGCACTGTATTTATATAAAGGAAAAGGTTAGGACGAGGGATACATTATTACTGATTTTATTTTTAATTTTATGCTCTAATTTCAAATATATTTATTACATTATGGGTGGGCTTTTGCTGCTGATTCCGAAAGAGAAACTGGCAAATAAGAAGCAACAGTATATTATTTTTGGAATTTTGGCGGTGATGTTCTGTTTGATGGTAGGAAAGACGGTGGTAGAGCGTTCCCAGCCAGTAACTGCAGAACAGATGGAGTTTATTCATGAGAAAGTGGCTGGGTTTGACAGGGGGCAGACTTACAGTATGTCTGATTTGTTATGCAGCCCAAAGAAATTAGTTGAAATATATGTTAATACAGTTAGAGATTTATCTGGGGAGTATTTGGAGCAAATGATAGGGCAGCCGCTTGGAAGTTTGAACATAACAGTAAACCGTATCAATATTTATTTTATTTTAATTCTTTCGTTTATTTTGGCACTGCATGGAAAAGGTGGGGATTGGATAGTAAACCGCAGGCAAGGCATTGTGTTTGCAATGGTTTTAGTTGGAGTGGCAGGGGCAGCTATGCTTGCTATGCTGGTTGCATGGACAAATGTTTCAGACAATGTGATTATTGGTGTTCAGGGGCGGTATTTTTTACCAGTTCTTCCTCTTTTAGGGTTGCTAGTTTCCAGATTACCGATTCGGATAGAAAAAGATATGATTAAGAGGGTAGTCTGTATTCTATTTGTAATCAATTATTTTGTAGTATTGGATGTGTTTGAATATTGTATTAAATTTGCTTGATGGTACAAGGGAAATGAAAGATGAGGGAAAAATATGAAAATGATAGCATTCTATTTGCCGCAGTTTCACCGAATACCAGAAAATGATGAATGGTGGGGCGAGGGATTTACAGAATGGACCAATGTGAAAAAAAGCAAACCAGTATTTCGGGGGCATTATCAACCAAGGATACCGCTGCATCAAAATTATTATAATCTGTCAGATCCAGATGTTATGGTATGGCAGATGGATCTGGCAAAAAAATATGGGATTTATGGTTTCTGCTTTTATCACTATTGGTTTGCAGGCAAAAAATTGCTGGAAAAGCCTGTGGAAGATATGTTAAAGAATGGACGGGCAAATTTGCCATTTTGCCTGTCATGGGCAAACGAGCCGTGGACAAGGACATGGGATGGGAAAATTGGATCCAGAGAGGTGTTGATTGGTCAGGATTATGGTGGGAAAGCTGATTGGAAAGAGCATTTTGAATATCTGCTACAGTTTTTTAAAAGTCCTAATTATATCAAATATCATGAAAAGCCAGTTTTTTTGATTTACCGCGCGCAGAATGTGGAGGGGCTTGAGGAAATGATGGATTATTGGCAGAAGTTAGCAAAAAAAAGCGGGTTGCAGGGGATTGCTTTTTTCCAGATGAATACAATCTATGGATATAAGAAGTCTGCCAGAGGGTTTGACGGCATAGTAGATTTTGAGCCAGTCCGTACCCTTGCGTTGTCCAAATCATTTTGGGCACTGAAATGTAGATTTTTTTTATCGTGCGATTTTTTGCCAGCTAAAGTAAAATACTCTGACATATTAAATGAGATGGTCAAAGATGAGAGGTTATTAGATAGTAAGCGCTTTTATGGGATGTTTACAGGCTTTGATAATGCAGCAAGAAAAGGGATAAAGGGACTTTTGATTTATAAAAATTCTCCCGAGTCATTTGGGCATTTTTTGGATATTCAAGTTAAACGGTCAATTGCAGAAGGTAAAGAGTTTTTGTTTATCAATGCGTGGAATGAGTGGGCGGAGGGGGCATATCTTGAGCCGGATGAACGGTATGGATATGGGTATTTGGAAGCAGTAAAACGAGTGTCTGTGGAAAATAATCTGACAGATAAATAGAGGTAGCGTTTTGATTTGAGTAAAGGGGGACGCCAGATATGAAGATGAAACTGATAAGGCATACATTTGGGATATGCCCATGTTGCGGTAGAAAAACGGTATTTTTGGCGAATGGTTATTGGTTGCGAGATTATTATGTCTGTCTTTTTTGCAGATCTATTCCACGCCAGCGAGCTATTATGAGTATCTTAAAGGATAAATTTCCAGAATATAAGAATATGAAAATACATGAAAGTTCGCCATCAGGGGCGGCATTTCACCAAATAAAAAGGGAATGTCGGAATTATTCATATTCTTATTTTTATGACACGGAAACTCCTGGAATAGAAAAGGCGGATGGTTCTATAAACGAGAATTTAGAAAATTTAACATTTGCTGATAATACATTTGATCTTTTTATCACTCAGGATGTCATGGAGCATGTAAATCGGCCAGAACGTGCGTTTTCTGAAATATGCCGTGTTCTGAAACGGGGGGGGTACACGTGTTCACTACGCCTATTTATCATTTCCAAAAGACGCAGGCAAGAATAGAATTGGATGGCGATAAGGTTATCTGTGTGTTGCCTGAAGTCTATCATGGCAATCCGATAGACCATAAAGGCTCATTGGTGACATACGACTGGGGATATGATATTGCAGATTTTATTAAAAAATGCTCTGGTATGGAATCAGAAATTATAGAATTTAATAATTGTAAGAAAAACTATAGGCACGGCTTGGAAGCTGACTTTTTGGAAGTTGTTGTGTCAAGAAAAGTATAACATAAAACGGGATAGAGCAGGCGGTTTCATGAAAGGAAATGGCAAGATGTCAGATTGTGTATTGGCGGGGATTGTAACATATAATCCGGATATTGCCTTATTGGAAAAGAATATTTTAGCAGTAGTTGGGCAGGTAGATCAAGTGGTGGTTGTGGACAACCATTCTGCCAATATCCAGGAGATAGAAAACCTCTGTGTTACATACCATGTCCTTTTGACAAAAAATATGAGCAATCAGGGGATAGCAAAGGCCATGAATCAAATTTTTCAAGTGGCGGAAAAAAAAGGGTTTCAGTGGGTTTTGACACTAGACCAGGATTCTATACTGCCAGAGAGGTTTGTAGAAAGGTCAAAGAAGATGCAGAAAGAGAAGCCGGAGTTAGAAATAGGAATTACCGCACCAAGAATATATGATGACAATACAAATACATTCCTAAAGACAGGAAGTGCAGAATATGACAGTTATGTAAGTCACTGTATCTCTTCGGGAAGTTTCATTCAGGTCGGGATGTATCAGGAAATAGGCGGGTTTGATGAATTGCTTTTCATTGATATGGTGGATATTGATTTTTGTATCAGGGCAAGACTTGCAGGATATAAAATACTGGTGCTGCATGATAATATTTTGAGACATTCTTTGGGGATGTGTCAGAAAAAGAGGCTGTTTGGGCTTGAAATTGGTGTGATGCAGCACTCGGCGGAGAGAAAGTATTACATGGTGCGGAACCGAATCATATGTGCAAGAAGATATGCCAGATATAAAGATACATATAAAATTCATGCCGTTAACGTTATTATTTATTATTTTATCAGTACCATTTTATATGAGAGACAGAAATTGAAGAAATGTTTCTGTATTGTAAAAGGTATAATCGCAGGAATTGTAATAAGAAAAAGCAAGGTAATGAAAATAATGCAGAGAGAATGTTTTTGGAATCAATAGGTTACAGGTGGTTAGTTGGCATGGAATAAGGGGTTGTAATTGTTGTCAAATTATAACCGTGTTTTTATATATGAGAGTGGCTGGTGAGGTAGATGAAAAAGTTAGTTATTATCCCTGCTTTTAACGAGGAAGGGAATTTGGAAAAAACCATTCAGGATATTCTAGAAAATGCCCCGGAATTTGATTATGTAATTGTGAATGACTGCTCGACGGACGAGACGCTTGCCATGTGCCGCAGGCATGGTTTTAGTTATTTAAATCTACCTGTGAACCTTGGCATTGGTGGGGCCGTCCAGACTGGATATCGATATGCTTATTTTCATGGTTATGATATTGCCGTTCAGTTTGACGGGGATGGCCAGCATGATGCAGGATATCTTGGGCAGATGGTCAGCATTTTGCAGGATACAGAATCAGATATGGTAATTGGATCGCGGTTTATTGAGAAAGAGGGATTCCAGTCATCCCTTTTCCGGCGCATGGGTATTAAATATTTTAGTTTATTGATTGGGATTTTAACAGGAAAAAGGATAACAGACCCAACTTCGGGCATGCGGGCAGTAAACAGGAAACTGTTAAAAAAATTTACGGAGGAATATCCAAAAGACTATCCAGAACCGGAAAGCCTTGTTACTGTTTTATCAGAACATTATCTGGTGCAGGAAGTGCCGGTGATAATGCGGGAGAGAAAAGAAGGGGTGTCTTCTATTTCTTTGCGGGCAAGTGTCTATTATATGATTAAAGTAACATTTGCGGTTTTGATTGCTCGTATGAAGAAGTGAGGACAGATAGTTCATTTTGATGCGTATTCAGAAAAAAGGTTTACGGAAAGAGGAGAGTGCTATGTTGGCATTTCGTTTACAAATAATAATAATAATATGTATGATTTTGGTGGCAGTTGGCATTATCAACATGCTCCAGAAAAAGAAACTAGATTTTAAATTTGCCTTGGGATGGCTGTTTGTGGACTTTTGTATTCTGATTCTCGCTTCTTTTCCACAACTATTAGATAAGATAGCACGGCTAATGGGAATTGCCGCTCCGGTTAATATGTTGTTTTTTTTTGGTTTTTCATTGATCGTATTAATTATTTTTGCCTTGTCGGTGGCGGTTAGCAGGATTTTGGATAGAGTAAAGAAACTATCTCAAGAGATAGCAATTATCCGCAAGGATATGTACGACAGGGTAGGCGGGGGAACAGACAGTTCCAAGATTAAAGATGAAAAATAAATTAAATGGGGAGAGTATTATGGGGAATCCATTAGTTTCAGTTATTATGCCTGTCTATAATGGGCAGCAATTTCTTCAAAAGTCAGTTGGTTCTATTTTAAGGCAAACGTATCAAAATATTGAGTTTATTGCAGTTGATGATGGTTCAGATGATCAATCTTTGAAGCTGTTGGAAGAGTATAAAAAATCTATGCCGGAACATATCCATATGAGGATTATTTCTCAAAAGAACCAAGGAATCTGTCAATCCAGAAATCATGCATTGGATTTGGCGGAGGGCAAATATATCATGTTTATTGACCAAGATGATGATATGGAAGAGGACTGTGTGCAGTACCTATGCAGAGAGATAGAAGAGCAAAATGCAGATATGGTAATCGGAGGTTTTAATCTGGTAGATGAGACGGGTGCAGTGATAGAAAAATGGCTGTTAGATCCGAAATTGGCATGGAGTAAGTTCCGAATCAGTGCACCGTGGGGCAGGATATTCCGAAAAGAGATTATTGATCAGTATCAGATTCGTTTTATGGTTACAAAGATCAGCGAAGATTTTTATTTCAATATGCTTTATATGAGTTACTGTCAAAATATTTTTGTCGTATCTTATCAGGGATATCATTGGTTATATAATGAGAAATCGGAATCGCGTGCGAATATGAGCAGGCTGTCGGAGGAAAGAAATCTTCTGGCAATGTTAACGAAACTACATGCAGATATGAAGAAGCCTAATATATTAGAACCGGAATATGTAGAGTACATGGTAATAAAACATATTATCTGGTACTTATTTTATGTGGCGAAAAAAGCAGATTCAGATGGGTATAGGAGGCTATATGATGATTGTATGGGTTGGATAAAGGATTATTACCCATATTATCAGCAGAATGTGTTTTTGAAATCAGGAAAGGTAGAGGGGGAAAACCGAAAAATTGGACGGGTTGTTATGGTAGCCATGTTTCTGATAAAAATTCATTTATTTTACCCCATATTGCGGGTTTATTCCAAAATATAATTAATAATGAAATATTAAGTTATTTAGGAAAGTAAAGGATACGGAAAGAGATGCATAAACCAAAAATATCTATTATTACGGTAACTTATAATGATAAAGTACATTTGAAAATGACATTGGATTCGTTAATGTCTCAGACATTTACAGATTATGAAAGTATTGTGGTAGATGGGGCTTCGGAGGATGGAACCATAGAACTTCTTAGGGAATATAAGGAAAAAATGAAAGGGAGGATGCGTTTTATTTCTGAGAAGGATGACGGATTATATTTTGCGGTGAACAAAGGTATCGAAATGGCAGAAGGTGAAATTGTGGGGATACTATTTGATCGGTATGCGAATGTGGAAGTTTTACAGAAGATTGTTGATACATTTGAGCATACAAAGTGTGATGTTGTTCATGGCGATCTTTTTTATCTAAATGAACAGGGAAAGGCTGTGCGTTATTGGCATATGGGGGAAGGGAGAATCCAGGATGGTTGGATGGCTGGACACCCTACGTTATATGTAAAGATGGAAGTTTATAAGACATATGGCGTATATAACACCATATACCGAGGAGGGGCTGATTATGAATTTGAGGTAAGGATTTTTAAAGATGGGAAGCTGAAGATATCATATATTCCAGAGGTGCTAATTTATATGTTTTATGGGGGGACCAGTTCTGGAAATTTTAAAGGATATAGGCGTTCGTTTGCAGAGGGGGTGGAAGCTTTGAGGGCGTTGGAAGTAGCACATCCAGTGTGGATTAATGTTAAAAGGGTTTTTATAGTGATAAAGCAGTTTTTTCGAAGAAGAGAATTGCCGTAAATAAGAATTAATGTAGGTCTTTTTGAAGTAGTCAATTAGAAAAAATATTATGGGGGCATGGTTATGCAAAAGAAAGCTTTGATTACAGGGATAACTGGGCAAGATGGGTCTTATCTGGCAGAATTTTTGTTGGGGAAAGGATATGAAGTTCATGGATTGATAAGAAGGACTTCTATCACAAATACAGCAAGGATAGATCATTTAATTGCTAGGGATGCGGTTATTCTTCATGATGGCGATTTATCGGATTCTTCTTCACTGGTTCATATAATAGGGATGATTCAGCCAGATGAAATATATAATCTGGCAGCGCAGTCCCATGTTCAGGTTTCGTTTGATGTTCCAGAATATTCGGGGGATGTAGATGCGATTGGTGTTCTGCGTGTGCTTGAGGCAGTTAGAATTTTGGGTTTGGTTAAAAAGACGAGGATATACCAGGCTTCGACTTCGGAACTTTATGGCAAGGCAGAGGAAATCCCACAGAAAGAAACAACACCATTCCATCCGTACAGCCCATATGCAGTTGCAAAACAATATGGTTTCTGGATGACGAAGGAATATAGAGAAGCATATGGTATGTTTGCTGTAAATGGTATTTTATTTAACCATGAGTCGGAGCGTAGAGGTGAAAACTTTGTTACTAGAAAGATTACCCTGGCTGCAGGACGGATTGCGGAAGGTTTACAAGACCATCTGGAGTTGGGGAATATGGATTCACTGCGTGACTGGGGGTATGCAAAAGACTATGTAGAATGTATGTGGTTGATGCTACAGCATGATATCCCAGAGGATTTTGTGATTGCAACAGGAGAGCAGCATACGGTTAGGGATTTTACAGAAAAAGTTTTTTTGGCAAACGGGATGGAACTTCGCTGGGAGGGAAGCGGGATAGATGAGAAGGGATATGATGTACAGACTGGGAAAATACTTGTAAATATAAATCCATTGTGGTTCCGTCCAACAGATGTTGATAACCTTTTGGGGGATCCGACAAAGGCAAAGACAGTCCTTGGCTGGAATCCCCAGAGGACAAGTTATGAAGAACTAGTAAAAATTATGGCATTACATGACCGCAAGCAGGCAAAGCAGGAAAAACGGTGGAATATGCAAAATGGATATGTGCAGAAATGAGGGCTTATATGGAAAAGAGTGGAAGGATATATGTAGCTGGGCACAGAGGCATGGTAGGGTCCGCTATTGTGCGGGAACTGAAGCGGCAAGGTTACGAACACATTATTACTAGAACGCATCGGGATTTAGATTTGTGCAGGCAGGATGCAGTGGAACGTTTTTTTGAAGAAGAAAAACCGGAATATGTTTTTTTGGCTGCTGCCAAGGTAGGAGGAATTGCTGCAAACCAATCAGCACTGGCTGATTTTATGTACGAAAATATAATCTTGGAGATGAATGTTATTCATTCTGCATGGAAAAATGGATGCAAGAAATTAGAATTTCTGGGATCTTCTTGTATTTACCCAAGGCTGGCTCCACAGCCAATGCGGGAAGTATGCTTGCTGACAAGTGAATTGGAAAAGACAAATGAGGCATACGCTTTGGCTAAGATTTCGGGCTTAAAATATTGTGAATTTTTAAATAAGCAGTATGGGACAGATTTTATTTCTGTTATGCCGACAAATTTATATGGTCCGAATGATAATTACCATCCAACGAACAGCCATGTCTTGCCTGCAATGATAAGACGTTTTCATGAAGCGAAGCTAAATGGGCTGCAAAGTGTTACATGCTGGGGGGACGGAAGTCCACTGCGTGAGTTTTTATATGTAGATGACTTGGCGAATCTGTGTGTGTTTCTTATGAACCATTATAGTGGGAATGAGACGGTAAATGCGGGGACGGGAAAGGAACTAACAATTAAAGAGTTAGCGGTATCCGTTGCAAAGGTGGTAGGATATAAAGGTGAAATTTTGTGGGATGCTACGAAACCGAATGGAACGCCGCGTAAATTGCTAGATGTATCAAAGGCATCATCTCTTGGATGGACATATAGAACAGAACTTCTTGATGGAATTCGGCTGTCCTATGAAGATTTTTTGAAGCATTTAGCGTATATACAAGGATAGGAGGGAGCAGGATGAATATTGTGCTATTATCTGGTGGTTCTGGAAAGAGACTGTGGCCGCTCTCAAATGATGTGCGCTCAAAACAATTTATTAAGATATTTAAAACGGAAAACGGGGAATACGAATCCATGCTGCAGAGAGTTTACCGCCAAATCTGCCATGTAGATCATTCTGCCCAAATTACAATTGCGACATCCAAATCTCAGGTATCAGCAATACATAACCAGTTAGGGGAGCAGATTGGGATATCTGTGGAACCTTGCAGGAAGGATACATTTCCAGCAATTGCTTTAGCGACAGCATATTTACATTATATACAAGGCATTGGTTTAGATGAGAGTGTTGTGGTATGCCCAGTAGATCCCTATGTAGAGATGGATTATTTTAAGTATCTAAAAAGGCTGGGGGAATTAGCGCAGACGGAAGATGTAAATCTTTTTCTTATGGGAATTGAGCCTTCGTACCCAAGTGAAAAATATGGGTATATTATTCCAGAAGATCAAGAGGACATAAGCTGGGTAAAGAATTTTAAGGAAAAGCCAGATATGGAGACTGCCAGGCAATACATAAAAAGAGGAGCCTTATGGAATAGTGGTGTGTTTGCATATAAACTCCGGTATGTTTTGGATAAGGTACAGAAAATGCTTCCTTTTATAGATTATGATGATTTATTTTCTAAATATGATGAATTACCCAGGATTAGTTTTGACTATGCGGTAGTGGAACAGGAGAAAAAAGTGAAAGCAGTTCGTTTTAATGGGCAGTGGAAAGATTTAGGTACCTGGAACACTTTAACAGAAGCGATGGATGGGCCATATTTTGGCGATGCCATATTGGGCGGGAAATGTAAGAATGTAAATATCGTGAATGAGCTTGATGTGCCGGTATTATGCATGGGGCTTAGTAATGTTATCGTTTCGGCCAGCCCGGAGGGGATACTGGTATCGGATAAAGGAGAGTCCAGTTATATTAAGCCATATGTAGAAAATATCCAGCAGCAGATTATGTATGCTGAGAAATCATGGGGAAGTTTCCGTGTCCTAGATGTAGAAGAGGAAAGTCTGACCATTAAAGTAACTCTCCGACCTGGAAACAGGATGAATTATCATAGCCATAAACGGCGCAATGAGGCATGGGTAATTCTTTCTGGAAGAGGGAGGACAATTGTGGAAGGAATGGAACAACAGGTTAAGGCGGGCGATGTTATTGCTGTTGAGGCAGGCTGCCGCCATACAGTAATAGCGGATACCGAACTAAAGATAATGGAGGTGCAGTTAGGGAGGGAGATTAGCGTTCATGACAAACAAAAATATGCATTGGACAGATGACAGTCAGGAGAAACCGTTTCCTTTTTTGTTAAAACCAGTTGGAAAAGATTATTTGTGGGGAGGGAGCCGCTTAAAGGATGATTTTGCCAAGGAAGTCCCGATAAGCCCGTTGGCGGAAACATGGGAATGTTCTGTACATCCAGATGGGCCAAGTATGGTAGCTAGTGGCAGTTTTTGTGGAAAAAGTTTAGCGGAAGTAATTCTGGAACACCCTGAATACATGGGGGGGCGTTATGCCGGAAAAAAGGAATTTCCAGTTCTGATTAAACTGATTGATGCAAGGGAGAGTTTATCTATTCAGGTGCATCCAGATGATGATTATGCAGCAAAACATGAAAATGGTGCGCTAGGAAAGACGGAGATGTGGTATGTGTTGGATGCCAGTGAAAATTCTGAGGTAATTCTGGGTTTTCGAAGAAATATAAAAAAGGAGCATTTAAAATCAATTCTTGAATCTGGCAGGATAGAGCAGTATCTGCAAAAAGTAAAAATATGCAAAGATGATATTTTTCTCGTAAAGGCAGGTACTGTGCATGGAATAGGTGCGGGTTCGTTAATTGCCGAGGTGCAGGAAAATTCTAATATCACATACCGTTTATATGATTATAACAGAACAAGTAAGGACGGGAAAAAGAGAAAACTACAGGTTGATAAGGCAGTTAATGTAATTCGTATAGAGGAGGATGAGACGACAAACCAGAGAATGAGAGTTTTAAAATATTCTAGGGGATGTGCAGAAGAACTGTTGTGCAGATGCCGTTATTTTCAGGTTGGTCGTCTTATAGTTTACACTGAGAGACACCGGGAAATGTACCAGCTTGAAACGGATTGTGATTCCTTTCAGGTTTTGCTTTGTATAGGAGGATGTGGGACGGTTTTTGGTGAAAGTGGGCATTGGGTCCATTTTATTAAGGGGGACTGTATATTTGTGCCTGCAGGTTCGGGGCTGCTTAGGATACATGGGAGGGCACAGATTTTAAAGGTTACTTGTTGAAATTTGGAAAATATACATAAACTCTTACGAATAAATGGTGGCAAACCTTGGTTTAAAAGTCAAACGTATATTTTCATTGTGCATCATGTACATTTATGCTAAAATTATTCCCCAAAAGGGCGAATCAGGTTAAAAATATATGGAAGACAGCAAAAACAATGCCAAGATATAAATGTAGTTTTGCAAGAGTAAAATGAAAAGACAGAGTTTTTCACAGCTATTTAAGCTGCCAGATCAATCTGGGAGGAAGATAGGCTATGGAGTTGCCTAAAATGATACTGTGGATATGGACAGACGTTAATAAATGAGCAAAAATTTGATGGTGTGAAAGGGACAGGGGCAGTCTGAAAATGCGCTACAAAGAGTCAGATTCTCCGCTTAGCACATCTGAAATAGATAAGATTTTTGGGGACGCGGCTTCACCGGGAATTGCTACTGGGGGAGTGTAGTAGTTCCTTGCTTTTTTGAAAAGGAAGCAGAAATGAGAGGTTAGAATGGAGATTTCAAAGGAACCGATTGATAAAGGCTGGTCGGGCGATAAGAAATATTGTGTAACTGTTGCTGACGGAACAAAATATTTATTAAGGATTATTCCAGAAGAGAAAGGCATAGATCAAAAAGAGATGTTCCGTTTACAGCAAGAGGTGGCGGCAAGTGGTGTTCCTATGTGCAGGCCTGTTGAGATTGGGAGGTGCAGGGAAGGTGTTTATCTATTGCAAACTTGGGTGAATGGTAAAGATGCCAAGGAAGTTGTACCATATCTTGCCGATTCTGCACAGTATGCCCTTGGACTGGAAGCCGGCAGGATATTAAAGAAGATTCACTCGATTCCTGTTTCAAAGGATTTGCAGAATTGGGAAGAGCGGTTTTGTGCAAAGATGGATAAAAAAATTAATATGTATCATGAATGCCCAATCAAATTTGATGGTGCTGATAAACTAATTGACTATATAAATGCTAACCGCTTTTTGCTTGCAGGAAGACCTCAGGTTTTTCAACATGGCGATTACCATATTGGCAATATGATGATTGAAAATGATAAAATCGTTATTATCGACTTTGACCGCTATGATTTTGGCGATCCATGGGAAGAATTTAACCGCATTGTATGGTGTGCACAGGCTGCGCCGATATTTGCTTCTGGAATGGTGAACGGATATTTTGATGGTGAGGTGCCAATTGAGTTTTGGAAGCTTCTTGCATTATATATCAG